>Ga0315289_10008337_pt1 | contig 15003 bp, 10 predicted proteins | sample YL17G11_40_MG_FD_203452 | JGI IMG/M metagenome (GOLD analysis project Ga0315289, IMG submission 203452) | Sediment microbial communities from Yellowstone Lake, YNP, Wyoming, USA - YL17G11_40 | ecosystem: Environmental > Aquatic > Freshwater > Lake > Sediment | place: USA: Wyoming | collected...
GCTGGACGGATGTGCGGCAGAACGTGGCCGGCAAGTGGGTTTACGTCCTCGACCACGCGGCGCAAATCCCGTGATCACCGCCCCCCGGTCACGCTCACCACAAAGTACGGCGTGGCCAGCGCCGGGTCGGGGTGGAACCAGCCGGCGCCGGCGGCGGTGAGGATCTCGAAGTAGTACATCAGGTCGTAGTTCGGGGGGATGTCTTCGCCGGGGATGGTAAACACACCCCGCGTCGCCGGCGCCTCTAACGTCTTGAAGCTGGCAAGCTGGTTCAGGGGACGGTAGTGGAGCCGCACGGTCTTGGCTACCGTGGCCGGAAAGACGCCCAAGGTGAGCGCCAGCCGCTGGCCCGCCAGCGCGGTTCTGGGCGGCAGGTGGTCGAACTTGGGGCGAGGCACGGTGCGCGCGGGCTTGGCCGCCGGCGGCGGTGGCAGCGTGCGGGGTCCCTTGATCACCAGGCCGCTGCATGTCCATTCGCCCGCGGGGAAAGTGATGTCCAGATGTCCGTTGCGCGGCGGTAGCCTCTGCGCGGTGGCCGTCCCGTCGGGATTCAGGAAATGGACGGTGAACTGGCCCTCGCCGGTGCGCACGCGGAAAACCTGCGGGCCGCGGCCGCGGATCCAGTCGCCGAACAGCACGTTCTGGGGGAGGTTCTTCGGCTCGCGGGCCACGGCGCGCACCTCGTGGTAGGGCGTGAGCGGCAGGATGTGCGCCTGGCGCTCGCCCTCGGTGACCCAGCCATAGCCGGCGCTTTCGGAGAATCTGGTGTTGGGATCCACCGCCTGGAAGCGCGGCTCGACGGTGTTGCGCAACACGTATGGGTCGTTGCGGTAGGAGGACCCGCGCGCTGTGGCCGGCGGGCCGCCGAAATCAAAGCCGAAGTCAAAGCGCCCGAACTCGTGAAAGACCCGTTCGCGCTCCTCGAGCAGCTTCAGGTCGTGCCGCACGTAGGGCAGTTTGTCCTTCCAGTGGCCAACGTCGTCGGGGCCGAAGGCCATCTCGGCGGGGTACAGGCCGTCGGTGAGCTGCACCAGTTTCTCCCAGACCCCGAGCGCGGCTTCCAGTTCGCGGCGGGCCGCGGGCAGCGCCGAGGGGTCGGCGGTCTCGTCGAACCAGGCCAGCCGCTCGGCGGCGATCTGCTGGTGGGCGTGAAAGCGCGCCAGCAGGGCGAGCACGGAGAAATCGGCCTCCGAGGAGCGCCATTCCTTGTGATCCGGGGCGAGCCGGGCGCGCGCCTGGGAAAGGCCCTGCTCGGTGCGCGCGGCCAGCGCGCGCAGGCGCCCGGCGGTCTGCTCCGGCGTCTGTTTGGCGGAGGCGACGCCCTGGAGGCGGCTGCGCGCGGCTTCTTCCGGCGAGGCGATCAGGCGCCAGTCGCTGGGGCGCACGTCCTTGTAGGCGTCGATCAGGCCGCCCGGGTTGATCTCCGGCCAGAGGTACATGTTGGGGTCGGCCAGGTGGGCGGCGACGATCTCAGTGAGCACGCCGCTCGAGGCCTTGTAGGCTTCCATCACGTCCAGGCCCGCGGCGCCGAAGCGCGCCCGAAGTTCGCGGGTCCAGACCGTCTCGGGCGTCTTGGGGTCGTAGCTCAGGCGGCCCCACAGCAGGTAGAACAGCCAGTAGCGCTCGAACTCCCACTTCCAGAAGACGCGGTCCTGGTGGGCGGGGGTGAACACGCCCCACTGGCCCGGGCGGTTCCCAAAGCCTTTCTGCGCTAGCGGCGCATCGATCTCGAAGCCGACCGACCCGGAGAGCGTGAAGGTGGGCACGGCGCGGCGCACGTAGTCGGGGTCGCCCCATAGCAGCAGGCGGTGCGAGCCGAGCGCCCAGACCTCCCAGTAGAAGTCGTACGAGCGCGACTTCTCCAGAAGGTCGAGGTAGCTGTAGCCGGGGAAGGTCTCGGCGGGCTGGTAGGGGCGGCCCAGGTCTTCGGCCCAGTACTTGGTCGAGACGCGCAGCGGCACGCCCGCGGCGCGGGCGGTGTCAGCCATGCCCGCGGCCAGCGACCAGCCGCGCAGATCCAGCACCACGCGGCGGCCGGAGTCGCGGATGGCGCGGAAAACGTGGTCGCGGTAGAACTCCACCTGCTGGTCCTTGGGGATGCCAGACTCGGCGTTGGTGCGCATCTGGACGCTGCGGATGGAGGGGCAGGCGGCCAGCACGCGGCTCAGCGCCGCGTGGCTGTACGGGCCGATGTTCTGGCGGGTCAGCCCCTCCACCGTCGCTTTCATGCCGGGCTGGATGTTGTGCTCCCAGACGCCCAGGGTGAAGTCGATGCCATGCTCGGCGGCGGTGTCGGAGATGTAGCGCAGCATCTCCAGGTTCCGCTCGCGTTCGGCCTGGGTGAGGCCGGGGACGCGGATCCCGGGGAACTCGTCCAGGTCCAGCCAGAAGGGATAGGGCGGGGCCAGGTAGTTGGTTTGGTGGGCGAAGACCAGGTTGAAGCGGTTGAAGCGGCAGCGCGCGAGCATGGCCAAGAAGTCGCGCCAGTAGTCGCGCGAGTAGTACCAGTCCTTCTCGAGGTCCTCGTTGTGAAGGAAATGCCGGATGCCGCGGATGGGAGTGGCCGGCGCCCCGCGGGCCTGCACAAGATACCCCCTCTGGCGGACTTGGTCGGCGGCCTCCAGTAGCCCGTACATCAAGCCGCGCAGGTCCCCGCCCGTGATCAGGCCGGGCAGGATGCGGTAAGACTCCGGGGCGTCCGAAGAGACCTCCGTCCGGACGCGGAACTTCGCCGGGTCCATGCGGCGCTCCGTCAAGGCGCGGTTCAGCTCGGCGCGGCCGAACTCGACCGGCCCGGCGACGGCAGCCGCCACCAACCACCCACCACAGACCGCCAAGCAGCAGTACCTATTCCGCCACCACACGCCAGCCTCGCTTCGATAGATCCCAGTAAATGATGGCTCCGCCAGCCAAGCCCACCGCCAGCAGCAGCAGGCCCGTGCCGGTTTCCTTGAGCAGCAGTTTCCCGATGCCGAACAGCGTGCCGTAGATCAGCAGGCAGCCGCAGATCCAGTCCAGGAAGTTCCACCAGCCGTCGCGCGCGGGCGCCACCTCGGGCGCCAGCCGGGCGATGGGCTTCCAGCCGGCGCCCGCGGGCCGCACCCGGCGGTAGAAGGCGCACAGGGTTTCCCGCGGCTCCGGGCGCGTCAGCAGGGTCACCACCAGCCAGACCACGGTGGTGATCGAGATGGTCACGATCATGATGAGAGCGAAACTCCTGGGATCGTCGCTGTCCAGTCCGCCGCCCAGTTGCAGGGCCACCGAGACCACGAAGGCCGTGATCATGGCCGACACCTCGCTCCAGGCGTTGATGCGCCACCAGTACCAGCGCAGCAGCAGCACCAGGCCGGTGCCCGCGCCCGTGACGATGAGCAGCTTCCAGGCCCCGGCGATCGAAGTCATAAAGAAGGTCACCACGGCCGAGGCCACCGTCAGGAGCACCGTGGCCGTCTGCGAGACGCGCACGTAGTGCTTATCGTCGCCGCCCGGCTTCAGGAAGCGGCGGTAGAAGTCGTTGACCAGGTAGCTGGCGCCCCAGTTGAGCTGCGTGGCGATGGTGGACATGAAGGCGGCGGCGAAGGCGGCCACCATCAGGCCGCGCAGAGAAGCGGGCAGGTGGGCGATCATCACGCGGACGTAGCCGGTCTCGGGGTCGCCCAGGTTGGGGTAGAGCACCAGCGAGACCAGGCCTACCAGGATCCAGGGCCACGGCCGCAGCGCGTAGTGCGCCAGGTTGAACCACAGCGTGGCCAGCAGGGAGTGCTTCTCGTCGCGCGCGCAGAACATGCGCTGGGCCACGTAGCCGCCGCCTCCGGGTTCCGCGCCGGGATACCAGGTGGCCCACCAGTTCAGCGAAATGTAGACCAGGAAGGTGATCATCGGCATCCAAGCCGAGTTGAGGTCGGGGACGAAGCTGAGCGCCGAGCCGCGGCCGCCGGCGGCCTGGTCCACCACCAGCAGCTTGGCCTTCAAGGCGTCGATGCCGCCCACGGCCGAGACGGCGAAGACGGCCAGCACAATCACCATGCCCATCTTGATGACGAACTGGAACACGTCGGTCACCAGCACGCCCCACAGCCCGGAGATGGTCGAGATGAAGGAGGTCAGCGCAATCAGCCCCAGCACGATGCCCAGCGCTTCGAGCTTCGACACCCCCAGGATGAGCATCAGGATTTTCACCATGGCCAGATTGACCCAGCCCAGCACGATGCAGTTGATGGGGATGCTCAGATACAGGGCGCGGAAGCCGCGCAGGAAAGCGGCGGGCCGCCCGGAGTAGCGGATCTCGGCGAACTCGACGTCGGTCATCACCCCCGACCGGCGCCACAGCCGGGCGTAGAAGAACACCGTGAGCATGCCGCCGGCCACGAAGTTCCACCACAGCCAGTTGCCGGCGATGCCGCCCTTGGCCACCAGCCCGGTGACGGCCAGGGGCGTGTCGGCGGCGAAGGTGGTGGCCACCATCGAGGTGCCGGCCAGCCACCAGGGCACGTCGCGCCCGGACAGGAAGAACTCCGTGACGCTCTTGCTGGCGCGGGCCTTGTAGTAGAACCCGATGGCCAGGTTGAACAGGAAGTACAGGGCGACGACTGCCCAATCCAGCGCTGTCAGTTGCACCCTGCGATTATAGAACGGGGGGCGGCTGGCGTCACCCGGCGTCGCGGATGCTCAGCGGGGGCGTCCGCTCAAGACCTCTTCGAAAAAAGTGAGCGCGGGGGGGGCACGGGACTGGCCCAGCCAGAAGAGGGCCTGGCCGAGCACGTGGGCGCTGGCATCCCGGCGCGCGGTGTCGATCAGGGCGTCCACGGCCTCGGGCGCCGCGTGCAGGGCGAGGGCCGCCAGCGGGTCGCCCCAGCGTTTGCCCATCAGCCCCAGGTTGTGGACAGCCGCCAGCCGCAGCGCGGGGTCCTTCTCAGTGCGGGCCAGCTCGAGGAGCTTCTCGCCGTTGCCGCCCAGGAACAGCGCCTTCATCTGAAGGTCGGAGTTGGACTTGCCGCGGGCGATCTGGACGACGATCTCGCGGGCCCGCGGCGTGCCGCTCTGGGTGAGCACGAACAGGGCGCGTTCTTTCAGCTTGGGCGGGTGGCGGCCTGGGAGGACCTTCTCGAGCAGAGGCGCCGCGCTGGTAGGCGCGCTCGGCCCTGCGCCGCGGCGGCATCGGCCAGAACCCGGTCGGCGGTGGCGAGGACGGAGCACCCGGCCTCAAGGGCGATGGCCAGGTGCAACGCGTCGAGGCTGCGTAGGGGGTGGGTTCTGAGACGGCTCAGGATGTCTATGGCCGCCAGCGCGTGGGCGTCCTCCAGCGGATGAACCGTCAGAAAGCCGGCCCGGAGGTCCGCCTCGAAGGCGGCGAGCACCTGTCTCTCGAGGCGGGCGGCGATGAGAGCTCGAGGGGCGCGCGGTGCGGTCTCGGTGGCAGCGGCCGGTCAGGTTACGGTTGAGAAAGGCTGCCTCCGCAGGCGCTGCACTTGCGTCTTCCCAGGAGTCTGGCGAAGACGCCCCCGAGCTTCTTCAGGCAGCGATCGCAGAAGAACTTACCGCATTTCTGGCAGCGCACATACTTGGTAGCCCAGCGCTCCGGATCCGCCAGGGCCACGGGGTTGCCTCCCGGGATAGCCGAGATCGAGATGAGTCTCTGACAACGTGCCCCGGCGCAAACTGCCACAGCCATGGGTGTCCTCCTCCTGCCCAGATTCTCACGTTCGGCGCTTTGGGTCTACACGAATCAGCTTTCCGCTGGTTTTCCCACAGCGCTGATGCCCTGCTGCCGGCGTAGCGGCCTTCAGCTTTTCGCCGCCAGTAGCGGCTTGCGCCAGGCGGTCAGGCGCTTTTCCAGGTCGGTCTGGACCTCGCGGAGGTCCGCCTCGCCGGCGCGGTTGCGGGTCTCGTAGGGGTCGGAGGCCAGGTCGTAGAGTTCCTTATTGCCGCGGTCGTACCAGTTGAGTTTCCAGCGGCGGGTGCGGATGGTGCGGATGGGGTTCACCCACTTCTGCTTGGCGTAGTACTCGAGGAACACGGCCGTGCGGCTGCTGGGGCCTTTCGTGAGATCCACACCGGAGACCTCCCGCGGCCAAGTGAGGCCGGCCAGCGCGGCCAGCGTGGGCGCCAGGTCGGCCTGCGTGACCAAGTCAGTGCGGGGGACCTTGCCCAGCGGTGCGCCGGGCGCGGAGATCCACAGCGGGATCGAGATCAACTCCTCGTACATGAACGGGCCCTTGAAGGGCAGCCCGTGCTCGCCCAGAGCGTCGCCGTGATCGCTGGTGTAGACCACCACGGTTGACTCCAGGTCGGGCGCCCCATCCAGGACCGTGCCCAGGCAGCGGTCCGCGGCCTCGACCAGCTCGCAGTAGTGGCTGCGGTAGCGAACCCAGTCTGCGGGCGTGTAATCCTTGGTGGCGCGGCCCTGGTCCTGGTCCACGTACTCGCGCTGCTCGGAAGGCTTGCCGGCCAGGTGGTCAAGGCCGCTGCGCGGGGGCATCACGCCGGGCCGGGGCTGGACTTGCCCGAGGATTTTGGGCAGCTCGTAAATGTCGTGCGGGTTGATGATCGACACCCAGGCCAGCCACGGGCCGCGCTGGCCGCGAATCCACTCGGCGGCCTGTCGCGCGGTTTCTTCGTCCTTGCGATGGCGCTCGTAGGTGGCGAAGCCGAAGCGGGCGAGGTCCTCGCGGTCGCCGCCCAGGTGCCACTTGCCGAAGTAGCCGGTCGAGTAGCCGGCCGCCTGGAAGACGCTGCCTACGGTGGGCAGCGACGGCGGCAGCGGCTGGCCCAGCGAGGGGCCGTCCACGTTGGTGAGCACGCCGGTCTCGTGCGGTTCCAGCCCGGTCAGCAGCGACGACCGGGCCGCCGAGCACTGCGGCGTGTTCGAAAAGGCCGAGGTGAACTTCACCGCCGGGCGTTCGAGGCGCGTGCGGTTAGGCAGGCTGACCGGCCCGGGCAGCAGGGCCGACTCCTGATCGGACATGAACACCAGCAGGTTGGGCCGGCGCGCCGGCTGGAGCGCCGCAGCCGCGGCGAGGAACTCTCTGCGGGTGAAGGTCACGGTTGTTCCGGCGGCTTGGAATTGACCAGTGGAAAGGTGACGATGTTGCTGACGTAGATGTCCTGGGCGATCCACACCTGGGTAAAGGGGTTGGTGGGCAGGTCGGAGTTGAGTTCGAGGTGGACCTCGTAGACACCCACCTGGCCGCGCTTGATGCTGGCGAACAGCACGTTGGCGGTCTTGCCGCCGGCCAGCGAGGAGACGAACTCGAGCGGCTCGTTGATCTCCGGCCCCTTGTAGGTGTAGCCGGTGGCCAGCTCGAACTTGGCCTCGTCGGGCATGACGATGCCCAGCCCGGTGGCGTAAACAATGAGGGTCTCGCCCGGCACGGCGGGGTTTTCCTCGGTGACCGGGCTGTAGGCAATGTTGGCGCAACACAACTCCGTGCTCATGGCCGTCATGATGACCTGCCCGCCCTCGACGGAACTGGCGCTGTAGGGAACCCCGTTGCCCTCGGGACCGGCGATGCGGGCGCGCAACCGGATGCGGCTGTACCAGCCGGAGGGGAAGGCGAACACCTCGGGGTCCTGGTTGATCAGCTCGACCAGGGCGTCGCGAATGCTCACCAGGGTGTTGCCCTCCTGGACCGTGTAGGTGTAACTGCGGTCGCGGATGGTGACGGTGGCCACGTCGCCCGCCTGGACCATGCCGTCCACCGAGATGGTGCCGGAGGCCTGGCTGGAGGCGTGGAGTACCACGCCCACGCGCGGATCCTTGCCCGGCTGGGCGAAGATGCCGGGATTGGCGATGATGATGGGCACGGCCACCGCCGTGCTCACCGTGATGCGGCCGTCACGGCGTTTCGAGCGCACGTAGGCGTTGATGCCGTTGGTGTCGTTGACTTCGAAGGGCACCTGGGCGTTGATCTGGGTGGGGGAGACGTGCAGCAGGGGCGCGCGCATGCCGTCGAAGTAGACCTGCACTCCGGCCAGTTCTCCGGGCAGCGGGTCGGCGCCCGCCGGGGCGGCCTCTTCGCCGTCGGCGAGATCCTCACCTATGATCGAGACCAGCGTTCCGGGGGCGATCTTGGCGGCGTCGATCCCCCCGGCGAGGGTGGCCCCGCCGGTGGTGAGGATGATCTGGGCCGAATCGGAGGTCTTCACCGCATAGGCGATCGAGTTGCCTTCCTCGCCCGAGAGGCGCGCGGTGAACAGGATGGCGCCCAGCGCCAGATTGGAGGTGGCCAGCAGGTCCGGATCGCCCTCCCCGGCATTGATCTGGTCCACCAGGGCCTGGATGACGCCGGCGAAGGTGTCGTCCTTGGCGATCTTGTATTTGTACTCGCGCTTCTCCTGGATGGTGATGGTGACTTCGTCGTTTTCCTTGATGGCGCCGGTGAAGCTGATGGAGCCGATGGCGTAGACGTCAAAGCTGGCCGCATTCCTGACCGCCGTGTACCGCAAGAGGGGGCTGCCCACGGTGAATACCAGGACGCGGCGGTTGAAGGGGTCGCTGACGAACAGGTTCAGGCCGTCCCAGGCCAGCGACATGGGGGTGCGGATGGAATCGGCGCTGGACAGCCCCAGGGGGTTGCCGCTCTCGGTGGTGTTGTTGGCTTCGCCGCTGATCTGCCCCAGGACGATGCCGGCGGCCGCCCCGCTGCTGGTGGGAATGCTGTTGAAGATGAGGACGCGGTCGTTGCCGCCGTCGGCGATGAACAGCCGCTGGCCGTCGGAGAGAGCGAAGCGCGGGAAGTCCAGCGTGGCGGCGCAGCGGGCGGGGTACGTGGCGTTGCCCTGGTCGTCCTGGCCCTTCGATTCGCACAGCTTCGGGGAATTGTTGGCCGCCGCGCTCGACAAATCCGACTGGCCCACGGCGACGTCGGCGGGCTGCTGGTTCTGGGTGGGGATACTGTTCCAGATCAGCACGCGGTTGTGGCCCAGGTCGGCGACGTACAGCCGCAGCCCGTCGGCGGTCACCGATACGGGGTTGAGCAGGGTGTTGGGCTTGGCGTCCACCATGGTCTTGGCGAGGTCGGGTTCAATGGCGGAGGAAAAGTTGGACTGGCCCAGGACCACGTCGGCGGGCTGGAAGTTCGAGGTGGGGATGGAGTTCCAGATCAGAACGCGGTGGTTCTGGGTGTCGGCGACAAACAGCCTGCCGTTCTGGATCCAGACGCCTTGCGGGCCGCGCAGGGTCTTTGCTCCCGGAACGCGGGGGTCGCCCGTGCCGGTATTGACGCCGTTGCTCTTGAAATCCGGCTGCCCGAGCACCACGTCGGCCGGGGCGTTGTGGGCCTCGGGGACGGACCTCCAGATGAGCACGCGGTTGTTGTCGGTGTCCGCGACCGCCAGGAGGCGGCCGTCGGTGGCCACGGCGGTGGGCTGGCGCAGGCCGTTCTGGGTCAGCCCCGGGTCCGCTTTCGTGAAGTCCGGCTGGCCCAGCACGATGTCAGCCTTGCCGGTGCACACCGGGCAGCGCTCGCCCTGGGGCAGCTCGTCCGTGGGAGCAGGCAGTGCGCGCGAGATGTCACGGAAGATCAGCACCCGGTTGTTTCCCGGACCGGCGCCCACCCGGTTGGAATCCGCCACCACCAGGACGTCGTTGGCGTAGGCCAGGCCGCCGGCTCCGCCCAGCACGGTGTCGGAGGACTCGGGGCTCTGGGCGGTAAAGGTCCGTTGGCCGATCACCAGCCGCGCGCCCTGGCCGGTGACGAACTGGGCGGCCAGCGCCAGGGAGCTGGTGCAGAAGAATCCTAGCAGGCGCTTCATGGCATGAAACAAAAACGCGAAGTTTTCAGTATAGCAAGGACGCGGCGGGGCGAAGCCCGGCGGGACGCGTGCGATACTGTAGGGTTCTTCAAGTCTAAGGAGCACACCAGCATTGTTGTTGTCTCTCTCTGGCTCTTGGATGGACCAGGCGGGCGCCTGGTTTCTTCAATCCGGCATCCAGGAAGCCTGCGGCGGGGTGGCCCGCTACTACCGGTCCGACCTGGGCGCCAACGCCCGGATTTCCACCGAGATCACCGGCTACGCGGCCAGCCTGCTGGTCTACCTGCACCGCGCCACCGGCCAGGCGGCCTACCTGGAGGCCGCCCGGCGCGCCGGACGGTTCCTCACCCGGCAGGCTTGGGACGGCGCCGCCGCCACCGTGCCCTTTGAATACGCCGTGGACGGGAGCCGGCCCCAGGCTTTCTTCTTCGACCTGGGCATCATCGTGCGGGGCCTGCTGGCGCTGTGGCGCGCCACCGGCGAGCGCGAGTTCCTCGAGACGGCGGAAGCCTGCGCGGCCTCGATGGCCCGCGACTTTGCGGCCGGCGAGGAGTTCCATCCCATCGTGGTTCTTCCGGAGAAGCGGCCCGTCGCGCGCGAGGCACGCTGGTCGCGCCGCCCGGGCTGCTACCAGTTGAAGTCGGCGCTCGCTTGGTACGAGCTGTTCGAGGAGACCGGCCGGGAGGAGTATCGCGCCCGTTACGAGCAGGTGCTCGAGTTCGCCCTGCGGACGCAGGCTTCCTTCCTGCCCGGGGAGACGCAGCCGGAGCGGATCATGGACCGCCTGCACGCCTACTGCTACTTCCTGGAAGGTCTGCTGCCCTGCGCCGGGCGGCCGGAGTGCTCCGGCGCGCTGGCCGAGGGCATCCGGCGCACGGCGGTTCTGTTGGACGAGATCGCGCCCGTCTTCGAGCGCTCCGACGTGGTGGCGCAGTTGTTGCGGCTGCGGCTGCTGGCGGCGAAGCTGGCCGCCGTGCCTCTGGATGCGGCCCGCGCCACGCGGGAAGCCGCCAGCATCCGGGACTTCCAACTGGAGCACCAGGACCCGCGCGTCGGCGGCGGCTTCGGCTTCGGACGCCAGGGCGTCGAGCTGCTGCCGTTCGTGAACCCGGTTTCGACCGCCTTCTCGGTCCAGGCCCTCCGGATGTGGCTTCAATCCGAGGCCGGCCAACTCGAGGCGGCCTGGCAAACGCTGATTTGAGCGAGACGATCAAGGTTGCCTTCGCCTCGGGCCCGGACGGCCTGAACGTGCGGCTGCTGGCGCGCATGCAGGCGTTCTTTCCGGAGCTGCCGCTGTACGTGGTCTCGGAGTTCCCCTGCGAGCACGGCCGGTGGATCCGGTATTCCCCGGCGCGCAGTTTCCGGGACAACCTGGGGCGCTGCCGGGCGGCCTTTCGCGGCAAGCGTGTCCGTCTGGCCGGGGTGCTGCTGGTGCCGCGCATGCCCTACCGGAGGATGCGGCTGATCGCCCTGGTGCTGGCGCCGCGCGGCTTTCTGGCCTTCAACGAGAACCTCGACAACTTCATGCTGCGGCCGCGGTGCGCCTGGACCATCCTCCGGCACCTCGCCTGGCGAACCCGGAACTTCCTGCGGTGCCAGCTTCGTCCGGGCGGTGAGGTCTACACCTTCTTCTGGCGGCTGGTGCGCCCGCGGGAGTGGCGGAGGCCGCTGGCCCATCTGGCGGCGGCGGTGGCCGGGTGGATCACCGCCGGGATGAAGCGGCTGCGGCCAGCCGCGCCGCCCGCGCCGGCGCCGGTTTCGTTTGCGCCGGGGATCTCGGTGGTCATCCCCTCGCGCAACGGTAAGGAACTGCTGGAGCGCGCGCTGCCCAGTGTGACGCGCGAGCTGGCGGGAACCGCCGCCGAGGTCATCGTGGTCGATAACGGCTCGGAGGACGGCACGGCGGACTTCTTGCGCGCCTCCTACCCGGAGGTGATCGTCGAGCCGCACGCCGCGCCGCTGGCTTTCGCCGAGGCTGCGAACCGCGGCCTCCGGCGGGCGCGCTTTTCCCACGTGTGCCTGCTCAACAACGACATGACCATCGAGCCGGGCTTCTTCGCGGCCCTGCGCAGCGCCTTCGACCGCGTGCCGGACCTCTTCGCGGCCACGGCGCAGATCTTCTTCCCGCCCGGCGCGCGGCGCCAGGAGACCGGCAAGGCGGTCATGCCGCCGCGCCCGAAGAAGGGCGGCGACGCCTTCCCCATCCGTTGCGAGCTGCCCGTTCCGGGCGAGGACCTGAGCTACGTGCTCTACGGCAGCGGCGGCTGCACGCTCTACTGCCACGCCAGGCTGCGGCAGTTGGGCGGCCTGCGCGAGATCTACCGGCCCGCCTACGTCGAGGACCTGGACCTGGGTTACCGGGCCTGGCAGCGCGGCTGGCCCACGGTGTTTTGCGCCGCCGCCCGGGTGACCCATCATCACCGGGCCACCACTTCCCGCTACTACACGCCGGAAGAACTGGCGCGCTGCCTCGAGGTGAACTACTTACGTTTCCTGGCTCAGAGCGTGGCCTCCCCGCGGGTGTTCCGGCGCCTGTGGCGGGATGCCCTCCGCCGGCTGAGCCGCCGGGCGGCGTACCACGACGCAGCGGCCCGGGCGGCGCTCGCCACGGCCTGGCGCGCGCCCGCCTGGACTCGACGTGGGGCAGGCCTTCAGCCTGCCATGGCCGAGGAACTGATTCTGGCGCTGGGCAGCGGGGCGCTGGCTGTCTTCCCGGGCAAGCCCGCGGGCTTGCGGCCGGTGGTGCTGGTGGCCAGCCCCTATCTGCCGTTTCCGCTCTCGCACGGCGGCGCGGTCCGCATCTACAACCTGATGCGGCGGGCCGCCACCGACTTCGATCAAGTGCTGGTGGCCTTCGCCGAGGACACGGCCCCGCCGCCGGCGGAGTTGCTCGAGCTGTGCACCGAGATCGTGCTGGTCCGCCGTGCCCGCAGCCACCTGCGGCCCCGCACGCAGCGTCCCGACGTGGTCGAGGAGTTCTCCTCGCCGGCTTTCGCCGCCGCGCTGCGCCAGACCGTGCGCCAGTGGCGCCCGGTGATCGCGCAACTGGAGTTCACCCAACTGGCGCAGTACGCCGCGGACTGCGCGCCCGCCAAGACCATCCTGGTCGAGCACGACATCACCTTCGACCTCTACCATCAACTGCTGCGCCAGAGCGACGACTGGGACCTGCGCCAGGAATACCCCCGCTGGCGCGCCTTCGAGACGGCGGCTTGGCCGACGGTGGACTGCGTGGTGACGATGTCGGAACGGGACCGCCGGGTGGTCGAGGGGGCGCGCGCCGAGTGCCTGCCCAACGGAGTAGACCTGGAGCGCTTCCGGCCCTCGGAACGGGAGCCGGAGCCGGGACGGCTGCTGTTCATCGGCTCGTTCGCGCACTTGCCCAACCTGCTGGCCGTCGAGTTCTTCCTGAACGAGGTTTGGCCCAAGCTGCGCCCGCTCAACGCCACCCTGCACATCATTGCCGGGGCGCGCCACCGTTCCTATGTGACGCAGTACAGCGACCGGGCGCGCGTGAACCTGAGGCAGCCCGGCCTGGAAGTCGAGGACTTCGTGGCGGATGTGCGGCCCGCCTACGAGCGCGCGGCGGTGGTGATCGCGCCGCTTCCGGCCTCCGCGGGCACCAACATCAAGATCCTCGAGGCCATGGCCATGGGCAAGGCCATCGTCAGTACCCCGGCGGGGATCAACGGTCTGGACCTGGAGGGCGGGCGCGATGTCGTGGTGGCGGAGAGCGCCGAGGATTTCGCCGCCGCCCTCGAGCAACTGCTGGCCGATCCCGCGCGGCGCCGTACTCTCGAAACCCAGGCCCGCCTCACGGCGGAGCAACGCTACGGCTGGGACGCCATCGCCCGGGCGCAGCGGGCGTTGTACGAGGGCCTCGCCTCGGGGTGAGAAACCCCAGTGTCAATCGGGAACGTCCGGTTTGAGCGCGGGCGGCTACCGCTTCATCAACTCGGAATAGGGGCGGATGGTGACCGCGGGCGGCGGCGGGGGGGGGTCGGTCGCACGCAAGACGGCATTGTACTTGCTCTCGGCCCCGCACTTACCGCAGGTGTAGAGGAACTGTCCCAGATACGCGGCGCGGTTTAGTGGCCAGATGCCCATCGCCTTGGCCTGGCGACAGGGCACGGTGCTGGTGCGCAGCTCCTCAGGTATAGCTCTGTTCTCCCCGTGAAAGCAGCGGTCGCAGACGACCTGCCCACAGGCCTGGCACGGGCCCAGGCGGTGCTCCATCAGCCCCCGCACGAGCGAGTTGAACGGCTCCTCGAACGCGCTGGCGGTCACGCCGCCGACGGAGACGCGCATCGAAAGGCTAAGCTGGAGCCAGAACAGGTCGCGCGCCGCTTGGGCGTCCAGAAAGGCCAGCGCCACGGTGACCGACAAGAGGTTCTTAACCAGGGCTTCCTTCCAGCGCTCGAGGCCGGCGGCGACCGCCTTGCCGTGGAAAGTCTCGGCGGAGACGACATCCCACCGGTCGCCAGTCCGGTGCATGGTCAGCGCCTGGCGCCACATCGGGAGCGAAGCCTCGCAGGCCGACAGCCAGGTCTCCTCCAGCCAGTCCGCCGGCCAGACCAGGTGCCAGTAAGTGCCTTCCTTATGGCGGTAGCCGTGCTGGAAGGCTGGCTCGTCGGGCTCGAAGGCCAGGGCTACCTGTTGGAAGAGCTCCGGCATGCCCGGCAAGAACTGGTCGCCTGGCATCCGGATGGCGACGTGCTTCAGCGAGCCGCCGTCGAAGTGTTCCACGAAGGCCGTGACGGTCAGCTCGGAGCCCGCCGCAGCGAAGACGGCCGTGGGGAAGCCCGGCCGGGCGGCCGGCTGCTCGTTGACCGAGCCGCGCATCTTCCGTGCGGCGGCCCGCGCGCGCAGGTCCGCCGCCACTGCGGGCCATGCGGGGGGCGGGATGATCCCGTCGGGATTCTGCCACGTCGCCGCGACTTCGGCGTTGGCTCCGGGAAGCCACCCGCCGCCCGCCGCCGGCGCCTCACCGAAGAAGCCACTGAGTTTCTTGAAAAGACTCACGTCACGCCTCCGGGGTCGTTTGTACCATAAAGGCGCCGCGCCGTGCCCTTTCTGTCACTCGACATCGCCCCGCAACACTGATCGGCATGGCCCGGAATGCGCAGCGGGCTCTCAGGCGGATCTTCCCCCCGCCGTCTTTGAGTAAGTAGCTGTCTTTTCAGTCGAGTTCCTTTCGTTTTAGCTCTGTGATGTAGGCATGTGTTATCTAATGTTAGTATTGACATGGCG
>Ga0315289_10008338_pt1 | contig 15003 bp, 13 predicted proteins | sample YL17G11_40_MG_FD_203452 | JGI IMG/M metagenome (GOLD analysis project Ga0315289, IMG submission 203452) | Sediment microbial communities from Yellowstone Lake, YNP, Wyoming, USA - YL17G11_40 | ecosystem: Environmental > Aquatic > Freshwater > Lake > Sediment | place: USA: Wyoming | collected...
GTATCCAAGCCATGGGTAATGACAAAACCGTCAAATTGATGGTATCTTTTATAAATTTCAGCGGCTAATTTTGTCCAAAGCTCTGGTGTAATTTCCGAAGCATCCTGTCCATAAACAAAAACCGGCTCAATTTCCGCCATAATATTGAGTTCTGGCATGGCTTTGAGCCAAGGCTTCATCTCTTCCTTCTTTGTCACAGCCAATATTTTATTTTCCAATGCCAAAGCCGCTCCTCCACAAAACATTAGACATATTTTCTGTCTCTTCGTAGACATTTAGTTTTTATGATATTTATGGTTAAGTGAGTTAAAAACCTACTTAAATCCGAAATTCGAAGCACGAAGCACGAAACAATATTTAAATTCAAAATTCAAATTATTAAAACATTAACTTGATTTTCTCATAATAGAGCTAAAAATCATCATTAGTTCTGTTGCTTCTTTAATAAAGTCCTGGCGCTCTTTATTCAGGTTATTATTGTTATTGGTATCTACTAATTGTAGCCAGTATTTACTTTCTTTTGATTCTTTCCTACAAATTTTAATCTTCATGACAAAGTCCTTTTTGCCCAATGACTCATTTGCCTCGATATAATTAGCACCGATGGAACCGGATGACCTGACTAATTGCTTGATATCCTCAATATTTGATATTGTTCTGGGTAAGTTCCTTATAAAATCTCTCACTTTCATAGCAAACTCAAGAGTCCTATCCTCTAAGTCGTATTGTTTTGTATTTTGAACTTTAATCATGGATGTTTTGAATTTAGAATTTAGTGCTTTGAATTTGTTTCGGATTTCGGATTTCGTGCTTCGGATTTATTAAAACTAGCTATTTTCTCCATACATTTCTCTAATTCTCGCCATGGCATCTCTGTACAGCACAGCATTCCCAAGAGAAAAGAGCGCTTGCCCTGAAAGTCTCTCCAGGAATTTGATGTCTTCCACGGTAAAAGCATCATGCGATTTTTTCTTGCCAAGCAAAATTAAACCAATCAATTCATCTCCTTTACCCACTGGTATAGCCACTGCCACATTAAGCTTATTCATTTTATTTTCCACTTCCTTCAATGCCTTATGATCAAACTCATGGTCAGCTTCCAGCATATGCGGAATTTCTTCTTTGACCACGATTTCCCCTTTTTCCTGAAGGTATTTAACCATTGGCTGCGAAAAATCCAAACTTCTTTCCTGGCCGACAAAATTTTTCTCTTGCCGATTGATTAATAAAATCTCCACCTCTTCCAATCCTAAGAATTTCCGGATTTCCTGCGAAATTAAATCAATCAATGATTCAATATCAGTTTTGTTTGCCATCTTTTCCTGCACTTCCTTGACCGCCAAATCAATACTTTTTTTGCCTTTAAATAATGTATTAATGGAACGCTCCACCAAGCTTTTCAAAGGCGGAAAACCGAGTGCCACCAATAAAATCAACACAAAAATCCCCCAATTTTCAGAGAGATTGAGGGTGTTTTGCAGATAATCTTTTAATAGAATGGCTAAGTAAGTATAAAAGGCTAAGGCAATGATAATAGAGAGCCCATAGACCACACCTTTGCGAATAATTACTTTTATATCTAAAAACCTATATCTTGTAATACTATAAGTGATGATGCCGATAAAAATAAAGGATGTTAAACTATCAATATTACCATAGTGTGTATTGCCAAATAATGGAAAGAAAAAATCAATAATAATTACTAAAATTGCTGGAATACCAAATCCCAATAATGCGTAATTTAATTGTAACTTTTCTAGCCCATATGATTTATTTCTTTTTCTTAGAAGTATAAAAAGTGCAATAAGTAGAATAATTGATATGCATAAAGCATAAGGTGCAAATGTACCACCCGGAAAAATTTTAAAACCATAACCTATTGCATCCGGTACGAAGTAATCCTTTATTACAAAACCTGGTATTAAAGCAAGTAAAAAGAGAATAAACGAAAATAGATAAGCTACATAAATATATATTCTATTAAATTTATATTTAGTAAATTCAACAGTCCAGTGAAGAATAAAAGGTGGTATCATTGCACCTAAAGCAAAGTTTAAATAAACCCAAGGATATACAAACCTATAGTCGGTAAATACCAACATGTTTGACAGTGCCCATAAACCAGCGATGAAAGCAGTCACTGAAAATAACCTGTTGCTTTTCTTGGCAGGGTTATTTTTTAATACATAAATTGCAAGTAATATATTTAATAACCCTGCAAGCGTATGTAAATATATCATGATTATAAGCTTAATTTTCAGCGCCGTCGCTAAAATCAGCGACGGCTCTATATTATCGCCTATTCCCCACCCCGTCAAGTGGATAAACTGTTGATAATTTTTGGACTTATTTATGCACTATGTTTTAAATAAACGCACCTTAGAAAGGATGCTCTAGGTTTGCTGATTTGAACGTTCGCACATTCGCACTTGCCCCGAATTCATTTCGGGGCGAACGTTCCCATATATAAAAATTGCTATGAGAGGCGTGCCAATGTGTTAACACATTGATACATGTTAAAAACCGCCTTTAACGAGCCATCGTTACTATTGGGTAGCCAAGGGCTTTTATGCCCTTGGCATTTCTAATAAAGCAGGTTAGGCATAAAAGCCTAACCTACCCGCTTTTTGGTCGCTCAAAAAAGTAGCAAACATTAATCAATAAAAAAGCCGCACTGAAAATCGTGCGACTTAGTACGTTTTGATTTCTTATTAATGCTCCATGCTTAATGGTTCAGGAGGCTCTTGCTCATCAAGGGCTTTCTTGATGGTGACATTACTGCCAGCCTGACCGGCCAGCCTAAGCAAGAATCCTGCTGCTATACCCCACAATATACCTGAATCCTTCGGGTATTCTGTTGCAAACCAGTTGTCTCCCGCGCCACCAGACGGAGTTTTGATGCATATAAACTCATAATCCCCTTCTGGCAGTGCCTCCTTTGGTTTCTTCGAGTCAGGCGCACCACCCTTTTTAAATGTATAAAGTCCCATTCCCGGCCCAAGCGTAAAAACTACTTTATCCCCGGGTTTAAAGTCCTTTATTTCGGGCATAAAACCCTCCTCTGGTAAAAGGTTAATTGTTTACTATTTTAGTTTGATATTTTATGTTAACACAGGCTGAATATGTCGTCAATAATAAAAAAGCACCCAAGTAATAAAACCTCAGGTGCTTACATGCTAAAACCTACTAACCCTGGGCAATCCTTTGAAAATAAGGATACAGTTCCTGCTTATCTCTGTATACCTTACCATTAAGTAAAAGATTGAGTAGAAGCTGTCTAAATTGTTTCTCATCACCATTTTTATATGCAGCGCATTCATCTGAACAAAAATTTTCTGCATGGATTCTTATCGCAAGATCTACTTCTGCTTTCAAAGCCTTGTAATCACTATCCCAGATTGTTTTAGCGTACTCAAATCTTTCCTGATCATTACTCGGCGGTTTACCGCCTTTCCATAGTTTTCCTTCAACATAGTCTTTGATATGCTCATATTCGTGTTTCAGGACAAGGAACTTATAGTTATCAGGAATATCTTTACTTATGATAAATTCAGGGTTGTAAACCAATACTCCGATTGTATCAAAAGTATTATCAAAGACTATCTCCTCAACTGGAATATCTGTTTTGGTGCATAATGGAATCTTACCGCTACGTATAAGAGAATCGAGTCCAACCCTGACATCTTCATCAGGATGATTTTCTATCAGCCAGCCGAGAGTAACATTGGCTTGCTTTTCCACTTCAGTAGCCTCGGTCTGCACTCTTATTGACGGCTTTTTTCTAGTTGGCATAATCATTAAAAAGACTGAAATTGCCAACAAAATTGTAACAGAAAAGAAAATCATCCATCCCCTCTTACCCTTCGCACAGTGGCACTTCTTCATTTTCTTACCACACTTAGGACAAATCGTATTACGATTATTGCCCATTTATCCCTCCTCGGGTTAAATTGTGATAGAACTATTTTGTTTAAATTCTTAATTATCAATGTTACATCAATTTTTAAGTCTTGTCAAGTCTTATTGACAAGCATATCAATACTCTGCTAATCTAAAATAAAATAGTTCATACATTTTAAAACAAAAAACTTAAAAAGGAGGAGAATTAATGGCGCAAAAAGTGAGAAGATATGAAGTAATCGCTATCTCTGATGAATTTCTTAAAGTCTTGGACTCTATGCCAGAGGCTTCAACCGCCAGCCGAGTTAAATTCGGCGATAAATGGATAGATGGACCGAAAGTTATTCTTATTGTTTCCTCAAAAAAAGAGGTTATAGACAATCTTCCTGATATAGTTGCCAAACTGGCTGACCCAGAACATCATCATCTCCGTATTATCAAGAAAACGGGTGAATGTTACTTCTGCGTAAGAGAAGGTTTAAGTAAAAATCCAGAAATACCAATCGCTGATTGCCCTCATATTGATAAAATGGGAGTGGCGATACTTAATGAATCATGGACTATTGATGTAAAAGAATATTTGCAGGATAGCGATATTGTTTCTTCAACCATCTCTTAGACAAAAAATTAGTTAGGAGAATAAAATAAAAAAGACCGCCCTGAGCTTGTCGAAGGGCGGCTTTTATTTTTGTACAGTTACTGCTTGAGTAGATCGTGTCATGACAGTGGTTAATTCCACTTCCTTACTTCACCTCAAAAAGGTGCAATAATTTCCTGAATCCTGATGCCGATAACTATCATACCAAACCCTGAATTTGCGACGGCTTCCATCCCATTCAATCATTATATGTTCAAACTCCTGATTAAAGAATTCTCCCTCCATGTTGCCTCCTTGTTTTCTGGAATTCAACCTTTAAGCTGTCGTGAACAAGCTTTCGCTTGAACTCCTTACGAGTATTAGGAGTCCACGCGAAAGCGTGCTGACCGCTCTCCTCCCGCTTTATCCGAGCGCAAGCCTCTGTGCCTGCGATCGGTTATCCCAGCCCATCGCACCCACGGAAGGGGTGCTCTGGGTTTATTTGGTCGTTCAAAAAAGTGGCAAACAGATTAAAGCCACTCCGGTCCTTGCCTGACCAAAAGCTTTTCAGCGTCCTCCGGCTCAGCCATTAATTCCTCAACCACTCTTTCCATCCTAGACACCTGCGAGCCTTTGACTAAAATCAAATCACCAGTTTTAATTCTGCTTTTTATGAACTCAGCCGCTTCATCATTATAATCAAAGCTGAATACATGGTCTTTGTCCATCCCTGATTTGACTGCTTCATCAGCCATATATTTTGTTTTCTCGCTAACAGTGATAAGGTAGTCGATAACTTTTGCCGCGGCGCGACCGACTTCGCGATGACCCTGCTCAGTATATTCGCCTAACTCCGCCATCTCGCCAAAAGCCGCGTATTTTTCACCGTCAATTTCAATTTTTTTAACCACATCCAGCGCCGCCAAAGAAGCTGATGGCGAGGAGTTATAACTGTCATCAATAATAAAAGTATGCTTAACACCCGGTATAAGCTTCATACGGCCAGGCGGTGAAACATATTTTTTCAAAGCCTCGGAAATCTCTACCATATTCATACTAAAAGCAATGCCACAGCCAATAGCAGCCAAAGCCGCGAGAACTTGATGTTCACCAAAAACTGCATTCAGAAAAAAAGGCACATTAGCACCTTGATAAGCCACTTTAAAACCAATGCCTTGAATTGAGTAATCAACCCATTTTGATTCCGCGCCGCCTTTCATAACATTTGGCTCAAAAGCTTTGATATCAACGCCATTTTTAAAGCCAAGGGTTAAAACCTTAGCTTTAGTTTTTTCTTTCATTTTTAAAACTTCCGGATCATCGCCGTTTAAAATGGCGAATCCATCCTGTTTTAAATGCGAAACAATCATCTGCTTCTCCTTAACAATTCTTTCCATAGTCTTAAAAAACTCAAGATGAACAGGTGCAATGGCTGTCACCACTCCGATTTTACAAGGTGCAAAATCAATCAAATATTTTATATCACCTGGCTTATCCGCGCCCATTTCCAAAACTAAAATATCGGGATAATCTTTTTTGTAAAATAAAATTAATAGCCAGGCCTTGATAAAAATAACCAGCCAAACAAAAATATTTTTATAACCTGATTCAGAACCCAAAATGGAAAGCGGCACACCAATCTCATTATTATAATTTTTTATATTTTTCCTCACTTTAAATTTTGACGACAAAACAGCATAAATCGCCTCTTTGGTAGAAGTCTTGCCTACGCTGCCGGTAATGCCGATAATATCCGGTTTGTATTTCTTCAAAACCAGCTTGGCGTAAAATCGCAGTTTTAACTCAATTATTTTTTTGAGAAATTTTATCATAAAACTTAACAAACTTATCTCCCGCAGGCACAGTCTAGACCCCGAGGTCGACCCGAAGGGAGGCCTGCTCTGAGTATGGTGTGTGAAGCATTACTGATTATCTGATCAACTGATTATCCAATTAACTAATTAATTATTCAACCTCTTTCTCCGGTGGCACCTGTTTATGTGCTAATAATTTTTCTAAATGATGCAGTTTTGAAAAATGAGTCACTGAAAGTAAATTAAAAGCTTTTTCTTCACCAAAACAGTCAATTAGTTTCTTTATTAGCGGCTCTTTTTTATTTTTTATATCTTGGAAAAAATTTTCATTAACTTCTGCCAAGCTGGATAAGAATGGCTTAAAATATCTTGTATTCCACTCAACAATATTATCAAATAATTCCTGTGCATCATCATCAGTCGGTATTCTCACCTTGTGATATTCAGCTGCCTCCACTAGGTACTGAGTAAAATTTTCCAAATTATTATTTGAAACAGCTTCCATTAAATCTCTACGGAACTCCGGATCGAAAATTAAACGGCTGTACTTGGGATCAAAGTCTTTCAAATATTCCCGAAATAACTCTTCTTGTATTTCAAAGATTAGCCTGTCACTGTCTATCCCCAAACACTCCTCCGCCAAAGGAATTTTGTGATGAGAGATATAATAAGCCAAAACCTCGTCACGCCATCTTTCACCCAGAATGTTACGAAATGTCTCTAAATAACTCTTTGCCTCTAAATGATTTTTTACTGTTTGTCTTTTTAAATCGCGGTAAAATTCTTTTAAAATATCTTTGTTTGAAGCAAAAAAATTGTGATGGATAGTATGCTGTAATTCATGATCAAATATTTTTTCAGCTTTACCTGTAGAGATACCTTTTCTGCTAATAGAAATCAAGCCTTTCATTTTTCCTGAACCTAAGTTTTCCTCATAGAAACCGCCTTCATCATGGAGAGGCCTTTGGGTATGAGATTCCATTACCCCTCTTATAACTCCTTCGTAATCTGATTTAGCCAAAAAAAGCTGAACGCCTAGGGGGTGCCAAACGGCCCCTACCCTGCCTCTTGGGGCAAAACCGAACATTTTCTCAAAAAATTGATCGAGATTTTTTTCATAATTCTCTTTGTGGTAATCTACTGTTTCTGATTTCTCTTGATAGTCGGCAAAGGCTGAATTTAATTTTTCCCTAACGTTTTCAGGCAAACCATGATCTTTGTTATTACTTACATTTTTTTCAAAATCTTCTTTATCAGGCCGGGGATTCTCGATCAAAAACTTTCTCATCGTACCAACACCATCAGCCATAGATTCTATCTCCTGATAATATTTTTCAGCTTTTTCCTCTCTTGATTCTTCTCCGGAAATAATTTGATTATTTTCACGTTCAATCATGAATTTAATAATTCATAAAACTTAACGAACTTTGTCAAACTTTTTAAACTGACAAACTCATCTCCCGCAGGCGCAGTCTAGACCCTGAGGTCGACCCGAAGGGAGGCCTGATGCTACATATTACTTGTTACGTGTTACGTATCACTCAACCTCTTCCTCCGGCGGCACCTGATAATAATTTAGCATAAACTTGGCCATCGCGCCAAAAAGCGGAGCGGCTGATGATTCAGCCCATTGCACGTCTTTTGGCTTGTCCATTTTCACGCACATGACAAATTTCGGGTCAGCGACTGGCGCAAAACCGCAAAAAGAACCAATTGTATGGTTTGGATCATAACCCACTCCATCTTCTTTAGGCACTTGGGCTGTACCTGTTTTGCCTGCGACAAAATAGCCAGGTACTCCGGCTCTTTGGCCGTGTCCATTTCTGACCACATTGACAAGCATGGCACTCAACGTGATCGCTGTTTTTGGGGAAATCACTTCCCTGATTAATTTTGGTTCTGTTTTAACCTTGAAACCATTGGGTTTTAATATTTCGTCAACAATATAAGGCTTCATTAATTTACCGCCGTTGGCAATGGCACCAAAGGCATCAACCAATTGCAGTAAAGTCACGGAAATACCCTGGCCAAAAGAGCTGGTGGCCATGTAAATTTCTTTGTGCGATGCCAAGGTGGAAATATCACCTTGCGCTTCTGAATTAAGCTCAATTCCAGATTTTACGCCAAAACCAAATTTTTTCACATATTTTTCAAAATTTTCCGGTCCGATTTGTCTGGCGGCAAAGATCGCTCCAGTGTTTAATGACTGCTCCAAAACCTGTGTCATCGTGTTGACGCCATGTGCTTTCCCATCAGAGTTCTTAATCGTGTACTTACCAATCTGGACACTGCCTTCGTCAGTATAAGTAGTGTCTGGCGACACTTTACCCAAATCCAGAGCCGCGGCCATAGTAATAGCTTTAAAAACAGAGCCTGGCTCGTAAATATAAAAAGTGGCTGGATTGATAAATGTATTGATATCTTCCACTTTATTATATTCATTCGGATCAAAATCAGGTGAACCACACATGGCTGTAATAGCACCTGTCTTAGGATTCATGATTATCAAACTGCCCCCATCAGCGCCATGCTTTTGCACTTCCTCATTTAAACTTTTACAAGCTTCATACTGAATTGTATGGTCAATAGTCAAAATTAAACTATTACCATCTTGCGCTTCCTTAATCATTTGGGTACCGATAGAAATCCAGCGGCCCATGGCATCTTTTTCTGCCTGTAAATAACCTTGCTGTCCAGCGAGTTGCGCCTCCCAATATCCTTCCAATCCATACTGACCAACTCGCTGATCATCTTTATAGCCATAAAAACCCAAAATATGACTGCCAATATTTTTTTCCGGATAAAAACGCAAATCCTCTACCTGAAATTCAATACCAGCTAAATTTAACTTTTTAATTTCTTCCACTTTTTCGTCTGTTACTTGATGTTTAATCGGCTCGTAAAGATCATCTTGCTTAGTTAAACGCGGTAAAATCTCTTTTTCGTCCATCTCAAGGACGGGTGCCAATGCTCTGGCTATAGCCTCGGGATCTTTCACCATTGTTGGCACGACGTAAACAAGTGAATAATCTTTGTTAGCCGCCAGAGGATAAAGTTTATCTGGCATAAATTGATCCCTGACATAAATCTCCCCTCTTTTGGGTAACAACTTCTCTGAAAGCGAATGCTGGCCCTCAGCCAAAGCCCCATAAAATGTATGCTGCAATACCTGAATGTCGCCTAATCTGATAACAATCAGACTGGCAAAAATAAAAATAACTATGGTGAGTATGGACAGACGGTCAAGAGTTTTTTTTGGCTTATTTCTATTATTTCTGTGCCTGATCACCATAGTCAAAAATTAAAATATATAGGTTTTTCAATTTATTGATAAATTATTTTTCAATGATGATTGTTTTGATCCCTTCAGCTTTAAAGGCATTATCCCCATAAATTGCTCTCATAATGAAAAAATTAATAAATGTCCCGCCTTCTGGTTCGTAATTACTTTCAATTATATATTCTCCTGAATCAACATCCTCTGGTATTTTAATTTTGCTTGTGTTTTTTACATCAAATTTATTTTCAAAACCAGGATAACCAAAACATGCCCCAAACCATTCTATTCTTTCGTCAACGGATTTTCCAACAACGGATTTTGATATTAGATTCTCTGATTCCCCTTTCTTATGAAAATTAATATCTGGGTGGAAACCTTGCTCGTAAACATCACATGTACTGTATAAATAAACTTTTCTTAAGGAATTTTTATATAATCTCAAGGTAATTTCTATATCTTCACCTACTTTATATTGATTTTTATCAGTACTAACGCTTAGATGAACCAATGGCGGGCTGAGAAATAACACATAGTATAGTATTATTCCTATTCCTAAAACAATTAAAAAAATAACTAATGTTATTTTTAATGGTTTTTTCATTTATTTAAAAGATTTATTTTACCGCAATCACAGATCCGACTGCCGGTAAATATTCAAACTTTGAAACAGCCACCATATTTAAAGCCTTGCCTTGCTCCTCTATCCTGTTAAGAGATTGCAGTTCTGCCGTATATAGTCCCAATTTTCTGTTATCCTGTTTTAGCTGTTCAATCCTACCCTGCAGACCTTTTATTTCCAGGCCAGAAGTGGCTGACTTGTTTATGGCGAATAAATATAAAAATCCGGTTAAAACAATTAAACTAACTAAAATAATATTTATAGAATGAGAGTCAATTCTTATATTCTGCCAAATTTTATTTTTGGGCAGATCATTACCATCACTATTAAATTTTCGCCTGATAAATTTTGACATTTTTGTTTATATTTTTTGACAAACGCGAAGTTTTGCACTTCTTGCTCTGGGATTTATTTTTATTTCATCCCAAGTTGGTTGAACTGGTTTTTTAGTTAAAATTTTTAATCTTGCCTTATGTCCACATCGACAAACAGGTAAATCAGGTGGGCAGAGACAATCCTTTGCTTCATCTCTAAAATAATTTTTAACTATTCTATCTTCACCTGAGTGAAAGGAAATGACGGCTAATCGACCACCTGGTTCTAAAATTTCTAATGCTTGCGGCAAAGATCTTACCAAAACATTTATTTCATCATTAACAGCTATCCTTAAAGCTTGGAAAGTCTTGGTGGCGGGATGAATGCCGCCAACCCATGGAATTTCTTTTTTTGATTTTAGCTGCTCTCGGTATACTAGGAGTACGGTTTCAACCAATTGTCGTGTGTTTTTAATTTTTTGTTTTTTTCGAATATCAATTAATTTTTCGGCAATGGCATCGGAAAATTTTTCCTGGCCGTACTCCTTTAGTATCCGAGCAATTTTTTGTTTTGGCCAATTATTTAAAATTTCGTTGGCTGTCAAAGTATCTAATTTGTCAAAACGCATGTCTAAAGGACCATCTATCTGGAAAGAAAATCCACGAGATCCATCTTCGAGCAAAAAGCTAGATAAACCAAGGTCGAATAAAATACCACTAATTTTATGTAATTTTGTGAATTCATGCGATATTTGTTTTAGTTTTGAGAAGTTATTATGAACGAGAATAACTCTATCTTTATATTTTTTCAATCTTTCATAAGCCACTGCCAAAGCTTTTTCATCTAAGTCAATGCCTAACAATATTCCTTGTGGTGATGTCTTTTTTAATATCTCTTCGGCATGGCCACCGCCGCCAATAGTACAATCAATAAAATTTTGATTAGGCTTTGGATCCAATAATTTTATCTCCTCATCCAAAAGAACAGGAATATGTCTATTAGCCATAAAGCTTTAAAGCCATAAAGCCATAAAGCCCTAGGGCTAAACGCCAAGCTCACCTAAAGCTTCTGCAATATCGCCTCCTCTTTTCTCGGTACCGAGCTTATATTTATTCCAAGTCGCTTCATCCCAGATTTCTAAACGATTATATAAGCCAGCGACAACGACTTTCTTTTTAATGCCAGCGTATTTTCTTAAATAATCTGGCAAAATAATGCGTCCCTGGCCATCAATTTCGCAATCCATAGCGCCGGCTAGCATCAGTCTGGCAAAAGCACGTGTATTAGCCTTTGAAATGGGTAATTTAGAAAGTTTTTCAGCCAAAGCCTCCCAGTCTTTCTGTGGATAAAGAAATAGACAATTATCCAAACCACGGGTTACGACCGCGCCTTTGGCTAATTGCTCACGGAACTTGATGGGAACGGCCAAACGGCCCTTTTCATCAATATTATGTTGGTATTCGCCGATAAACATAATTCATAAATAGTTAACGAAAGAAATGGGTTATCCACAGATTGGAGGACTTATCCCCACTTTTATCCACTTCTCACCCTCATATTCCATTTTACACCACATTTATGTTTTAGTCAACCACTTTTCATCTGTGGATAACTAAAATACTAATTAAAATAAAAATTGTTTATAATGTCAATTCTTCTTAAAACAAAAAAGCGCCGAGTTTAAAAAAACTCGACGCTACAGAATTAAAAAAATTACTTAATGAGAACCATTTTTTTTGTTTTACTCGTCGTACCAGCTTTTAGACAGTAAAAATAAATGCCAGTTGCTATCTGGCCTGCGTTCCAAGTTACACTACGCTCCCCTGCTTTTTGCATCTCGTCAACCAAGGTGACGGTTTTCTGTCCAAGAATATTATAGATAGTCAGTGTCACGTGTCCGGGTTTTGGCAGTGAGTATCTAATGGTGGTTTGTGGGTTAAATGGATTCGGATAGTTCTGGAAAAGTTCAAATTTAGAAATAACAGCAGGGTCTTCTTCGTCTCCAACATCATTTGGCTCATGCGGATAGTAGAAAGCACCTATATCAGCGATAGTGGTATCTGGGTCAAGTGGACTCCTGGGGCCGCCGGCATCAATACAAGACGATTGTACTTGGAGGTAATACAAACTATCAGGGCTAGTGCTAAACATTGGATCGCTGATAATATTGTAGAAGCTGTCGCAAGGGGTATCATTCCTGTTGACTCCCCAACTGGTGTCACCGATGCCAGCCGGGCAGTTCAAAAAATTACCGCCAGTGTTATTCCAGACATCGTTATAGAAAATTTCCAGAAGCGAATTAGTCATACTAACTATACCTTGACCACTAGGACTGTTTGAGATGATGTTATTGAATATCTTCAAATGGGAATTATTACTGGTAATTCCGCCACCACTATTACTGTCCAGGGTGTTGTTATTCAGGGAATCAACAAAAGAGTCTTTGATATATAATCCTCCGCCATAATGTGCTGCATTCTTCACTATCAAGTTACGCTGTACCCTTGGTAGAACACTAGATGCAAAATATATTCCGCTGCCATAGATTGATTGCTCATAACCTGTATAACCATTATTCTGGATTACATTATCAATAATCTGAGGTGATAAACCTTTACTGTAAATGCCAGCGCCAAATCCAGAACTAACCGGCATCATTGTATAATTATTAGTTATGACATTATTTGAAATCATCAGAGACGGGCACTGAAAGCTGCATATTCCCGCACCATATCCTTCTGAATATATACAAGCATTATAAACACCCCAGATGGAATTGCTATCAATCAAATTATCAGTTATTTCGACAAAGGAATTCTGACAAAAAATGGCACCCCCGTAAGCTCTAGGCCCATAGCCACCGACAATAGCATCGTTAGCGATTATTCTATTCTTAGTTATCCGATATGAACCGTCGCCACAATAAAGTCCCGCGCCATACAGAATCGCCTGGAAGACATGTAAGCGATTATGAGAAATTGTATTCTCAATTATGAGCGATGAATCCGCCCAAGAAAAAATACCGCCGCCAGCATAACCTTGATTCCATGAAATTTCATTTTGTCTTATTTCAGGGAATGAGCTCTGACAATAAATGCCTCCGCCATAATTGATTGACTTGTTGTAAGTGATTGTATTTCCGATTATTCGTGGCGAGCCGCCTAGGCAACAAATACCACCGCCATCACCCGTACTGACCATACTGTTATTACTAATAATATTACCAATTATTAGTGGTGAGCTATAGGTCTGACAATAAATTCCAGCGCCAGAGCCTCCCTGGTTTAAGGATATATCATTATCCAATATCTTTAGCGAAGAATTTTCGCAGTAAATCCCACCTCCTTTAGTAGATTTCCCCTTATTGATTTTGAATCCCTTGATAACAGTGTTGCTGTCAAGATCAATGCATTTGATAACAGTTGTGTCATAGTTAGCCTGTATCCATGTATACTCTATACCCTTTTCGCTTATTAGCACCACGCCATTCTTCATATCAATCGGAAGGATTTCACTGTTAGTCGCTTTGGAATATATTCCTACGCCGACCAAAACAGTATCTCCATAACTCGCGCCGTTAATCCCTTTTTGGATAGTGGACGAGTCTGCTGGAACATAGATTGTCTTAGCTTGTACATGCAAAGACAGCGTTGAGAGTACTACTAACAAAATAAAACCTACCCTTTTCATTTTAACCTCCGTGGAACGTTATACGTTCCTGTTTTGAATTTTTACTTCATTTTAGTTAACTCTTCAAAAAATACCAGGTGGTACGTTGGTGATAAAATAGTCTATGCCAATTTAACAATCCAACACCTCCTTTAAATGGGCTAATAGTTATATTATTTTTCAATGTACCTTATTTTTTCTCCTCACATATCTTAGTCCTTTCGCCTAATATCTGTCAAGTAAAAAAAGAGCCCCTCGGATAAGCCGAAGGGCTTTCTTTTTTCGAAATAGTTTTACGGTTTGTACTTAAAAGATTAAACGATAATCTCATCACCAATTCCGCTTAATGGCGGGTTGCCTCCATAAAGCCAGAGATTGAAGCGCATGCGCTCCCCTCCTGGCGGCGGAATATCATCTCCAGTATAGATCCATGAATTAATTATACTATCAGGTGATGGACTTTCTTCCAAGCCTTTCCAGCTCATAAATTCAATGCGGTCTGCTCGCCAAATGAATCGGTGAGTGGAGTATTGCACTGGTGGCATAATGAATCTGGTCATGTTGCCGGCATGAGTATATGGCTGAACCACATATTGGGCATTATTTGGTGTAGGCATTAAAGCTCGGGAAAATTCAATATCAATTTCTCTACTTGTCGTTTCATAAACAAAAGGAGCGAATACAACTCGACCATCTAATGAATCAACTCGGCTGACCAAATGGACCATATACTCTCCATAACCTAATGACTGAAGAAGATAAATTTCAGAAGTTGTCCAATGACCATTCTGATAGGTTATTTTAAGATGCAGTCCTTGTCCATCAATCC
>Ga0315289_10008339_pt1 | contig 15002 bp, 16 predicted proteins | sample YL17G11_40_MG_FD_203452 | JGI IMG/M metagenome (GOLD analysis project Ga0315289, IMG submission 203452) | Sediment microbial communities from Yellowstone Lake, YNP, Wyoming, USA - YL17G11_40 | ecosystem: Environmental > Aquatic > Freshwater > Lake > Sediment | place: USA: Wyoming | collected...
CGGATAATCTCATTAGGAACGATATCGGTGTTTTCTGCGGGCCAATCAGCAATTGCCCTTAAATGAGTTGAACCGCAAAAACAGGGTGGTATTTGATTAATTTCTACCAATTCCTCTGCTTGGTCAGTAGCAGAAACCATGTGGCCATTAGCACAAAAGAACATCAACGCCGGTAGCTTTTTTGCCATTTTTCACCTCCTTTGCTTTTATAACTTAAATTATCATAATTTTTTTCAACTGTCAAGGTTAAGAATGGCTTTGATTTTTTGTTCTAATACATCATGATATCTAAAATATTAATCTATTATCACTAATAAACTTGCACCCCTAATTCAAGTAAGGGAAAATAGGAATTGACAAATAATGAATTCTGATTTGACAAATTTGTTAAAATACTATATACTTAAATCATTAAAACTTTGGTTAGTTTAACTTCAAACTTAGATCAAATCAAATTAGAGATAAGTCAAAAGTTAAGTCCTTGAGTCCCGCGCTGCGGGACAAGTCGACAAGGCAAAAACCAAATAAATAATTAAACAACCTTGTTTAACAAGGGCTTAAACACAATATGGCTTATTCTAATTTTCGTGATGATAACCAACCGCAAAGACCAATGTTTGATGTTTCTGCCATGGGTTTAAAATGCGCTGAATGTGGTGTTGATATCACACAGTTGCCTTTCCAACCTTCAGCAGACAGACCAGTTTACTGCCGCGATTGCAATAGAAACAGACGCAAAAGTTTTAGACGATTTTAATCATCTACACGATACCAAAAACGCCCAGGCCTTCGGTCGAGGCGTTTTTTGGTTGACAAGTTTTTAAAATTTTGCTTAAATTAAATCAAATCTAAAATAAAGGAGGGTTTTAATGCTTAAGACTAAAAAACGTTTGAGTAAAGGTAAACGCAGGCATATACGCAGGGTAAAAGCCAAACGAAGGAAAGAAGAGGGCAAAGAGCAGCAAAAACAATTAGCAGAGCAACGACGCATGGAAAAATTACCTGATTATTTTGATATCCCTTCAGCCAAACGGGGGTCCCATTGGAATGAAGAGCTGTGTCCTCATTGTAATAGCAACAAGTGGGCTAGTACTCAGAATGTGATTAAAACAAAACAAGGTTCAGCAGTAGTTCGCCAATGCAATAATTGCCATCAATTATATCGTCTCTAAAACAACTTAAAAACCGTCCACTCTAGTGGTCGGTTTTATTTTTAATGAAAATTTAAAGCAAAATATTGCCAATAATACTAGGATAACCATTTAAAAATTCCTTGGCAGACATTGCCTTTTTGCCTTCCAGCTGCAGTTCTAAAATCTCAAGTGCACCCTGGCCACAATAAACTCCTAGACCGTCATTAACCTTAAAAATCCCACCAGCTGAATTCTTATTTAAATCATTTAACAATTTAACCTTTAGCAATTTAATTTTTTTATTATCCCATTTAGCAAATGTCCCTGGCCAAGGATTTAATGCAAGGATTTGACGTTCAATTTCAATCGCTGACTTGTGCCAATCAATTTTGCCATCTTCTTTGGTAATTAATTTACAATAACTTGCCTGTGACTGGTCTTGCTTTTGGGGTTTAATTTTTTTATTTAACCACTTGGGCAAAGTTTCCAGTAATAATTTAGCGCCTAATATTGAGAGTTTATCATGTAAAGTTTTAAAGTTATCGTTATTAGTTATTGTGATAGTTTCCTGGGACAAAATATCTCCTTCATCCATTTTTTCATTAACAAGCATAATAGTTATGCCAGTTTCTTTATCACCATTTAAAATTGCAGCTTGAATAGGGGAGGCACCGCGATATTTTGGCAATAATGAGGCATGAACATTGATTGCGCCATATTTCGGTATTACTAAAATTTCTTTGGGTAAAATAAAACCATAAGCAGCCACAATTATTAAGTCAGGATTTAATTCTTTCAAATTTTGAATAAATTCTGCATTACCCTTGATCCTTTCTGGCTGTGAAACTTCAATTTTATTTGCCAAGGCAATTTTTTTAATAGGGGATTGTGTGATAATCTGCTTGCGCCCAACTTTTTTATCAGGTTGCGTAATTACAGCAATTACACTTGTCTGCTTTATTAAAGAATTTAAAATGGGCACGCTAAATTCTGGGGTACCCATGAAAATAATTTTCAAATCTTTTAATCCTATTGACATAGTAAATATATTTTGCTAAAATTTAAAAAAATAAGGAGGGAGTTAAAATGCTTGGAATAATATTAATGCTAATTTTTGGCTTGATAATTTCGGGCTATGGAATTTACACAATCGGAAAACATTTAAAAGAGGAACAGCATTTAGATTATTAATCTAAAGAAACCAATTTGCTAAAGGAGGTATAAAATGTATTATGTAATAGGTGGTATAATAATCATTGTGGTCATAGTAATTTTTGCAGGTGAAAAAATTGAGAACTATTTGGATGACAAGATCCATACAATGATTAACGGTTAATGGTTTAGGTTTTAATTAAGGGTAATCAAATTTGATTACCTTTTTTCTTTTACAAATTTATCAATTATCAAAATGCCATTTAAATGGTCAACTTCATGCTGGATAACACGAGCAAAAAGGCCTTCAGCACGAAAAGAAATTACTTTACCCTCTTGATTTAAAGCCCTGACATAGATAATTTTTGAACGCTTAACAAAACCATAAACTCCAGGACAGCTTAAACAGCCCTCTTCCTCAACTTTTCTTCTTAAAGATTTCCAGGTAATTTGTGGATTAATTAAGGCCAATGGCCCTTTTTCAGTGCTAATTAAACACAAACGAATACCTTGACCAACTTGATTAGCAGCTAGGCCAACACCTTTATTTTCTTTCATGGTTTGAGCCATATCCAAAATTAATTGCTTTATTTCTGGAGTAATTTGAGCAATTTCTTTGGATTTAGTCCTTAAAATGGGATTTGGCTCTTTAATTAGGTTTAAGCTTGACATAATAAATAATTTGTAGTAGGATAGAATATACTCAATTTTAGCACATAATTTTGAAAATTTCAAGAGAAAGGAGGAATAATTAATGAAAGTTGCCCTAATAGTGGATACTCCTAATCTTATGGGCATGACTAATGCTCTGGATAAGAATATTGATTTCAAGGCATTTTTAAAGTCAATCCAGCACGTGAGAGGCCAAAATAGACAACTTGTTATTAAAAAGGCATTTTATGACGCGCCCAGACATTCAACCAATACTAATCCCTTTATCCATGCTTTGGGTGATTTTGGCCTGGAGCTGATTCAAGTTCCTTTAAAAAGCTATGCGCCAGATTGTCCTGGTCCAAAAATTTTTAAAAGCAGAACAGATCAGCAAATCACAATCCACATTATGAATCATCTGCAAGATGATGATTTTGACCATTTAATTTTAGTTTCGGGCGATTCAGATTATGAATTTGTTTTAAAAGAATGCAAGCATAGAGGCAAGACCATTGAGATTTGGGGAACTCAATTTATCATTGCCCATGATCTGAAAAGAATTGCTGACAGCGTTAATTTCTTTGACGATTCCCAAAACAAACATATGCTTATCCAAAAAAGGCAAAAATACGCAGCATAATTTAGGAACATTAATCCTGTTGCTTAAAGGCAGCAGGATTTTTTTTATAATAAACTTTCTGGTTCTGGGTCAATAATGACATCTTCGGGCAAATTTTTTAAAAAGTCCAAACTAATATTTTTATCTAAAATTTTTAGCACTATTAACCAGCGAAATCTGCCCCGCACTTGCTGGGTATAAGTTAAAATTGGAGGATTGATAATAATTTTATCATTTTTTATTGTTGCTTTTAAAAATTTATAAACCTTATTCACTTCAGACTGGCCGCCATTAAATTCAATGCTTTGATAAATCAATTTTATTAATCGGCAGTATGGCGGATAATTTAATATCTTTCGCTCCTCCATCTCATTTTTATAAAATAATTTTAACCCCAAATTTTTAAAGGCTTTAAAAACATAATTGTCTGGTGAAAATGTTTGGACCAATAATTCTTTCTTAGTGTCATTTAAAAATAAGGCGAGTTTATTTAAAAGGTTAAAGGTTTTTTCTAAACTGCGATAATCAGGCAAATAAAACAAGGTGTCAGCATTAACTACTCCAATTAAATTTATTTTCTGCCAGTCAATCTGTTCAAAAGCAAATTGGGTGCCGATAATTATATCAATATTTTTCAATTCTTCCTTAAAAGGTGTGGTAATGTCAATTTTTATAACTTTAGCTTGGGGAAATAAATTTTTAGTTTCTAGCTCAACTTTTTCCGTGCCACTGCCAGTTATTTTAATGTTAGGACTTTGGCATTTGGGGCAGAATAAAAACAAATCTTGTTTATAGCCGCAATGGTGGCAGATTAATTCTTTGCTGGCATGATAGGTTAAAGGCAGCTTACAATTGGGGCAAGCTCCAACATAGCCACAATCACGGCAAGTAATTAAAGTAGCCAAACCCTTACGATTTAAAAATATAAATATTTGCTTTTTATCTTTCAATGCTAATTCCATTTTGGCTAATAATTCTTGGCTAAAAATTGAATAATTGCCTTTTTTAAATTCTAGTTGGCGGTCAATAATTGAGATTTGGGGTATTGCCTCAAGCTTTCCAATCTCAAAATATTGCCATTCTTTTTTTTCAGCATTATTTAATGCAGTTAGAGACGGAGTTAAGGCAGTAAAAATGACCTTGGACTTTAATAAATGGCTTAATTTCAAGGCAACGGTCTTAACATTATAACGCGGGTTTGGCTCTTCTTGCTTATGATTTTCATTATCTTCTTCATCAATAATTATTAAATCTAAATTTTTAAATGGGGCAAAAATTGCGCTTCTGGTGCCAATAATAATTTTGGCCTGGCCTTTTTTAATTTTTAACCACTCAAACCAATATCTATTTTTCGGCAAATCATTTAAAAAAACAGAGATTTCATTTTGATAATCTCCCAAATATTGATAAATCTTCTTAATGTCAGCAAGCACTGGTACAATAATTAAAATCTGTTTTTTTTGTTTTAAGACCTTTTCAATTAGACCTAAATAAATTTTAATTTTATCTTCAAAATTAGAATATTCGAGCAAGACAGGTTTAGAAACGCCATAATATTGATCAACATCAATAGCTGCTCCAGGTATATTTAAAAAGTCAAAATCCTGTAAGAATTTATTTTGGCTCAAGCGCGCTTTTTGGGGAATTTCAGGAATCATCATCTTAACAATTACAGACATGGAAACAAAATAATAATTGGCTAAATCAGAAATAAGTTTTAACTGCCAATCAAATAAAAAGGGGAGGGGATCAATAATTTTATGAATTGATTTTAATTCCAGGTTTTTAGTTTCACTTTTTTCTGACAAATTTAAAACAACCCCTTTAATTATTTTATTTCTAAAAGGGATTTCCACTATTTGCCCGATTTTGATTTGATTCTGAAATTCCTGAGGAATATTATAGTTAAAATAATTCAGGTCTCTTTTTAAACGAATCAGGGGTATTATTTGTGCAATTTTTTTAATCATCTAATTTTTTCAAATAATTTGTAGTATTTGTAGAATATTTGCCTTCGCAAGCCGTAGTTTGCTACGGCAAACGAAGGTTTGTAGATTTGTATCATCATTATTCTGCATGCCTTTCCACAGTAAATTTATAAACAGTAAAATTTTCAGAATATTCGTTAATGCCGGCCTTTTCGCAGGCAATGGAAACTTGGTCTGCAACAGTATCTACTCCTTCCAAATCGGGTAAAAGCAGCCCGCTGCGATAGCCATCCTCGCTTTTTACCACAATGCCGAATTTTTTAGGATTTAATTGATTGATTTCTTCATCCTCAATTTTTTCTGGTTCTGAAAGAATATCAATGGTTATTTTTAAATTTTCCATTTCATGGGCTTGGACTGGTATAAAGCGATGGTCTTGGGTGGCGGCTGAAATCGTATTTTGAATAATTTCTTGAGCCACATTTTCATAAACAGGCATAAATGTGCCGATACAGCCTCTTAATTCGCCTTTATTTTTAAAACAAATAAAAACACCAGCCCGCTTGGTTAAAATTTCTAAAGGTAAATCTTTCGGCACTTCAATCATCTTTTTGGTTAAAAGATAATTTTTAATTGTTTCTTTGGCTAATTTGATATAGGGATCCATATACTAAATATTAGCATTTTTTAAATTCGCAAGCCAATACTTGACTTTTCAAATATATGTGTTAAGGTAAAGACAAATTCAAAAGAGGCATGAAGCGCCAAAGGAGGAAAACAATGTCTGAACAGCCCGAACATAATGGAGATCGAAGTTTTGAAGACAGAGTTGAGCTTTTAAAAGAAATATTGCAAAAAGAGCCAATGGCTGAAAATTTATTTAATGGATTAGCATCAAAAAATCCCGATGATTTGGCGCAAAAAATTCTGGAATTAAACGATGAGCAATGCGATTATCTGGACCATTTTATCAGGATAATTCTTCTGCGAAAAGGACGGAAATTTTGCGGCAAAATTATCGAACAGTTAAAACAAAAAGCTGACAAAGAAAAAAATGAAAAAATTGCTAAAATTTTTTTGGATCAAATTATTTTAATCGCTTCACCTCTAAGATCTTTGTATGGCATAACTGAAGCACAGGCTAAAAATTTGTAAATAGTAATTCGAAAAGCTATTAATTCAAAAACTCTCCATAATCGGAGAGTTCTTTTTTTACTTTGTCAAAAGCTGATATTACATCAATTTAAAATTTGCTACCAAATAACCCACGCCAAAGGGTCCTTCATAAGATAAAACATTAACCTCATATTGATATTCTTCAATAATACCCAGCAAAATTAAAAATGAACGTAGGCCGCATTCGGCTGCTTCATCAATTAAATGATGGTCCATTTTTAAAATACCACGCACATCTTTTCTTTTTAATAAGCTAATAAATTTTGTATCAAACTCTTCACCCTTAGGTGAATAGCCAGCTGGCGCATCTTTAGTCAAAACATGGGATAAATCGCCAGAAGCAATCACAGCCACCCGTTTTTCACTTTTGACAATTTCTTTTTTCAAAAGTTGGCCAAATTGGAAGTGCTTATCATAATCAAGCAAAGAATAAAAAATCGGAATAACTTCAATATTTTTCAGGTGCTTAGTCAAATAAAATAAAGGCACAGCGCAACCATGATCTAATTTATCCTCACTTGATAAAACTAAGGGTAAGAAATCCTCAACGCGCTCTTTTAAATGCAATGTTAGCATGGGACTGCTTTTAAATTCCATTTTGGTTGTAAAATCACCAAATTCCTCAAAATTTGCCTGATAATTTGAATTTAAATTTAAACAAAAAGCATCAGGGATAATCTCGCCATGAGGGGATATAATTAAAATCACATCTGGTTTACTGGCATATAATTCTTTTTCCAAATCTTTCATAGCAGCCACAGTATTTTTAATTTTATCCAAATTATCCTTGCCAATATTAGGAATTAATAATGGCGGATGAGGACAAATGGCGCTAAAAACAAGCATAGAATTATTAATATTGTTTAAATATATTTAAATTTTTTTATTGCGTCGCTATTTTAGCCTGCTTAGAGATAATTAAATCCAAATCATCACCTTGAGGGTGCAGACTAAAGACCTTATCATTGACAGTAATTATATCAGACCAGTTATAGCCAAGCTGGTTAAAAGTGCTTTCATTGGCTAGCCAGCGGCGTTGGCCATTAGATATAACATAGACTTTTGAATCAGCAGCCAGTTTAATTAAAGTGCCGTCTTTTAATTTTACGCCATTAGCAGCAGTCACATATTTATCTAATTCCGCAGAACTGACTTTGGTTAATTTATAATTTTTATAATTTATATTTAAAATATCTTTTGTCCAGATCGGATATTTAATGCCATCTTCAACATAATAAACACCGCCTGTTGTTTTATCCTGCAGCAAAGCGCCTTGGGGATAAACGCTATCTAAGGTTATTTTACGGCCATCTTCATAATAAGACAATTCTTCATCAGTTACTGCAATAACCTCATCTTCATTATACCCAATTGTGCGGAAAACTTCAGCTGATTCAATCTCTTTTTTTTCATCATTGACAATTAAATAAATTTTGCCCGTTAGCGATTTTAAAAGCGAATAATTAGCGTATTTTATGGGATAACCAATCTCATACCTTTGTAAATCATTTTTGGAAACCTCTATTATTTTAGCGTCAGCAAAGCGCGTCATTAAAGCTAATTTGGACCAAAATGGCCGGCGTTGGCCATTAGCAATTAGCCAGACTTGATCAGTGCCTTCTTGGCGCAATAAAGAGCCATCAGGAAAAATTTTGGCAAACCAGCGGTTCCAAATATTCCAAAAATTATAATTGCCATTTAAATGAGGCGTATAATTAAATAAATTGGCAGTAGCTTGATTATACGGCAAAACATCAAGGCCATCAATTGAACATAATTTACCCATTTTAAAATTAAATTCGTCAGGATGATCATAATAATATCTAATACGATAAGTTGCGCGGTCAACTTGAATGCCAAAGCCTTTAAACATGGCTATTTCGGGATCATCAGTCCGGCAAGAATCACAGACAGCATAACCCATGGCCCAATCTAGATTTTGTGGGGTGGGGGAGGGATTGGTAATTATGCTTTGTTCTTTTTGCAAAGTAGCTAAAATCCATTTAGGATTAATTTTATAAGTTTGAGCTGCATTATAAATTATTTCTGCAGCTGATCTGGCAATGCCAAAATTATCAACTGCTTGATAACCTTTTAAAATCCCGTTTTGATTATTTAAAAATTCTTGGATAGTAGTCAAATCCAGGGTATCATAATCCTGTAAATCGCCATCAGAAATAATATCATTGGGGTCAAAATCAAAAGCTTGGGCTGGCTTTAGGCCCAAAATCTGAAAAAACAAAATTATAAATATAGCCAAAAAAGCTATAATTTTAGTGATTTTCATATGTATCCAGTATAGCATAATTATTTCTCCATTTCAAACTTAAAAAGTAATATCTCTTGACAGAGACTTTAAAATGTGCTAATATGTTAATTATGAAAGTGTGGGGTTTAAAAAATCTTTTAAGGGAAGAACGGGAAGCAGAGGATGCGCCGAAATATGGTGATGTTTAAAAATTGTCGGTGCAATCCTCAACGATTGGAAAATGGGTCGTTTTTGCGGCGCAAGCGCGCGCAATAATGCGCCGGTTGGCCCATACGATTTAATCCCGTTTAAAAAGCCAGCGTTTGCCGGCGTAGTGCATTGGCACATAGTATGCCGGGATTTATAAGCTGGCAACGAAAAAGAAAGGAAGGTTTTTCCCCACACACGGCCCCGCTTAGTAGCGATCCACAAGGTCCCAACAAGCGGGGCCTAAAAATATCCTTACAGGGTTTTGGATTTATGCTTCGCTTTTTATATAGCCAGCAAAAATTTTATAATGACCTCTGGCTAGGTCCAAGAAGCAAGTCCTCTACTCTCTGGGCTCCGCCATAATCGGAGCCCGTTTAATTTTATAAACTTACTATTGACATTTTTAAAAAATTAAGTTAAGTTAAAACAAAAAACATAAGGAGGGAATAATGATGGTCAGACCAATTAGCGAAGCAGATTTTGTCAAACTTTTTGAAAAAGAGTTAGGCGAGCATTATCAAAGAGCTCTAACTGTTTACAAAAATTATGGTCTAAAATTATCTTATGATGTAACTAATGTTTTACTTCATGCGCTTGATAAAAACAAAGTTGAGGAAGTGCTTACCATATTAGAAAAGCACTGGACAGAACATTTGCAGTATCAGCACCCTGAAATTAAAGGAAGGGTAGAGATATTTGGCCAAAATCCAACAGAAAAAATGCTTCTGGAAATTTGCGAAATAACCCTGGGGCTTAAGGCACAAACTGCCAAAGCCACAAAGTAGCAAGCCCAGAACCATGCGCAAGCTTAGGTTCTGGGCAAGGAGGTAAAAATGGCTAAAAATGAAGATCCGAAAGATGAAAATAAAGGTAAGGCCAATTTCTCAACTGAAGGAGTACCTCTAATAATTGACTGGCCAGAACCTGAAACAATAATTGGCATGCGCGCAGTACGCCTGGAAAACGAAGGGATTGAAGAAAAAGTAACCGAATTATTCAATGACGGTTACTATCCTGAAAAGACCCTTGTCCTGCTCGGCATGAGCATCAAGTTCGCTCAAACAAACTTCCATAAAATCGTGACTATTTTTGTCAAAAGACAAAAAAAATAAGATCAAGCACAAAAACCGTCCCGCAATGCGGGGCGGCTTTTTTATTAAAAGTAAAAACATTTTTTACTTAAACGCCACCTTATTATCCTTATCTACATCAACTTTAATCTTCTGACCCTCTTTGATTTTACCTTCAATAATCTGCAAAGCTAAATCATCCAGGATTTGATTTTGAATCACGCGCTTAAGCGGCCGTGCGCCAAATTGCGGGTCAAAGCCTTTTTCAGCCAAGAATTCTTCTAATTTAGGCGTAAATTCTAATTTAATTTTCTTCTCGGCCAAACGCTTTTTAACTATCTCAAGCTGTAAATCAATAATTTTTTCAATTTCTTTTTTTGCCAAAGGATGGAAAATAATTATTTCATCTAAACGATTAATAAACTCTGGTTTAAAATGAGATTTTAAGGCATCGTAAACCCTTTCCCTCATTTTTTCTTCATCTACTTTTTGTTCTGTTCTAAGGGCTTTATCTTCAAAACCCAAAGATACTTCTTTAAGCAGCTGATTGCCTAAATTTGAAGTCATGATTATTAGGGTATTTTTAAAATTGACAACCCTGCCTTTGGCATCTGTCAAACGGCCGTCATCAAGCAGTTGTAAAAGGATATTGAAAACATCAGGATGAGCTTTTTCAATTTCATCAAACAAAACCACAGAGTAGGGGCGGCGACGTACCTGTTCAGTCAATTGTCCGCCCTCTTCATAGCCAACATAGCCAGGAGGGGAGCCAATGAATTTGGAAATTGAGTGCTTTTCCATGTATTCAGACATGTCCACGCGAATCATGGCATTCATATCATTAAACATAAATTCAGCCAGGGCTTTGGCTAATTCGGTTTTACCAACGCCAGTTGGGCCTAAAAAGATAAATGAGCCAATCGGCCTGTTTTCTTCTGAAACGCCTGCACGTGAGCGTCTAATGGCATTGGCTACTGCGGAAATAGCTTCTTCCTGGCCAACCACGCACTTTTTCAATTCTTCTTCCGCATGAGCTAATTTAGACATTTCTGATTCTAACATTTTAGAAACAGGTATGCCTGTCCAGCGCGAAACAACAGCCGCAATATCTTCTTCAGTCACTTCTTCCTTTAATATTTTATGGTCTTTTTGGATATTAGCTAATTTTTTTTCTAGTTGCTTGATTTGCTTGTCTAAATTAGGAATCTGGCCATAACGGATTTCTGCCACTTTTTGCAATTCTGATTTCCTTTCCAAAATGTCTGCTGCTTGTTTTAAAGAATCAATCTGCTTTTTGGCTTCGCGAATCTGGGTAATGATTTCTTTTTCATTTTTCCAATGCAATTCCAGCTGGTTAGATTTTTCCTTTAAATCATTTAATTCTTTGCTCAAAATTTTTAAGTTTTCCTTGGAACCTTTATCATCTTCTTTTTTTAAAGCTGCTTTCTCAATTTCCAATTGTTTAATTTTGCGTTTTATTTTATCCAATTCTTCTGGCATGGAATCAATTTCCATGCGCAAGGCAGAAGTTGCTTCATCAATCAAATCAACGGCTTTATCAGGTAAAAAGCGATCTGTGATATAGCGTTGTGATAATTCAGCTGCTGACAAAATCGCTGAATCAGTGATTCTTACGCCATGATGCACTTCATATTTTTCCAAAATGCCGCGCAAAATGGCAATGGTATCTTCAATTGATGGTTCTAAAACCAGAACTGGCTGAAAACGACGTTCTAAAGCCGGATCTTTTTCAATATACTTTTGGTATTCTTTCAAGGTTGTGGCACCAATAGCATGCAGTTTACCGCGCGCCAAAGCTGGCTTTAACATATTAGATGCATCCATTGAACCCTCAATTGCGCCAGCGCCAACAACAGTGTGCAATTCATCAATAAATAAAATAATTTGACCATTGGAATTTTCTATTTCGCGCAAAACAGTTTTAAGCCGGTCTTCAAATTCACCTCGGAATTTGGTGCCAGCAATCAAAGAGCCCAAGTCCAAAGCAATCACGTCTTTGTTTTTTAAAGTTTCTGGCACATCACCAGCCACAATTCTCTGGGCCAGGCCTTCAGCAATCGCTGTCTTGCCCACGCCAGCTTCGCCAATTAAAACTGGGTTATTTTTAGTTCTGCGCGAAAGGACCTGCATTACCCGACGAATTTCCGAATCACGGCCAATCACCGGATCTAATTTTTCCTGTCTGGCCATTTCTGTTAAATTCTGCGCGTATTTTTCTAAAACTTGGAATTTTGATTCTGGCTCTGGATCAGTGATTCTGGTTGAACCACGCAGTTGGGCCAATAATTTTAAAACCTGATCATATTGAATACCAAAACTATCCAATAAATTTTTCACCTTACTTTTAGTATTAAGCATTGATAAAAAAATGTGTTCAGTAGAAATATATTCGTCTTTTAGATCCCTGGCTTCTTTTTCTGAACCAGCCAAAACCCTGGCTAAATCTTCAGTTAAAAACATCTGGGTCAAATTTACTTCTGACTTGGTTTTGGGAAAAGAGGCAATAATTTTAAAAATCTCATTTTTTAATTGAGTCACTTCAATTTCCATTTTTTTCAAAATGGTAGTAACTAAACTATCTTCTTGCACTAGTAGGGAAGCAAGCAAATGCAAAGCATCAACCTGCTGGTTTTGGTTGTCAATAGCAATTTCTTGCGCATGGCGTAAGGCCTCCTGAGATTTAGTAGTGAGTTTATTGGGGTTAAACATAAGGTTACGAATCTACAAATCTACTACAGATCTACAAATGGTTAAGGCGGGAAATTATCCGTAGTATTTGTAAAAATCTGTAGATATGTATACATATTATTAACGAAAGAATTTAGCACTCAAAGTACCAGAGTGCTAATTTAAGTATATTAGATAAAAAAAGCTCTGTCAAGGATTAAAAACGCCCTGTCATCCAGAGCGAAGCGAAGGATCCATTACACCGATATAAAAAATTTCTCATTACATTCGGAATTACAGGGCGTTTAACTTATTTTAATATCAAATCAATTTTTTCACCACATTTTGAACATTGACCATTTTTATCATAACGATTAATCTCATATCCTGTTCGCTTAATTACTAATTCATTGCAAGCAGGGCAATAAGTATTTTCCAAGGTTTCTGAAACAATATTACCGCCATAAACATATTTTAAGCCCACATCTTTGCCAATTTTATAGGCCTGATAAATTAAATCCTCTTCAGTTGGATTTTTAGCTTGCATTTTATATTGAGGGAAAAAGCGGGAAACATGCCAGGGAGTTTCAGTACCCAGTTCATTTTTTATAAATTGGGCAAGCTGGGTTAATTCCTCATCAGAGTCATTCAGACCCGGCATAATCAAAGTTGTAATTTCCAGCCAAACTTTCTTTTTCAAAAATTTCAGATTGTCTAAAATTGGCTGGAGTTTGGCGCCACAAATTTTTAAATAAGTTTCATTTTTAAAAAATTTTAAATCAACATTAATAGCATCAAGATAGGGAAGTAGCTTTGACCAAGCTTCTTTGGCAGTATAGCCATTAGAAACCCAAATATTTTTAAGGCCTGCTTTTTTTGCCAACTTCATGCAATCAAAAGCAAATTCTGCAAAAATAGTTGGTTCAGTATAAGTATAGGCAATTGATTTGCATTTGGCTGCTTTAGCTCTTCTTATTACCTCTTCTGGCGTTGTTTCTTTACCTGGCACAAAATCAACTTCAAGTTTTTTTTCAGCAAATTGAGAAATATCAGCATTTTGGCAATGCACACACTTAAAGTTGCAACCAACTGTGGCAATTGAATAGCTTAAACTGTCGGGCAAGAAATGAAAAAGCGGTTTTTTCTCAATCGGGTCAATATTGGCCGCAATTACTTTGCCATAAACCAAAGAATAAAGTTGACCTTTGATATTTTTTCTCACAGCACAAATCCCGGTTTTGCCCTCGTTAATTAAACAATAATGATTGCAAAGCTGGCATTGGATTTTATTGTCTGGCTTTTTAAGCCAGAATTGAGCAAGCTTCATACTCTTATATTATAACAAAAAAACATTGACAAAACAGCTCTTTTTCGCTAAGGTAAAATATCATGGTTCTTTAACAAAAAATTCTCAAGAAAGGAGTGAAAATAATGTCTGAAATGAAAGAGAAGGGAAAGCCCTTGGCTTTTCGCACCCAGCTTGTCCTTTTCGGGCTACTGTTAGTTATTATCGTTGCTTTGCCATCATTAATTGTGGAAGTTCAACGCCCTTGGGATGAATTAGGCCAGCTGATTGGCCGCGGTAAAATCATTGTCTCTGAAGTAAAAGCCGATTTCACTTTAGGGGATTTGCAGGAAATGAATGATTTTGCCCTTGAAGTCCAGAAAAAAGCTGATCCTGAAAATGAGGATTATTTAATCTGGGCATTTAATCTATTAATCACCGGACAAAAATTATCTTCTACTGAAATCGAAAAAACAGTTCTGGCCAACAATGAAGAAATCAAAAAGGTTGAGGAGGATAATTTAGACAAAGCTTTTGCCTTTTGGCAAGGACAATTTGCTAAACAGCCCGGCTTAATTTTGATCTTCAAAAAATACAAAGACAAGTTAAAGCAAACAAAGGCTGCGTCCCAGATCGCTGGATTTAATTTTGACGATACCTATGTCATGACAGATGATGGCCCAAAATTAGTTTTTCTACTGGATGGTTCTAATTGGTGGGAAAGTTCATATCCGGGACTAGAGTACGATGTCATTAAAAACGATTGTCCGTACTTCAGGAATTATCTTAAAAATGGCCCGGGCTTTGATACTGACCCAATCCATTATCATTACGGAATTTTA
>Ga0315289_10008342_pt1 | contig 14999 bp, 19 predicted proteins | sample YL17G11_40_MG_FD_203452 | JGI IMG/M metagenome (GOLD analysis project Ga0315289, IMG submission 203452) | Sediment microbial communities from Yellowstone Lake, YNP, Wyoming, USA - YL17G11_40 | ecosystem: Environmental > Aquatic > Freshwater > Lake > Sediment | place: USA: Wyoming | collected...
ACAAGCCTGAAAGGCATACTGCAAACTGAAGACTTTGCCTAACTTCGCAAGAAGAGTTATTAACTGAGATTGTGTTTAGCATAGTTTTATGCCAGATAAAGTGCATTGTGCTCATATTCTTGTTAAGTCTGAGGCGGAAGCCAAAGGCGTTTTGGAGCGTTTGAAGAAGGGTGAGAAATTTAGTGCTGTAGCTCAGGTTTGTTCGCTTTGTCCTTCTGGAAAGAAGGGCGGAGACCTTGGCACGTTCACGCGGGGGAAGATGGTTAAGGAGTTTGAGAATGCTGCTTTTGCGCTGAATAAGAGCGAAGTTTCAGTTGTTGTGAAGACGAAGTTTGGTTATCATATTATTAAGCGGTTGGAATAGGCTCTGTCTTTATAGCGAGTTTCGTGATTCTTGAGGGAGTGCTGGTTCTATTGCTTAGGTTGCATCCAGAAAAAATATGTCTTGTGCAGATATATTTATATGCGACGCACCGCAAGAACTAACTATACAGACATAGGAGAAAGTAAGCTTATGCCAAGAGACCCTGTGTGCGGTATGGATGTTGACAAAGAGACAGGCATCAAGCGCAAAATAGGCGACCGAACCTACTACTTCTGCAGTCAGTCATGCGCAGACGTGTACGAACAGCCTGAGCGCGAACTAAAGGCGATGAAACGCAGAGTAGTTATCACGTTAGTAGGTGTAATAGCGGCGGCGGGACTGCGTGTCCTCGTCACTTTAGGTCTTCTCGCGGCAATCACGACTCTCGAAATCGTCGGTGGAATAAAAGCTCTAAGTCTAACCATATTCATAGTTTCAGTACCCGTGGTTTGGGTTGCCGGTTTCAGCATAATCAAAGGCGCCTACTTTTCATTAAGAAACCGTAACATAAACATGGATGTCTTGGTCACTGCTGGAGTTCTCGCTGGCTGGACGTACGGGGCTGCCAACGCGTTTTTCCCCTCAATCGCAGTCGGAGGCGAAGCGTACTTGGAAGTATCCATCGGCATCTTAGCCTTCGTCTTATTGGGCAAATACATCGAAGAAACCATACGACGCAGATCCGCCGCCTCAATAAGGAAACTGCTCGAGCTTCGACCAACCATAGCTAGAGTAATCAGGAACGGCGAAGAAATAGAACTTTCAATAGACGAAATACAAGTAAATGATACCCTCCTCGTGAAACCTGGCGAAAAAATCCCCACCGACGGCACCGTAACCGCAGGATACTCATCAGTAGACGAAAAACTCATCACAGGCGAAAGCATACCCGTAGAGAAAAACATAGGCAGCGAAGTCATCGGCGCCACCCTCAACAAAACAGGCCTCCTAACCATAAAAGCCACCAGAATCGGCGAAGACACCGCACTCGCGCAAATCGTGCGACTGGTCGAAGAAGCACAAGCTTCAAGCGCCCCAATACAGAGATTCGCAGACCGCGTAGTCGCAAGGTTCGTGCCCATAGTTTTCACCGTGGCAGCCCTCTCCTTCGGCTACTGGTATTTGACAAGCGGCTTTTCAACCGCGTTCCTGGCTCTGCTCGCAGTTATTCTAATAGCGTGCCCATGCGCTTTGGGCATAGCAACGCCAACAGCAATACTAGCAGGCGTCGGCAAAGGAGCCGAATACGGAGTGCTGCTGAGAAGCGGCGAATACGTTGAGAAAGCCAGAAAACTCAGCACCGTAATCTTCGACAAGACTGGAACACTCACAAAAGGCGAACCCTCAGTAACCGACATCACCTCCCTCAACGGCTTCACAGAAAAAAACGTCCTACGATATGCAGCCATCGCTGAGAAAGGTTCAGAACACCCCTTGGCAGAAGCAATAATAAACCAAGCAAAAAAAGCAAAAGTGAAACTCGTTAACGCGGATTCATTCGAAGCCTTGCCGGGACGCGGAGTCCAATGCGTCGCCGAAGGCAAGAAAATCCTTCTTGGAAACCGCACGCTCATGCAAGAACAAAACGTCAAAATCCAAACGCTGGAGAACACAATTGCAGAGTTGGAGAGCCAGGGCAAAACCGTGATGATATTAGCGGTTGACGGCGAAGCAGCGGGAACCGTAGCTGCCATGGATACGCCGAAGGAGAACGCTGCTGAAGCAATTCAACAGCTCAAGAGCATGAAGCTGGAAGTCGCAATGTTAACAGGCGACAACGAAAGAACCGCAAGAGCTATCGCAAAACAGTTAGGCATAGAACAAGTCATCGCAAACGTCTTGCCATGGCAGAAAGTAGACGCCATCAAAAAGCTTCAAAGCGAGCACAAAGTCGTAGCCATGGTCGGCGACGGAATAAACGACGCACCCGCGTTAGCACAAGCAGATATCGGCATTGCCATCGGAAGCGGAACCGACATTGCAAAGGAAACTGGCGGCATCGTGCTAATCCGAGACGACCTGCGGGATGTGGCGCTTGGCGTAGAACTCAGCAAAAAAACCATGCGGAAAATTAACTCGAACCTGTTCTGGGCATTCGCCTACAACACAATCATGATCCCAGTCGCAGCGGCAGGACTGTTAAACCCGATGTACGCGGCAGGAGCCATGGCTATAAGCTCACTAACGGTGGTCAGCAACTCAGCAACGCTGAAACTGGCTAAGTTCAAGTTCGAAAAGTTTAACGCTTAAAACACAAAAAATGCTTGAGGAGGTGAATGTGCATGGCTAAAGATCCTGTTTGCGGAATGAATGTGGATGAGAAAACTGCCAAGTACAAGTCAGACTACATGGGCAAAACTTTCTACTTCTGCAACCCATCCTGCAAGACAACGTTCGACAAGAACCCTGCAAAATACGCCAGTGGTCAATCGGTGCATTCGGGGCACTCCTGCTGCGGTTGCTGCTAAGCCCAAGAAGAAAAGCGCGTTGCCTCTCTATTTTTGGTTCTGAGCCTTCTTCAAGGCTTTTTCCACTTCTTCCCTAATCGTGTAGCCTCCGATGTGAAGTATAGGTTCTTTCATTTCTGGATCCGTGTTCATAGTCGCTGTGCACGGGTAGCTGTGGTGAGCCTTAGCAATTGCATCGTACAAGGGTTCTTTTCTGGTTGAAACTCCCGCGAGTTTCCGTGCTATGTACCATGTGGAACCGCATGGGGCGCTGCGCCTGACAACGGCGCATTCTATGACTTCGTCTTTGCCGATTCTTGTGGTTGAAATTTCCAGCTGGGGTCTTCCCACTTTCGTCTCTGCGACGAATCTTGAGATTGTGGGCTTGTCTTCTGAGGGTTCAAGCGTGCAGAAAGGTTTTGGGAAAGCGCATTCAAGTCCCAATTCTTCGCATTTTTCCTCCATCTGCCTCTTCACGCCAGAGGGAACCTCATTCCAATCCTCGATTGGGATTATTAGTCCCTTCATGCCCGCTTTTTTTATGAGCTGCGGCAACTCCAACATTAAGTCCTTGTGCAGTCCCGATGATAGACACAGATCAGCTTTCGGCAGCTTCTTAGGCATGTGCTCTTCTGGATTATCAATGAATGCTGGCAAATCAGCCGGGTTCGGCAACTGAACAGCGCCGCGGACGTTGCGTACAAAGCTGTACACGTTGTACTTGCAGGATTCGCAGTAAAGCCCGCAAGACTTGCAGAAGCAAGGGTCATTTATCAGGTTTCGTATTACGCGTTCCATGAAGTCTTTGCTGTAAACAAAAACTAACGACACGTTTTCGTCACTGCGTTTTTGGCTCAAATCTGTCCCTTACTTTATTCTTTGAACGCGCCCAGCAGCACGTGTTCCGCGAATAAATCCTCATTAAACGCTCCGACGAACTCCACTTTCTCGTTAATAACTATCTTCGGAACGCCTATTATCGAGTATTTCTGGGCGAGGGTTGGGAACTCGCTGGTGTCGATGACGTCCGCGCGCACCATGTCACTTTCAACCGCCAACTTGTGCGCAACTGCTGCTGCGACGGGGCAATGAGGGCAAGTTAGAGTAACAAAAACTTGGATGTGAACAGGCGCTTTGACATCTGCAAGAATGGCCTTTGTCTGTTCCGAAAGGTCCGTCTTGCCCTTTGAAACAGTAATGATAGCCTCTATCAAAGTTTGCAGTTCGTACCCGTAGGGTATCCCGTAAATTCTCACGCCATAATCTTTCTTGCCTATTATCGCTAAGGCGGGAATCTTGTCAATACCATATTCTTTGACTTTGTCAGCGTCAGTTACAAAATCGTAAATTTCAATCGTGATTTTATCGTTCAAAGTTGCGAATTCTTGGATTAGTTGTCTCGTGTCCGAGCAGAATCTGCACTCAAGCTCTTGGGTGAACATGACGATTTTCACGGGGTTCTCCATTTTGTCGTTAAGCTCGTTTCTGAGCAGTTCTTTCTTGTCGTCAGGTATCAAACTCATTTTTTCTTACCCCTCAAACAAAGTTGGGACAAAGCTTCTACTCATTAGAATACTTCAGATTTTCTTGCATATTATCTTTGCGAGTTCTTTTCCGTCTTTTGTCCATATCTCGGTTATCTTCTGAAGGATTTTCGTCTATTTGTGCCGATTGCTAATTCGCTTATGAAGAAACCATTATAAACTGGTCAGAACCAAATTTTCTTGTCTTTTAGATGAACACAAGGAGTGGCTATGAGTGCAAAAACTTTACGCAAAAGCGCAATTGATTAAAGGTTTCCAAATAACTCTTGACAATGGCAGGTCGCACTGCGTAGTAGTTGACCAACCTGCCGAAATGGGGACAGATTTGGGGCCTACTTCTCTTGAGCTGTGCGTTATGAGCCACGCAGGCTGCTATGCAACTATCTTTGCTTTAACCGCCAAGAAAATGCGGATTCACTTGGAAGGTTTAGAGGTTAAAGTTGAAGCCATAGAAACTGACGAGGCAGGCACGATAACCCAAGAAACCTTTGACATCACCATCAAAGCTGAGGCGCCCATGGATAGAATTCAAAGACTGCATGAGCTAACGTTGAAGAACTGTCCAGTTGGGATACTTTTTGAAAAAGCTGGCGTTAAGTTAAGCTACAGGATAAACGCGGCAAAAATCACCGCTTGATCTTCTCTTTTTCCTTTTTTCCGCAGGCGCGTTTCAAGGTTTAGTATTGGATTCCTTCGGTTAACTTGAAGCGTTTCGGCATCTTGACATCTTGTATCACGTTGACGAAGTCTGCTTTGTCGATGAGCTCTTGAGGAGCATATCTTCCAGTCATAACCACCGTTGTTTCTTCAGGCACATTGTCAAGCAATTCAAGAACCTCTTTAACTTCCAAAAGCTTCCAGAATACAGCCAAGTTAATCTCGTCTAGGACAAGCAAATGCGGCTTCTTTTCCTTCAAAACTTGCACGGCGAATTCAAGCGCTTTCCCAGCGAGTTGTTTATCTTGGTTTTTGATGCCTTCAACTTTGAATTTTTCTCCGGCAAATTCTGCTGTCTTCTCTTCTTCTCCAAGCCATGCTGGTCTTCCGAACTGGTAAATTTCGTATAGAGGCCCAAGCTTGTCTTTTATCATGTATTCTCCGATGTCTTTTCTCCATTTGAAGAACTGGATTATGACCACGCTTTTGTTATGACCTAATGAGCGTAGGGCTAATCCCAGCGCGTTAGCTGTTTTTCCCCCGCCTGTTCCTGTATACAAGTATATGTATCCCATTTTTCATCACCCTGGAAACGGACAGTTCAAAGTTGGGCAACCGCCTGCGTACTCGGACTGTGCTGAAACGAACGTTCCTTCTTTGGTTTTGATTTCTCCGATGTACAGCACTTGTTCTGGCTTGCTGCCATATCTGAAGACCGTTACACCCTTGCACTTGAGTTTCCAAGCTAAATCGTAAATCTCCCTAACATCTTCAACTTTTGCTTGATTCGGCAGATTGACCGTTTTCGAAACGGCGTTATCCGTGTTTTTTTGGAAAGCGGCTTGCATCTTGATGTGCCATGCTGGTTCAATGTCTAAAGCTGTGACAAACAGCCGCTTAACATCATCTGGCACGCCTGCGGTGTTCTGAACTGAGCCTGTTCTGGCTATTTCCTCAAGAAGCTTAGTGCTGTAGAATCCTTTTTCTTTCGCTGTTTCCTCAAACAAGGAATTAGTCTCAAAAAGCCGCGTTCCACCCAAAACATTCCGCATAAAAGACACTGCAAACAGCGGCTCAATTCCCGAGGAGCAGCCCGCTATTATGCTTATTGTTCCCGTGGGCGCAACCGTGGTCACAGTCGCGTTTCTAAAGGCGCTGTATTGGTCTTTCCAGATGCTCTTTTCAAAATTCGGGAAAGAACCTCTCTTTTCGCCTATCTCTCTTGATTTTTGGTGCGCCTCTTCTTCGATAAACTGCATCACCTGCTCGCCCAGCTTTATTGCTTCTTCAGAATCGTAGGGAACACCAAGCATTATAAGCATGTCCGCGAAGCCCATGACGCCTAAACCAATTTTCCTGTTAGCCCTCGTTATCTCAGCTATTTCCTTCAAAGGATAAACATTCGCGTCCACAACATTATCCAAGAAATGAACCGCGTTCCGCACAGTCTCGCGCAGTTTCTCCCAGCTTATTTTCCCGTTTTCAACCATCCTTGAAAGATTAATCGACCCCAAATTGCAAGACTCGTAAGGAAGCAACGGCTGCTCGCCGCATGGATTAGTCGACTCTATTCTGCCAACTTCTGGAGTTGGGTTGTGCCTGTTTATCTCGTCGATGAAAACGACTCCTGGGTCTCCGCTTGCCCAAGCAGACCTCGCCATTAAATTCCAGACTTCGTTGGCTTTGAGCTGCTTTACCTTTTCTTTGTTTCTGGGATTGATTAGCCAGTATTCTCCGTCTTCTTCAAGTGCCTGCATAAACTCGTCAGTAGCAGCCACTGAGACGTTAAAGTTTGACAGGAACTGGGGATTTTGTTTGGCTGTTATGAACTCGATTATGTCGGGGTGGTCCACGCGGAGGATTGCCATCATGGCACCTCTTCTTTTTCCGCCGGCCTTTATCACTTCCGTGGCAGTGTCAAAGACACGCATGAAGCTCACGGGGCCTGAGGCTACGCCCTTGGTGGACCTGACGATGTCGCCTTTCGGTCTTAATTCTGAAAAGTTGAAGCCGACTCCGCCGCCTGTCTGCTCGATCAAAGCCATGCTTTTCACGGTGCTGAAGATGCTTTCAAGCGAGTCGCCTACTGGCAGGACGAAGCAGGCGGATAGCTGGCCCATGTCTGTTCCCGCGTTGAAAAGAGTTGGCGTGTTCGGGATGAACTCGAGTTTCGCCATCATTTCGTTAAAGGTTTTTTCGGTTTTTTCTGGGTCTTCGCCGAAAGTCGTGTCAACTTTCGCTACGGCTTTGGCGACCCTCTCGAAAAGACGTGTTGGGGTTTCTACGATGTTTTCTTTTTCGTCTCGCAGAAGGTATCTTGCCTTTAAAACCTCAAGCGCGTTCACGGTTAATTTGGGTTCTATTCCAAGCTTTTCTCTTAGGGCTCGTATTTCCTCTTTTTTCTTCCTGAAATCCTGATATTCTTGGGCGACTTTTTCGTATCCTTGTTTCTTTAGAACTTCAACAACCATGTCTTGCGCATCTTCGACCGAAGGGATTTTCTCCCTGAACTCATCCTCTAAGAGCTTAACCACTTCGTTTGTTATGTTTTCCGCGTTCGCGCCGTCTCCAAGTTCAACGGCTAAAAACGCTTTGTGAACGGCGTTTTTGATTCTGTTAGGGTCAAAATCGATGATTCTTCCGTCTCTTTTTTTGATTTTGCTTAGAATCATAATTGCTCAACTATTCTTAGTTTCGAATAAGATATAAAGTTTTCAAAAACTGAGACCAAAAATGTTTTAGTGGCGTTTTCTTTTATTTTGGTTGCCGTTTTATGAACTGGTCCTTTGGTTTTGGGTTTTAGCTTGGTTTGAAGAATTTCTCTTTTGGAGAACCGCAAATCGGGCATTTTTCGGGCGGTGAGCCTTCAACCGTGTTTCCGCACACACCGCACACGTAATAGTCTACTTTTTCCATTTCTTTCCTGTTCTTTAAGGCGTTAATGGCTTTTTGGAATAAGTTAGCGTGTATTTGTTCTACTTTGCTTGCCACATCGAAGCTCCATGATGCCTGTTTGTTTCCTTCTTGCTTGGCAATGCTTAGGTATTCGGGGTACATTTTCTTGAATTCGAAGGTTTCTCCAGAGACCGCTGTGCTTAGGTTGTCTATGGTTGATTTTACTTGTCCCGTTATTCTCACGTGATTCAACGCGTGTATTGTTTCTGCTTCAGCTGCGGCTTTGAAGAGCTTAGCGGCTTGCGTGAAGCCTTCTTCTTCCGCTTTCTGCGCAAAAGCCAAGTACAGCCTGTTAGCTTGGGATTCGCCTGCAAAAGCAGCTTTCAAGTTCTCATCAGTTTTGGCCATTTGTTTCACCAGTTAATAACTGTTCATTAAGTCGGTAATAAGGTGTACTGGGGCCTTTTTCATCCAATATTGGGCAGGCGAAGATTATATAAAATGAAAAACTGAAATGTCAAATCATGAGGACCTGTGTACTTTATTTCTCAAGAACGGGAAACACCAAACGAATGGCAGAAGCAATATCCGATTCAACAAAAGCTCCCGCTTTCGACATAGCCTCTTCTGATCCATCAGTCATTAAAGACTTCGACCTGTTGATTCTGGGCACGCCTGTCGAAGGGTCCAGACCCGCAAAGGAAATCTTTGCTTTCATTGAACGTTTGCCGAAAGCCGAAGGCAAGAAGGTAATTCTGTTCTGCACGTACGCTATCTGGAAAGGCAGCACGTTCAAAGTGTTGGCGAAAGAACTAGCCAACAAAGGCTACGACACCATCCTGAACGTTTCAAAAAAAGGAGTAAAGCCTAACGAACCAGCAGACTTTTCGGACATCCTAGAGGAAATAAGAAAAGTGCTTGAAAAGTAGCCGCCATTAATTTTTCTATCAGCTTCCTAGAAGATTTCTTTCATGAAACCGAAACCACAACCGATGAAGACTTGACAGAACCTGAAAAGATAAAGTATATTAGTAATGAACGCTTCTGAAACAGTTGGTTTTTTGGTGAGACAAAATGGAAGCTGTAAAATCTTTTAGTTTGCCAAAACTGCCATACGACTACAAGGCACTTGCGCCCTACATGTCCGAGCAACAACTGCTGATTCATCACGACAAGCATCATCAAGCCTACGTCAACGGCGCCAACGCCATCTTCGAAAAACTCGACAAAGCACGAAAAGAAAATATGGACTTAGACATGAAATCCACGCTGAAAGAACTTTCTTTCCACATAGGCGGACACCTGCTGCACTCCACGTTCTGGGATAACATGGCGCCACCCGGCAAAGGAGGCGGAAAACCAGGCGGAGCAATAGCCGATGCGATACAGAAGGAGTTCGGAAGCTTCGAACGGTTCAAGATGGAATTCTCGAAAGCAGCTGCCAGTGTTGAAGGTTCAGGATGGGCAGCACTCGTTACACAACAATGCGTCGACAGACCCTTGATTATGCAGATAGAGAAGCACAACGTGAACGTGTATCCCGCATTCCGCTTGCTCATGGTTCTTGACCTGTGGGAACACGCATACTACATCGACTACAAGAATGACCGCGCCAAATTCGTCGAAGGCTTCTGGAACGTTGTAAACTGGGACTACGTCAACAAAATATACAAACTCGTAAAGTAGCGTTTCACTTTATCCCTATCTTTTTCTTTATTGTTACTATTATAGACTCAATAGGGCTTGTTAGAAAAAACAGAAAGCGCCGGGTAATCAGCGCTTGTCTCGTTTTAGGGCGGAGTTATTTTTATCGCTGCGGTGGGGCATTGCATTTCGCATGCTAAGCATTGTATGCAGTCTTTTTCTCGGGCGGGGTCAGATTTTTTCTCAGAGATCGGGTGCCCAGGCGATTCTGCCCAGTCATATAAGGATACGGGGCAAACGTCGATGCACACGCCGTCTCCAGTGCAGACATCCCAGTCGACAGCAACATTAGTTCCATGTACACCCAGCTTTTTCGGGGGTTCCACGGGTCCCCAGACTTTGTGACCGTTGTGTTCTCCTGCAACCTGTCGTTTGTTTTGGAAATCAGGGTCTATCGGCAAAAATTTTCACCATTCTTAATCTCGTGAAAAGAGGCAAATATTAGGCTTTCTGCTTCCCCAACAAAGCCATTGCGAGTCTAAGCAGGAATTTTATCCAAAAAATATTTGGGGAAACACTTCTAGAGTCTTTGGCATGACCAAATATTATCTGCCCGACGGCATGCGATATTCCACTCTGGAAGAGCGAAAACGGTTCTACACTGAAGAATTTGACCTTGAAAAAGTGGCAGAATGGTTCGAAAAGCCCATTGGCAATGTGAAGTTTGCAGTCATTATAGGCAGGCACACCCAGATTTACCCAGAAAAATACAAGGAAGACGCTTCCACCACCATAATCATCGACGAATGCCAAGGCTTAGAAGACATGCGAGCGCAAATAGTTGAGTTTCTGCCTGAATCCGCTTATTATGACCGAAACGTTTACGATGAAAATGACCGCAAAACAGGACAAGAGTTAGCTTTTGATCTTGACCCTGAAAACATAATTTGCCCAATTCACGGCAGCCTCGCGGACAAAATGAAACGGGATCAGGGTTTGAGCTTCTGCGCCTTGGAACTGAACATGGTTAGGGAACAGGCAATACGCCTGTACGAGCATCTGGAGAAAGAGTTTTCACAGATGAGAATTGTTTATTCTGGCAGAGGCTTCCATATTCACGTGTTTGACGCAGACGCTTACGCGTTTAGCGAAAAAAAGAGGCTTGAACTCGCGAAGACTGTGAAAAAGAAAGGCTTCGGGATTGACGAGTGGGTAACTGCGGGAGAAATGCGTTTGATTCGGCTTCCCTACAGCCTGCACGGTTTAGTGTCGCGAATCGCTGTGCCAGTAGAGAAAAGCGAGCTTGAACGGTTTGATCCTGTCTGTGACGAGAGGTGCATTCCGAAGTTTCTAAGCAGTAATGCGCTTATTTCTTGACTTCTTTGGCTTTTTTCTCTTTCTTTTCGTAATAGATTTTTTTCTTCTTTTCCTCTTCTGCTTTTTTGGCTTTTGACATAACAATCACAGGATTATTATTCTTCAGAACGCCATAAAAGATTTTCCAGCCCTTAGGAACGCGAAAGCGCGAATTGAAAGGTTTATTTGGCATCCTCTTCTTCTTAAGTGCATCGAGGAGTTTTGTTATGGAACGATTTGATGTTCTTGTAATCGGCTCAGGCTCAGGAATGAATGTCGCTTCCACCGCGGTTGACCAAGGTTTCAAGACAGCTCTAGTTGACAGCGGACCCATGGGCGGCACTTGCCTGAACCGCGGCTGCATCCCCTCAAAAATGCTCATTTACACAGCCGACGTCATCACCATCCTTAAAGAAGCCCAGCGACTAGGCGTTAACGCCACAGTCAACTCCGTTGACTTCAAAAACATAATGGAACGAACGCACAAACTCGTCAACGAGGATTCTGGCACGCAAGCCCGAGCCGTGAAAGACACGCCCGAGCTCACGTGGTTCAACGAATTGGGCGAGTTCACTTCCGACTATACAATGCAAATAGGCGAACACACGATAAGCGCAGAGATGATCTTTATTGTTTCGGGCGCGCGGCCTGGAATTCCCCCCGTCAAAGGGATCGAGAAAGTGGATTACCTGACAAGCGACACTGTTCTGGAACTGGAAACGCCGCCCAAAAGCATTATGATCATAGGCGGAGGCTACATAGGCGTCGAGTACGGGCACTTCTTTTCAGGCATCGGCACGAAAACCACGATAATTCAAAGACCTTTCAAGATAGTGCCTGACGAAGAGCCAGAAATCTCCGATCTGCTGAAGAGGGAACTGGAGCTACGAATGGAGATACACACCAATCATGAGGTTGTGGAAGTTAAAGAGGAAGGAGACGTTAAAATTCTCGTAGCGAGAAACCGCGAGGACGGCACTCTCAAAGAATTTTCCGCGGAAACGCTGATGATTGCCGCGGGACGAGTTCCCAACTCGGACCTTTTGAAACCTGAAAAAACGGGTGTGCAGCTGGATGAACGCGGCTACGTGAAAGTAAATGAGTACCTTGAAACGAGTAAGAAGAACATTTGGGCTTTCGGCGACGCTATCGGCAAAGAAATGTTCAAGCACGTTGCCAATTATGAAGCTAGCGTAGCTTGGCATAACGCGGTTCACGATCACAAGGTGAAGATGGAATATTCAGCGGCGCCTCATGCGGTATTCACGCGCCCGCAGGTCGCCTCAGTCGGCTTAAAAGAGGCTGAAGCTAAACAGCAGGGCACCAAAATCTTGGTCGGCAAAGCTTTTTACCGAGACACAGCCATGGGCGGCGCAATGGGCGAGCCCGAAGGCTTCGTCAAAGTCATCGTGGAAAGGGAAACTGGAAAAATCTTGGGCGGCCACATAATAGGCGCTGAAGCATCAATACTTATACAAGAAATCGTTAACGCCATGATCACTGAAAACAAAACCTATGCCCCTATAGTGAGAGCCATGCATATTCATCCTGCGCTTTCGGAAGTGGTTCAGCAAGCCTTTGGAAACCTAGCACCAGCATAGAAACGCAAGTTTCGGTTGTTGGGTATGGTTCTCTTCATACTTCAAGGCTTAATATAAGGGTGTATAATGTTTTCTGAGCGCTAGCATCTCCGCTCTCATGTTGATCATGAGCTAAACAGTTATATTCGCGTTAACCAAAAAGAATAGCAAGTGAGAACATGGAATTCTCCAAGGTTTCAGGCAAGAACAGCGCACATAAAGTTGTGGTGTACGCCCTCAGCACATGCGTATGGTGCAAAATGACCAAGCAGTTCCTGAAAGACCACAGCATCGAATTCGAGTACGTGAATGTGGACCTGTGCGAAGAAGACGATAAACAAAAAATCCGCGAAGAAATTCAAAGCAAAGGCGGCAACCTCAACTATCCCACGACGATTATAGACGATAAAATTGTGGTTACAGGCTTCCGCAAAGACCAGCTAAAGGAGGCTCTTGAAATTTGAAAGAAATAACTATCGAAATGGTGCGAAAGCGAGCGGAAGCCGACGCGCAAACCTTTGGGTATCACCTCGTTCCTGACCCTGACCTTCTTCAAGGCTTTCTCGAAGGGCTGAAAGTGAATGAAGACCGTTATGGGTACCCTTCATGCCCCTGCAGGCTCGCATCTGGCAATTTCGAGATTGACAGAGACATCATCTGCCCATGCGATTACCGAGACCCAGACGTCGCGGAATTCGGCGCATGCTACTGTAGACTTTACGTTTACAAGGATGTTTACGAAGGCAAAACCGAGCTGCCAACAGTTCCCGAACGCAGACCAATAAATAAGCAGTCCAGAGCCTACATGACGGCAGCTGTGCCTAAAGAACCAAAGGCGGAAACGGAAGAAAAACCTGCAGCGGCAACCAAAGAAGAAGGTAAGAGCACTTCTGAAGGTAAACAGAAATTGTGGTACTGTAAACAATGCGGCTACGTTGTTTTCAGGGATGAACCGCCCTACATTTGCCCAATATGCAAAGCAAAAAGGGAACTGTTCGCGGAAATAAAAACGCAAACCGAATTCTACGGATAACCCATTTTCTATTTTGAAATTTCTACTTCGATTTTTTTCCAGTCCTCTTTTATTCCGCGCAGAGCAGTTACAGCGCCAATTATTGTTCCGCTTAAAATCTTCTCTACGAACTCGTTAAGCGGAATTTCTTTACTATCAATCATAAGTTTCATGCCCATTAACTTCACCTCACGTAATGTCTACGAGCGTAATAGTAAAAGTTTTTTTGGTTGAAAACAAGAACTAAGCCTATAGGAAGCCGTGATTATGAAGAGACCAGAAGTTTACCTTGACCCTAAAAATCGAACATTAAAAGTAATTGAACTGCTCGAAAAGGAACACCCAGACGCCAAAATCGCTTTACATTACGCAAACCCCTTAGAGTTACTGGTGGCAACGATTCTATCCGCCCAATGCACCGACGAAAGAGTCAACAAAGTGACACAGGCACTGCTCAAAAAGTACACTAAAGCAGAAGACTACGCGCATGCGGATTTGGCAGAGCTGGAGCAGGACATAAAATCCACGGGCTTTTACAGAAACAAAGCTAAGAACATAAAAAAATGCTGCCAACTGCTGGTTGCAAAGCACAACTCGCAAGTCCCCCGAACGATGGAGGAACTGCTTGAGCTTCCAGGCGTGGCGCGGAAAACCGCCAACATCGTCTTATCCAATGCATACGGCGTTGTTGATGGAGTAGCTGTGGACACTCATGTCCGCAGGCTTGCCCAACGGCTTGGACTCACCGAAAGTGACGACCCAACCAAAATCGAAGTGGATTTGATGAATCTTGTACCGAGGGATAAGTGGATACGGATCACGGATTTGCTAATATTTCATGGCAGACGAATATGCATTGCAAGGAAACCCAAATGCGACGCCTGCGTATTGAACAAGATTTGTCCTTCTGCTTTCACTTTTGGCTGAAAACGCTACCAATTTATAAGCATGGCTTCCAATTTTTCTACTTGAGGAAAGTTTTGAAATGACAAACCAAATCAAGATTGGAGACAAAGCGCCCGACTTCACATTGCCCGATGCAGATTTGAAGCCGCGAAGCCTGAAGGATTTTCTCGGAGGCAAAGTAGTTTTAGCTTTTTTCGTCGGTGCCTTCACCTCTGTCTGCACAAAAGAAATGTGCGCCTTCAGGGATTCTATGGCACGATTAATCGACTTGAAAGCCCAAGTTATCGGAATAAGCGTAAATGACCCATTTTCGAATAAGGCTTTCACTGAAAAAAACTTTTTGCCTTTCCCTATATTGAGCGATTACAAACGCGAAATCATAAAAACCTACGGCGTCGAATCGCCTGACTTTGCGAGGCTGCAAGGCTACACAGTTGCCAAACGCTCCATTTTCATCCTAGACAAAAACGGCGTAGTCCGCTACGTGTGGATAACTGAGGATCCGACAGTAGAGCCAAACTATAGCGAAATAGAAAAAGCCCTAGAAAAAATCGATAGCTTACTACGCGGTTAAAACGCGGAACTTACTCACTT
>Ga0315289_10008344_pt1 | contig 14998 bp, 7 predicted proteins | sample YL17G11_40_MG_FD_203452 | JGI IMG/M metagenome (GOLD analysis project Ga0315289, IMG submission 203452) | Sediment microbial communities from Yellowstone Lake, YNP, Wyoming, USA - YL17G11_40 | ecosystem: Environmental > Aquatic > Freshwater > Lake > Sediment | place: USA: Wyoming | collected...
CGGGCGACAGGTACTGCATGGTGCCCATGACCACGCCTTCCATGGTCCGCGAACTGGCGTTGAGCGGCTTGGCGATGCCGAAATCCATGAGCTTGACAGTTCCGTCATTCGAGATCATGATATTGCTCGGTTTGAGATCGCGGTGGATGATGCCGTGATACTCCTTGCCGCGGATCACATAATTCTGATTATGGGAATAATTAAGCGCACGGCCGACCATGATGCCGATGGCCGTGCAGACGTTTACGGGAAGAGCGCCGCGTTCCTTGATCAGGTCCTCGAGCGTTTGTCCCTGGATGCGCTCCATTTCGATAAAGGGCAGGTTGTTCCATTTTCCCACCGAGTAAATTTCAACGATATTGGGGTGATGGAGTTTGGCTGAAATCTTGATTTCCGTCTGGAACCGGTCTTCGGATTCGACTGAATGATCGGGATGAAGGAGTTTGACGGCGCGCGTCACCTCGAGCTCGGGGTTCCAGATTTCGTAGATGATGGCCGTGCCGCCGCTGGAGAGCATGGAGGTGATGGTGCCCGAACCCAGGGGCATGGGCTTGGTGCCGTCGGGCATGACGACCACGCCGGGCAGCCGCGCAAGCTCGGTGTCGCCGTGCGATTTGATGATAAGCCGGTCGCTGGGGAGCATGGTGCGGATCCCGTTGTTCCTGAATTGCAATGCCGCGTCAGCACGAGGCAGCGCGCATCATAGAGTATACCATAGCGCCCGGGATGGGTAAAGAGGGTCAGAACTCCATCAAATCCTTCACTTTCTCCTGCTGTTGGTGTCGCTGCCGGGTTTCCTTCTCCGCATCCTTTGCCTTTTCTTCTTGCCGTTGTTCGTCCCTCATGCGATCAGGGTCGATGGCTTTGATAAGCGACATGATCTGCTCACGGTCCGGCGCTTCGCCGTTATCAAAGTTGCCCAGGTATGCGCGAAGATGCAGGAGCGCCGCATTCGCGGTGTCTTCATAGGTCTTGGGCGCGGTCTGCCGAAGTGCCTTTGCCTTATTGCCAAGAATGATGCCGAAGTTGCGGTTGGCCAGTGCCCGGCCTTTGGTTGCTCCTAAAAACGGCGCACTGTTCGGGTTTGCCGCGGCTTCAAACTCGATCCGCGCCCGCGCGGTATCATGCTTCACGTTAAGGTATATATCGCCCAGCATTGAATGAATATCGGGCATTTCGGTCATTGTTGCGGCGTCTGCGGATGTGCCGCTTTTCATTTGAAAAACGGGAAACTGCTTTGCCAGTCCTTCAAGCACGGGCTGGGCTTCGGAGTATTTTTTCCCGTCACAGAGCGTCAATGCCTGTGCGATGGGGTCTTCCGCGGCGCCGGAAAGGAAAAACTGCAACCGCCAGGCAAGCCAGTTTTTTTCCAGCCAGTCGGGATAGCCCGAAGGGTCGAACGGCGACCATCGGGCCTTGTTCATGTACTCGATGCTTTCAAAGCCGTTTACATCGTCAAGCGCCGCAAGGGCAAGATCCTTGGCGAATGCCCGAAGCTTGTCGCCGAAGGCCTGCGGCACGGGCTTTTCCGCCCATGAAGCGAGTTCGCATTTGATCTTTACTTTGCATATGCCGTCCTTGTCGATTTTCTGCGGGACCCAGATGCGGGGGAAATATGCCAGGTACATCTGCTTGGTGACATCGTAGGTCGTCACCTTTTCCGTGTTGGTGCCATACATCGCCTGATGCGTTTCCTGCGCATAATTGATGACGAAATCGAATTCCTGCGTGCCGGCGATGATCTGGGTTTTTGAATCGCCGGGATACATCTCATTGGTCAGGATCTGAAGCCCTGTCATGCGCGTGAAATACGGATCACTCAGCACTTTCTGGACCGCCGCGATAACAGCGTCCGGCGGATTTTTCAGCTTGAGCGTTTGCGCTGCGTAGATGTTTAAGGTCCCGAACGCTGAGATCAGCAGGCCGATGACGAAGCAGAGCGATAGCGACGGTTTCATGGTCTGCTCCTGCGATATGAGGGTGTTTTGGATATCGAAGGCCGGTCAATCATGACCGGCCTTCGCTTTCGGTCAGCCGCTATTTCTTTTTGGCGCCTTCCGGAATTTCGAATGCCTTGGGATTCACGGGAGAGGTGGCAAGGATTTTCAGCTCGTACGTGGTCGCCATGTCTTCCATGCCGCTGCCCGGTTCGCCCGGCTGGGCGCCGGACATATCGCGACCTTCCTGGGCGCCGCGCATGGCCGCGGCCATGGCCGCCGGGTCCTGCTGCCCGCCCGGGCCCATGCCCTGGGCCATTCTCATTTGCAAAGCAGCCCGGCTCTGCGCACTTTGCGCGGCCTGTTTTGTTTTCACGACCCGTTTGACCACCAGGCCTTTGGAGGTGATCTTGGCGATTTCCGCATCAAGCTGAGGCATGGGCATCATGCCTACCATCAGGTCTCCGGTGTTGGGCATACCGCCCACGGCGTTTGACAGGGCGCGCCGGTCACCGCCGATTTTTTCCATGCATTTTTTATCAAACGCCAGGATGTCCTGCGCACCGGGGAGGTCGGCGGCCACCCAGAAATCATATTCGCTTTTTCCTCCGGTGGCGACATGCCAGTGCTCGGTCGAAACGCCGTTGACATCCTCGGTGCCGATCAGCTCGGATTTGATGTTCTGGGCCTGCGCCGCCTGCATCTGGGCGTAGCGCGGATCGGCATTCATTTTTTTTGCAGCGTCCGCCTTTGACACCGACACTTTGTCAATCTGCTTTTTAACTTCGTCAAGCAGTTGCTCCTTATAGCTGATGTCCTTGGGCGTGGGGTTTTTGACCTTTTCATCGGGAGGGATGATCTCATAGGCTTTTCCCTGATCAAGCCGCACGATCTGCGCGCTCATCTGCATATTGTTGATTTCATCGGCCAGGGCGCCGGTGTTCGTCTGGACCTGTTTTGCCGCTTCCTTGGCATTGTCCTGCTTTTCACGTTCTCCGGCATATTCCGCCTGGATCTTCGGGTCCTTGGAGTACTGGAGTTTAAGGGATTTGTAATCTTCAGACGTTGTGTCGGATATTTTCAACAATCCGGCCAGCGATTTGATTTTGGCCGGCCGTGATACGGTTTCCCCCTTGAGCGCGGCATTCTGCGCCTCCATTTCTTTCATGGCATATTTATGGTCCCTGCCAATATATTCCCTGATGATCCGGATGCGCAGCCAGATATCAAAGGGCAGCGACTTGGCAAACAGGGCCTCCATACCTTCACCGCCAAGCATCTTGTCGGTGGCGATCTTCATCAGGCTGTCTTCGATTCCCAGCGCGCATTCATGGTTGTAATAACCCCAGATTGAATCTTCGGCATCTTTCTTCTCCTGCTCCGAGGTTTTTGCGCCGCCGCCCAGCAATTTGCCCGGCCCGAATTTGCCCAGGCCCTGCATGAGCTTGGCTTTTCCATCCTGCAGCGCATTCCCTTTTCCATTAAGAATATCGAAAAACTTTTTGTTTGCCGGATATTGCGACCATTCGTCTAGTGAGATAACGCGCGCCGGATAGACGGGTTCGTCCTGGCGCTTGTACATATTCCGTTGCATGGTCAGGCCGGCCGCGCCGCTGCGGGACGATTCCTGCATGCTCGATTGCATGTAGTTCGCGTCGACCATCATCTTTTTCTGCGCACGGAACTTGTCGCCCGAAATGAAATATTTGAATTTCATATCGGGTTGCGACATCCCGCCTTTCTGGGAGGAAACTTCCTCGAACGTCACGTCGGCATTGACGATGCGCGGCAGCAGGCCGATTGCGGCTACGGCCGCGGCTAAACCCAGCGATGCGAAAACGGTGCGGGAACTCATGCGCGCCCCCTCGTTTGATGGTGGTGAAGGATGGTGGTTGACTCGATATATCCGGATGAGAGGCACAGGTTTTTCGCGTGCGCCTCAAGTATAGCGTTGTATGGCAGGATTGTCAACTGCTTTTTTTAGGCGGCTTATTGCAGGATGGCCGCCGGCTTTATTGTCGAGATGTTGCCCGCGGAAGACATGATGCGAATGGCATAGATGCCGGGGCGGATGCCGGAAAACCGGCAATCCCCCTGCGCCTGAGCCGCGATCCGTCCATCCGGAGAAATCAGCTGTACGCGCGACCAAGGTTTGGCCGACGCCGGCAAGTGCACCGCGATTCCATTGCGAAATCGCGAAATCCGGATGCTTTCGCGCCGCGGTGGACCAACGGCCGGCTCAGCCTGCGCGAAGGCGCCGGTGATCCGGTAAAAGCGGTCGCTGCCGCTTTTGTCAATGCGCAGCCAGCCGCCGGCGAGTGCCGTTGGAGTCACCAGCGTGTTCTTTCCGTCAATACGAACCGCGGGGTTTGAAAGCCGCCAGGGAAGAAGATCCGGGTTGAAAGCAACGCTTGCCTGCGCGCCGCAGAACGCAAGCTGCAGCGCGGTATCGGACTTTTCGCAATACGCTGCGCCGCGCGATCGAAGGCCGCGATATTCCGTTTCGCCGGTGTCCGCCGCAACGAACAGTTTTCCCGGCGTATACGACAGGGTATTCATGGCGCCAGTGCTCCCCGTGCGCGCGACCTCCCAGGTACCGTCGGAGGCATACAGGCCGTGCGGCGCCATGGCGCGGCCGTCGATGGTGCGGGCGGTTGCGCTGAAATTGGCGATCACCTGCCAGCCGTTCGCGAACGCAGTTTTCTGCGACAGGCGGTCGGCGCTCAGGAATTGATTGCTTGTCATCCGCGATTTTCCCGTGGCGCGGAACAGGGCGCAGGCCGTATGGTAGGTCACGAGAAAGCGCGTCAGGTGCTGGTCCCAGTATGCCTTGTCCGGCGGCATGAACAGCGGCATGCTGCCGTACATGCAGTTCATGAGTTCCTTGACATCCCACCACGTGGGCGTTTTGGACATGCCGTCGCCCGTATACCAGGTGGGCACGTGCACGTCGTGGTACACCAGCCCGTGCAGCGGCACGCGCAGCGCCGGGTCGTTGTATTTGACAAAGTCGGAGTCCGGCGCGTCCACCGGCGTCCGCCAGTCGTAGCCGGCGTTGGCGACGGGCTGCATGGTCATGGTGCCTTCGCCGAAATCGTCCGCCGGAAAGGTGAAATCGCGCGCCTCTTCGGACCCGGTCACCAGCCGGTATTCGTTCTTGATGCGGTCGAGCAGCCGGCAGCGCCATTTCGCGTCTTCGTAGCGGTTGACAGGATGCACGCTTGAAAAGCATTCGTAGAGCGAGGCCGCGGTCTCCACATCCACGAACCGGCAATTGAAGGGGTTGGTGTCGAGTTCGGCCCGGGTGTGGGTGGCGGCAAACGCGGGATGGGTGGCCGAGCAGGCCACGTATCCCTGGAACGGCGTGGTCCCGTTTACATACGCAAGCCAGCCCTCCTGCAGTCCGCCGTTTTCCTTCACGATGATGTCCTGCGGATAGCCTTCGCGGCGGTAGCCCTCGGCGGGAAACTGGTTGGGAGGCCACACGTCGGTATAAATATCGTAGCGGCTGGAGAGATACCCGGCCGCATTGATGCGTTTGGTGGCGGCCGTATCATTGGCCCAGAAGCTGATGATGGCGCGGTCGATGCCGAACCTTCGCAGCGTGTCCAGGGCGTTGTTGCGCAGCATGTTCCAATCCATGATCCAGAAATCGACCGCGCCCATGAGCTTTTCCACATTGGCATTGGCGCTGATCTTATCGGTAAAGGTACGGACCAGTCCGCGGCGCGCGGCGCTTTCGCGGTAGATTTGGCAAAGACCCACGTAGCCGCCACTGCCGGTGACCGCGAGCGTAAAGGTGCGCGGCTTGCCGAAGATGTGCTTTTGCGGAACATGCACCAGTTGCGGCGCACTGCCGGCCGGTCCGGCGGGAACACTGAAATCCGCGCGCGTGTCCCACGGCTCCTGCGAGATCAGCAGATAGCCCCTGCCGCTTGACAAATTGGTGACACCGACGAACGACATAGTGGATTTCCAGGCCCACATGGTGTAATTCCACAGGGGATAGCGCGCGTTTGCCGGCCAGAGCATGCCGGTGGCGCGAGGGATGATCAGATAATCGGCGGTGTCCGCGGGGATGACGCCGGGGAAGGCCAGCTCCTGCGCCATGGCGGCCGTCGAGTCGCCGGCAAGGGTCACCTCAAGCTCATGCGACTGCAGGCGGCAGCGCATATCCAGTCGTATCGAGTCCGGGAGATAGACGCAATGAAAGGTGAAGACGCCCGCGTTGGAATCCACGCCCATCACGCGAAAATCGTATTTGCCGGCGGTCGTCACCTGATGGCCGGACGCCTTGTCCTTTACTGTCAATGCAAAGGACGGTACGGCGATTAAACCGGCGATGGTACCGTTGTCCAGCGCATAGACGCGCGCCTGACCGGCCGCAAGCGTGTCGCGCAGGTAAAGCGCCGCGTCGTCCACCACGATGTCGCACGTATCGCTGCCGATGATCCGCGCGCGCATTTTCGCCGCCCGGTCGGGCGCCACGAACCGCGCGATGTACCTGACCCATGTTGCGGAGGTGTCGGAAAATTCGCGCGCGCCGTACGACCAGTCGAGCGCGGTATCGCCCGCGGTATAGAGAACGACCGATATCTGCGCTTCGCCTTTGGCGCTGCTGCGCCGCACCCATGCGCTGTACTCGTAATACGAACCGGTTTTGACGGAAAGCGTAGATTGCTGCTGCAGCGCCCAGTCCTGCGTACCCTGATGGATGAGATGCACGGCGCCCGATCCGCCATGCACCGGCGACGCTGTCGCCTGCGCGCTGATGGCCCCGGCCGCGCGCGACCATGATGACCAGCCGGCAAGGGCCGCTTCGAAATCGCCGTTGGAAAGCAGGTTCTGCGCGCAGATGCAGGCAGACAGGACCAGAATGCTGATGGGCATTCGCATCGGACCCTCCCGGAGAATGGGACGCGGCGTATGATGGAAAAGCGGAAAACCCCGATGATTCCAATTTACGTTACGCGCCTTGGCGGACAAAGCGGTTTTTGCGCGGGGTGGGATTTATATTCGTGATAAGGTCTTCCCACCCCGGAACCCCTGAAAAAAGAGGTATCCATGAAATTTCATCATGCCATGGCGGCAGTGTCGATGCTCGTGCTTGTCATGCACGGATCATGGGAAAATGAGGGACGGGGATGCATTTGTGCTTTATCTCGATTCTTGCTTAAAGCAATAAAGTATCCCCGTCCCCTATCTTCCGTACTGGTGCGCGATGCGCAGTTCTTAAATGAACATTTATGGTATAATTGACCGTGTCGCAGGCGTCTCCCGGAACCGCAATCTTTCGGGGTCGCCCTTCCCTTAAGTAAATCTCATGGCCAAACCCGAAGAAGCCGATCTCGTCATCTGGCAAGGCGTCAGGCGCGAAGGCATACACCACACCTTCGACGACAAGCGACCGGGTTTATTCCCGCTGCGCATCATGCCGATTGACAATGAGCATGGCTCACCTCCGCGCCATACCCATGATTTCTTTGAGATAGTTTACATTCGCATAGGATCGGCGATTCATCTCCATGGCGACAGCCGCTACCCCATTGGCGCGGGCGACTGCATGTTCATCGTGCCCGGCGACGTGGAGGGATTCGATGAGAGGAACAATCTGTGCTTGACAAACGTGCTCTTCTACGAGGAGATCTTCGGACCGTACCTGGACGAGTTTCGCGCGGTCCGGGGTTTCAACGAATTTTTCTCGACAGAGCCGCTCTTCAGGAAAGAAACCGCATTCCGTCACAAGCTGCATCTGGGTCCGGCGCAACAGAGACGGATGATGGAGCTGCTCGGCTCGCTGGAAGCAGAATTGTCATCGGAGAAGACCGGGTACCGGATGGTCGGCCGGAGCATTTTCGTCGAGATTGTCGTCTTTCTGTGCCGTTGCTTTGAAGAGACTATCAAGACCGGCGATGTTCGGAAGGAATTCTCGGGGAAAGAGCGCGCCATCAACGCAGCAATCACCTTTTTGGAGGAGAATTACCGAAAGGATATCCGCCTCAAGGACATTGTTGACAAAGTCCACCTCAGTCAATCCTGGTTGTACGATGCATTCAAGAGCGCAACCGGAACGTCTCTTTTCGATTACCTCACGCGTTTTCGGCTTGATGCCGCGCGCAAGCTTCTTCGCGAGAGTGAGTTGAGTGTAAAGGAAATCTCCTACCAAGTTGGTTTCCACGACCCCAACTATTTCAGCCGCGCATTTGCCCGGGCCTTCAATGAGGCTCCCACCGCTTTTCGGCGCAAGACCGGAAAATAGTCCAGAAGTCTGTAAGATTGTGCAGATATCAAACGCGCCATTGGATTGCCTCCCGTGGTATATTGACGCTATCATTACCCATTCGCTCTGCAGCAAACCCCATTCCGGAAGGTTGCATGGAAAACTCTTGTTCACCATGGCCCCAAACGGGCCAATCGACAATCCCGATCCTCATCGTGATTGCGTCATGTGCCCTCGCACCTTTGACCCACGCTGCAAGTCCGTCAGCCCCAACGAACCCGCGCATTCAAAACAACACCGAACAGCTCGGCGTTGATGTCGCCAACCCGAGATTTGCCTGGTATGTCAACGATGCCGACCGGGGTGACCGGCAAACCGCCTATCGGATCATAGTCGCGTCGAGTCAAGGCGGCATCGACGCGAACGCGGGGGACATGTGGGATGCGGGCTGGGTCTCGTCATCCGATCAGTTCGGAGTCAAGTACGCCGGAGCAGCTCTGCAAAGCTCAACCAAATACTGGTGGAAGGTGATGACCTGGGACAAAGACGGCAATGCATCGCCGTGGAGCGAGCCATGCCCGTTCATTACGGGATTCGTGAACTCGGGTACATGGAGCGCCAGTTGGATCAAGGCTGCAACCAATACGGCGAACATTCCGTACATGCTGCGCAAGGAATTTTCGATCAGCAAATCCATCAGTTGCGCGGTGATGCATATCTGCGGGCTGGGGCAGGCCGAATTGTACCTCAACGGCGCCAAAGTCGGAGATCACGAGTTGGACCCCGGATGGACCGACTTCAAGAAGACGCAGCAGTATGTGACCTTCGATCTCACGGACAAAGTGCAGTCCGGCGGCAACGCAATCGGCGTGTGGCTAGCCGACGGGTTCATGGATCTTGTTGACGGCGGAAGATACTGCTACTTCACGCACTCCGATGGCGCCAAGAGAATGATCGCCGAGCTGGTCATACGCTACACCGACGGCAGCATTGACAGGGTGAAGAGCGACGCAACCTGGAAAACCTCGACCGGCTTGGTGACATTTGCGAACACCTTCGGCGGCGAGGACCACGACGGCCGCTCCGACAAGGCCGGATGGACCTCAGCCGGCTACAGCGACGCGGGATGGACGGCCGCTACGGTAACGACCTCTCCCGGCGGAACCTTGGTCGCACAGTCTCAGCCGCCCATCAAAGTCGTCGAAACCTTGACGGGCAGCATGTCACAAAACGGAACCAGTGTCATTGTGAACTTCGGCAAGACCTATGCGGGGATCTTCGAGATTACCGTAACGGGAACCGCCGGACAGACAATAACCATCACCCCGAGTGAAGACAACGGAGAAGATTACGGATCGTATTGCAGGTACACTCTGAAGGGCAGCGGCGCCGAGGTCTTCAGGCCGAAATTCTGGTACTTCGGGCAGAAGTACATCACGATCCAGAATGCATCGACCGCCAGCGGCGGCACGGCCCCCTATGTCAGCGCGGTCCGCGGGTTGGTGCTCAGCAATTCAGCGAAGACGGCGATCGCTTTCGGTTCGTCAAGCGACATGATGAACAAGGTCTTCGCCATCAACCGGCAGGGCATCCTCTCCAACATGTACTCATTCGTCACCGATTGTCCCCACCGCGAGAAATCCCCTTGGATGAACGACATCAATTTCACCAGCCCATCATACACGTGCCTCTTTGACGTGCAGACGCTCTTCGGGAAGATCTGTAGGGACATTACCGATGCGCAATACTCCAATGGGATGATCCCCAGCCTGGCGCCGCAATACCAGGTATGGGATGAAGGCTTTCTCGATTCGCCATTCTATGGCATATCAGCCATGAGATTCCCCTGGCTGATGTACCAGTGGTACGGCGATACCGACATTCTCCAAAAGCAGTATGCCGTTGCCAAGAACGCCCTTGCCAACATCACTTCGCACGCGTCCGGCTATATCGTGGGTTATGGACTCGGGGACTGGCTCTCTCCTGATGAGGTGAGTACGAATTTCATCGAGACGTGCGTCTATTACGATTTTGTCAATACGATGCAGAAGTGGGCGGCTGCGATCGGCAACACGGCGGACGCGAACAGCTATGCCGCCTTGGCCGCCAATATCAAGAACGCGTTCAACGCGAACTTCTGGAACAGCTCGAGTCACAGCTACGGATCGCAGCAGACTGCGAATGCCGTACCTCTCTATCACGGAATGCAGCCGACTGGAGAGGAAGGCAATGTCTTTAACGCTCTGGTTACCAGCATCGTCAACAGCAACTACCATATCAATTGCGGGCAGAACGGCCATGGCTACATGCTGCAGGTACTCTCGCGGTATGGCCGAGATGATCTGGTGGCCAGAATCCACACCAACACGACGGGACCCAGCTTCGGGTACTGGGTGACGCAGGGCAAGACCAACACACCGGAGCAGTGGGATGGCGGCGGGTCCCAGCAACATCAGATGAACAACGTCATACCCGAATGGGTTTGCGGCTCCCTGGCCGGCATCTCTCCGGGAAGTCCCGGTTTCGGTGAAATCAACATCAAGCCGACATGCGCGACCACCTACGTGCCGGATCATGTCACTTGCTCGCTGGAGACGGTGCGGGGAACCGTCACTGCGGATTGGACCAGAAGCGATAGTCAATACTCGTTGAATGTCACTATTCCCGCGAACTGTTCGGCCATGGTTTACATCCCGACATTCGGCAGACCCGGCGTTACTATCGGTGAGGGAAACACGGCGTTGTGGAATAACGGAACGGTTGTTGGGACTGCGGAGGGAGTGAGTTATTTCGGTCTCGAAGGTGCGTATCCGTCGAGTACGAACTACGTCGGCTTCAAGGCAGGCTCAGGCACGTATCGCTTCGGCACACCGCAGGGAACAGGTTCCGTGGGGAGCGCGAGGGTTGCGGCCGGCCCGGTTTTGCAGCAGGTCAACCTCTTTTCCTTGGATGGTCGGCTGGTGCGGTCGTTCAAGGTCATGGGGGGCGGCGCGCTCAAGACCAGGAAAGAATACTCTTCACTATCACGCGGCATATTCGTGGTGACGACAAAGACAATTGGCTCCGGCGAAACAACAGTCGCCTCGCGGACAATGCTGCTTCAATAGCGTCCAAGAAGGAGGGACGGGGGTGCATTTGTGCTTTATCTCGATTCTTGCTTAAAGCAATAAAGCATCCCCGTCCCCAATCTCTGCAATCTCTGGAGCGTCAGAGGGCGGAGGTCAAAGAGCGGAACGCCTTGCCGCTTGACTTCAGGAACATCAAGATCCTCAATAAACCCCGATGATTCCAATTTACGTTACGCGCGTCCGGGATCAAGGCGGTTTTCGCATTGGATGGGATTTATATTCGTGATACGGGTATTCCGATGGCATTGATATCCCCAATCACTCCACAGCAAACGAATCAGCGATGGCAGGACGCGATTTTTTTCGCGCTCTTCTTCCTTTTCATGGGGTTGTGGATCAATCCCGCTTTGTTCTATTACAATTTCACCAATTACGGCAATATCACCAACAGCGGCCTTTTTTATATCTGGTCATATCACGACATGGCCGCGTACCCCGGCAAATTGATTGACTATCTGGAATCCGGCGTCACCCACCTCTTCTTCTACCCCTGGCTGGGCGCGGCCATCCTGACCGCCGTCGCCTGGGCCCTGTGCGCGGGCATCGGCCTGTTCCAGCGGGAATTTGGAGGCGGCGGCGCATTGCTTCGCTTTATTCCCGCGATTATCCTCATGATGCAGGTTAGCCGCTATGAACACCATGTAAGCGACAGCCTGTCGCTGGTCTCGGCTGTGGTCCTGGCGCTGACGATAATTCCGGTGCGCCGGCTGCACGCGGCGATACGCATCGCACTGTACTGCATTATATCGATCGTGCTTTGCATCACGGCAATACGGGCGTATCCGGTCTTCGCGCTGCTGTGGTGCGGCTGCGAGCTGTTTGCGCGTCGTCGCCCATGGGTAGCGGCGGCGCTGCTGCTGATCGGCATCTGCATACCCGCTGCGACCAATGCGCTGGTGTATGATATACCGTGGGCCGTCATCTATGCGCCGATGTTTCCCGGGCCGGGCGCTGATGCGGTTTCCACCGTACTGCGGCATGCGCTGTTTTGGAGTCTTCCCGCCGTTGGATTCGCGCCGTTTATTTCCCGGTTTTTTGCCTGGGCGCCCCGCATTGCCGCGAAAATCATCAAGCGCCCGCGTTTGCAATGGGCAGTGACACTGGCCGGCATCATGGCGATCACCGGAGCGTCGATTGCCTGCGTCTACGATCCCGCGCGCCGGCAGCGCCTGCGCATGGATTGCTTCTTCCATCAGGAGCAATGGAAGCGTTATCTACGGGAAGTGCGCACGCTCAAACCCAACCGGTATTCGCCGTTTGACGGCGGAGTAATTCTGCGCGCGATGTATCATTCCGGCATACTGCTTGACAGCATGTTCACACGACCCCAGGACGTCAATTACCTGATTCCCTCGGAAATTGAAAAAAAAGAGCTTGTGGGCACGCGGCTGTATATGATCGCTACGTTCCTGGAACTCGGATATGTCAACATGGCCGAGGACTGGGCGTACGAGGCGACGTCGCTCTATGCCTATCCCCCGGGGATGCACTATCTGGCCCTCATCCATGCGGCCAAAGGCGAACCGGATGCCGCGCGCACGTATCTGAACGCGCTGCGGCGCGATTTCGTTTTCCGGCGATATGCAACGGATTTTCTCGCGAAGCTCGATCGGGACCCCATGCTCGTTTCCGATACGCTGATCGGCCGCATGCGCAGGAATATGCCTGATTGCGATACGGTAAATATCGGCACGCTCTTTTCGGACCTGCTGCTGAAAAACCCTCAAAACCGGATGGCATTCGAATATGCGGTCGCCTTCAGCCTGCTTCGGGGCGCGCTGGATTCCATGGTAGCGAGCGTGGGATATCTGCGTGCGCTCGGGTATGATCGCATTCCGCGGCATGTGGAGGAGGCGCTCCTGCTTTTTGAGATGAAGACCGGCGCAATGCCGGATCTCCGGGGATTGACAATCAGTGAATCCTCCCGCCGGCGATTCGGCGAATTCGTTTCCACGATGAACCGCTATCAGGGGGACCGGTCCGCGGCGCTTCGGGAAGCTGCCGGGAAATTCGGCAATACCTACTTCTTCTACTTTGTCTTCGGGTTTTCGGGGGCGAAATGATTCCGCGCTTTCTACATCAACGATTGCATGCGCCCCGGATCGGGACGTGCGCAACGGCAATTCTGATTGCGCTCGCGGCATTCCGCTGCGGAAATGCTCCGGACGCGGCAGCAAAAGCCGAAGCCCGCATACCGCGCATCCAGCCCGATTACTCGTCCATCGTCATTCCGCCGAACATCGCGCCGCTTAATTTCCGCATTGACGAACCGGGCGCGCGATATTCCGTGCGTATCAGCGGGCGCAACGGAAAATCCATCGTCCTGCATTCCGGCGGCCCTGGCATTATGATCCCGCAGCGGCAATGGCGAAGCCTGCTGGCCGCTAACGCCGGCGGCGAACTGCGCATTGCCGTCGGGGTGCGCGATCGCGCAGGATGGCGCCGCTTCGCCGATATCGTCGATACCGTTGCCGCCGCAACTATCGATCCGTATTTGGTCTATCGCAAGATCCCGATCTGTCAACTCTGGCAATACATGGGGATCTATCAGCGCCGCGTGAATGATTTCTCCGAATCCATCGTGCTGCACAACACGGAATTCGGAGGCGGATGCGTCAATTGCCACAGCTTCCGCAATAATGATCCCGGGAACATGGACCTGCAGATCCGGTCCGATACCTTCGGCACGCCCATGCTGCTGTGCCAAAGCGGCCGCGGGCCGCGGGCCGTGACCACCAAAACGCCCTTTACCTCGGGACGGACCGGCTTTACCGCATGGCACCCCACGGCGGACATCATCGCGTTTTCAATCAACGGCTTTTCCATGATTCATCACTTTTCATACCGCGAAACACGCGAAGTGTTCGATGAATCTTCGGACCTGGCGCTTTATATGATTGACAGCGAGAAAGTCATGATCGCGCGCGCCATTGCCGGCCCTGGGCGCGTTGAGACCATGCCCGAATGGTCGCGCGACGGGAAATTCCTTTATTTCTGCAGCGGGCCGCAGGTGTCGCGGCGCGACTACCGTTCGCTGCGCTGCGACCTGATGCGCATCGCCTGGGACCCCGCGCGCCGCGCCTTTGGAAAACTCGATACGGTGCTGTGCGCGGACTCCGCGGGCGGCAGCATTACGCAGCCGCGCTTTTCGCCCGATGGGCGGTTCCTGCTTTTCACCGTATCTGAATACAGCGACTTTCCCATCCACCAAGTGCACAGCGACCTGCACATGATGGACATGATCACCGGGAAACATTTCCGATTGTCCATCAACAGTGATCGGTGCCAGGCATGGCACGGCTGGTCGTCCAACGGCCGATGGATCGTATTCAACAGCAAAGCCATGGACGGCAGGTTTTCGCGGATCTTCTTCAGTCATGTGGATTCGGCGGGCGTCGCGAGCAAACCCTTCGTTCTTCCCCAGCGTGATCCGGAAATCTATTTTTCATCCATGCTGGTCTACAATGTGCCGGAACTCATCACGAGACCGATAGCGGTCCCGGCGCGGAAGTTCCGCGAGGCCATGATGGCGTTTGATAAGAAACGGTCGCTGGATGCGGTAGCCAGCGCGAGTGCGGAGGAGTATAGGGATGAAGTGATGATAGCAAGATAACAGGGATGGGGCTGCAGGATGCATATGGTGCAGCATTCGCAAGGATGTTCAGCAAAGTACAAAATCCATTGCGCTAAGAATTCTTCCGCATTACTGAAAC
>Ga0315289_10008345_pt1 | contig 14997 bp, 14 predicted proteins | sample YL17G11_40_MG_FD_203452 | JGI IMG/M metagenome (GOLD analysis project Ga0315289, IMG submission 203452) | Sediment microbial communities from Yellowstone Lake, YNP, Wyoming, USA - YL17G11_40 | ecosystem: Environmental > Aquatic > Freshwater > Lake > Sediment | place: USA: Wyoming | collected...
ACCGTATCCCGCGAGCAGGCCCAAAGAAATTTCGTTGCTGACGCCGATCTCGCCCCGGACATAAGCGAGGGTCGTCCGAAGCTTCGAAGTATAGAGGTCGTTGTCCCAAGCCAACGTCCGCGAGAAATATTCGACGCCAAGGCCCGGCTTGAACTGCACCGCGGGAGTCGAATCCTGGCCGAAAAGAGCGACCGAGCCCACGGCGGCACAAAGCACCGCACCCAAAAATAACCGGCGCAGGCGCTGGACGGTCATCGGAGAGCCTCCTTACTTTTTTTCATTGGGTGGAGGAAGGGATTTCAGGATTTTCAATCGTTCCTGGGCCTTCGAAGCGAGCTTGCTTTTCGGATAATCGGTGACCACTTTCGTATAGTAGGGAATGGATTTTTCGGGCAATCCGCCTTTATCGTAGGCGGCCCCCAAATAGAAGAAGACCTTGTTGAGGCCCGTGTAGAACGGGTAGTTCGTGAGAATCTCGTTGAGGCGGCTGACCGCCGCCCCGTAGGCCGTGGTTTTATAGTAAAACTCGGCGATCGAAAAAAGATGTTCGGCATAGAGGTCTTCGCATTCCTTGATCTTGTCCCGCGCCTGTTTGGCTTCGTCGCTCAAGGGAAATAGCGCCAGGACTTTCTTGAATTCGGCGATGGCCTGGACCGTCTTCGTCTGCTCGCGGCCGGGTTTGGCCGTCTTTTCATAGAACGTCATGGCGATCCGATATTGAGCATAGGGCGCGGACGGGCTGGTGGGGTAGAGCGAGACGAACTCGCGGTATTCGGACGCGGCGAGGAGCATATTGCCTTCGTCACCCTCGTCGTAGTAGCTGTCCGCGATGGCAAGCTTGGCCCGTTGGGCATAGAAGCCCTTGGGAAAAGAATCGATGACCTGCCGGTAATAGAGACGGGCTTTTTCCCGGTCTTTTTTGACGTATTTTTCGCCTTCCCGGAATAGCGCCTCGTCCGAGGACGCGATCTCGGCCGCAATTTGAGGAGTCTTCGTTCCGGAGCATGAGGCCGCGGCGAACACGGCGAGCGCGGTCAGAAACAAGGCGGTCATCCTTTTCATGCTGGTCATCCTTTGTCACGGAGGGGAGCTGCCGGTTCCTCGTAGAGGTCTCGGACCCATTCCCACTCCCGGCGCAAGCCTTCTTCGAGCGCCATTTTGGGCCCGAAATTGAGCTCCCGGCGGGCAAGGTCGATATCAGCGAACGTATGAGGGACGTCGCCTTTTTGGTTTCCTTCTCGTGCGACCCGGACCGGACGGCCGCAGACGCGCTTGAAAAGGGAAATAAGGCGGTTCAGCGTTTCGCGATGGCCGCCGCCGATGTTATAGACGCCGCCCGCCTTCCCTCGGCGGAGCGCGGCCAGACACGCGTCGACGATGTCGTCCACGTACGTGAAATCGCGCGTCTGCCGGCCGTTTCCATAGACGGGAAGGCTCTGCCCGGCGAGGATGGCTTTGAAAAATTTGTGAAAGGCCATGTCCGGCCGTTGCCCGGGGCCGTAGACGGTGAAGAACCGGAGAGAGACCGTTGGAAGTCCGAAATTCGCGTGGTACAGGGCGCACAATTGCTCGGCCGCGAGCTTGGTGACGCCATAAGGAGAAATCGGACGCGGCACACTCGACTCCGCCATCGGGAGGTCGCGGGTCAAACCGTAGACCGACGACGACGATGCGAAGATGATCTTGCCCAACGACCGCGCCTCTTTGGCGGCTTCGAGAAGGCGTTGGGTGGCTTCGATGTTGTTCCTGACGTAAACGGCGAACTGGGCGCCCCAACTCGAACGGACGCCGGCCTGGGCCGCGAGATGGAACACGGCCTCGGATTTTTTCAGAACGGGACGGAGGTCGACCGCGGCGAGGTCGGCTTCCATGAGAGTGAAACGGCGCGTCCCCCGCAGGGACGCGATATTCCGTTCCTTCATCCAACGCGGGTAGTAATCCGCAAAATTGTCCAGACCGACCACCGTCAATCCGTCCTCGAGAAGGCGGCGGCACAGAGCCGAGCCGATGAACCCGGCCGCGCCCGTGACGAGGATGGTCATACCGTCTCCGCCCGTCGCGCGATGTCCTTCATCCGGCGCACGGCCTCGCCGGGGTCGCGAGAACCGAATACGGCATGGCCCGCGACGAGGACCTGCGCTCCGTCGCGGACAAGGCGGTCCGTATTGTCGAGATTGACGCCGCCGTCGATCTCGACGAGGGTCGCCAGACCGCGGCCGTGGAGCCATGTCCGCAAAGCCCGGATTTTCTCTCGGGACGACGGGATGAACGGCTGGCTGCCGCGGCCGGGATTGACGCACATCAACAGGACGAAATCCAAGCCGGCCCCGATCTCGCTCAGGACGTCGATCGGAGTGGCCGGGTTCAGCGCGACTCCGGCTTTCCGGCCGGCCGATTTGATCATGGAGATGTCGCGGTGGAGATGGAGGGACGCCTCGGCATGGATCGAGATCCAATCCGCGCCGGCTTCGAGAAACCACGGGATCACGTCCTGCGGCCGGTCGACCATGAGATGGGTGTCGAGCGGCAAGGCCGTGATGGTCTTTAAAACCTGGACGAGCCGAGGTCCGAAGGTCAGATTGGGCACATAATGGCCGTCCATGATATCGACGTGGATAAGGTCGGCCCCGGCGGCCTCGACCGTCCGGACGGCTTTTTCGAGGTTTGCGAAATCGGCCGAGAGCAGGGAAGGGGCGATGTGGATCATCGGATTATTTGCTGACCTCCAGGGTGATCTGGCTCCGTTTTTGAAGACGTGACCCCGGCATGGGAGTCTGCTTGAGGATAATCCCCGGCCCGAGCCCCGGATAGTACGAATAGTGAATTTCGGTGACTTGGAACTCGAGCTCGTCCAAACGGCGCACGACCGTTTTCTCGTTCATTTCGACGAGGTCGGGCATGATGTATTTCGGCTCCCAGGCGCCTTCGCTGACAAGAATGTCGACCGGGGCGCCGCGTCCGACGCTATCGCCGGCAGGCGGCTGCTGGGCGATGATCCGGCCCGCGGGATAGCGAGAGGTATGGACCTGAGAGACCCGGCCTTTGCGGAGGCCGGCGTTTCGAAACTCCTGGGTGGCCCACTCGAGGCTCCGTCCTTCGAGCTTAGGAACGGCGACGCGCTCCGTGCCGGCGCTGATGATGATATTGACCGTCCGATTGGTCTTGATGCGCGACGACGGGCCCGGTTCCTGAGAAAGGACCCGGCCCTGCTCATAGCGGCCGTCGAGCCGAGACCCGACGATGGCCAGCGAGGTTTTTTTGAGCGCGAGCTCGGCCCGGGCTTCCTCGAACGTCTTACCCGTCAAGTCGGGCACCGTGACGAGTTCGCCGCGGAAGATGATCTGGGAGGAAACGTTGGCGGCGACGAAAAAGAGGACGAGGTATACCAGGAGGTGGTTCGTATAGTCAATCGGTCGTTTCTTCGCCATACGACGGCATTCCCTTGCGTCCAGATATTTCTATACCATATTTCAAACCGCTCAAACAAGCGAAAGGTTGCCGGGCCAAGCATTCCCAAGGATTCCCGATTCGGATATAATGAGCCCGATCATCCTATGGGAGAACGACCCATGAACAGAATTTCAGATTTCCGGAGCGATACCGTCACGCGTCCGACCCCGAAGATGCGGCAGGCCATGGCCGAGGCCGAAGTCGGCGATGATGTCTTGGGCGACGACCCCACCGTCCATAAGCTCGAGGCGCTGGCCGCGGCGACGATGGGGAAAGAGGCCGGGCTCTTTTGCCCGTCCGGGACGATGGGGAATTCCATCGCGGTCAAGGGCTGGACGCAAGAACTCCAGGAAGTCATCGTCGAGGCGCGCTCCCATATTTATAACCTGGAATCGACGCATCTGACGTTCATCTCCCGCGTCACTCCGCGGCCGCTGCCGTCGGAGCGCGGGGCGATGGACCCGGCCGTCGTCGAAGCCCATATTAAGATCCCGAACGTCCATACGCCCAAAACGACGCTGATCTGCGTCGAAAACACGCATAACAACCACAGCGGGGCCGTCCTCCCCCTGGAGAATATCAGGGCCATCCGCGCGATCGCCGATCGCTACGCTCTCCGGGTCCACATGGACGGCGCGCGCATTTTCAATGCCAGCACGGCCTCCGGCGTTCCCGTTCTCGAGTATGCCGGGCTTTGTGATTCGGTCATGTTCTGCCTCTCCAAGGGATTATCGGCGCCCGTCGGCTCGATGCTCGTCGGGCCCAAGGATTTCATCGACTACGGGCGAAGGGTCCGGAAAGCGCTGGGCGGGGGGATGCGGCAAGTCGGCGTCCTCGCCGCAGCCGGCCTCATCGCCCTCACCGAAATGCCCGCTCGCCTGAGGGAGGACCATGCTCGGGCCAAGACGCTGGCCCGAACGATCGCCCGCCTGCCGGGGATATCGATCGACCCGGCCAAAATCGAGACGAACATCGTGATCTTCGGGTTTTCCCATCCGCGGCATACGATCCCGCGCTTCTTAGAGGAACTCAAAAACCGCGGGATATGGGCGATGGCGACCTTCGGAGGCATCCGCTTCGTCACCCACAAGGACGTGAACGACGAGGACGTGGACCGGGCGGTCGAAGCTTTTCGCGAGATCCTCGCTTAGGTCGCGTCCGCGAGCCAGAGCGCGATATCCCGGACCGCGATAGCCTCCCGTCCCTTGTCCTTGAGCGCGTCGCGCAGCATCGTCTGACAGAACGGGCAGGATGTCGCCACGGCTGCGGCCCCCGAGCGAACAACCTCGTCCGCGCGGAGATGATTGATCCGCGTCCCCAGTTTTTCCTCCGTCCACATGAGCCCGCCGCCGGCGCCGCAGCAGAAGCTGTGTTCGCGGTTGTTTCCCAGCTCGAGAGGCCGGCCCGACGTCACGCGCGCGAGAAGTTCGCGCGGCTCGTCTAGGATTCCGTTATGGCGACCCAGGTAGCAGGGGTCATGATAGGCGAGCGGGACCGCGCCGTTTTTTTCGACCTTCAGCCGACCGGCGCGGATGAGGTCGAGGAGGAATTCCGAGTGATGGCGGACTTCGACCGTCGCGAAATGGGCCTTGGCCTCCCCGCTGACGGCCGTGAGGACGTTGAGGGCCTTCGGATACTCGTTCTTGAACGCGTTGTATCCGTGGGGGCAGATGGTCAGGATTTTCTTGACGTTATATCGGGCGAACGTCTCGACCGTCTCCGCGGCCAGCGTCTGGAACACGTATTCGTTTCCGAGCCGGCGGGGGGAATCGCCGCAACATTTTTCCTCGGAGCCCAGGATCGCGAAATCGATGCCGGCCTTGCGGAGCAATTCGACGACGGCCCGGGCGATTTTTTTCCCCTCATCGTCGAATGATCCCGCGCATCCGACCCAAAACAGGTATTCGGCGCCGGGATGGTCGGCGGCAAGCTTCACGTCCAGTCCTTCGGCCCAGTCCGCCCTTTTCGCGAAGCCGATGCCCCAGGGGTTGGCGTTCGTCTCGACATTGCGGAAGAACGCGTTGAGCTCGGCGGGGAATTTGCTTTTCATGAGGACTTGGCTTTGGCGCATCCCGACGATCTTCTGGATGTGCTCGATCTCAACGGGGCAAACATGCATACAGGCGCCGCAGGTCGTGCACGTCCAAATTTCGTCTTCTTTGTGGACGGCGGGGACGAGCGCCGGGAGGTCGTCGCGCTGACGGACGTAAAGCGCCTTGCGGCGCTCCACGAGATGGCGCTCGGTGTTGAAGAGGATCATTTTCGGAGAGAGCGGTTTTCCGCTCTGGAACGCGGGGCAGGCGTCCTGGCAGCGGCCGCATTCCATGCAGGCGAACGCGTCGAGGTTGTCTTTCCATGTGAAGTCGAGGGCCTTTTCAATGCCGAACACGTCCGAATGCTCAAGGTCGAGCGTCCGGACCTCCCGACCTACGCCGGGGGCGCGAAAGACGACGTTGAGCGACCCGGTGATCATGTGGAGGTATTTGGAATGCGGGACATACGCGATGAAGGCATAGACGAAAAGGACGTGCAACCACCACGCGGTTCTAACATGCGTCGCGACCGCGGCCGCGCTCAAGCCCGAGGCGCCGACCGCGCGGGCCAGCCAAACGCCGAGAAAGGACCAACGCTCCGATCCCGGATGATGGGCGATGGAAAACGCTTCGAAATACAGATAGCTCAACGTCACCAGGATCAGCGCCGAATAGATCACGGCCGAATCCAGCGGCGTCGTTGTGTAGGCGTCAGGCCGGAGAATAAAGCGCCGGACGATGAAATACAGAACGCCGGCGAGAACAAGGATGGCGAAGACGTCGACGAGAAACGAGAAGAGCAGGCCGACATTCGACGTTCCGAAGAGGAAAAAGCCCGGGAGGAAGCCTTCCAGGGTGTGGTTGATCGTCATCGTATCGAACGTGAGCGCGCCGTAAAAAATGAACATGTGCATGACGCCGGTGAAAATCCGCTCGTTCTTCAGCGTGCAGCGCTGGAAGAGGATCTTGCTCAGGGCATGGAGGACGCGCCCCGCCATGCGGTCGAAGCGGTTCTCGGGGCGGCCGGCCCGAACGATCCTGTAGCGGCGGTAGAGAGGGACTAGGAAGAGGGCGGCCGTTGCGAGAATGAGGGCGACAAAGAGGGCTTTTTCGGGGAACGATAACATGTTCGAACCTCGGTCTGATGTGCCCGCGAACGGGTCGTTGTATTGTCCCCGCAAACGCGGTCAAAGTCAACTTTGGGGCGCCTGGGTGGGGGGAATATGTTAAAATGCGTCCGACCCATGGAGGATCACGATGATCGTTAAGAACGATATTGCCGTCATCGGCGGAGGTCCGGGCGGATATGTCGCGGCGATCCGGGCCGCGCAGCTTAAAAAGCGCGTCGTTCTGTTCGAAAACGACGCTATCGGCGGGACCTGCATGAACTACGGCTGCATTCCGACGAAACATCTGCTCCATCAGACGAAACTCATCAAAGAGGTCAGGATGAGCAAAACGCTCGACGGCCGGAGCGGAGCGTTCACGCTCGACTGGCCCAAAGTCCAGGAGGACAAGAGAAGGGTCGTCCAGCGGCTCGTCAAAGGCACCGAGTTCCTCCTCCAGAGGAATGGCGTCGACGTCGTGAAAGCCGCGGCCCGCCTGCGGAACGAACGTCAGATCGTCGTCCAAACTCCGGACGGAGAAAAAGTCTATGAGGCGGACCGGATGATCCTGGCGACGGGGAGCCGGGCTTCGGAGCTGCCGTTCCTGAAGATCGACCGGACGGGGGTCGTCACGAGCACTGAGGCGCTCGAATGGACCGCCGTCCCGAAAAAAATGCTGGTCGTCGGCGCCGGGGCGATCGGGATCGAAATCGGGACGATCTACAGCCGTTTGGGGACGGAGGTCCGGGTTCTCGAGATCCTGCCGTCGGTGTTGCCCGGCTGCGACCGGGAGATGGGCGTTCGACTCGAACGCGTTCTCCGGATGCAGGGCCTGACGGTCCTGACCGAGATGAAGATCGAACGATGCGTTCGCGAGGACGGCCGGGTCCGTTTGACGGGGATAAGCTTGAAGGACCGGAATCCGTTCGTATACGACGCGGACGTCGTTCTTTTAGCTGCCGGCCGGAGGGCGAACTCCGAGACGATGTTCGAGGGCCCGCCGTTCGTCGAGGTCAATTCCTACGGTTGCGTCGACGTCAACGACAGGCTCGAAACCAACGTCCCTCATATCTACGCGATCGGCGACCTCATCGGCGGCAAGCTTCTCGCCCATAAGGCGTCCCATGAAGGGCTGACCGCGGCGGCTAACGCCGCGGGCGGACACGAAATCGTCGACCACCGCGTTCTTCCGATGGCCGTGTTCACCGACCCGGAATTCGCCTCGGTCGGATGGACCGAAGAGGAGGCCCGCCAGCGCTCGGATGCCGTCCGGGTCGGCGTCTTTTCCTTCCAAGCCAACGGCCGGGCGTTGACCATGGACAGTCCCGAAGGCCAGGTCAAGATCGTCGCCGGGCCGGACGACCGCATTCTCGGCGCCCACATTCTCGGGCCGAACGCCAGCGACCTGATTGCCGAGCTGACCCTGGCCATGCATAAAGGTCTCACCATCCGCGATGTCGCGTCGGCCGTCCATATCCACCCGACGCTCAGCGAGGCGGTGATGGAGGCGGCCCTCAAAGTCCACGGCGAGGCTATCCATGGTCTGAATTCTTGAAAAGACCCGCTTATTTATATTATATTTCTCCGACGTGAGAAGGACGCCATGGAGTTAGTGGTCGTTTTCATCCTGTTCGGGCTGCTGGGAGCCGTCCTGATATCGATGAACGCCCTCCTCGGCCCGCGGAAAACGAATCCCGTCAAGGAGCGGCCGTTCGAATGCGGCAGCCCGCCCCTCCAGGACGACATCGGCCCGTTCCCGGTGAAATTTTATCTGGTCGCCCTGATCTTTCTTCTCTTCGATATCGAGGTCGTCTTCTTCTTCCCCTGGGCGCTGGTCTTTCGAGAAATGCGAGGTGATGCGTTCGTCCTCATGCTGGTTTATGCCGGCGTGCTCGTGGCCGCTTTCGCTTACGCCTGGAAGAAAGGAGCTCTGACCTGGGAGTGAAAGCCATGCCAGCTCAGTTCTTGACGACGCGGCTGAACGCGATACTCGGTTGGGGGCGGAAATTTTCGCTTTTTCACTATCCTTATGTCACGGCCTGCTGCGGCATGGAGTACATGTCCACCGCCTGCGCCCACTTCGATCTGGACCGCTTCGGCGCGGGCTGGACGCGTTTCTCGCCGCGGCAGTCCGACCTGCTCCTCGTCGTGGGCACGATCACCCAAAAACTGGCGCCCGTCCTCAAGACGGTCTATGACCAGATGACCGAGCCGAAATATGTCATGGCGTTCGGCGCCTGCGCCGTCAGCGGCGGGATCTACGACAATTACGCGGTCGTGCAGGGGATCGACCAGATCATTCCCGTGGACATCTTTATTCCCGGCTGTCCGCCGCGCCCGGAAATGGTCCTGGACGGGCTGCTCAGGCTCCAGGACAAAATCCAGCATCAAGACCAGGATTGGCGATGGAAACATCCGCGCTCCTCGACATGATCGCGGCCCGGTTTCCCGGCCGGATCTTGAAGGCTTCGGCCGAAGGCCGCGATGCGGCGCTTGTCGTCTCCCGCGATGCGCTGGGCGACCTCGCGGCCTGGTTGAAAAATGAACCCTTCGGGTTTTCCATGCTCCTCGACCTGACGTGCGTGGATTATCCGGAGCGGACCGAACGTTTCGAGCTCGTCTACCATCTTCTGTCCATCGCCGCGAATCGCCGGATCAAGTTGACCTGCGCCCTGCCCGCGGACGCCCCGTCCGTCGCGTCGTTGACGCCGCTCTGGAAAAACGCGGACTGGCTCGAACGCGAAGTTTTCGATATGTTCGGCGTGCGATTCGACGGACACCCCGACCTTCGTCGTCTCTTGACCTATGACGGCTTCGAGGGCCATCCGCTGCGCAAGGATTATCCGCTGCGGAAGCGACAGCCCCGCCTCGCGCTGAGGACGTAACATGACGACGCGCCTCGAACGGACCGCCCTCGCCGACAGCCTCTTGATCAATATGGGGCCGTCCCACCCGGCGATGCACGGCACGATCCGGATCATGCTCGAGCTCGACGGCGAACGGATCGTCAACGCCGAAGCTGAGGTCGGATATCTTCATCGCGGGTTCGAGAAGACCTGCGAGAACCGGACGTATTTCAACCTCCTGCCCTACACCGACCGCCTCAATTATGTCTCGCCGCTTATCAACAATGTCGGCTACGCGTTGGCCATGGAAAGACTGCTCGGCCTCGACGTTCCCGAGCGGGCTCAATATATCCGCGTCCTCATGAGCGAGTTGTCCCGGGTCTCGGACCATCTGACGTGCATTGCGGCCATGGCCATGGAATGCGGGGCCTTCACCGTTTTCCTTTATAACATGAAAGCCCGCGAGTACCTCTGGGACGTCATCGAAGCGACGACCGGGGCGAGGATGACGACCTCTTATATCCGGATCGGCGGCGTCCGGGCCGACCTGGCCCCCGATTTCAAGACGATGACCGAGGCCGCCGTCCGTGAAACGCGTCGCGTCCTCAAGGACGTCCACGGCCTCCTTGATAACAACAAAATCTTCCTCGACCGGACGCGCGATATCGCCGTGATCAGCGCCGACGACGCGGTCAATTACGGCTGGACCGGGCCCTGCCTCCGCTCCACGGGCGTCGGCTATGACGTCCGGAAAGCCCGGCCTTATCTCGTCTACGACCGGATGGCGTTCGACATCCCGGTCGGAGAGCGCGGCGACAATTATGACCGATACTCGGTCCGGATGCGGGAAATGGAGCAGAGCCTGCGCCTCATCGAGCAGTGCGTCGCCCGCATCCCGGAATCCGCGCCGGGACCGGACGGCCCGGTGATCGAGCCGTCCGAAGCGATTTCTTCGTCCCGAACGCGGAAACCGGCCGCGGCGGTCCGTCTTTCCCCGAACCTCGAAGGATCGGAGAAATTCCGATACCGGGATATCATGACGACCGACCGAAGGGCCTTTATCCCGCCGAAGGACGAAACCTATACGACCATCGAAGGGCTGATCTCCCATTTCAAATTCTTCATGAGCGGTCACGGCCTCCGGCCGCCGAAAGGCGAAGTTTATTTTTCGGTCGAAGGCGGGAACGGCGAGCTCGGCTATTTCATCGTTTCGGACGGATCGGACCGGCCGTACCGGCTTCATCTCCGCGCGCCGTGTTTTCATATCGTGGCCGCGCTCGAGACTTTGATCAAGGGCCGATTCCTCGCGGACGTTATCCCGACGTTCGGCTCGATGAATATGATCGGGGGGGAGCTCGACCGATGAGCTTCACGTTCTCCGCCGAACTCGAGCCTAAAATCGGCGCGCTCCTTTTGCGTTATCCGACGCGCCGGGCCGCGCTCCTGCCGGTGCTCCGGCTGATCCAGGATGAGCACGGACATATCTCCGCGGACGCCGAGCGGCGCGTCGCCGAGATCCTGGACCTGACGCCGATCAACGTCCGGGAGGTCGTGACGTTTTATACGATGCTGACCCGAAGCCCCGTCGGCCGGTTCCATCTTCAGGTCTGTTCCAACGTGAGCTGTGGCTTGGCCGGCGGCGACCGTGTCTCCGCTTATCTCCAGGCCAAGCTGGGCGTCCGGCCTGGAGAGACGACGCCCGACGGAAAGTACACGTTGACCGAAGTCGAATGCCTGGGGGCCTGCGATGAGGCGCCCTGCATGATGGTCAATTTTGATTTTTACGGGCATCTCGAGGCGGCCCGCGTGGATGAAATCCTGGACGGGTTGGCCTGATGATGGCGGACCTTATTCTGACGCGCGGTCTGAAATCCGAACCCTCCGTGCGCCTTTCGGCCTATCTCGAAAGAGGAGGATATCAGGCCCTGCGGACCGCGCTGACCCAATGGACGCCCGAGAAGGTCATCGACGAGGTCAAAACCGCCAGCCTGCGGGGACGCGGCGGGGCCGGATTCCCGGCCGGTCTGAAATGGAGCTTCGTCCCGCGGACCACGGACAAACCGAAGTACCTCTGCGTCAACGCCGATGAAGGCGAGCCGGGGACGTTCAAGGACCGTTTTCTCATGACCCATGATCCCCATCTTCTCATCGAAGGCGCGGTCATCGCGGCTTATGCCGTCGGCATCCACGCCGGGTATATTTATATCCGCGGGGAATACGAGGCCGTCGCCCGGCGTTTGGACGAGGCCATTGCTGAAGCGTACGCGCACGGCGTCCTGGGAAAAAATATCCTCGGCCGCGGCTTCGACTTCGACCTCTGGGTCCATCGCGGGGCGGGGGCCTATATCTGCGGCGAGGAGACGGCGATGCTCGAATCGCTCGAGGGCAAACGCGGGGTGCCGCGGCTCAAACCGCCGTTTCCGGCTTCGGTCGGATTGTTCGGCTGCCCGACGGTCATCAATAACGTCGAGACGCTCGCGTGCGTTCCTATGATCATTCGGAAAGGCGCGGCGTGGTTCCTGGAGAACGGGCGGCCGAAGGACGGCGGGACGCGGCTCTTCAGCCTCAGCGGCGCCGTTCAAAAGCCCGGGGTCTACGAACTTCCCGCCGGCACGAAGCTGCGCGAAATCATCTTTGTCCATGCCGGAGGCCTGAAGCCGGGCGCGGCGCTGAAGGCCGTCATTCCCGGAGGCTTGTCGGCGCCGGTCCTCCGGGCCGATGAGATCGACGTTCCGATGGACGTCGATGCCCTCGCTGCGGCCGGGTCGATGCTCGGGTCGTCCGCGGTCATCGTCATCGACGCCGCGACGCCGATGCTCTCGGTCCTCGAAAAAGTCGCGAAGTTTTACGAGCACGAATCCTGCGGCCAGTGCACGCCGTGCCGAATCGGGACGTCCTGGATTCGGCGGGTGGTGAAGAGGATGATAGAACATCGGGGGAAAGCCGCGGACCTCGACCTGGTCCTCCGCCTGGCGACGAACATCAAAGGCCGGACCTTGTGTCCCTTCGGCGACGCGGCCGCATTGCCGATCCTTTCGATCGTCCGCAAGTTCAGGACCGAGCTCGAAGCCTCGCTTCATTCCGCCGGAGAGAAGTCGTTCGATGCCTAAGGTTGCCATCGACGGGCTTTGCGTAGATGCCGCCGCCGGCTCGACCATTCTCAATGCGGCCGAACAGGCCGGAATTTCGATCCCGCATTTCTGCTTTCATCCGGCGTTCAGCCCCGAAGGGAGCTGCCGGCTTTGCCTGGTCGAGGTTGAAGGCAGCCCGAAATTGGAGTTGGCTTGCGCGACGGTCGTGCGGGAGGGAATGAAAGTCGTCACGGCCAGCGCCCAGGTCAGGGAGGCCCGCCGCGGCGTTTTGGAATTTCTGTTGGCCGAACATCCGCTGGATTGTCCGATCTGCGATAAAGCGGGGGAGTGCCGGCTTCAGGACTATTATCATGCTTATGGGCTGACCGAAGGCGTGTTCGACGAGACCAAGGAACGGCGGGAGAAAAAAGTCCGAATCGGGGAGAAACTTCTCCTGGACCGCGAGCGCTGCGTCCTCTGCACGCGCTGCGTCCGGTTCCTGACCGACGTGACGAAAACGGGGGAACTGGCCGTCGTCCAACGCGGCGTTCGGAGCGAGGTCGCGACCTACGACGGCGAACGCGTCCGAACCCCGTACGCGGGCAACCTTGTCGACCTTTGTCCCACGGGCGCGATCACGGACACGGAATTCCGGTTCAAGACGCGACCCTGGTTTCTCGAGAGGCGGGAGTCCGTCTGTCCTCTCTGCGGACGGGGCTGCAATATATTCGTCGATAGCCATCCGGGCGTTCCACGCGTCCCGGGGTCGGCGAACGTCTATCGGATCCGGCCGCGGTTCAACGCCGATGTCAATGGCCACTGGATCTGCGATTATGGCCGCTACGAGTATCTCAGGGCGCTTCGCCCCGCGACACGCTCGCGTCTCATGTGGCGCGGGGAATCGCACGGCGTCGAGATGAGCTGGGATAAAGCGACCGCGCTCGTGACGGCCAAACTCCGCGCCGTTCTCGAGACTAAGGGTCCCGAGCGGGTCGCCGTTGTCTTGACGTCCTTTTTGACGAACGAAGAATTTTATCTGATCCGGAGGATTTTTGAGATTTCCCAGGGCGTGCGAAGGGTCTTTTTCGCCGATCCTCAGCCCGGGACGGCGGACGCGTTTTTACTGACGGCGGAGCGCGCTCCGAACAGGAAAGGCGCGGAGCTTCTCGGATTTGAACCGCGTCCCGTCGTTCTCGGGAAATTGGAGGAATCCACGGACTTTATTTTCATATTTGGAACGTTCCTGGCCGATTTGTATTCCAGCCAAGAGGTCAGCCGGATATTCGACAAGGTCCAAACGAAGGTCCTTGTCGCGACGAATCCGGAGGCGCTGGCCTTTCGGGCGGATTTCGTTCTTCCGGCCGTGCCGACGGCGGGAAAGGACGGGTCGTTCGTCAACGCCGACGGCCGAATCCAAAAGTTTTCCGCCGCGGTCCGGCCGTCCGGCGACGCGCGGCCCGAGTGGGCGATCCTGCTGGACCTGGCTCGGGCTTTGCGCCCTGACGAGGAGTTTTTCGGCGGGTTCAGGGGCGTTCCGGACATTTTCGAACGGATGACGGCCGAATACCCGGTCTTTGGAGCGTTGCGGTGACCGGATTCTTGATTCTTCTGGTCAAAGTCGTGCTGGCGCTCATCTGGTTCCTGATCCTGGCGCTTTATTTGACCTGGGTCGAGCGGAAAGAAAGCGCGGTCATCCAGGACCGGATCGGGGCCAACCGAGCCTCGATCTTCGGCCTGCGCCTTTTCGGGCTCTTCCAGCCGTTCGCCGACGCGATCAAAATGATCTTCAAAGAGGATTTCGTCCCTCCGTTCTCCCGGAAAGTCCTTCACACGCTCGCTCCGTTCCTGTCGTTTTTTTTCGTTGCGGTTACGATCGCGGCCATCCCGTTCGGTGATGAGATCCGCCTCGCGGGGCGGACGGTCCCCCTCCAGATCTTCGACGGCGATATCGGGCTCCTCTTTATTCTGGCCATGCTGGCCCTCGCCGTCTATGGCGTTATCCTCGGCGGCTGGGCCTCGAACAACCGCTTCGCGCTGCTCGGCGGGATGCGCGGCGCGGCGCAGCTTATTTCCTACGAAGTCGCCCTCGGGCTCTCGCTGGTCGGCCTGGTCATGGTCTATCCGTCGCTTCGGCTTTCGCATATCGTCCAGGCTCAGGGGCGCCTCCTGTTCGGGTTTCTCCCGGCTTGGGGCGTCGTTCTCCAGCCCCTCGGACTGGTCGTCTTTTTCTTTGCGGCCTTGGCCGAGACCAAGCGCGTTCCCTTTGACCTGCCGGAAGGGGAGTCCGAAATCATCGGGTTTTTCGCCGAGTATAGCGGCTTGAAGTGGGGTCTGTTCATGATGACCGATTTCATGGAAGTCATCATCGTCTCGGCCCTGCTGACGACGCTCTTCTTCGGCGGGTGGCAGGTCCCCTGGCTCGGGGCGGACGGGTTCGCGTTTCCTTGGGGAGGGACGTGGAATTTGGCCCCTTGGCTCGTGACGGTCTTCC
>Ga0315289_10008346_pt1 | contig 14995 bp, 18 predicted proteins | sample YL17G11_40_MG_FD_203452 | JGI IMG/M metagenome (GOLD analysis project Ga0315289, IMG submission 203452) | Sediment microbial communities from Yellowstone Lake, YNP, Wyoming, USA - YL17G11_40 | ecosystem: Environmental > Aquatic > Freshwater > Lake > Sediment | place: USA: Wyoming | collected...
CTGGATGCCTTATTTGAATACTTATCGGCGCATGTGCTCACCTGCCTGGTGCCTGCTTTCTTTATAGCCGGGGCTATAGCAGTCTTCGTCTCTCAAGCGGCAGTACTGAAGTATTTCGGACCTCAGGCCAAGAAGCTACTGTCTTACAGCGTGGCCTCGGTCTCAGGCGGGATCCTGGCTGTTTGTTCGTGCACTGTGCTGCCTCTCTTTGGCGGCATTTACAAGAGGGGTGCCGGGATAGGGCCTGCAGTCGCTTTCCTCTACTCCGGGCCTGCCATCAATGTGTTGGCCATCGTCTATACGGCCAAGCTCCTGGGCTATGACCTGGGAGCTGCGCGTGCCATTGGTGCCATGGTCTTTGCCGTTGGCATTGGCCTCATCATGGCCTTCATCTATCGGAAAGAGGAGTCGCAAAAGGACTCACAGGCCTTTGCCATGCTCGCCGCCGATCCTGGAGGCAAGAGCCTCTGGCAGCAGGTAATCTTCCTTGGCACTCTGGTGGGCATCCTGGTCTTCGCCGCCTCTGGGAATTGGATTGCCACCGGCATACTGCTGGTCGTTCTGGTGGTTATCCTGTGGCGATGGTTCACCAGAGGTGAGCTGGCGCAGTGGATACGGGAGACGCTGCATTTTGTTCGCCTCATTGCACCCTGGCTTCTGGTCGGCGTGTTTGCTGCTGGAATTATCAAGATTGTTGTTCCAGAGTCGGTAGTCACTTCATATGTAGGCAGCAACAGCCTCCTTGCCAATTTCATCGCCTCTTTTCTGGGTGCGTTGATGTATTTTGCTACCCTCACTGAGGTTCCAATAATCAGGAGCTTTATGGATTTGGGCATGGGCAAGGGGCCAGCGTTGGCGCTGCTTCTGGCAGGCCCAGCTCTGTCGTTGCCGAGCATGCTGGTTCTTCGTAGCATCATGGGAACTAAGAAGATGCTGACCTACGTCGCCCTGGTGGTGGTTATGGCTACCTTCACAGGATATATCTTTGGACTGGTAACTCAATAATTCAAGGAGGCAGGAAGTGAAAATCAAGATTCTCGGACCAGGATGCGCCAAGTGTCACCAACTTGAGAAGACAACGAAAGAGGTGGTGAATGAGATGGGCATTGACGCCAACATCGAGGAAGTCAAAGACCTCAAGAAGATTATGCAGTATCCTATCCTGACCACTCCAGGCTTGGTGATAAACGAGGAACTGGTCTGTTCTGGGAGGGTGCCCACCAAGCCTGAGATGACCCAGTTCATCATCAATGCAGCGGATAAAGAAGGGAAACCTAAGAAATAGGGAACTGAGGCCAACGCTCGACTCAATGCCGCCTTAAAAGGAGGTATCTATGTGTTTAGCCGTGCCAGCTAAAGTAATTTCCATAACTGGGCAAATGGCCCAAGTGGAGCTAGGCGGACTCACCAGGCAGGCCAATATTATGCTGGTGCCTGGCCTGCGGCTAGGCGATTATGTCTTGCTCCACGCTGGCTTTGCCATCCAGACCCTGGATGAAGCTGACGCCCAGGAGACCCTAGAGCTACTGGCTGAGATAGCCCAGATAGAAGAAACGTGAGATTCTTTGGGAAAGAAAGAGAAGTCCGAAAAGCAGAGAATAGGGATCCCTCGGCAGGTGAAAGGAGGTGCGTTTTGGCCAACAAAATAGGATCAGCTAATGACACTGCTAAATGCGCATGTAAAGGTGAGGAGGTAGTTCTCTTGCCCTGCTCTGGCGGCTCAAACTGTGGCCAGATCGCCAACCAGGTAGCGGTCAAGCTAACCGAAGAAGGTGTTGGGAAAATCTACTGTCTTGCCGGAATCGGAGCTCACATTCAAGGAATGATCGAAACTGCGCGCTCAGCGAAAAGGATAGTGGCGCTTGATGGCTGTCAGGTAGCCTGCGCCAGGAAAGCAATTGAACATGCAGGGCTTGTGGTGACGGATTGGGTCTGCGTTACTGAGGAAGGAATCGAAAAAAACCACGATTTTGACCTACCGCCGGAGCACATTGCGGTTATCGCCCGACGGGCAAAGGAATCGCTGGCGAGACCCGTCCAAGCAAGAGCATAACGAAGGCAAGGATGTGAGTAACAACGCTGTAATATATATTTCGGTTTGCGTTGTTCTCTCCGCGGTGTCGTTTTTTCTTGACAGAGAGAAGACTATAGCCGGGTTCAAGAAGGGTTGGAACATGTTTAAGAATGTCCTTCCCCCCTTCTTGAACATTTTAGTCCTGGTCAGCTTGCTAATCTATCTGATACCACCGAGTGTTATCAGCCAGTACCTGGGTGCGGGTTCGGGGGTACTGGGATTCTCAATAGCGGCGCTGGTAGGTTCTATTACGCTGATTCCTGGATTCATCTCCTATCCCATTGCCGCCGGCCTTATCCAACAAGGGGCTTCCTACGCTGTAGTCGCCACTTTTATGACTACTTTGATGATGGTCGGGGTGGTGACATTACCCCTGGAGATTAAATATTTTGGCAGACGGGTGGCGATTACGAGAAACGTCCTCAACTTCATCGCGGCGGTCATCATCGGTCTGGTGGTGGGGCTGGTGCTATGAAGAATAATTTCCAGAGAATTCGACCCTACATCTGGCTGATGATTTTCGCCGTTTTTATTCTGTTTTCTTTTGTCTTTCAGTTTCAGCCCGGGAAAACAGTCACCACCACCTTTAAAAACTCGATTATCGAGATGATTACTTTCATTCCTTTTCTTTTCATCATCGTGGGGCTGTTTGATGTCTGGGTCCCCAAAGAAAGAATTGAAAGACACATCGGACAGGAATCTGGCGTTAAAGGTATTGTACTGGTAATCCTTCTTGCCATGCTCCAGGCCGGGCCGTTATACGGCGCTTTCCCAGTCGCCTATATGCTCTATAAAAAAGGAGCCAGCATCAGGAATATATTTATCTACCTGGGCGCTTTTTCTTCTTTGAAGATTCCCATGCTGGGGATAGAGATCGGATATCTGGGCATAGAGTTTTCACTGGCCCGAACTTTAGTATCTTTGCCACTGTTTATCGGCATCGGGTATCTAATGGAGTGGTATCTGAAGGAGAAGCATTTCAAGGTGAACGCGCTTGAGTAAGAGAGTGCTTTTTGTTTGCGTTCACAACTCTGACCGCAGCCAGATGGCTGAAGCCTTCTTCAACCTGAAAGGAGTGTTTATGACGCGAAACACATTCCTGGTAATGGCTCTAATCATTCTGTTGGCTGCGAGTGCTGCCGCCTGTTCCGGGGGTGGGAGCACGGAGGATGTGTCCTCCGTACCGGTAACACCGGGACAAGACGCTTCGCCGGCAGCAACGGAACAAGCCGCTTCGCCGGCAACAACGGAACAAGCCGCTTCGCCGGCAACACCGGGACAGGACGCTTCACCGACAACATTGGACCTGGCCTCTATCTCGCTTAAGGACTGCCTGTCGAGCGGAAAATTTACACTAGCCGAGTTCGGCTGGAAAGATTGCATCCCGTGTAAGCAAATGAAGCCAATTCTGGAAGAGTTGGCTTTGGAGTATGAAGGTGTATTCAATGTTGTGATCGTCGAGGTCTACAGCCAAGAGAGCCTTACTCGTGCCCATAAAATAATGGCCATTCCCACCCAGATCATTTTCAATGATAAGGGCGTGGAAGTTTATCGCCATATCGGATATTTTTCCAAGAAGGAGATCCTGGCTAAGCTTAAGAGTTTAGGTGGGATATAGAATGGACAGCTTTCTGGAAACTTTAGCTAATGTGGTAGATAAAGACCCCTGGCTGGCGCTCCCAGCCGTTTTTCTCGCAGGGCTGATCTCCAGCGCCAGCCCGTGTGTTCTGGCTATGATACCTCTGATCATGGGATATGTGGGAGGCTATGCCCAAGGTTCTCAGACGAAAGCGATGCACTATTCGCTTGCTTTCGTAATTGGGCTTACCATAACCTTCACCATCCTGGGGGTGATTGCTAGTAGTATGGGAAGGCTCTTTGGAGATATTGGAGATTTCTGGAAATATGTGGTGCCGATCATTGCTATTATACTGGGGATATGGCTGATTGGGATATTCAATTTTGAGATAGGGATATCGGATCGTTTTTTGCCGAAGCGGCGGGGGCTCATTGGTGCATTCCTAATGGGTCTTGTATTTGGCATCATATCGTCCCCATGTGCCACACCAGTGCTGGGGGTGATTCTGACAATCGGAGCAGTTCAGGATAACATCGCTTGGAGCGGCGTGCTGCTTCTTTTCTATGCTTTGGGCCATTGGGTGCTGGTATTCGGTGCTGGAATTTCAGTGGGGTTTGCCCAGAAGGTAATTGAGTCCAAGGGGATCAGTGATATTTCTAAGTATACTAAAAAAATCGGCGGGGCAGTTTTGATTGGGGTAGGGGTGTATCTACTTTTTTATTTGCCCTGAGGTTAAGAGGAAAATTGGTCTATTTGGAGAAGTCTGCAGCAACACTTAAAAAGGAGAGCAAAGAAAAATGGAATTAGTGAAAGCGGCTGGTATAATCAAGGACATTTTAGGCCTGTCATATGAGCCAATAGCAGTGAAGTTCTTCGAAAAGTGGGTAGACCTTGATGGCTTCAAGCTGCCCAGTGAGCGCCGTTTTTGCCAGGTGCTCATGGGCGCCCGCGAAGGCAGAAAGTTACTCCTTACCGCCGACAATATCTCGTGCCCGGCGGCAGCCTGGGCCCTGGGCCTCAAAGAGCCGCCAGCCAAGCTCTCGTCCGGAGAGATGCCTGCCAGTATGGGCATCTTCGGAAGCCCGGCTGCTGCCAAACATACCCTGGATACCATGCCCCGACTTAAGATGGGCAAATACAAGATGGTGGCCTGCTGCCCGCTGGGAGAGGCGCCCTTTGAGCCGGATGTGATCGTTGTGGAGTCCTCCGTCGAGCACTTGATGTGGATCGCTCTGGCGCGGGTTTTTGACAGCGGCGGCAGACTCAGTTTCGATACTGCCATCCTACAGGCTACGTGTGTTGATTGTACCATCACCCCATTTCTGAAGCAGGAACTCAATGCCACGCTGGGATGCTATGGCTGCCGCGAAGCCACGGACCTGGCGGATAGCGAGACCGTGCTGGGATTTCCTGCGAGCCAATTGGACAAGATCGTAGCCTCACTGGTGAAACTGAACGAGAAGGCGATTCCCAGGGTGAGAGGGAAGACTGTGTACAAGGCACTGTTAGAAAGGGATTCTAAGTGATACACATCGGTTTGAACCCAGTAGCTTTCACGCTCGGCTCCTTGAGCGTGAGATGGTACGGCGTCATGGTATTGCTGTCCATCGTCTTCCTGATGTGGTGGACTATTCGGTTTGCCGGGAAGGCGGGATATGGGCGGGATTTTCTGCTTGGTGTCGCGCCCTGGGCAATACTTTGTGGGTTCATTGGGGCTAAGTTGTTTCACTTGATGGATGACATGAGCTATTATCTTGACCACCCAGGAGATATTCTAAATCCTGCTGGGCTCGCTATATTCGGCGGCATCCTGGGAGGCGTGCTGGGAGCATGGGTTTATTGCCGACTGAAGGGTGTTTCCTTTGCTCCCATGGCTGATTTGGCTGCGCCTGGTATCATCTTGGCCCAGGCCATAGGCAGGGTTGGCTGTACCATCAACGGCTGCTGTTACGGAAAGCCCAGTTCGCTGCCCTGGGCTGTGACTTGGACACATCCCAATAGCGAGGCACCGCTGGGTATAGCCGTGCATCCGACCCAGATATATGAGATCCTCTGGGACTTGCTGGTCTTTTCCGTGCTCTGGTGGCTTCTTCGTGGACGGCTCAAGCCATCTGGCTCATTATTTGTGGCATACCTGGCTTTCTATTCTGTGGGCAGTTTCTCTATCAGGTTCCTGCGGGGAGACGTAAGCGCTTTCGCAGGCATTTTTAACGAGGGTCAGATCATTTCGCTGCTGGTTTTCATTGTGGCGACCATCTTATTGGTGACAAGACACACACGCTGGATTTTAAGAGAAAGACTGGCTAACGAGCGAGGCTCAAGTTCATGAATAGACAAGGATGAGATAGGCTGATGCTGTTAAAGAGCTACACAATTAGGATCGTACCCCCTGAGCACAACTCCTTGGCGCATACGGTGAATGCCATCGCCGAGCTTTCCGACGACATCAGTGAGGCCTTACCGTATCTCAACACTGTCGTCAAAGGCTGTTGCTACCACCCGGAAGCCAGGGTCTTAGGCTTTGTGAAAGATGACAAGAGGATAACTCTATATCCCAGGCAGATCATAGTCACTAACCTGAAAGATGAGAGGGAAGCCAGGAAGGTATTGGAATCCGTAAAACAACTCATCAATGGCGCTTATGTAAGGAGAGGCGCGATCGATCCCAGTTATCTGATGGGTGATGAAGTGACAGTACTCACCGTTTACAGGCTCTTGCCTGGCACTAACTGTCAAGAGTGTGGTGAGCCAACGTGCCTGCATTTTGCCATAAAGCTTGCCAAGCGGAAAGCGGATGTTAATGACTGCGCCCCGCTTTTTTCAGAGGAACATAATGATAGTAGAGAAAAGCTTTTGAGTATGCTTGCCGCTGAAGGACATGTATGACTCTCCATACAAAACCGGGTTGGCCAACACAGTTTGGGAGATGAGTTGATGCTTGAAATAAAGAGGACTGCCATAGCTTTTGAACAAGAGGAGTTGCTTGCACTTGAGCAAATCATCATTGACCATGATGAGCGAGAAGCGCTTAAGTTCTTGAAAGAGTCCGTCTATGATAAAATTGTTAGTTCTCAGCAAGGGAAACTAAAATCCCATCTGGACACTGGTTAAGATCCAGTGGAGATGTTCAAGAAAAAGTGTCAGGTTATCTAGAAATCATGAGCCGATTAGGAATACAGAGCTAAGACTGGGAGATGAGAGTATGAGCAACGCAGAGTCGAGAGCCGTAACCCCCAAGCTTTCCATAATTGACCGTTTTCTCACCCTCTGGATATTCATTGCGATGGGCTTCGGGGTAAGCCTGGGCTACTTTGTTCCCAGGGTTGGTCATCAGATCAATTCGCTGCAGGTGGGGACTACTTCCATACCCATCGCCGTCGGGTTGATATTGATGATGTACCCGCCGCTGGCCAAAGTAAGGTATGAAGAGTTAGGACAGGTGTTTCGTGACTGGCGGGTGCTGGGGCTATCCCTAGTGCAGAATTGGATCATCGGACCGGTCCTAATGTTTTTCCTGGCTATTCTCTTTCTTGGATTCTTGTGGCCATATCCTGAATATATGATGGGCTTGATCATGATAGGGTTGGCTCGCTGCATCGCCATGGTCATAGTGTGGTGTGATCTGGCCGGAGCAGATAGTGAGTATTCCGCCGGGCTGGTAGCTTTTAACTCGGTCTTTCAGTTGATTTTCTACTCAGTTTACGCGTACATCTTCATAACGGTGCTGCCAGTGAAGTTTGGGCTTGAAGGGGTCGTGGTGCATGTCACCATCGCACAGGTCGCTCAGAGCGTGTTTATCTACCTGGGCATACCATTTTTCGGGGGCATGATTACCCGTTTTGTGCTCATCAAACGCAGGGGACGGGAGTGGTATGAGCAGAAATTTATCCCCAAGATAAGTCCGGTCACCCTTATCGCTCTGCTGTTTACCATCTTGGTGATGTTCTCCCTCAAGGGCGAGATTATCGTGGAGCTTCCCCTGGATGTGGTCCGCATCGCCATTCCTCTACTTATCTATTTTGTGGTCATGTTCTTCGTATCGTTCTACTTGGGGAAGAAGATCAGCGACGACTATCCCAAGGTAGCAGCCATTGCTTTCCATGCCTCCGGCAATAACTTCGAGCTTGCGATAGCTGTGTGTGTTGCTATCTGGGGCATAAATTCAGGACAGGCGTTTGCCGCCGTCATCGGCCCACTGGTAGAGGTGCCAGTGCTAATCAGCCTGGTAGGTGTATCCCTCTACTTCCAGCGAAGGTATTTTCACCAGGAACTACTCCCAGCGGCAGCGGATCCGAAGGGGGGAAATAGCCCTTGAGGGTAACTGTATGAAGAGGTCTATGACTCTGACATTAGGCGACCAGGAGCTTATGGAGCTTCAAAGGATCATCCTTGACGGAGATAAGGCAGAGGCTCTCCGTTTCCTAGAAAGGCATTTCAAGGACAAAGTGCGAGCAGTCCTGGAAGGAGAAGGCCACTGCAAGCCCTTTTTTGAAATCACAGGTAGAAGCGCTATACCCAGCGAATTTGACAAAAGTGAGGACTAGCCGTGCTCCTGGAAAGCTGCACTATCACCCATGTTTTGGAATGCATTGCCGACCCGACCAAGATCAGGGTGGTTGCCTCTTTTTCGAATCACGTCGATGAGGTTTTTCCCTATCTCAACGCTATCCTCAAGAACATCGCCTATGTGCCTGGAGCGAAGACAATAACCATGAAGAAAGACCATCGGCTCATTACTATCTATCCCCACATGGCGACCATAGCCAAAGCTGACGATGAAGAGGATGCTAAAGCAACGCTATGCTGGCTGCAGGACTTGATCAACGATACCTGGGAGAAGAGGGACTCCATTACACCATCTTACGAGGTGCACCAGCTCCTGCGCCCTCTGGATGTCTATAGCTTGCTGCCCAAGAAGAGCTGCAAGCTGTGTGGTGAGGCCACCTGCCTGGCGTTTGCAGTGGGATTGCTCCAGGGTAGCAGAACTCTGGAGCAATGTCCCCTGCTCGCAGAAGCAGAATACTCCGCCGGCAGGGAGCGTCTTTCAGAGCTCCTTGGGGCAACTGGCATGCTTAAGCTTTAATCTGAGGGTTGAGCCTGTAGGACTTGACACACAGGCGTGTATAGCCATTGCCAGGATGAAGGACTGTTCATTAGCGTCGATTGAATTCCATAAGTCCGCGAGCAAGGTCTGGCGTGATTCTGGTCATGTCTATCGAACAAACGGAGCAGTTCGTGCGATTGCTTACTAAGATATATTCTATGCCCCGCAGCTAGTTGCTGGGGTTCCAAGGGGGCGCAGCATCCCCTTGGCCAAGGGCGGGGTCAATACCCCGCCCGCGGAGTGGGGCCCCCGCAAAATCGAAGATTTTGTGGGGTTTATTCTATATTTATTCATTCGCCAGCGCCAAAAGCCTAGTGGCAAAGCCGGAGCAGCCATCGTTATTGCCAAGACGCCCAAAACTTGATAACATTATACGCAGGGGTTTTAGCGTCTGTGCTCCGTGCTCCAAAAGAAAACCTCGTGTTCAGGATAACTCAAGCGATTCTATTCAGGAGGTGAAAATTGAAAAAGGTCAGAGTTGGCGCAGGTTCGGCAGGGTGGCCCGATATGGCTGACCCGGCACTGGTGTCAGCTGAACGGGGTGAACTCGACTACCAGGGTTTTGACCATCTGGCTGAGTTAACCATGGCAATCCTGGAAAGACAGAAGGTCCGCAACCCCACCCGGGGCTACATTCCAGACGTTATTCCTCTGATGAAAAAGCTGCTACCTATTTGGAAGAACAAGCGGTTCAAGATTGTTACCAACGGGGGCGGTGCTAACCCTGAGCAGTGTGCGGTGGAGGTGATGAAGATAGCCAAAGATTTGGGGTTGGTGGGGATGAAGATAGGAGTAGTAACAGGTGATGATATCCCTGTGAAACAACTGGACAACCTAAGAGCTCAGGGGATCAAGTTCAAAAACTCGGAAACCGGCGAGGAAGATATTGACCGGGTGAAGGACAAAATTGAGGCTGCCTACGTCTATATCGGTGCCGACCGTGTTGTTGAGGCCTTGAATGCTGGGGCCGACATGGTGATTGGGGGTAGGCTGTCCGATAATTCCCTCTTTGTAGGGCCTTTTATGCACGCCTTCGGCTGGAAATATGAGGACGAGTACTGGGATCGCATCGGCGCTGGTGTGGCCACTTCTCATCTGCTGGAATGCGCCGGCTGGAGCACCGGCATCTGCTCCACCCAGTGGGAGAAAGTTCCCGAGCCCTGGAATCTGGGTTTCCCCATCGCCGAGATGTCTGAAAATGGCGAGGCCATCATGTGTAAACCCCCCGGGACAGGTGGCCTGATGAGTGAATACACTATGAAGGAGCACCTGGTCTACGAGGTGCACGACCCCCAAAATTACCTTATGCCCGATGGCATCGCTGACCTCACCGCCCTAAAGGTGGAGCAAGTGGGGGATAACCGTGTCAAGATAAGCAAAGCAGGGACCAAATCCAGAGGCAAGCCACGGCCAAAAACGCTCAAGTTCTGCCTGGCTCATGCCGATGGCTTCATCATGACCTATATGATGATAGTCTCCGCCCCTAAAGCCCTGGAGCAGGCCAAGCGGGTTGAGGACTATCTCCAGAGAAGGCTGAAGATCAGGGGGGTGAAGCCTAAGGATATGTTGATCTCGTATGTCGGGATCAACTCTCTCCACGGGCCCGCTGCACCCATGCCCAAAGAGGAGCCCAATGAGGTGGCGATCAGGTTTGCCTTCAAGGCTGATACCGAGGAGGAGGCCCGCCTGTATCAGAATGAGGCCACCCTCACCTGGTATGCCGCCGGAGTGGGAGCTGCCTTCACAGCGCCCGACGTCAGGCCGGTCATGGCTCTCTGGCCCACCTTGGTGCCACGAGAGGCTATACCTACCAAACTTGAGATGAAGGAGGTCAAGTGAGATGGCCAAGAAGAAAGTACCTTTGAGAGAGTTGTGCTTCGCTAGAAGCGGCGACAAGGGTGATATCTCCGATATCGGCCTGATGGCCTTCAACGAGAAGAATTACCAGATCCTCAAGAAGCAGGTTACTCCAGAGCGTGTCAAGGCGCACTTCAAGGACTGGAACAAGGGGGCGGTGGAAATTTACGAAATGCCCAATATCCTCTCCCTGGAGATAGTATTGCGCAACGCACTTGGTGGTGGGGCCACCAAGACCCTCCGCGTCGACCAGACAGGCAAGGCTATGGGCAATGCCATGCTCTGGATGGAGGTAGAAGTAGACTAAGCTAACCTGGCCCAGGTTTATAAATCAAGGAGGTTGCCATGCCTTTATCTGGGAAGGATATCCTTCTTTATGAGAAAAAAGATCATATTGTAACCATCACACTTAATCGCCCCGAACGAATGAACTCCTTCACTCTGGAGCTTTTCGACCTCTGCAACGAGGCCTGGTCGCGCTTTCGGGACGACGATGATGCCAGGGTGGCCATAATCACCGCAGCCGGTGACCGGGCATTCAGCACCGGCATGGACCTCAAGGAGCAGGCAGAGCGGGTGGCTAAAGACCCCAGCTACGATATTGTAAAGCTTAGGCCAGGCGTGTTGGATGGACTCGAAGGTATGCCCAGGGGCAACAGGGTGCACAAGCCGGTGATTGCCGCTATCAATGGCATCGCCACGGCCGGAGGATTCCAGATTACCATGCAGAGCGACATCAGGGTCGCTTGCAATGAGGCCAAGTTCGGGGTGAGCGAGGTGAGGGTCGGGCGAGGCGCTCCCTGGGCCGTGCCGTTGCTCTTTCAGATGCCTCAGCCCATCGCCGCTGAGATTCTGATGACCGGAGATCTGATCCCGGCTCAGCGACTTTATGAGGTGGGCTGGATCAATAAGGTGGTTCCCAGAGACCAGCTTATACCCACTGCTATCAAGATAGCGGAAATGATCCGGGACAATGCACCTCTTTCTGTCAAGGCGGCCAAAGCTATGCTTACCAAAGTGTCCGACATGGTGGTACAAAATGGCCTGGAGATGGCCAAGCTCATCTATGCCCCGGTTTATGCCAGCGAGGATGCTATAGAAGGGCCTCGATCCTTTGCTGAAAAGAGAAGGCCAGTGTGGAAGGGGAAATAAAGAGGCACAGTAACTTCGTGAAAGGAGTGACCAGCCGTGGATTTTGAATTCACTGAAGAACAGAAAATGTGGCGCAAGATGCTCCAGGACTTCGTGGAGAAAGAGGCCGGCAGGGAATACGCCAGGCAGTGTGATATGGAAGGGCGCTACCCTCAGAGGTTGTGGGAGAAGGGGGTAGAGCAGGGCTTCATGGGTCTTATGATCCCCCAGGAGTATGGAGGCATGGGGGCCGATGCCATTCATTTCGCTATATTCTCTGAATGTTTGTCCAAGTATAGCTATGAGATGGCCTCCATCTTCACTGTGCCTATGTTCTGTGCTATGAATGTGGTGCACCATGGCACCCCAGAGCAAAAGAAGCGCTACCTGCCACTGTTCATCGAAGGAAAACAGCGCTTCTCCATCTCCATCACTGAGCCTGATGCCGGCGTTGACGCCGCTTCAGTCTCTACCTTCGCCGAGCTCAAAGGGGATCATTTCCTGGTCAATGGCGCAAAGCAGTTTTCCACTGGCGCCCACCTGCCCAACAACATTATGGTGATGGCAACGAGGACTGACCGGAATGTACCCAAGCAGAAAGGCATCACCGCTCTTCTAGTTCCCAATAACCTGCCTGGGGTAGAATGCAAGGTGTTGCCACTTATAGTGAGAAGAGCCGTAGGGACTTGCGCCGTCTTCCTGCAAGATGTCAAGGTTCCCAGGGAAAACCTGCTGGGAAAGATAAACGGCGGCTGGGAGATAATGACCGGCCATCTGGACCTGGAACGCATGGCCAACGCCGCTGCCAATGTGGGGGAGGGCCAGGCAGCCCTGGATGACGCAGTCAGCCATGCCAAGACCAGGGTTCAGTTCGGCCAGCCTATCGGCAAGTTCCAGGAAATCGGGCACAGACTGGGTGAGCTTTGGGCCGAACTGGAGGCGGCTCGCTGGTTAACCTACCGCCTGGCCTGGCGCGTCTCCAAGGGGATGCCCAGCCGGGCTGAGGCCAGCCAGGCCAAGCTGATCGCCAGCGAGACCTTCTACCGCATCACCACAATGGGCATGCAGGTATTCGGTGGCTACTCCTTCCTTCCTGAGTCCGACATGGAGCGCCACTGGCGCATTTCTAAGCTGATGGTGATCGGAGGCGGCACCAGCGAGATTCAGCGCATGATCCTATCCCGCTCCCTGGGGATGTGAGACAGCAAATTACAGCAATAGCACCGGCCCACTGTAGACACTTGGTGGGCCGGTGACCTATTTTTGAGCCTCTGTGCTTACTTTGCGAAAATGGGGATTCCGCAAGGGGCGAAGGCCATTGGTGCAGAGTTGGGGTATCCCCCAGTCTTTAGATTCCCCCAAAAGAGGTGCAGGATACATCATGCCGGGGGTTTGGGGGTGTCCCCCAACCTCACTCCCAATTCCCCCAAGATTGGGGGATCAAGGGGGTTGAAAGAGCCATTTTCGTAGTAAAGGACTATTATTAAGAGGTTAAGTACCAAGTGAGAGAAGATTTTACCCCCATTATTGAAAACACCTTTCGACTGAAGGAGAACGAGGGCCAGGACAAGGTTATCAGCCTGGCAGAAGCAATCAGGCGAAATGTCAAGCCGGGGATGACCATCTACATAGAAGAAGGCGCCAACGCAGCTATCCGAGACGTCCTGCGACAGTTTTGGGACAGCAGGCCGCAATTTACCCTGGTCATGGCGGTGATGTCAGGCGACGCCCTCGACTTGGTTGCCTCAGGCTTGGTTAAAAAGGTCGTCGCTGCGGCGTGCGTTGAGCAGCGCCCTATGCTGGGCCCCAGCCCAGCGATACAAAGAGCCTCTCAGCAGAAGAGCGTGGAGATTGAAGACTGGTCTCTCTTCTCGCTAATGCTCAGGCTAATGGCGGGGGCTTTGGGGGTGGGCTTTCTGCCCACCAAATCGCTCCTGGGCAGCAGCCTGGCTGAGGCCAACCAGGATTCTTTTAAAGCCATGGACGATCCCTTCGGCAGCGGACAACGCCTGGGGCTGGTGAAGGCCCTCAACCCTGACCTGGCCATAGTTCATGCCCTGGTTGCTGACCGCTATGGCAATACCATTATGTCCACACCCCCCAAGGCATGCTATGCGGGATGGGGAGCCAGAGCCAGCCGTGGTGGTGTGGTGGTAACGGTGGAGAAGCTGGTTTCTACGGATTTTATCCGGCGACATGCTGGTTTGGTGACGTTGCCTGGACAGGTGGTCAAATCTGTTTCAGTGGCACCCTTTGGTGCCCACCCTGAAGGGCTGATGAACAAAGGAACCGCCGCTTTCAAGAGCTATGGTGAGGACCACCAGTACATGGACGAAGTCCGAAAGGCCAGGCGTGACCCCGGCCAACTTAATGCCTGGGTGAAAGAGTGGGTGCTGGATTGTCCCTCTCATGAAGAGTATCTGAAAAAACTGGGCAGCGCCAGGCTTTCCCTGCTCAGAACCAGAGCCGATAGAGACACCTGGGAGAAGACCTTAGAGCCACTATTGAATAATATCTCTACCAGACAAGAATACAACGCCACTGAGATGATGATTGTGACCGCTGCCCGCAAGGTGAGAGAGAAAGTTCTTCAGAGAGGATATCGGACCTTGCTCGTCGGCGCTGGCACACCTCTAGCGGCAACATGGCTGGCTTACTTCCAACTTAGAGAAGAAGGCTATGATATTGAAGTGACTAATGGCTCGGGGCAATTCGGCTACATGCCCCGCCCCGGCGACCCCTCGACCACCAACTACCACAGCCTGGTTACCTGCAAGATGCTGTGCGATGTAATGCAGGTCTATGGCTGGCTGGTGGCAGGCACCGACAAATGCCTGTCGGTGTTGGGGGGAGCCGAGATCGATAAGCAGGGCAACATCAACAGCACCCTGACCAGCAGCGGTGCTCACCTGGTAGGCTCGGGAGGAGCCAACGATGCCAGCAATGCCGCTGAGCTTATGCTGGTGGTGACACAATCGCCTCAGCGCTTTGTGGACAAGGTCTCCTATGTGACCGTCCCGGGGAGCAAGGTGACCATGTTGATATCCGATCTGGGTATTTTTGAAAAACCTGCCCCCGATAAAGAGTTCGTACTCACTGCCTATTTCCCCAAGCCAGGTAGCAAAGAGGATGCCCTCAGCCATATAAAGAAGCAGTGCGGCTGGGAGCTGAAGGTTTCACCCGATGTGAAACAAGTGGACCTACCTTCGCAGGAGGAGCTTACCATGCTCAGACTGCTGGATGCCGGTGG
>Ga0315289_10008347_pt1 | contig 14995 bp, 14 predicted proteins | sample YL17G11_40_MG_FD_203452 | JGI IMG/M metagenome (GOLD analysis project Ga0315289, IMG submission 203452) | Sediment microbial communities from Yellowstone Lake, YNP, Wyoming, USA - YL17G11_40 | ecosystem: Environmental > Aquatic > Freshwater > Lake > Sediment | place: USA: Wyoming | collected...
TATATTCTAGAAGGTATTAAAGACTTATTAGCATATTCAATCTACAGCTTATTATAAATGCTTCTTGGATCTGAAAATGACGAAGGAAACATCGAATACAAACTGAAGCTTACGTCAGTCGATAAGGATAGAATAAACGAATTAGCTACTCAACTGAACTATAGACTGAACGAAGGAGGTGGCGAAGCCTTCTACGAACTCGGTGTTACAGATGAAGGAGAACTTTTAGGCTTAGACCAATTTGAAGCAGAAACCTCTTTTAAAAATTTTGATAAGGTCTGTAAGACAATAAACGTATCATATTCGATCATCAGGTCTGTTGATGGTAAGAAAGGAAAAGTCTACGAACTTCTTGTTAGGAGAGTTGTTGAAACTCTACCCATTCCAATATCAGTTGTCCTAGTAGGAAACGCTGATGCAGGAAAATCAACAATTAAAGGCACTCTTGTATACAATATGCTAGATGATGGTAATGGCCTTGCTATGAGTAAAGTAGTTAGGTACATACATGAAATAAAGATGAGGAGAACATCAGCTGTGAATACTCACATACTAGGCTTCGATCTACAAGGCAGGGACGTCAACTCAACTTTGGTAAATTATAACGAAAGTGAAATTTATCTTAAGTCATCGAAGATAATCAACTTGATAGACCTGGCAGGCCACGAGAAGTATCTTAAGACAACTCTTAGAGGAATATTGGGGAATCTACCTGACTACGCTCTCCTTGTTGTGGCAGCAAACTCAGGTATAGTTGGCACTTTCAAAGAACATCTGGGCATATCACTTGCACTCAAGATACCTGTCGTAATATGCCTAACAAAGATAGACTTTGCTCCTGAAAACAAAACCAAAGAAACGCTTGATGAAATAATTAAAGTGCTCAAGCTTCCTGGAATAAATCAAATACCTTACATTGTGAGAACAAAGGATGATATTGTGCTCACAGCAAGGCACATAAAAAGTGGGCGTATTGTTCCTATATTCCCAATTTCAAATCTCAAAGGTAATGGTCTCCAAGAACTAAAGGAATTCTTCAACATCATTCCTCCAAGAATAAGGTGGATTGAGAGTTCAGGGAAGCCTTTCAAACTTTATGTTGATGAAATCTTCAATGTAACAGGAGTAGGTGCAATAGTTAGTGGGCTAGTTGATGAAGGTGCAATTTCGGTAGAAGATGAGGTATTTCTTGGACCATTCGAAGACATTAAAGAGCCTTTCAAGAAGGTGAAAATAAAAGGAATTCAGATAAATAGGGTTTTTGTTAATAGAGCTTTTGCAGGACAGAGTGCCACATTCGCAATCCCTGAGATTGCATTTGGTCAGATAAGGAAGGGTATGGTTCTGCTTGATAAGAGAATAATGCCTAAGCCTGTTACACGTTTTGAAGCATCTGTAAAAGTTTTGCATCATCCAACTACAATGAAGGTTGGATACACACCCGTAATTCATTCTCATACGATAAGACAGACTGCAAGGATCGTTCAAATGAGCAAAGAAGTGCTCAGAACTGGCGATGTCGCTGATGCGATGTTCGAATTCATAACAAGGCCAGAGTATCTTGAAAAAAACCAGACGTTTGTTTTCAGAGAGGGGAGAACTAGAGGAATAGGAACAGTTGTGGAAACATACAGTGGATAAGGGAAATGTTTATTTTGTATCAAACAGAAATGGGAACATAATGAGGTTAAATCTCTCCGAAGAAAGTGTCATCAATGCGAAGAGTGTTCTAGAAATCCTTTTTCCAAATAGAAAGACCAGAATTGCTGCAAAACTGTTGCTTGATTGGATGAAGGAAAAAAATGGTCGAACAACGAAGAATGCGTTGAACAATTTTACAAAGAAGCTTGAAAATAAGGAGTTATTGTATAATAATACACCATTCAAATATAGTAGACGAAACTTATATGGTACCATCGTCAAGAATCTTGTTAAACTCGGTTTTCTGCAAAGGAATACACCAATATGGGATGATAGACTAAAGAGGACGTTAAAGGTGTATCAGATACAGATCTTTGATATACCAAACAAACCCCCAGCAATCGGATTCTGGAGAATATGCTACTATATGTGTAGAAAATGGAATGAAGAATTCTCCTACTTTACGCCCGAGCAGTAAACTTTTCCTTTAACTCTACTGTGGAAGTTCTTGCATGTAAAGCAGATAAGGAAGGGTTTCTCTGTATTTTCTACTGGGCAAAAGACCTTTTCCTTCTTCATCGCTGCGATCCTCTTGCCGCTAGCAGCGCCCTTGAGCTCCTGTTGAACCTCAGAAGGAACACGTAAGGGTTTATCACATTTGAGAACGTCAACAACAAGTTTCTTTTGTTCAGACATGTTTACCCAAAGGGCTTTAAATTTCCTAACATATAACCCTTTCAATTGACAGCACTAATAGTTCAGTTTGTTTTGTAGTAATAGAAGTTGTAAAATATAACATTAAAGATTAGTTCCGTGCTCTGTCAAAATAAAAATAGTTGGAGGGAACGAACTTCCCTTCTATTATCTATCCTTAAGTGTAGTATCCTTTTTATCAATCTTCGGTTCTATTTTGTGGCTTTCACGAACTCTTTAACGTCTTGAACCATCTTAGGCTTTGCCTTCTTAGTTATACCGTTTACCATTTCTTCATATGCTTTTATTTCCTCTCCTTCGAGTACTCCCGTCTCAACAAAGAATTCTCTTTCCTCCTGAGGCTCTATATACTGCAGTGTTCCCAAAGCTCTATCTTTATCTCTTCCCATAACAAACCCATTTGTTGGTTCCATTCCTAGCACAAATGTTCCTTCACCCATCATCTTCCATTCGATGAGCCTAGGAAGATCTTTCTTACGGATCTTTATATATGCACCTAAGCCTTTTAGCAGTTTTTCGTTGATTATTGCAGAATACGCGTATCCATCCTTGTCTGTTAACAAGTCATGAATGTATACCTTCTCATTAAAGCCCTTTGTTGGATTTTGGAATTCGTTGAATTTCTCAGCCCCCGCTTTGGCTTCAGAATCTCTTGGAAAGTATAGATGTGATGTAGAAACCATTTTTGAATTGGCATCAAGAATTGGAAAGCCAAAGTTCATGTGGTAAAGTATCATCAGTGGTTGCTTATCCCACCCTTCATTAGTTACCTTGTCATGTATAGTTATGCGCTTTTCTCCCAATTTGACTTCCAATCTTCTCCGTATAGTAAGATTAGTACCGAAGATTCTGGCCTCCTTTGTTTCCCCTTCTAACGCAATAATATAGTCTTCTCCTTTCCAATATCCACCCGCATAGTGTAGCTTAGCCGGAGCATAGGAAATCCTTCCATGAAGTCCAAGTTGCTCCCCTTGGTCTACCGTCGGTGCACCTGCATATGTCAAGCCACAGGTCGTTAGAAGTCCACCTGGAAATCCTCTGACCCATCCTAAGCCCTCTGGTTCATAAAAGCTCGGTGCAACGATGCCAGTTGGACTTATGAAGGCTAATGGTATACCCTTATAATCCGCGTTAACAATATCCAGAGCTCTATCTATCGCCACGAGGAAGTTAAGTTGCCCTGTTCTAACTAGTGCTGCTCTGACACCACGTTCAACGCTGTCAGAAAGTTCAACAAGTCTTACACCACCAACTTGATCCACACTGCCTATATGTCTCAGAAGGTCACTTTTTTTATAAACACGCCCAAAAAGGTTAACCATAAATAATAATAGAAAGTTCGATGTATTAAGCTTTTTGTAAATATGAAGTCTCTAAAATAGTATATTTATTACCCCTTTTTATCATCTATAACGTAGTCACGGTACCTTGTTACTAGTATATTCAAAAATGCTGCGAAATTATAATATAGTTCGGTCAAATGTCAAATAGAAGTGGAGTCCTTTTTATTTTTTTTATTCTTTTAAAAATATGGAGAAAGAAAATGTTCCATTGCTTTCTTAATTAATACAATTCTTAATAGTTGGAAATCAGATATTGCGTTGTTAATGATATAATTGATCTGATCTGCCACCATGAAACGAACAGTCAACAAAATTTGTCCATTAAGTCATAAAAAATTTTGGTTCAGAATAATAAAACCCAACATAATAGGTAGTATCAAGCTCATGCGTCCTAAGCGAGCAGTTGAATCAAGAGCAATCGAGCATGTCATGCGCGTGCATCTGCCACCATGGAGGTGGATGTCGGAAATCCGTTGTTCGAAAGCACTTGTGGATTCTGTTTGCGCCTGAGGAAATGGGATTCAAGTCCTCGAGCTGAACACGATCTGTGGCTTGGGCAACCTAGTCACTGAAAGTCGAAGGGTTGACCTGAAACTTTCGGTTAAAAGCAGAAAGTGTGAAGCGAGAAGATGAGAAGATCAGTTCTGAAGGAAAAAAGGGCGTGTGGGCCTCTAAAAATTTTGATAACTTACATATGTGACAAAGTTTGAAATAGCTTATCAAGCTGTTCTTTAAGAAGTTTATTTTCTATAACATCTGAATATATTATTAATATTTTTACTAGTTTCAATACATCTTTACTAGAACCATTTACCATACTGTTGAATTCCTCTTGGCCTTTTGGTGTTATAATATATTTTGGATACCTCTCATTTTCGATGGCCAGTTTTTTCAAGTAACCCTTGGATTCAAGTTCATTTGTAAGATAATAAATTGAGCCAGGACTAGGTTGCCATGCCCCCTCAGTCTTCTCAGATAATCTTTTTATGAGTGTGACTGCAGTAAGAGGTGCTCTTGAAGCCTCTTTAAGGAAGATCGCCTTGAGTAACCCCGTTGGTACATTCAATGTTGCCATACCAGTTTTTGCGTAGGTAGAGGATAAAAAAGTTTAGGCTATCTCTTTTCTCTCCATTGTTACAAATTCTTAAATATATATGATTCATGTAATCAAGAATAAGTGATGGAACAATGGATGAAGACGTCGGCGAAGATAAATTGGTTTCGAAAGTGATTAAATTAGCAGATTTGGTCTTATATCAAGATAGTGCAATTGTAAGTCGTACGCTGGTTGATGAAGACGCAGGAACAATAACACTATTTGCTTTTGACAAGGGTCAGGGTCTAAGTGAACACAAGGCACCATTTGATGCATTGATCTATCTTCTCGATGGTGAAGCTGCGGTCACCATATCTGGTCGCTTGTTTGAATTGAGGGAAGGCCAAATGATCATTATGCCTGCTAATAATCCTCATTCGGTGAAAGCGATAGAAAAGTTAAAGATGCTTCTTATCATGATAAGATCACCACCGAGCTAGAGTCTATCGTTTTATATCTGTCTAACTTTGTTCCTCAATCTCTAGAAGTCTTTGGCAATAGTCTCTGCAATTTGTGTAAGAGTCCTTGTATAGTTCAAATATCTTGTCATAGAGTAAGTGATTTTTATATGATGGCTGGTGTTCTTCAACATCGTTTACCAAAACGTCGGAAGCTCGTCTCATATCCTTGAAGTCGCCTATAGCTATACCTGCCAAAATGGCTGCCCCTAGAGCTGAGGCTTCCTCCACATTTGTCTTGATGACCTTCTTACCACTGATGTCGCTTACAATCTGTCTCCAGAGGCTTGATCTAGCTCCACCACCGCTGACTTTGAGCGAATCGATAGGGGTATGTTCTTCTATAGCTTCCTGTATCCATCGTATTGTGAATGTCACGCCTTCCATCATGCACCTTATAATATGTGGCCTACCGTGACCTAAGCTCAATCCAAAAATCATGCCTCTAACATAAGGATCACGAATTGGAAATCTCTCTCCGGACATAAAGGGCAGGAACATTAAGCCGTTACATCCTGGTGGTGCTTTGACAGCCTGTTCATCCAATAGCGTATAAACGTCAACATCCTTTTTCTTTGCTTCTTCCATTTCTTTTTCTGCAAAGTTGTCTCTAAACCATCTCAAGACAATGCCGCAATTGTTTACAGCCCCTCCTGTAAGCCAATTTCTGGACGCAATATAGTAGCAGAAGAATCTCATCTTCTTATCCCAGATTGGATGTTTGGAAATTACTCTAACTGCCCCACTAGAGCCGAGACTGAAGGCACCGCTACCCTTCTCTACAGCCCCTAGACCGACATTTGATAGGGAACCATCTGAGGCTCCTAGTGCGACTGGTATGCTATCTGCTAAGCCTAGGTTTCTAGCTGTGCTCTTGGGAAGTGTGTCAAATACGGTATCTCCTTCAACAAGATTCGGTAACATCGATTCATCAATGCCAATGGCTTCGAGAACCTTACTGTCCCATTTAACCGAGTTTATGTTGAGTAATTGGGAACCTGAACCTAAGGAGGGGTTTGTATAGTAGTCCCCAAAGAGCTTGAACACGACATAGTCTTGAGCCGTTAATATCTTGTGGCACTTGGAGAATACATCTGGAATATTCTCTTTCATCCACAGTATCTTTGGTGCAACATAAATGAATAATGGAGGGCAACCTGTTCTCTTGTATAGTTCGTCAGCTCCGATCTTTTCCTCGAGCTTTTTCACCTGCTCAGCTGCTCTAACGTCAACCCAGGGGATCAATTTCGTTAGTGGTTTTCCATTCTTGTCGACACTGCACAGACCATGCATCTGTCCACTGAAGCCAATCGCTCTCACTCTGTCACCTACTATTTTTGCTACTTCTTGGACTGCTTTGACTGTCGAAGTATAGAGTTCATCTGGGTCCTGTTCCGCCCAACTCGGTTTAGGGTGTTCAACCTTGACCTCAATCTTCGAGTCCTTGACGATTTTGCCTTGATAGTTAAAAGCGAATGCTCGCACGGCAGTAGTGCCGATGTCAATTCCAAGTAGAATATCCTTGTTCATTCTTTATCTACTTGGATGCATGCTATATGTAAATCTTTTTTTCCCAAAAAATAGTTTTTAAAGCATGTTCGACAATAGCTAAGTGGGTAATTAAATTGGTAGAACTAATTTGCCAAGTCTGTGGTTATCGAACACTTGTGCCTACTCATCATGGTCTTCCTATGTGGCCTATTAAAGAGGGTTTTATCAAGAAGAAAGTGATCAGGATTGAATGTGAATCGTGTGATCGTTCAATGCCTTTACCTATTCATTGCGACAAACCGATGCTTTATATCGAAGAGAAAAAAAAGAAGAAGAAGTGGTTTTAATGCAGGAAAAATCCACAGAAGGCTGTCTGTAATGGCTTATTTGAGACTATATTTGATCTGTCCATATTCATAGAGAGAATAAAGCGCTCTCACACATTGTTCTGGAGTTCTATAGATTGGAATTCCAAGGCTTTTAATAGTTTTTGCACTTTTTATGTTTGGGTTAGAAAGAGAAACAATTATGGGCTTTCCATATTTTTTCTGGAGTTCACCGAGTCTATTAGATGCATCAAGTTCTTCATTTAACGTTTCTGTACTGTCTACTAGACCAAACGTCGGAGCAACTATCAATGCGTCTATGTATCTTTTTCCCAGTAATATTTCTGCTATCTGTGGATAAATGGTACTTCTTAAGTCGCCTGCTGTGTCGATAGGATTGTATGGCTCGCTTGCATGTGGTGATAGGAATTTTCTTACTAAAAGTCTAGTTTCCTCATCTAAAGTCGGAATGTTTAGTCCAAGTTCGTTGGTAAGATCTGAAGCCGAAACACATAAACCACCACTACTGGAAACTATGCCAATTCTATTTCCCTTTGAAGGGGGTTGTAAGGCAAGGGCATTTCCGCATTCAAAAAGGTGATATGATTCGCTTACTCTAATCACGCCCGCCTTCTTAAAGGCTGCATCATATATTTGATCGTTTCCTGCTAGAGAAGCGGTGTGGGACCTCGCTGCTCGGGTTCCGATGGCGCTCTTTCCTGCTTTGTAGGCTATAATGGGTTTTTTCTTGGCAATCTCTCTACATGTTTCAATGAATTCTTTGCCATTTTTCAAGCCTTCAATGTAGAGCGTTATGACTTTTGTGTTTTCTTCAAAACCAAGGTAGGCTATGACCTCATGTATCTGAATATCGCTCTGGTTACCAACGTTGACGAACATGCTAAAACCAATGTCTTCGCTGTTTGCGATCGAGAACAGCTGTCCCCCGAAGTATCCACTTTGTGATATAAAGGCTATGTTTCCTGACTTTGGCGCGAAGGAGGTGAAGGTCGCGTTCATATTCGTCGAGCCTGAATAGACTCCCATAGTGTTTGGCCCAAGTATCCTGAAACCGCCTTTTCTGGCTATGTTGACCAGTTCCTCCTCGAGCTTTTTACCCTCCTCATCCTTTTCAGCAAATCCTCCAGAAATGATTATCACACCTTTAACTTTTTTTTCTGCACATTGCTTTAGAATGTTTGGCACAATTGGTGCAGGAACTGCAATGTATACACAATCCAAATCGTCTTGTATGTCTGTAAGAGAACTATAACATCTCATTCCGTTGATTTCATCGCAATTGGGGTTAACTGGATAGACTTTTCCTTTGTATCCTCTTGTTACTAGATTTCTGAGGACTACGTTTCCCCATTTCTGGGGCTCTTTTGAAGCTCCGACAAGTGCAATGCTCTTTGGTTTTAATATTGGATCAAGCTCTTTTATAATCCTTTCACTTGTTTTCATCGAAATCACACTGGGATAGTTTCTTGGGTTGCCTTGTGATATATTTTGGATGTTAGGTTAGTAATATTAGGGATCATCTCGTATACCACGTTCTACAAATACCAAGGTAACTTCTCAAGTTTCTCTAGCTGTATAAGCATCTGCCATTGGCTGTTTACATTATCCTGCATCATTCCAACTTCCTTCGCTGAAAGATGTTTGAATCTTCCTTGAAATCTAACATAATCTTCTATTGGCCTTAGTTTCGAAGGTCTATATGTAATGTTAAGTTTTCCGTTATCTATCTCATAAAGTGGCCACGCTCCTGTTAGAACAGCTAACCGGGATACTTCTATAGACTTGCAGGTGTCAAAGTACCAGCCTGTGGGACAGGGTTGAATAAAGTGCAGATAAGACAGACCTTTCTGCTGCAAAACCGTATTCTTGGCCTTTTCAATCTTCTTTTTTATGTCAGCTACATGTGAGGGGGCTCCTGTAGCAATATATGGTATTCTATGCAGTGACATGATTAGCGGCATGTTCTTTTTTTCTTCCTTTTTTCCTCTAGAGACCGTTCCTATAGGTGTAGTGGTTGTGAATGCACCAACTGGCGTTGAACCACTCCTCTGCACTCCCGTATTCATGTAAGCTTCGTTATCGCAACACATGAACAATATGCTTTCTTCTCTCTCTGCTGCAGCTGAGAGTGATTGGAAACCTATGTCATAGGTCCCTCCATCTCCTGCCCAGACCGCTGAAACTATCTTATCTGCCTTTCCTTTGAGACGATACGATCTATATACGCCTGAAGCGTATGCTGCTCCCGCTGCAAAGTTTGCAATATAGGTAGGGACATTTAACACACCACATGAGAAGTTGACAAATGCACAATGTGGTGGAAAGGAAAACGAGATGTTAGGTCCAACGATATCAAGTACCTGCTTTATCAGAAGCGGTATTGTACATCCTGGACAGCCCTCTCCTCCTGAAAAGATGAGTTTGTCCCTAAAATTACTAATTTCTTCGACTTTGACCCTTCTGTTCGGTGTTGGGATTGAATTTTCTATATAATGAATCTCTTTTTTGCTATTGATATCTTTCAGGATTTCAAACATGTTCTTGAAATTCTCTATAGATATATTTTCACCTCCAATACCAGCGATAAAGTTGTATAATCGCAATCTATCTTTTAGATTATATACTGTTGCCTTAACGTCCAAGTATATTGGACCCTTTCCAGTTCCATGACTAACACTTCTATCCACTATTCCTACAGCCTTAATGTCACGAAGGATATCTAGGAGTTCTTCGTGAGGAAAAGGTCTGTAAGACCTTATTCTAATAAGTCCTGCCTTTGTACCATCTCTTCTAAGCCTGTCCACTGCTCTTTTCGCTGCTGTGCTCATCGATCCCACTGTAATCAATACAAAGTCTGCATCATCGCATTGATATTTCTCTATGAGCCCTCCGTACCCTCTGCCAAAAGTGTTAAAGAAATCTTTGCCTACTTCAAGAATTATCTTCCTCGTATCGTTTAGAATTTCTTCGTATTCTCTAGTATACGCTGTAAGTCCTTCCTTGGGTGGAGGAAATACATTTGGAAAACATGTAGAGATAGTTGGGTCAACAGCGTACAATGGCTCGTATTTAGGCAAGAATCCGTCCACAATTCTCTGGTCAGGTACAGAGACTCTCTCATAGCTGAACGAGAGATAGAAACCATCTAAGTTGAGCATGGCTGGCAGGAGAACTCTTCTATTTTCTGCTATCTTGTAGAGTTGTAGTACCATATCAAGCGCTTCTTGGTTGCTTTCAACAAAAGTAACTATCCAACCGAGATTAACCTCAGGCATGACATCAGTATAATCAGCACCAAGAGACCAGATAGATCCAACCCTTCTATTTGCGACAGCCATCACAATAGGCGCTCGATAACCCGTCGCCTGAGCTACGCATTCGTGCATATATGCCAGACCTTGCGAGGATGTTGAGGTGAAAACTCTACTTCCTGATATTGATGCTCCAATAGCCATAGCCATCGCCGAATGCTCGCCTTCTGAATGGATGAACTCTGCTTTCATCTTTCCATTAGAAACAAATTCAGCTAAATACTCACTTATTGATGTCTGTGGCGTTATAGGATATGATGGTAGTGTCTCAACCCTTGCCAATTTCACCCCATATGCAACAGCTTTGTTGCCTGTCATAACATCAATAAAAGACATGTACGATCACCTTTCAGTCTCCTTCTTCATAAAAATAGCCTTAGTGGGGCATTCATTATCACATATTCCACATCCTTTACAGAATCGCATATCAAAAACAGGTCCTTCAGAGGATTTGGAAATTGCAACTTCAGGGCAGAAACCTTCACATAGCCAACATCTTACACATTTGGTAGCGTCAAGAACAGGTTTCTGAACTCTCCAATCTCCAACAAACCATCCTCCAATTTCTTTACCACCTAGGACAAATGCTTTAACTTTCTTTTCATTCATTTTATTCACCTGAAATTTCTAACAATAACTTTTTCGTATCCTATGATGGTTGCAGTAATATTCTTCTCAGCAACTTCGCCTGTAAACCTTCGTCTTATGCCTTTTAAAATTGAATCCAGTGATATAATCCCTGAAACCTTAGCAAAGGCAGCAGCCATGATAGTATTTGGTATAGGCTTTCCAGTACTAGCTAAAGCAATAGAAGTAGCATCTATAACAGCAAAATCTTTGACATTTGGTCTTCCTATTGTGTTATATGCGTTATCTATATCTTCATTAGTATTGTAGATTATCGTTCCATTTTCTCTGAGACCGATCTTAATATCAACATTTTTTGGTAAATAAGGATCAAGAACTATTATGTAGTTCGGGTTCACTATCTGGCTTCTAGTAGAAAATTCCTCACGACCTATTGAGACAAATGAAATTAGTGGGCTTCCTCTACGTTGTGCTCCATATAGCGGAAAAGATCTACAAAATTTGTCTTCAAAATTTGCAGCTAAGGCAAGGAGTTCTCCACATGTAACTACACCTTGTCCACCTCTACCATGAATTCTCACTTCGGTTAATTCTGATAAATCTGTCAAGAAGACATCGCAACAAAGTTTTGCTTCTTCCTATATAAAAATTGACTTTTTCTCCTTCAAATTCACATAATTTAGTTTATATAAAGTTCAATTGTAGGCTATCGAGGTCAAAAGAGCATGGCTCTCCATATGACACGCAGAAATACAACTCTGTTTGCAATTATGGTGTTTTTATGGGGTTTAAACTGGTCTGCTATGAAGATTGCTTTGGCTATCGCTCCTGTTTTTGCATACAATTTCCAGCGTTTTGGCGTTACATCCTTATTTCTTCTATCACTATGTATCTTATCTAAGGTGAAAATACCAAAAGAAAGGAATGTCTACAAAAAAGTACTTATCTACGCAGCAGTTTCAACTATTGGGTTCGCCTTCACTAGTATCGGATTAGTTTCACAAACAAGCGGCGTAGGCTCAGTTCTCACATACACACAACCAATATGGGTGTTCATGCTTGCAGTTCCTTTCCTCAGTGAAACTTTTTCTCTGCGCAAACTAATTGGCATCCTATTAGGTATTTTAGGCATTTCTGTGCTATTTCTTAAAGACATGGGGTCAATTATGTCTCTATCCGCTATGGTTTTAGTCCTGGGAGCATTCCTCTGGGCTGTTGCTACTGTATACTATAAGCTTAAACTCCAAAACATAGACCCATTACTTGTAAATACAGGCCATATGATATTTGCTACAGTCACGCTATTTCTGATAAGTTCCCTAATTGAACCAGCATTCACATCCTGGAGCTGGCAATACGTTAGCATTCTAGTATACAGTGGATTAGGTGCTTCTGGAATCGGAATGACAATATGGCTTATTCTCCTCAAAGCTGAAGATGCAACTTCACTTTCTAGTGCAAGTCTTATTGTGCCAATAATATCCCTTTTTCTGGGATGGGTACTCATTGGTGAGGATATAGTAATTAATACGGTAGTGGGATCTTTAATGGTCTTGATTGGAATATATTTAGTAAATCATAAGTTAAGGCAGAAAGAAAAAATTAGTAGCAAAAAAAGCTCACAAGAAGCTCCATGATAGTAAGTCTTCAATATCTTTGTTAATGTTATATGTGTGTAAGGTATAACGTGATTAGGTGGTGTCCTCTTGGTATTGTTACAAGGTAAATGGATTCGTCTACGTCCACTTGAACCAGATGATATTCGAGAAATCTATCGTATGGTAAATGATCCTGCGATAGCCGGTGATTTTGACGCTTTCCAACTAGCAAGCTGGGGTGAAGTTGAGAAGTGGTTCAGAGAAGAAGTTGGTCCAGCCGAATTTACAGTTTTTATCATCGAAAGCAACGACGACAAGGTAAAACTAGGTATCGTAGTTTACTATACGGTTCATCCTGTCATGCAAAACATGGAGATAGGTTTCCAAATACGTTCTGAAGATAATAGAAATAAGGGATATGGCACTGAGGCTGTTAGGCTTTTAGTTGAGTACCTATTTACAACAAAGAATATAGAAAGACTTCAAGCCACGACAGATATAGAAAATAAGGCGTCACAGCACGTTTTGGAAAAGAATGGCTTTGTAAAGGAAGGGCAGATGAGAAAGGTTCTGTTTAGGAATGGTTCTTTCCACAACACATACATTTATAGTATACTAAGAGAGGAATGGCTAAATATTATTAGTTCAAAGAGCTAATCGCATACTATCATGTCATAGATATATCTGGATAGTTTTTTGGTGAATACAATTGAACCAAAGAACATTCAATGATGATTGCTTTTCAGGGTCTGAGGAACCTGGAAGATCTAAGTTGGTCGAAGACGCAAGAGAATCTTACAAAGAAAAAACAAATAGTAAGGCTTCTGTTACAATCATGAATGCTTCTTCAAAAATAGGTTTATCGGGTTTACCTTTACAGGTATATATTATACTTACAGTAACTCTTGTTCTATCTTTATCGAGAAGCATCTCATTTCCTTATCTTGCAATGTACCTTTCAGGAGAAACAGCACAGGGTGGAATTCATATTAGCCCTGCGCTTGTGGGAGTTATCTCAATGTCTGGTGGTCTTGCAGGTACCTTTGCACTATTGGCAGGTGGCAGTCTTACTGACAGGTTTGGTAGAAAAAGAATTATGGTCTCCTCTATGATACCTTATATTTTCGTTATAATAGGCATAGCCTTAGCCAAGACATATTCTGAATTCCTTTACTTGATGATTGCTGGTGGGATAATCGGAGCCTTATACGATCCAGCAATCAATGCAATGATCGCAGACCGTGTTCAACCCGATAGACGTGAGGAGGTATATGGTTTAAGTTACATGTTAGCCAATGTTGGAACGGTTATAGGTCCATTGATTGGTGGATATATAGCTAGTAACATTGGATATTCTATCCTTTTCATATTTACTGCCATTTTAAATACTGCATGCGCAGGTGCAATTTTTATTTGGATCCGAGAATCCCGTCCTAAAGGTGTTATCTATAGCTTAAGTTTCAAACAGTTTGCTGGGATATTCAAGCATAGAATATTCTTTTTCTTCTGCTTCCTAATCATGTTGACGAATATAGTGTATTCGCAATTTTATGGCCTTCTCTCTGTCTACACTGGATATATGGGATTCGAGCCATACTTCTTTGGTATTCTTTTATCAGTAAATGGATCGATGGTAGTATTTTTTCAGATTCCAATCAGAAAAGCTTCCACCAGGATAGGTAGCAAGAAAGCATTCATTATCGCACAGACATTCTACGGCATAGGTTTTTCATATTTTATGTTCTCAAGAACTTTTATCCAGTTCCTGATAGGAGTAATACTACTAACAGTTGGTGAAATAATATTTACACCTGCCATAATGGGATTTGTCGCAAACCTTTCGCCAATCGACAAAAGAGGACGGTATATGTCAATATCATCGTTGTTTTCCGGTATTGGTGGAGCTACTGGTTCAATGATTGGTTTCTGGCTTCTTGGTGCATTAGCAAACAAGGCGTTGGTATGGGGAGTTGCTGGAGCAATAGGTTTTATAACGCTTATTGGATATATTTACTTGTTGAAGACAAGTGAATAGACCTTTTAATTTACTAAATATTCTACAATGTAATCTATATAATATTGTTCGTAGATATCCTGAATTATGTATATCATAACGCATGGCGATTGTGATGGGATATGTGCTGGAGCTATGGCCCTCTATTCAAATAGAGGTGCAAAGGTTGTCTTCAGTAACCCTGTTAGACTGTACAACACTCTTCAAAAGATATCAAAAAATGAAGAATTAATAATCTGTGACATAGCAATCAACAAATCAACGTTCCAAGATCTAGTTGAAATGTTCAAGAGTTTTTCATCCGATATCATTTATATTGATCATCATCCTCTTCCAAAAGGTATTGAGGATCAACTTACTTCTAACCTGACTCTAATTCAGAGTAAAGAACAAT
>Ga0315289_10008348_pt1 | contig 14992 bp, 18 predicted proteins | sample YL17G11_40_MG_FD_203452 | JGI IMG/M metagenome (GOLD analysis project Ga0315289, IMG submission 203452) | Sediment microbial communities from Yellowstone Lake, YNP, Wyoming, USA - YL17G11_40 | ecosystem: Environmental > Aquatic > Freshwater > Lake > Sediment | place: USA: Wyoming | collected...
CGATGAGGCCGAGCACGACCGCCAGAAGCCCGAGGACCATGGCAGATAGCAACGTGCTCCGGAAGGAGCGGGAGAACTGCATGGCCGAGGCCGCGGGAGTGATGAGAAGGGCGGAAACGAGCAATGAGCCGACGATCTTGATGGAAACGACCACCGTCAAGGCCACCAGTATGTTGAAAGCGAGCTCGAACTTCAACACCGGGATGCCAGATAATCTCGCACCCTGCTCGTCGAAGGTCAGGAACATGAGCTCCTTGTAGAATACCACCACGAACACCAGCACCGCTACGGTCAACGCAGCGATGAAGATCAGGTCCTGAGCGGAGACGGTGAGGATGGAACCGAAAAGGTAAGCGAACAGGTCGACGTTGAAACCGCCAGCCAGGCTGGCCAAGACCGCTCCCAGAGCGAGACCGAAGGAGAAGATGAGACCGATGGCCGTCTCCGAGTAGACGATCTTGCGCTTGTTCAGGAAGTAGATGATGAACGTGCCCGCGAGGGCAAGGAGAAGTGCGGTGAAGAGAGGGTAGATGGCCAGGAAGAGGCCCAGGGCGATGCCTCCGAAGGAAAGGTGAGAGATGCCCTCCCCGATGAGCGAGGAGCGCCGCAGCACGATGAACACGCCCAGGATGGAGCACAGCAGGGCGGCGAAGATTCCGCTGAGATAAGCCCGAAGGAAGAAATCGTACTGAAACACCCAGAACAGGCCCTCCAAACCGGCCATGTCACTCCCCCTCGCAGGTGCTTTGGTCGTGATGGAAGATGAAGGTGAAGTGGTGGCCGTAGGCCTCGCGGAGGATGGGCGTGGGGTCGGTTGAAGAGTTGATGTCGGTCACGTAGACCTTGCGGTTGACGACCGCTAGCTTGTTCGCCTGGCACATGACGCCGGAGAGATCATGCGAGACCGTGAGGATGGTCATGTCCTCCTGGCTCCTGAGATTTCGCAGGATCTTGACGAACTGGTCTTGGATGCATATGTCCAGACCGGCGGCCGCCTCGTCCAGGATAAGGAGCTTGGGCTTGCGCACCAAGGCTCGGGCGATGAAGATGCGCTGCTTCTGTCCGCCCGAGAGTTCGCTGATCTTTCGTTCGGCCAGCTTCGTTAGGTCAACGAGATCGATGGCACTCTGCACATTCTCCCAATCTGAGTCCTTCAGCAGTCGTCCCAGGTTGGATTTCCGAACGCAGCCCAGGGCCACTATCTCCCTCACGGTCGCGGGGAATATCGGATCGAACTGGATGGCGTTCTGCGCCACGTACCCGATCTTCTGGAAATCGCGGAACTCGTTCAGGTCCTGTCCGAACAGCTTCACGCTCCCTGAAGTGATCGGTACGTTGCCCAGAAGGGCGTTCAGGAGCGTGGTCTTGCCGCCGCCGTTGGGGCCGACGATGCCTACCACATCCCCCTGCTCCACATCCAGGCTCACGCCTTCTAGCACTGTCAGGCTCCCAAAGCGCACCCGCAGGTCCTTGATCTCCACCACCTTGTCGCTCAAGGGCCGACCCCCAGTCCGATCCTCAGGTTCTTCAGGTTCTCGTACATGATCTGAAAATAGTCCATGTCAGCATGCACGCCCGTCCTGCCGTGCACGCCGTCGAGCACCAGCACCTGCGCTCCCGTCTCCGACGCGATGGTGAGCACGACCGCGTCCGAGAATATCGGTTCCGAGAAGACGTAATGCAAGTCGAGGTTCCTCACCAGGTCGGCCAAGGCCGCGAGGTCCGCAGGGCTCGGTTGCTGATCGCCGCCTATCCCCACGGCGGCATGCGCCTGGAAGCCGTAGCGGTTGGCCATGTAGTCGAAACCCTCATGAGTGGTGATGATGTCGTTCTTGGTACGGTTCTGCAGACCGTCAAGGAAGGCGACGTTCAGCTGATCCAACCTGGACTTCAAGAGGTCCGCGTTCGCTTGGTAGTAGGCGGCGTTCGCAGGGTCGGCCTCCAAGAATCCCGCCAGTATGTTGTCCACCTGCACCTCGGCGCTCAGAGGATCGAGCCAGAAATGAGGGTCCATCTGCGTCTGGGAAGGACCGGACGGAGAGACCAGACCGACACTGGTGTCCACAATGATGTGCCTGGTGACGAGGGAGGAGATGAAGCTTTCCGCCCAGGGTTCGAAGCCCGCGCCGTTGTAGATGAAGATGGAGGAACGATCCGTGCGGATGATGTCGGATGGTCGAGGGTCCCAGGCGTGTGGCTCGGTGTTGTCAGGGATGAGCTGCCCCACCTGCGCCTTCTCTCCGCCGATCTGGCTGGCGAAGAAATGGAGAGGATAGAAGGAGGTCATGACCTGGAGCTTTCCCGAGGCCATCTGGGGAGATCCAACTAAAGAGAAGCCTAGGGCGCCCCCTATCACGATCAAGGCCGACAGCGCCACCGCCAATGATAGGTCTCTACTGCTTCTTCGGTTCCTCATCTCTGATGAGGCCAACAGTTAATAACATTTATATGATTTGTTATTAAACAAATTAGGTCCAGATATAAACCGAATAATAACATAGAGCCCTACCCGACCGCTGGTTTCTCCCGGTCGAAGGACTATTGCTCTACCACTGGATATCCCGCCGCCTTCCAGGCATTCACGCCTCCGATGATTACCGCAACGTTGTCATAGCCTCTCTTCTGAAGCAGTGCGGCCGCCATGCTTCCCCGGGAAGCCCACACTGCACATCGCCGCGGTCGTTTGGTCCTTCGGTATCTTTTCTAGATGTTTCTCCAGCTCCAGATCCCCGAAGCCCTGTCTCTGGCCGTCGGTAAGCTCCCCCCCATACTCCTAATCCAGGCCAGGGTCGTGGAGCACCTTGGCCCCTGTGAGCTGCACCAGACCCTGGGAGCCTATGGCGTAGTCCTCGTTACGGTGGGTCTCGAAGATGTGCGTGATCCGCATCCCTTCTCTCTTCGCCAGGTCCACATACACCTGGCAATCACGCCGCGGATCGACGACGAATGCCCTCGCCTCCGATCCCGCCAGGTAAGAGAAATGGGCCAAACCCTCGGAAACGATCCTCTCCAGGAACATGCTCTATCTCCAGCTAGCGACAGATGCGAAAGATGGCAGTTTCACCGCTAAAAAGATGTTGCCGGACGAACTAAGATATGCGACAAATGGCAAAGATTCAAGAAAACGAATCGTATGCATTGTCGGAAAATCGGAGCTAGGAGAGTAAGCCCATCAAGCTGTTGCTGTCCACACCCCCGGGAAAGACGACGGAGAAGTGGCCTCCGCTAGGTCTCTTGTACATCGCCTCCAGCTTGAAGGCCGCCCGGAAAGACGAAGTGGCCGTGGTGGACGCTTTCTGCGAGGGATTGAGCCGGGAGGAGCTTGTCGGACGGATGGTCAAGGAGGACCCGGACGTCGTAGGCATGAACTGCTCCACGCACACCTTCCTGGAGGCCATCGGTACGCTCAAGCAGGTGAGCCAGGCACTACCGCGAAGCAAGATCGTGCTCGGTGGCTACCACGCTACCTTCGCCTCGGACATGATACTGCGCGACTATCCCTTCGTCCATTGCATCGTCAAGGGAGAAGCGGAGCATGCCATCGTCAAGCTGCTAGGTCATCTTGAGAGAGAGGAACCGCTGGACGACGTGGAGGGAATAAGCTACCGGAAAGAGGGGCGGGTCCACAGCAACCCCATCTCATTGGTGGAAGACCTGGACGCGCTGCCGTTCCCGGACCGTTCTCTGTTGTCCAATGTGCGGTACGGATACTCTCACGAGGGCATCCCTCTGACCTTCGGCAAGTTCACCACCATCTCCACCTCCAGAGGTTGCCCGTTCAAGTGCACCTACTGCTCCTGCGCCGCCTTCTCGCTCCGCAAGTGGAGGCCCAGGAGCGCGGAGAACGTAGCGGCAGAACTGGAGATGCTGCACGACCGGGGATTCAAGGAATGTGTCATCGTGGACGACAACTTCACGCACGATCCCAAACGGGCGGAGCGCATCTGCCAGCTGATCCGCGAGAAGGGCATCCACATGCAGTTCTACTGCGAGGGCAGGGTGGATTCGGCCAAGCCGGAGCTGCTGCGCACGATGAAGAAGGCGGGCTTCAACGTCATCTTCTTCGGAGCGGAGAGCGCCTGCGAGAGGACGCTGGAATTCTATAAGAAACACATCACGGTGGAGAAGACGCGTTCGGCCATCGACAATGCCAAGCAGGCAGGAATGCTGGTCATCACCTCCTATATCATAGGCGCGCCCATAGAGACGAAGGAGGACATCCAGAAGACCATTCGTTTCATCCGCGAGACCAGGCCGCATGCGGTGCAGGTGAACATCCTCGACTGCCTCATCGGAACCGCCATTTGGACTGACTTGGTGCAGCAGGGAATGATCAAGGAGGACGACTGGCAGGCCAACCATCACATCTATGAATACTTCGGAGACGGTCTGAGCAAAGAGGAGCTGGAAGCTCTGGCGAACGAGGGCTACGCCCAATGGCTCAAGGGATGGTGGAGCCGCGAGGGAATAGGCGACCTGCTGAAGATCGTCCGGTCCAACCAGACGGCGAGACGCATCATATTCACCAACCTCCTGAACCCGGAAGTGCGCAAGCGGTTCTCCGAGGGCATGAGCGCCTACAGAGGCAACCAGCAGAAGCTAGCAGAGAAGCGCTGACCTGCTCACCGGCGTCTCATCCTTCACTGGGGAAACGCCTAGAATCCGCTTCCGCATCTATCCTGGATATCAGTCGACGCAGCTCCTCCCCCTTTCGCTTCAGCTCTGCGTCAGTGATGGTGGAAGCGCGGGGACATTCGTCGTCGACCACGATCTCCCCGTCCTCGGTGATGTTGACCGGGTAGATGGCACAGCCCCGGGGCCGGAACGAGTATGTTCGGCATCGTTTCTCCAACTTCACGAGGAAGAAGCAGGCTCCCTTGACGTTCCGCAAACGGAGGATCCCATCCTCACCTTCCTCAGCGAATTCCTTTCTGGAGAAGCCTCGAGCCTCCAGCCGCTGGATGTCCTCCATTGAGAGTTCCATCCTCGTTTCCAGGCAGCAGCGGACGCAACGGGAGCATTTCATGATATGCAGAAGGGCAGAGAATGCACGTTCATCAACCTATCTCGGAACCGAACGGACCGCCTTTTCCGCGAGCTCAGGGCCGCGCGCTTGATCCCCTCGGCGGTATGCGGGATCGATGTGCACGACCTTGCCTCCCGCCCTTATCCAAAACCAGGAGGTACCTTCCGAGACCCAGGTTATCTCCACGCTCTTCTCTCCTTGAACCGAGCCACTCGCGTGCTGACTGATAGAGCCTTGGGCGACCATCCCATCGCCCAGAACCTAGCCGTGTTGGAATCCTCTAAGTACCGGGAGCAATAATGCAAACGCGGCGTTCCAATGACCTCGTTCGATAAAGAGAAATTGCAGAAGGCCACTTTCGGCGCAGGATGCTTCTGGGGAGTGGAGGCAGCTTTCCAAAAAGTTCCTGGTGTGGTGTCCACGGCCGTTGGCTACATGGGAGGAAACTATGACAGCCCCACCTACAAGGACGTCTGCTCCCACAAGACCGGGCATGCCGAGGTGACAGAGGTTGTCTTCGACCCTGATAAGGTGACATACGAGAGACTGCTTGACATTTTCTGGAGCATCCATGACCCGACCACCTTGGACCGGCAGGGACCGGACCGAGGCTCGCAATACCGTTCGGTCATCTTCTATCACGATGAGGGGCAAGAAGAGCGGGCGCGTGCTTCCAAAGAGAGAATGTCCCGGTCTGGCAAGTTCCACAAGCCCATCGTCACGCTGGTCGAGCCGGCGAAATGGTTCTGGATCGCCGAGGAATACCACCAGAGGTACTTCGAGAAACACGGCGGAGGAAGCTGTCATGTTCAGTGACAATATGAGATCAGGAAGGAGGTGATGTGAAACATCTTCTGGAATCGTCCCTGCCCTCCCGCGACTTGATGCCGTCTACCCAGGACCGTGGCGTGTACGATTGTCCCGACTGCTGGCAGAACCACACCGGGGATACTAACGATCAGAGCCCACTCTCCCCGATGCTCCCGATAGGTCGAGTGGAGGGTGCATAGCCATTTGAAAACGATTATCACCCAACGAGACCCTGCAATTCCTTGAGATCATTGATGAATCGTGGCAAGTTCTGTTTGAAATCATCAGGGAAATCGTGGTCCATCCCCTTCGCGATGTCGTAGCGACTCACGACTCCGGCGCGGTCAAGCATCTTGGCGAACCTGTTCGAACTCTCAAAACAGTCGGCGTCCTTGTCTCCGCAGATCACATGACCTCTGATGCCCTTGTTTCTCAGTTTGACCAGCAAAGGTTCCCAGACGTCGATCTCTGGCAACCATGGCCCGACGAAGAGGAAGCCTTTGACATCGACGACGTCATGGAGGATCGAGTACAACGCCAGCCTTGCCCCGGCCGAGAATCCGCCGATGATCGTGCTCCCTGGATCTACGTCATATGTGCTCAGGATCCTCTCAACGTGCTCTTTCAGTTCCCTGGCACCCTTCTCCAGATCGTTCCACCCGAAGGCGTCTGAAAAATCGATCTGGGATGATTGGGGAAGCGCCAAGATGCAATCGGCCAGGACAGATGAGCTCCAGTTCTCTTCCGCCAGCCGCATGTTCTGCTGATTCCCATGCAGGGCGATGAACAGACTGGGTCTCTTGTCCCCATGCCCCTCGATTGGGTTGACGAGCTTCAGATCCGGCCTGGTGTTCCGTTTGGCTTCGTCCTCCCTTTCCTTGCATATGCTGACCAGCTGACGGAACCTCTCATCTCCGCCCAGAGGCCTCAGATCGTCGTCCTCGATCAGGTAGTCGTAGGAATACCAGAAGCCTCTATCGATGATGGCCTCTCTCATCAGCCCCAGTGCTAAGTCATATCGCTTGGCTCGACTTGCTAGAGAGTATCGGAAATTGTAGACCTGAGCGACGTTGCCGTTCACCTTCTCGGCATTGCGCGTAATGAAGTCGTATGCTCCTGAGTAATCCCCCCGTCTGTACAATTCCAGTGTCCTATTCAATAGCCGCTCGTAGGTTAGACCGCCCACGACCGCCCCCATTGAGATGCCAAGTATTTTGATTTCTCAGTTGCGTTCATCTGCGTTCGCCGTCTGCAAACCTCGCCATCTCGATCATACAGATTGAAGGTCACAGATGCTGTGGAGGGACACTCATCTGGAATCTACTGGTAGACATACCACATTCTCATCCACATGCTGGCGCTAAGATCGTTCCTTTCTGAACCGCGGACGAATGGTAGTGCAACAGCCAATGCGCTCCACCAAATGAAACCCAGAAATGCCGATGAGGGCACCTGACTGCGAATATATAAGGCATTTCGGCCTATCATGATGCGCTAGCATTCGAACGGCGGTGTTGAACACGACGGCCAAGACCAAGAAAGGATTTGTCGGTAAGATCGAGAAAGATACAAAGAAGAATAAGGATTTCCGCCACGTACTATACACTGGCAAATACAGCCAGCTTGTTCTCATGAGCCTGAGTCCGGGCGAGGACATCGGTGAAGAGACCCACGATGACGTCGACCAGTTCTTCCGGTTCGAGGAGGGCAAGGGAATGGTCGTCATAGACGGGGTCGAGAACGTCGTCAAGGACGGATACGCGGTCGTTGTGCCAGCGGGAGCAAGGCATAATATCATCAATACCTCGAAGAAGAACGACCTTAGGCTCTACACGATCTATTCGCCGCCTGAGCATCAGGATGGAACTGTGAGGCGCACCAAGGCCGATGCGACCGCCAAGGAAGAGCATTTTGACGGCAAGACGACAGAATGAGGACGCGGAGCGCGAAGGCCAATACTCCCTCGATCCTGGCGTCCTTACTCGCAGGGAAGAGCGGTCTTCCGCTCCTTCCTGCCGGTGCCATTTTCCTCTGCCTATTCTTCTATCCATTGTATCAATACTACCCCAGGAAAATGGTGCGGGGGAAGCCCTCGTACCATGAGGTAGCCAGTTTGCCATTAACGATTGTCAAACTGAGGGGGATTGACATAAACCCCTTCCATTTTTTTCTTTTTGTTCTACGACCCTAGTTGTCGGTCGACCTTCTCCAGCTGAAGGCTCACGATGTTGAGCAGGGTGCTCTTGTACCAGGCATAGGGACCCGGAATCTGGATAGACATACATCATGATTTCAATCCCTTGTATACCCAATACAGGACCTCAGAGACTCCTAGAAAGAATCCGCCCAAGAAGTAGAAAACAGGGTCGAGTTGGTTGTTGAAATAATTCGCGAGTACAACTCCCAGGCTTAGAGCTGCCCAGAAAGCAATGAACATCGCAATACAGAGATTTCTTGCATCGCCAGAACTCATTAATCTCCAAAGCATAATGCTTTCTTGCGTCCCAGATTCCATATAACGCCACCATCCATGAATGAACTGAGCGAGTACTCTATTAATCCCTTTAATATCCCAGAAAGACAGCCATATCTTACGATTCTAATCAGAGATCCTGACTGGCTCGATGCCAGATGTCAAAAACCCTCTGATTGACAAGAAGAGTTGGGAACCTGGCTATGCTTAGTGGTGCGGGGGGAGGGATTTGAACCCTCGGACCCCTTCGGGACAGAATCTTAAGTCCTGCGCCGTTGGCCAGGCTTGGCTACCCCCGCCTGGGCAAGAAGAAGCCCGCGGCGTATATCATCCTTTTCAGTTGAGACGGCCTAGCTCACTTCTTCAGCTTCTTGCCCAATCGCGCTTCGATCAACTCGTCTAAAGTGGGATGCCCGATCTCGTCCAGCTCGTAGCGCACGCGCACGATCGGCATGTTGACCTTGACCACCCGGCGCAGGTCCACCGGTGTGCCGGAGACCACGACGTCGCAACCGGAGCGGTTGATGGTCTCCTCCAGCTCCCGAACCTGCTCCTTGCCATAGCCCATGGCCGGCAGTATGGCGCCCAGGTGCTTGTACTTGGCATAGATCTCTGCGATGCTGCCTACCGCATGGGGCTTGGGATCGATGATCTCCGCTGCGCCGTAATCCTCGGCGGCTATGGTCCCGGCCCCGTAGGTCATTCCTCCATGAGTCACGGTGGGACCGTCCTCCACCACCAGCACCCTTTTCCCTTTGATCAGCGCCGGGTCATCGACCACTATGGGAGATGCGGCCTCGATGACGAGCGCCCCCGGGTTCAGCTTGGCGATGTTGTCTTTTACCGTTAGGATGTCATGCCGGTCGGCGGTCTGCACCTTGTTGACGATGACCACGTCCGCCCTTCGGACGTTGGTCTCCCCGGGATGGTACATCATCTCGTGCCCTGGCCTGTGAGGGTCCGCCACCACTATGTAGAGGTCGGCAGCGTAGAACGAGGTGTCGTTGTTGCCTCCGTCCCAGACGATCACGTCCGCCTCCTTCTCCGCCTCTCGCAGTATCTTTTCGTAATCGACGCCTGCGTAGACCACGATGCCGTTGTCGATGAGGGGCTCGTACTCCTCCCTTTCCTCGATGGTGCACTCGTATCGGTCCAGGTCCTCGTAGTTGGCGAAGCGCTGCACCGTCTGCTTGACCAGGTCGCCGTAGGGCATGGGATGCCGTACCGCCACGACCCTTAGTCCCTTCGACTTCAGCACCCGGCAGATCTTGCGCGTCGTTTGACTTTTCCCCGAGCCGGTGCGCACCGCACAGACGGCGATGACCGGCACCTTGGACTTGAGGACGATGCTCGAATTGCCCATGAGGCGGAAATCCGCTCCGTTGGCGAGCACGATCGAAGCATAGTGCATGACGTCCAGATGAGAGATGTCGCTGTAGGCGAACACCACTTGCTCCACGCCGAACTGCTTCATCAGCGCCGTGAGCTCGCTCTCCGAATGGATCGGTATGCCATCGGGGTAGAGCTTGCCCGCCAGCTCCGGAGGGTACCTCCTCTCATCGATGTTAGGGATCTGAGCGGCGGTGAACGCCACCACCTCGTAGCGCTCGTTGTTCCGGAAGAAGGTGTTAAAATTGTGGAAATCCCGACCGGCCGCTCCCATGATGATGACCCTGCAGCGCTTCATTCTCGACACCAACCGAACCATGGGAGGGGGGCATATATGTGCATTGTGCGTGCCCTGCCATCGCTTGGCACCGGCTCGGCCTTATTGTTTATTATAGCAGGCAAGAGGACGAGGCCCATCGGGGCTTTCCACAAAGGAGCGGAGTACTGGTTGATGAGTTCGCCATTGTGTCGCAGGGGCCAGGCTTCTCGCCTTCCTCCGCTTTCTCCTGCCCGACTCAGAGGATAAGGGCAATGAGCCGGACAAGAAAGTATATTCTATTTTCAAGGTGTTTAGCTGAGCGATGCCCTACAAGATCCCCAAGGCGGACGTTTTGGCCGAGGCGATCAAGGAGGCCCTTCGGGAACAGAGCACGGTCTTCTCTCAGAACCGCTTCACGGAGCTGGTCAATGCCAACCTGAAGCGGGTGGACCTCGATTACACCGCCTCGGAGGTACGCATCCGCAAGGTGACGCTGATCAAGAAGCTGGCCAAGGTGCAGATCGAGACCCGGGAGGCGGAAGAGAAGTCCCGCCAGGGAAGGTGCCCGGTGTGCGGTTCCAAGACCAAGCGCATCCAGAACGAGACCATCTTCGGCGGTTCCGTGACGGTGGGCTACAAATGTCGCTCCTGTCGCTACTGGACCGGGCTCTACCGGCGAGTGCCGACCCGGTACATCTTCTACGGCGAAGGCGCCAAGCCTTCGCAGCTCGAGCCTGGAGCGAACGTCACCCCACTGGCATGAAGGTCGTGGGGAGGCGGAACAAGCCGAACAACGATTAAATACGAAAGCTCGCCTTGCTTGCGAACATGTGCGAGTCGGCGGTGTTCTTGGAGGAGGAGGGCGAGACCCGCAAGGTCATGGACGATGTCGCGCGCATCGCCATGGATGGCAAGGACGCGGTGTGCGTCAGCCTCATCGGCGAGAGGATGGTGCTGCAGGGCGTGAGGTTCAAAGAAGCGAACCTGCTCAGCCACGGCATCGTCTTCACGAGGGATTGAATGCCCCTTAAGATCGCCATATCGGGCAAGGGTGGGGTGGGCAAGACCACCGTGGCGGCGGTGCTCTCCAGGCTTTATGCACGAGAGGGGCGGAAAGTGCTCGCCGTGGACGCGGACCCCTCGCCCTCGCTGATGGCCGCCGTCGGTGTTTCCCTGAAAGAGAGGGAGAAGGCCAAGCCCCTGGCCTCGATGTACGATCTCATCGAGGAGAAACCCGGCGCCCACCCCGGACAAGGCCATGGCGGCATGTTCAAGCTCAATCCCAAGGTGAGCGCCCTGATGGAGAATTATTCGGTGGAGGGCCCGGATAAGGTAGAGGTATTGCTGCTGGGCACGATCAACGCCGCGGGCGAGGGCTGCTTCTCTCCCGAGTCCACCTTGCTGAAGATGGTCATGGACCACCTTCTGCTGGAGGAGGACGAGATCTTAATCATTGACATGGAGGCTGGTCTGGAGCATTTGGGGAGGTCCACCGCCAGGAATGTCGACATCATGTTGATCGTGATCGAGCCGGGGATGCGCTCTGTCGACACCGCTGTGACCATCGCCCGCATGGCAAGGAAGCTCGGCGTCGGGAACGTGTTCGTCGTTCTGAACAAGTGCTCGTCCGAAAACGAAGAGGTGCTGGTCTCGAAGGAGCTGAAGAAGCACCAGCTGGAGCTCGTCGCAACGATCCCGAACTCCAACGCGGTCAAGGGCGCGGACCTACTTGGCGTTTCGCCGATGGACATGCCCGGGATCGAACCGTTGCTGCCGGTGTTCCAGTCGATCAAGGATTGGATCGACTCGTTGTAAATTTATTTACTATATTAAAATAAATTCTACCAAATCCTAAATCCGTTCTTGGCTGGGTCGACCATGCATGAATGATAGGAAATTAAGAAGGGGTTGCCGCCCCCTTTTGCATTCACTTCTCCTTTAGCGCGCGCATCGCTACCACTATGCCAATGGTGATGAAGATCGCCGAAAACACCGCCAGGCCGAGGATGTCCACGCCCAGCGAGTATATCCCGACCGAGCCTGAGAACATCAGCTGCCTGATGCCGTCCACCGCCAGGGTCAACGGGTTGACCTTCGCCACCGCCTGTAGCCAATCAGGCATGGTGCTGATCGGGAACAGCGCGGCCGACGCGAACATCAGCGGCAGGTTCACGAGGTTGATCACGGCGAACAGGGTCTCCTGCTGCTTGATGGTCAGCGCGATCGCCACGAATATCGCTGCGAACGCGGTGGCGAGCAGGCCTAGTATCAGGAGCATGCCGAGGAATTCTATCACGCCGAAGTTCGCTGTGATTGTCAGCCCCTTCAGACCGGGGATGTGCGCGAACAGCAGCGCTATCAGCAGCACCATCAGACCTGAGATCACGGCACGAATCACCGTGGCAATCACCCTTGATATGGGTATGGCGCCCCTCGGTATCGGGGCGGCGCGCAACTTGTTCAGGAAACCGAACCGGCGGTCCCAGACGATGGACATACCGACGAACATGCAGGTGAACAGCGAGATGATCGCCAGCTGACCGACCGACATGTACGACATGTAGTCCGGGGCCCCGTTCAATAACCGGGGGTCCAACGGGAAGGCGAACGCCTGCCCGAAGAGGCCCAGCCACACGATGGGCTGTACCAGCATCATGAATATCTGGATCTTGGCACGGTACCAGTGCTTCAGCTCGCGCACGGTCAAGGCGATCGTTTCACGGATCATCTACCTCGACCTCCTCATCTGCCGAGCGGCAGCCATCTTGTCGAAGCCGCCCGCCTGTTCCGCATCGCGCAGCGACCGCCCGGTGTACTCCAGGAACACCTGGTCCATGTTCGGACGTTCCAGACTGACGTACGTGACCTTCCCGCCGTTCTTCGAAATCTCCTGGAGCAATGGCGCCGTTACCGTCTCACCGTTCAGCACCTTGACTCGGTACGAACCGTCCTCCTTCTTCACGCTGAACACGCCCTCCACCGCCTTGATCGCCTCGGTGAAGTCCTTGCCCCCGTCGATCTTGAGCGAGATGACGTCGCCGCCCAGCGACTCCTTCAGCTTGTGCGGGGTGTCCAGCGCCATGATCTTTCCCTTGTCGATGATGCCGATCCTGTCGCATAGCGAATCGGCCTCCTCCAGGTAGTGCGTGGTCATGAACACGGTCATGTTCGAGCTCTTCTTCAGCTCCCGGATGTGCTCCCACATCGTCGTCCTGGTCTGGACATCAAGCCCCAAAGTCGGCTCGTCCAGGAACAGCACCTTCGGCCGGTGGATCAAGCCCTCGGCAAGCTCCAGGCGCTTCCGCATCCCGCCCGAGTACGTCTTCACCAGGCGGTCCGCCGCCTCCTCCAGCTTCACGAGCTTCAGCAGCTCTTCGATCCTTTCCTTCGCCAGCTTCAGCTCGACGCCGTACAGCGTCGCCTGCAGCGTCATGTTCTCGCGCCCGGTCAGGTCGTCGTCCACCGTCAGCTCCTGCGGGACCAGCCCGATGGACCGCCGCACCTCGGTCGGCTGCTTGACCACGTCGTGGCCGCATACCTTGCACTCGCCGCTGGTCGGCTGCAATAGCGTCGTCAGTATCGAGATGGTCGTGGTCTTGCCCGCCCCGTTCGGCCCGAGGAACCCGAAGACCTCGCCCTCCTGCACCTCGAAGGAGATGCCGTCCACGGCCCGGATGGTGCCATTGTATACCTTCACCAGGTCCTTGACTTCGATTATCGCGCCCATCATTCCTCACCTTTCTTGCCTTCCAGTTTCCTCTCCAGTTCCTCTAGCTCGCCTTGCATGGATGCCAGTTTGTTGAGATGCCGCTCCCTCACCTTGCGCAGGAAGCTCAGCTTCTCCTCAGGGGACATCCGGTCCACCTCGAACATGGCTGAGAACCCCTTCTCCTCAAAGCCAGAGGGGGACATCTTGGATAATGGGCTCGTTCCACGGATCTCCTTGGCCGCCCGGTCCAGGATCCCAAAGTAGCGGATCATGAAGTGGATGTCTCCGGGGACATGCCCGACGATGTCCTCCATCGTTTCCACGCCTTCCTTTGTGAGTTGGTAGTACTCCGTTCCGTCCCTCTTCTTGGTGAGCACCAGGCCCCGCTCCTCCAGCCGCTTCAAGGCTGGATAGACCGTGCCGGTCTGCGGAACCCAGACGTCCTCGAACTCCTCTCTGAGCACCTTGAGCAGTTCATAGCCGTACATCGGCTTGTGCCGCAGGAGTATGAGCATGATGGACTGGAGTGGACTAACGCGTCCCGCCTTGGGTTGATGTCCCTTCGCTTTCGCTGTCATCCGATCACATGGTTTCTAAGTAGATATCTACCTAGTTTGTCGCCACCTAATGAACGGCCCCTATATGTATCTTGCTCCGACCAACGTCGCGTGCTCGAACCCTCAGACTCGAGCGCATCCAGATGCGAGGAAAGGAAGCATGACAACGTTTATCAAGGCAGAACGGATTCAGCGCCCGGTCGGATAATGCGCATACACGATTTCGGTCGGCTGCATGGCTCGAAGGTGAGGATCGGCGAGCGCATCGGCGCTCCCCTAGGTCTGGTGGACGGAAGCCAGGTCTTCAGCACCATGTTCAAGTACGAGCACCATGGAAAGACGAGCTACGAGATCGTCCTCTCCACCATCGGCCCCGAGAACTATCGCGAGATATGCACTGTCACCTTCCACATGCTGGATGTTCCCGGAGCCTGCGCTCAGGTGGCGAAGTTCCTGGGAGAGAGGAACATCGACATCCTGAACTCGGTCTCCTTGAGCATGATCTCCAACGTCTGCATGGTGTGGAAGATGATGGTCGATCTCTCCTACTATGGCGACTCGACCGCCCTCAGGGAGGAGTTCGACAATCTCAAGAAGCAGCGGTCGGCCACATTGGACAAGGCGGACGCCATGGTGATAGAAACGGCGAACATCAGTGACCGCTATGTCAAAGGGATGGTCGCTCCTGGCTCCACCGTCAAGGTGCGAGCCATCAAGCGATCGCAGAAGACCCCGAGCATGATTCAGAACGGCGAGTTCACCATTCCGG
>Ga0315289_10008349_pt1 | contig 14992 bp, 12 predicted proteins | sample YL17G11_40_MG_FD_203452 | JGI IMG/M metagenome (GOLD analysis project Ga0315289, IMG submission 203452) | Sediment microbial communities from Yellowstone Lake, YNP, Wyoming, USA - YL17G11_40 | ecosystem: Environmental > Aquatic > Freshwater > Lake > Sediment | place: USA: Wyoming | collected...
GAGGAGGCGGTTGGGATGCGGCGCACACGAATGCAGCACGTCGAGGAGGCTGCGGAGGCGCTTGAAGAACTTGAAGCCCCGAAGGTCGTGAACCTCCAGGGAGGGTTTCGGGGGCCGACCGGGTTTAGGACGCTCGAGGGCTTCAGTATCTTGGGCCATGCACGAAGGCTAAGTCCGAGGCGAGGCGGAAATCAAGCCCCAGAGCCTGCAACAATTTCCGTGCCGAACAGTATTGGGACGAGCCAGCTGAAATCACCAGAGACCGAGCACGCCAGGGAAACCCGTCGGGCGCGGGCCTGCCTGAATTCCGACTGCGTCCTGCATGCCCGGGCAGGCAAAGGCGCCCAAGGCAAGAACACCTCTGCCCGTTTCGGCGCCTGGTAGCGTTGCCTTCCTATCTTGCCTGGCCTGTGCCTCAGAGGCGTTTCTGCGGGCCGCCGAAGCACCAGCCCCAGCGTGACTACGCCCTCTGGCACCTGAAGGCGGCAGGATCAGGGCGCTGTAGGTCAGGCGTGGATGCTTGATGTGCACGATTGGAACACCTTCTCGGCCGCCGGCTGTCCTCTTCACGGCGCCGCGAATGGGGCTCTTTCAGGTGACACGCTCATCGCCGTTAGTCCGAATTTGCCGCGCCGTGTACACAAACCGGCCAAGTCGCGCGTTTACAATGGCGGACGCAGACACCGGTGTTGGCTGAGGGAACGAGGTAGGAGCCACTAATGGAAACAGGCAGCGATGAGTACGGGCGCCTCATAGGCCCGATCGAGAACAAGATGATCCGTTCGATTTGGCGCATAGTGGATGATCCTCATGATGCCGAGGACGCCTTGCAGGAAGCTCTCGCAGCCATCTGGAAAGATCTCAAGCGAATCAAGGAGCACCCGAACCCTCAAGCTCTGATTCTGAGGATGTGTGCCAACGCCGCGTATGATGCCCTACGGCGCCGGCGCAGGCACGCTGCCGTGAGCCTCGCCGCTGACATCGAGGATGCTTCGGCCTCTCCCGCAGAAAGCGCCCTGGGAGCCGAACGGCGTGCCGAGATACTGGAGGCTGTCAGGCAGTTATCCCGTAAGCAGGCAGTGGCGGTCATGATGCGGGATCTCGAGGATATGTCGTACCAGGACATCTCTCAGACGCTTGGCTGTAGTGAGCCTACTGCACGAACACACGTGGCCCGCGCTCGGACACGCCTCGCCACGCTCTTACCCCATCTGCTGGAGCACAGGCCCAAGAAGGAGAACCGCCGTGAAGGATTGGACAGACGAGAACTCAGAGATGCGTTCAGTTCTGAAAGAGAACTTAGATAGGCAGGTCCCCGCGGAGGTGGAGCAGCGGCTGCGGGCGCGCCTTGTTGCCTTCCGACAGCAGATGCGCGGCGTCGGCTCCCCGGCTGCCTCTCGTGGACATCGCGTGTCCGTCCGAAGGTGGCGATGGGCTTTTGCTGTAGGAGCAGCCGCCGCCGTTCTGCTCGTCGGGGTGTTCCACTTGTTCAGGCAAGGTGAGGACGGTGCTGCGCTCGCCTACGCAGCCGTCTTGCAGCAGGTGCGCGCGGCCCAGACGGCCACGTGCCAGGTGAGCGTTCAGGTGCCCGGTCAGCCCCTCCAGGCCCTCCGTTGCACGTTTGTGGGGCCGACCCTCATGCGGTGCGACCTGGGGGAGGCTGGGGCAGCGATCATAGATTTCGGAAAAAAGGAAATCCTCATCCTCGACCGGACGGTGAAGACGTTCACGGTGGCGCAGTTGGATGGCGTCCCGCACATAGACAACCTGATTGAGCGCTTGAGGAACCTGCCAGACAAGATGGAGTACGTGGAGTCCCTGGGCGAGCGCCCGTTCGACGGCCGGTCCCTGACGGGATTCCGTTACTCCGCGAAAGGAATCACGGCAACTCTGTGGGTTGATCCGCGGGCCAATGAGCTAACCCGAGCAGAGTTCCAGATTGGCCAGACGACCGCAACAATGTCTGATTTTGCGTTCGATGTGCCTGTGGATCAGTCGCTTCTGAGTCTGGAGGCGCCCCAGGGGTACACACGGCAGGAGACGAGGGTGGACGTGGCGGACCTGATTGCCGAGGCTTCAGGCTCGGCGTCTCCCACTCGGCCGGAAGCCCAGGGGACACCCCCCGGAGTCTTGAAGATATGGCCCTCGCGCGGCCTGTCTGGGCCGAGCATGTACTCCAAGGCCGGCGAATACTACGCCCGGGGATACGACGTAATGCATATGATTCAGGAGGCGTACTTCGTCAGTCGGCCTCGGATTGTTCTTGCGTCACCGCTTCCTGAAGGTCTCTACGATGTGTTCCTGAAGATGCCCGAAGGACGTGAAGCCCAGCTATGGGAGGCACACAATGCCGGCCTGAGGGCGGAGCTTGAGAAGCAATTCGGGATCACCGGCCACACTGAAAAGCGCGAGATGGAGGTGTATGTCCTGACCGCTCCCGGCGGGCGCACGGCGGCCCTTCGCGATCCCGAGTCCACAACACATGGTTCATACTGCCAGGACGGCAAATATCGCAACGTGGGCCTCGGCTTCATTGAATACGGCTTGGGCGGCGTTCTCAAGAAGGCCGTCCTTGATGAAACCGGGCTTACGGGGCACTACGATTTCGAGCTGGCCTGCAAGGGCACTTCGCCCGAGGCCGCCATCGCGGCCGTTCAGGAGCAGCTCGGCCTCAAGCTGGCCCTGGCAAGGAGGTCCATAGACGTGCTGGTGATCGAGCGGGCCAAGACGCAGAATTGATGTTCCATGAGGCCCTCTGCATTTGGTGCGGCCCATCGTGGCGGCGCTGGGAGAATCAAGGGCTCCTGCGCCGCCACCTTCTCACGTGTGGCAACCCAACTTGAGGATCCCGACCTCCCTGCTCGGGGCAAGCTTGATACCACGCCTTGCAGGTGCTGAACCGGCTGCCAGCGGCGAGCAATGGTCGAAAAGAACGTTCTTTCGGCAAATCCCGCGAACCTTTCGGCGGCGAAATCCGTTTAATGGCGTAGGCAGGATCAGGGAGTTTGGACGCGGATTCCAGTTCGCGTGGTCGGTTGCTGAAGGTATGATGGTGGTGAGAGCGCTTACGGAGTAGTGAGCCGGTGGTAAGGTGGCAGATCTCTGGTAAGGCTGCACCTCCCCTGGACCATCAGGAGCAAGCCAATGGGCAAGAAACTGATTGCGCTGGCTGTCTTGATAGCGTTGGCGCTCGGCATGGCGGCGTGCAAGAAGAAGACCGCGTCCGCGAAAGTGCCGGACGGGCCGAAGGCCACGAACGGTTACGCACTTGCAGCAGAGCAACCGCCGCCTCTGCCTTCGCAGGAGCAACTGACGAATCCGATTCTGCCCGCGGCGCCGGAGCAGCAGCCAACGAACCTTGCCCCGGATGTGGCGGCGGAGGCCGAGGCGACAAGCGCGGTCCCACCTGTGCCGCCAGAGGAGCAGCCGACGAACGCGGTCCCGCCTGTGCCCGCCGAGGAGCAGCCGGCGAGCGCGGCTCCGCCTGGGCCGTCGGAGGAGGAGCCGGCCGGGACGGAAGTGCTCACTCGCGGCCCGGTGCACGAGGCATTTGCCGAGCCGGTCAACTTGCAGGTTGAGGCTGACCTGGTCGCCCCTAACCAGCCGCCGGCCCGGATCGAGGAGATCCCGCCGGCAGAGAAGCCGGAAGGAGAGGACTTCGTCTGGGTGCCCGGCTACTGGTCCTGGGATGCCGACCGGACCACCTATATCTGGGTCAGTGCGTGCTGGCGGGTCGCTCCCCCGAACACGTACTGGGTGCCCGGATACTGGGCTCAGGCGACGGGAGGTTGGCAGTGGGTGCCTGGCTATTGGGCGCCGGCAGGCAGTGGGGACATCGAGTATTTGCCGGCCCCACCGCAGTCTTACGACGTGCAACCGCCGGCTCCTGCGCCAACTCCGGACACCATCTGGGTGCCGCCCTGCGATTACTGGTACCAGGGGCAGTATGTTCGGCGGCCGGGCTACTGGCTGGCGGCGCAGCCGGGCTGGGTCTGGGTGCCGTCTCACTACGTGCGGAGGCCACGGGGCTACGTCTTCATCAGGGGTCACTGGGACTACTCGCTGGAGCGACGCGGCCTGTTGTTTGCGCCGGTCTACTTCCCGCGGTCCGTCTACGTCCGGTCGGGCTTCACCTACTCGCCCAGCGTCCTTGTGAACGTGAGGATTCTGACGGTCAACCTGTTCGCCTATCCACGCTACTGCCACTATTACTTCGGGGACTACTACGATGATGCCTACCTGCGCGTCGGCATCTACCCGTGGTTTGAATGCGTCCGCATCCACACGTGGTACGACCCGATTTATGTGCACGACCGCTGGCGGCACCACCGGACTGACCCTCGGTGGGAGGAGCACGAGCGGCATGAGTATGATCTCCGCCGGGCCAACAAGGATCTCCGTCCGCCCAAGACGTACCACGAAATGGAAGCCCGCCTGGCCAAAGCGCCCAAGTCGCAGCGAGAGGGTCTTCAGTTGGCCCAGGCGTTGAATGCGGTCGTCGCCGACAAGGCGAACCCGTTGAAGTTCGGGCGGATCGACCCCGAAGCACGAGAGAAGATCGCCAAACAAGCGATCGAAGTACGCAACTTCCGCGAGGGGCGGAACCGCTCCGAGTCTACTGCGGGTCCGAAGACAGGCCAACCACCCGCGGACGTCAGGGGGCCGGCGAGTCCTCGCAGGGCGCGTGAGGAGTCGGTGACTCCGCGCGCGGAACGCACGGAGCCCGTGACTCCTCCGAGGGAGCGCAGAGAGCCGGTCACTCCGCCTGCAGAGCGCAGGGCGCCGGTGAGTCCTCCGAGGGAGGTCAGAGAGCCGGTCGCGCCGCCTACGGAGCGCAGGGAGCCTGTGACTCCTCCGAGGGAGCGCAGAGAGCCGGTCAGCCCGCCTACAGAGCGCAGGGCGCCGGTGAGTCCTCCGAGGGAGGTTAGAGAGCCGGTTACTCCGCCTGTGGAGCGCGGGGAGCCCGTGACTCCTCCGAAGGAGCGCAGAGAGCCGGTCACGCCGCCTACGGAGCGCAGGGAGCCTGTGACTCCTCCGAGGGAGCGCAGAGAGCCGGTCAGCCCGCCTACAGAGCGCAGGGAGCCGGTGAGTCCTCGCAGGGAGCCTGAGGAGTCGGGCACTCCGCCTGTGGAGCGCAGGGGGCCGGTGACTCCTCGCAGGGAGCCTGAGGAGTCGGTCACTCCGCCTGCGGAGCGCAGGGAGGCCGTGACTCCTCGCAGAGAGCGTGAGGAGTCGGTCACTCCGCCTGTGGAGCGCAGGGGGCCGGTGACTCCTCCGAGGGAGGTCAGAGAGCCGGTTACTCCGCCTGTGGAGCGCGGGGCGCCGGTGACTGCTCCCCGGGAGCGCGCAGGGCCAGGCACGCCGCCGGCGAACACAAGAGCGCCCGACCAGACTGACCGGCCGTCGGCAGGGCAGCCTGGGGACTGATGGCAAGACGCAGGGGCGTACCAGGCAGGGAGCCGGTTAGGGCAAGGTTCAGTCGAAGATCACGGTACCCAAGGATGCTTATACTGGCACGCACAAGGGCCGTGTGAAAGGCACAGGTGGCAGGTTCCCGAGGCGGGGGCCTTCAGAGTCGCACTTGGCGGCGATCGTTTTTGGGGGGCTTCCTGCGGAGCGCGTCTTGGGGGCTTGGCGCAGGCGGGGCTTGAGGACGAAGGGGCCTACCAGCCTGCCAGGTCCCTTGAAGCTGCCAATGTCTCCGATGCGGGCTGAGACAGCTCACGGCTGTCGGATGGCCTATGTCTCACTTGGCCTCACAAGCGCTACCCCGCACGCCCCGCGCCCGTCCGGCCCAACGTTGCACATTGGGCCTCTTCGCGCGGGAATCTCCAAGAACAAAACCGCTTCCAGCGGCGTCGTATAACTGTGCGGCTCGCGAGGCATGGTCTCGGGCGGGGGAAGTTGGTGGTATCACCCTTTTACGGGCCAGCAAGGGACATCATAGGCTCAGCCCCTTGAGCTTTGGGCGGGCGCTGGTGCTCTTGCAGGAGGTACGCGGATGAAGCTTGAATCCCACGGACTCGCATTAGCGGCAGTGGTCGGCTTAGTGGCATACACAGGCCTGGTTCTGGCACAAGCACCGGACCAAGGGTTCCCCGGCGGCCCTCCTACCGTGATCAACGTGAATAACGTGCCGATCCGTCCGGGGATGGTGTCGGCTGAGGCTGCATACGACTTCCGCAAGTCGGACGCGTACGCACGGTTTTCGGCGAGAGACAGAGAAAAGTTAGAGCAGGTTAAGCGGGATCAAGTCCTTCTCTGGGGAGCCTTGGATATGTACGCCGACGAGCACGAAGGCAATCCTCCCCGGAACCTTGACGAGCTGACGCCCAGATACCTGAAGGATCTGCCGTCAGACCCTTTCGCAACAGAGGCCAGCGCGGCGGAGCGGGATCTACACGGCTACACCCAGTCCAAGAAGGGATGGGGATACAGATACATGAGAGGTGCTCCTGGCAATCGCGCGTGGGTCGGCGTGGGGACGCTGGCCCCCATCGCACAGGCTCGTCACCGCCATGACCCTCAGCGGCGTGCTGGTAATCGGCCTGACTGCGTTCGCCCTGTGGGCCGTGCCATTGGGGGGATCACTCAAGTGCAGAGAAGTGGCCGGGCTAGCGGCGGTGTCAGCCCGGGCCGTGTGCTCGCCCCTGGTCGTCTGGTGCTTGTCGAGGGCCTGCGCCGAGCATCGCCGCGAGCCTGAGTGACGAGAAAGGCATGCTCGCGCTCATGGTGGGCGCAATCAAAGCCCCCACACGTCGGGAGTAGGAAGGGGCATCGATCTTATCTTTGCGGACGTTCGGAATCTGGCACCGGCACGCATATGCTTAGCGCACTGAGGCCCGGTGGCAAGGTGAATCCGCGGTGCCCAGCGCCAGGGATGCTCGGCCTACAGTGGTCGCCGGCGTCTGAAACGCTCAGCCGCGAGCCCGGCAAGGCCGATGCCGAGCAGGAGTATGCTGGCCGGCTCGGGTACGGGGCTATAACCGAACTCAGTGATAACCAGACCTCCGGCGGCAGGACCCCACACGCCCGGCAGCACTCCCGAATTGCCCGGGTCAAAGACCACCCGTCCGATGTTCGGGTAGGATATCGGCAGCGTGTACCATTCTGGTTCGTTAAGCCCCCCAAACACCGGAGTGCTCCACGTGCCGATCAGGTTGTCTGTGCCGAACTCGTAGAGCGTGGCGGCAAAGGCGTCATCGTCGCCGGCGCCGTCCCCGCCGGTAAACGTCACTTCGTAGACGGGCACGGAGAAGTGCAGGTAGGTGTCCCCGGTCGCGCCGTAGTAGTAACCAGTTCCTATGCCACCGCCATAGCTGGAGTAGTACCTTAGGTCGCCGCTCTCGCTTGTGAAGGTGACGGCGCCCAGAACAGCACCCTCCAGACTTTGACCGTCAGAGTATCCCATGACGCTGAAGTCATAGTTTACTGATACTGCGGCGGCTTGCCGAGGGCAGATCGCCGCCGCCAGCAGGAAGGCGCATGCCACGATGACGTTGCGTCTCATCTCCCGCTCTCCTTTCCCTCAAGAGAGAAGCGTACGTTCTACCCGTCCAGTGTGCACACATGCGACGATCGCCCGGTGCCCTCATGGGCTTTGCAAAGCACATTCCAGTGCCGACTACTCCAGAGTTTACGGCGTCAGGGACTCTGGGTCGTGTGCAAGAATGCCGCGCACACCGGCTGCGTCCATGCTATATGTAGGATCGCAACATATCCCGCCATTCTGCATATTGCAGGCCAACCGAACTCCACCGCAGGACCGCAGCAGGTCCTGAAAAGGGCTTTAGCTATTGGCTCGGCCTGCTGAAGCGGTCTTGTGTCGGGAGCGCTCGACACCGCTCTGTTGTTAGGCGTCAACATGTCAGCCGTCGGGCTCCACGTGTCAAGGTCGCAGGCGAAGACAGCACTGCGGCACCGAACCCGCTGTAACCCTGATCCGGCGGGGCGACGATTGGGGCTACTTGCTTATGTCAACTGCCCGGTCCGCCAGATACGACCGCAGCGTATTGATCGCGATGCCGAGGGCCCCGGCAGTTGCCGCCCTCGGTCCATTGGCGCAGCCGACGCCAGCAGGTAGAGCCGTCGCCGCAGCCCAGCTCGGCCGGCAGATCGTTCCAGGCGCAGCCGGTGCGCAGCACGAAGGCGATGCCCACCAGACAGTTGCGGTCCGGCACGCGCGGCCGGCCGCCCTTAGGTTTGGGCGGCTCGGCTGGAAGCAGCGACGCGATCTCATTCCAGAGTTCATCGGTAACCCACTGGCGAGCCATAGCCGATCCTCTGCTGGAAGGTCTACGGCCCGATCATCGGACATGGGGAACCCCAGACTCAAGGGTCTTGCAACAACGCCTAAGGCTGACCGCCGCTGAGACGCCGAGCATGGAAACAGGCGAAACCGGCCTTGCCATCAACGCCTGCCGGTGGTAGTCTTGACGCAGGCCTTGACCGGGGAAAGGCCGTATCAGCTCAAGAGCCTGACTTGCTCTGTTTCGCTGAGGACGAAGAGAGGGCCAACCGTCACGTGGATGACGGCCAAATGGGAAGTCCCGATTCCATGGCTCAAGGGAGGGCGCAATGGAAGAGCAGATCGTCTACTTTGAGAAGGCGGGAAAGGAGAACACGGCGCAGGTTCTCGCGCTGGTGAAAAGGAGGGCCGCCGCGCGAGGGATAAAGAGAATCGTGCTGGCCTCGACCCGCGGAGACACCGCCCGTGCCGCTGCGGATGCCTTCGAGGGGACAGGGCTGCAGTTGGTCGTGGTTCCGTGGCAGTTCTCTTTCAAGCAGGAGCAGTCGCAGCCGTTTCCGCGGGAACTCGTGATCACGCTTCAAGGAAAGGGCCATCGGGTCCATTTCGGGACCATGCTGTTTCATACCGGGGACCTGTATGGCATCCAGACGCCCACCGTCATGGCGAACCTACTCCGCACGTTCGGGCAGGGGACCAAGGTCTGCGTCGAGATCATAATGATGGCGGCCGATGGAGGGTGCGTCGAGCAGGGCGAAAAGGTGATCGCGCTGGCGGGCAGCGGCGGTGGAGCTGACACGGCGGTCGTCGCCTCTGCGGCGCCGAGCACCCGGATGACTGCGCTTCGCATCCACGAGATCATTTGCAAGCCGCTGTGACGGACGGGTGGGTGTAGGGAACCCATCCCCCTGATCATTGACGCCGGGCGTGCGGTCTGGTGCGTCGAAGTCAAAGGGTCGTACTTTTTGTTCTGATAATCACACGGCAAGGAGGCAGAGCCATGGCAGGTACGTTCCGGTTCTCATTCGGCCCGTGGAACATCCACGAGGGCGCCGACCCCTTTGGGCCGACGGTGCGTGGGCCGGTGGCGTTCGCCAAAAAGATCAAGCTTTACAAGGGATTAGGCTTCGACGGCGTTCAGTTCCACGACGACGACGCGGTGCCAGACCTGGGCAACATGACGCCCAAGCAGATCGTCGGGCAGGCACGCGACGTGCGTAAGGTGCTCGAGGGCGAAGGCCTAACAGCGGAGTTCGTAGCGCCGCGCCTGTGGGAGGATCCGCGCGGCATTGACGGCGGCTACACGTCAAATGACGCCGGCTGTCGGGCGTGGGCCAGGGAGCGCAGCCGCATCGCGGTGGATATCGCCAACGTGCTGGGCACTAAGCTCATGGTCCTCTGGCTGGCTCGCGAGGGCACTTACGTCCGCGAGGCGAAGGACGGCAGGATCGCCGTTGAGCAGATCGTCGAGGCCATTAACGACATGCTGGACTACGACCCAGGGATCAAGATCGCCGTGGAACCCAAACCCAATGAGCCCATGGATCAGGCCTTCATTCCTACCACGGGGCACGCGATCGCCTTGAGCCAGCTCTGCAGCGACCCCGGCCGCGTGGGCGTGAACATTGAGAGTGCCCATGCCATCCTGGCGGGGCTTGATCCCTCCGACGAGATGGGGTTCGCGCTTGCGTTTGACAAGCTGTTCACCGTGCACCTAAACGATCAAAACGGCCTGAAGTTCGACCAAGACAAGTCCTTCGGGTCGGTCGACCTGCGCAGGGCCTTCAATCAGGTGCGCATTCTTGACCGCTATGATTACGGCGTTAGGGGCGAGTTCGTCGGCTTAGACGTGAAAGCTATGCGCACGGAGAGCCAAGCGGGCGCCACGCAGCATCTGTCCAACAGCCGGGAAGTGTTTCTGATGCTGCTGGATCTCGTCCGGAGTCTTGACAGTGAGAAGGTGGACGCCCTAATTGCCCGGCGCAGTTACGAGGCCCTCGACCTGCTCATCATGAAGCACCTGCTTAGTCGGTAGGAATGTGGCGGCTTGCCCCCCGAATGGGAGCCTGGGTTCCACGTCAGGCCTTGCGGGCCTTACCGAAGGAGCTATAATCCGGGCGCTACCAAGAGTGCGGTCTAACGAACGGCCGCAGAGCTGGAACTTGCTTCTCATACGGGGAGCAGCGCTATGGGCAAGACGTGCTGGTCAGTTAACGAACACGGCTACTTCGAGGCGCCGGGCGCCTCGGTCCTGGCCTTCCACAACGCCTATCCCGAGGGCAAGCAGGGCGGCGTCGAGATCATCCAACACGGGCAACGCGTCGCAACGTGCGGCGACATGCGGCTTGAAAGGGCGCCCGGTCAGTGGGGTGAGGTTCCGACGGGCGGGCAACGCCAGGCCGACCCGGACAACTGCCAGGTGGAGGTGTCCCTGAGCTTTCCGAGGCTTGCCATCAACTACGTCATCCGGCTCCGCGGAGACGGCGACGCCATCCGCCTCTCTCTCAACTTGCAGAAGCCCCTCGACACGAAGGCGGTGAGCCAGGGCTGCCTCCAGATCGAGCTTTTTCCGGCTGCTTTTTTCGGGAAGACTTTCCATCTGGGAGGAGCCTCTGGTGTCTTCCCCCGTCAGGCCAACGGGCCGGTGAGTGCTGGGCCGGGCGGCAGCCTGAAGGCTGATCCCCTGGCTAAGGGACCCCGACTCGTCATCGCGCCTGAAGATCCATTCCTGCACATCGTTATCGAGCAGGCCAGTGGCGAGATGGAGCTCCTGGACGGCCGGAACATGGTCGCAAACGGCTGGTTTGTAGTGCGCTCGCCTGTTCCGCCGGGCGCTACGTCTCAAGCCGTGGAATGGATCATCACGCCGGACCGCATTCCAGGGTGGCACCGGCCTCCGGTCATCTGCATTTCCCAGGTTGGCTACCATCCCGACCAAGCCAAGCGGGCAATCATCGAGTTGGACGCGTGGAACGGGGTGGGCGAGGCGACACTGCTCCGCATAGAGCCCGACAGCGGCCTTGTGGAGGTCGCACGGGCCGGCCTGCGGCACTGGGGCAAGTTTCTCCGGTACCAATACGGCGTCTTCGACTTCTCTGCCGTCCGCGAGCCAGGCATCTACGTCGTCAAGTATGAGGGCAGTTCTTCCAGTCCTTTCCGCATCGGCGAGGACGTCTACCGCAGCGGCGTATGGCAGCCCACGCTCGAAACGTTCTTCCCCGTGCAGATGTGCCACGTGCGGGTGGAGGACGGCTACCGCGTCTGGCATGGCGCATGCCACCTTGACGACGCGATCCAGGCGCCGCCGGCGCACGTGCACTTCGACGGCTACGAGCAGGGCCGATCAACCGAGACTCCCTACGAGCCCCATCACCACATTCCGCACCTTAACGTCGGCGGTTGGCACGACGCAGGGGACTATGACTTGGCCGCCGGGTCGCAAGCCACCACGACATTCTTCCTGGCCCTGGCCCGGGAAGCCTTCGGCGTGGATACCGATCAGACGACTACGTGGAAGGGAGATCGCCTCGTGCTGCTGCACCGGCCCGACGGCGTGCCGGATATCATCGAGCAGATCGCTTGGGGCGCGGAGTGTCTCCTTGGAGGATACCGTGCGGCCGGCCACAGCTTCAGCGGCATCATAGAAGGCACTATGGCCCAATACGTCCACCTGGGCGACGGTTCTACGATGACGGACAACCTGGCCTATGACCCTGCGTTGAAGCCCGGGGAAACAAAGGACGGACGCTCGGGCAAGATGGACGACCGGTGGGCCTTCACGAGCCGGGACACGGCGCTGGAATACCACGTGGCCACGGCTTTAGCGGCGGCCGGTCGCGTTCTCGCGGAACACGATCTCTCGCTGGCGCAGGAGTGCCACCAAACGGCGCGAAGCGCCTGGGACTATGAACGGACCCATCCCTCCGTGACGCAGCGCAGCGGCTATGTACCCCGGGATCGAGAGGCGCGCGAGGTCTTCGCGACGGCCGAGCTTCTGATCACTACTGGCGACGCCCGCTATCGCCGGCGCCTTATCGAACTCTTGCCATTTATCACTCAGAACATTGGGCGGGTCGGCTGGCCAGTCGTTCGCGCGCTCCAGCAGGTGAACGACGTGGCTTTTCGGCAGAGCGTCGAGGAGTCGCTGAGGGACTACAGCTCGGCCCTGGCTGAAAGACTGGCGGGGAATCCTTTCGGCGTGCTCTTCGAGCCGCGCGTTTGGGGCGTCGGATGGCAGATCCAGGAGTTCGCCCTCGGTCAGTACTACCTTATCCGGTCGTTTCCTGAACTCTTCGGCCGCGAAACGCTGTTCTCCGTCGTCAACTATGTCCTGGGCTGCCATCCAGGTTCAAACGTGTCCCTTGTTTCGGGCGTGGGCGCGCGATCACTGACGGTCGCATACGGCGCCAACAGGGCGGACTGGAGCTACATCCCCGGCGGCATGGTATCAGGGCCCAACCTTATCCGCCCGGACTCTCCTGAGATGAAGGACGATTTCCCCTTTTTGTGGCAGCAGGCGGAGTACGTGATGCCCGGCGCGGCCAGCTACATCTTCTGCATCCTGGCGGCCAATGCCATCCTCAGCGCCGGCAAGCCCTGACGCACGCGCTGAGGCGGTAAGAAGGAGGCCCATCAACATGAAGCTTCTGCTTGACAACGCGAAGGTCATTGACGGTCTGGGCGGGGTGATCGCCCCAGGCTGGGTGTTGCTCGAGGAAGGCAAGATCGCAGGCGTTGGGCCCGGGGATACATCGCCTCGCTTGCAGATGCGTGCTGAGCATCCAGAGTCGGTAGTGGATCTCGCCGGCAAGACAGTTCTCCCCGGGCTCATTGACTGCCACGTTCACCTCGCATTGGACGCCTCACCCGATCCAATGAGGGGGCTTGCCAGTGAAGGACCGGGGCTATCGGCTCTGAAGATCGCCTTGCACGCCCGGCAGACGCTTGAGTCCGGCTTTACCACAGTCCGGGACCTGGGCGCCAGAGGATTCGCGGCCATCGAGGTCCGTAATGCCATCAACAGCGGCCTGATCCTTGGCCCTCGCATGCTCTGTGCCGGCCACTTGATCTGCATGACCGGCGGGCATGGGTGGCCCATCGGGTGCGAAGCAGACGGCGTCGACGGACTCCGCCGGGCGGCGAGAGAACAACTTAAGGCTGGGGCTGACCTCGTCAAGATGATAGCGACAGGAGGGGTGCTGACCCCAGGATCGCAGCCAGGTGCAGCACAGTTGACTCTTGAGGAGTTGAGAGCCGGCGTTGAAGAGGCGCACAGAGCCGGACGCAAAGCGGCAGCGCACGCCCAGGGATCGGAAGGTATCAGGAATGCCGTTCTGGCGGGCATCGACTCCGTGGAGCACGGTTTCTTTCTCACTACCGAAGTCATCGGCATGATGGTCGAACGGGGCGTGTACCTGGTCCCGACGCTGACGGCCGCCCGGGCTATTGTCGAGCATGGCAAGAAAAGTGGCATCCCTCCCTCGGCCGTGGACAAAGCGATGGCCGCCTGGCAAGAACACGAGAAGAGCTTCGCTAAGGCAGTGGAGGCGGGCGTCAAAGTCGCGATGGGCACGGACGCAGGGACGCCATTCAACGAGCACGGCCGGAATGCACAAGAGCTTGTTCTCCTGGTAGAACATGGCATGTCAGAGGCCGAAGCCATTCTGTCAGCGACTTCCCGAGCGGCAGAACTACTGGGCATTGCGGACTCAGTCGGCAGCATATCAGTGGGCAAAGTCGCAGACTTACTGGTGGTCAAGGGCGACCCGCTCGAAGATATCGCTGTGCTGACCGACCCGGAATCCATTGGGTGCGTATATCAGGCGGGCAAACTTGTTCCATGATTCGCGCAGAGCCTGCCCACTCTGGGTCGCCAGGGATGTGAACAGCTTACCGACGCGGCGGTGCCCAAAGCCACTTTCGGGCAAGGCGACGAAGGTGGATGCGCTTACGGGCCATGAAGACTGAAGGAACAGCGTGCTATGGGTCAGGCTAACGCTTAAATCGTAACAATGGTACACCTTCCTGGGCATTGGGCGCTGGCAGGCGTTCTGAGGGGGCACCCAACTCGTCAGGGTGGCTGCCATGCCCGAGTCCCCACAAGATCAGGCGGGGGAAATGTTGACTGCCATCTGCTTCCGCCGTACACTGCCTGATCGCGTGTCGCATTCTCGCCGAACAGGCGTCATCTGGGAAAGAGCGACTGGGAACCTTGGGTGTGCGGGGGTGCCTGTCCCGTGGCCCCTGTACGCATCGCCTTGGAGAGGGAAGACTATGGCCAGCGAGGGCGATAAGGGGATGTCCCGTCGGCGGCTTCTGCGATTGACAGCGGCTGGAGCGCTGGCCTTTGCTTCGGAGCCGCTCGGAAGGAGGCCAGGCGTGTCAACAGACAAGGAATCGAAGAAGCCGGGAAGTGGTGGGGCGCAACTGCCGGTGAGGGGCCTCCACGTGGGCCTTTACAGGCCGGGCGATGCGTCCCTGTGGGAGCGGTTCATCCGCGACGCCCTGCCGCGGGAGGGCGTGAACCTGCTGGTCTTCGAGATCAACTGCCATTACGCCTTCAAGTCGTACCCCCAGGTGGCCGAACCCAGTCCGGCGACTGCCGAGAATCTGAAGCGCGTCGTGACTGCTTGTGCCGACGTGGGCGTTGAGTTGGTGCCGCAGATCAACTGCCTGGGGCACCAATCGAGCGCCGGGCGCAGCCACGGCCTGCTGCGGGCCTTTCCCGAGTTCGACGAACGGCCG
>Ga0315289_10008350_pt1 | contig 14992 bp, 14 predicted proteins | sample YL17G11_40_MG_FD_203452 | JGI IMG/M metagenome (GOLD analysis project Ga0315289, IMG submission 203452) | Sediment microbial communities from Yellowstone Lake, YNP, Wyoming, USA - YL17G11_40 | ecosystem: Environmental > Aquatic > Freshwater > Lake > Sediment | place: USA: Wyoming | collected...
TCAAAAAAATCAGCCATCGGCTCAGGATTAAAAACCGAGAACCCGCCAGCTATAACCAGAGGAAAATCTTCTCCTCTTTCCTTGGAGAATAGTGGTATCCCGGAGAGACTCAGGATATTCAGCACTCCGGTATAATTAAGCTCGTAGGTCAAGGAGAACCCGAGGACATCGAACTCTTTCAGAGGAGTATGACTCTCCAGAGAGAATAAAGGAATGGAATTATTTTTCAGAATCTCCTCCGCATCCGGCCAGGGCAAGAAAGCTCTCTCACAACGGGAATTAGGTCTTTGATTGATGATATGATATAAAATCTGCAAACCTAAATATGACATCCCATTTTCATAAATATCAGGATAGATCAGGGCAAATTTAAGTTTACCCTCAGGCTCCTTTTTGATGACGTTCAGCTCATTCCCGACATATCTGCCCGGTTTCATCACAAAGGGAAGAAATTCTTTTTTTATTCTTTCAGACAAGGGGTGCATAGTATTCCACTTAACTTTTCTTCTTTGATATGAAACCAACTCACCAGAAGATAAGATAAACGCAGCCAAAAATCTACTAATTTAAAAACGATGTAGGGGCGACCTGCCAGGTCGCCCCTACCAGTTTCGTGCAGAATATTTAATCCAAAAGCACTCTGAGATTTGTAGACATGTGAGATCTAATACTCTCAAGCAGAGAAATAGTATCATCATTTTTGGCCTTTAGTTCAGCACTTGCTAGAGAGTAGATCAAGAAATCTACGGAAGTTATAAAAGTCTTGTCCTCTTTTTTGATCCTTAGAATTTTTTCGTAGAAAGGATGATCGGTATTCCATCGAATTACAACTTTAGACCCCTCCATAAATGGATCGTAAAGTGGTCCCACTCTGTCCATTTTTGACTCCTCAAACCTACAAATAAGTCTCAATTTTTCGATAGGCGATAATTTTCGATCTCTACTTTCCGCTTCAGTTTCAAATTTTCGCCTTCGTATTCTATCTTTTTCCTGTTCAGGGAGCTCTTCAGAGGGAGGTTTTATGAGGAGCTTTGACTTTTTGGAAATTAATTTCTCAGAATCGGAATGTGAAACCTCCTTTTCTTTAGGGGGTCTCTGCTCATCTGCCATTCTTCTTATTTGACTTATTTGACTCCTGGTTATTTCTTTAATTTTATCCGCAAGAGCCTGGTCTATACTAAGGCTTCTCTTTGTAAAATGGACCCCCATCAAACTATCTAAAGCACCGGTGAAATATAACTCAGCCCTAAATCTATTCAGATGAGGATCTTTAGTGTAAACCCCCAAAGAGTCTCCATCAAATAATTCCCTCTCATTTCTCATTACGTAGAAGCCCTGTGTGTATGGATTAATCTTTTTATCCTGATTGCCTGCCTGACCGAAATCAGGCAGTAAAACCATTCGTATCCTAATGCTATCCTCTACGACACCATTACCAGTCTCTATTTTGATTGGATAGTATTCATCACTGAATACAAGGGTGCCTTTCTCTGATAACATTAGCGGATCCACCAAAGGAACAAGCTCTCCGTTAACGTAAAATTTTTTACCGGCTTCGATAAAACGCCTGAAGATTCGCCCAATGTGATTTTTAAGCGTATTGCAGAAAACATGAACATTTCGGTTTTGGATTCGGTCACTTTTTGAAAGAATTACGATTGTTCCTTTGGTTGAATTTTTTAGATACTTCTCGAATAAAGCCTTATCTTCTTGATCACCTTCGTCTTGGAATTTTTTAAAACTGTTACCTTCTACTATCCAATCGAGATCAGTGATAGCTTTAAGTAGCTTTCCGTCTTCTTCTTTTGTTAAAACTGTGGTTCTTCTGCTCATTGAAAGTGAAGCAGTAGATAAACCCATACCAAAACGACCCAAGTCGGAAGCCACATCCTTCAAGGTCTCCGATCCAAGTTTTAAGGCTTCATCCAAAGTTTTTTCATTCATTCCACACCCATCATCAATAATTTTGATGATAAAATCAACTTTTTCCTGATGAACTTCAACCCATATGTTATTGGCTTCCGCATCAATACAGTTGTCTATGATATCCGTTATAGCATGATAATTATCATAGCCTGTATGTCTTAATGACTCCATTAACTTCGCTGGATTTGGTAAATTGTCTCGATTTGGACTTATCTTTTTCATTTTATTCCTCCAATTTTTCTCGATGTCTAAAGACACCAAGAGGTTGTAATTTTTTTTACTATAAATAGATACTTAAATAAGGTAATTAAGTCCTTAGGTGGGATGAAGTTGTTTCATAAAACCTCCTTTCATCTCGATATCGGGAGATACCAAGAATCAGTAACAAAAAATCTCGGTTTGATACCGAGAGTCCAAGAATACAAAAAACTTAATTTTTATATCACGGGCATCTCGATATCAAACGATACCAAGAACGTTATCATAATACTGAATAAAAAAACATTGTCAAGTAAAAAATTTAATATTTTTAATTTTTTTTAAAACCAATGTCATTTATGGAGGTTTTCCTAGGTGACCCTGAAAGGGTCGCGCTACGACAGGCGTAGAGACGCATAGCTATGCGTCTCTACAAAAAAAATAGGGGGCGGGGGAACCCCGCCCCCTACAAAGATATGAAAAAACGTCCGGGATGAACTCCGCTAAACGGATCCGTAGGACCGGACGCTACGAACTTGTGCACACGGTAGGTTAGGCATTCTTGCCTGACCATGTAGAACAGACATGAATGTCTGTTCTACCGTTTTAGTGGTAAAAATGTAGGGGCGACCCGGCAGTTCGACAAGCTCACTGCTCTGAGTGAAGCCGAAGAGCGGGTCGCTCCTACATATCAGTATCATACGGCGATTCACGCTGTTATTAGATTAAACCGCTTCCATCCCTTTTTTCAAAGCCTCAGAATCTAAATCTATTATCTCCTGCCTGGCGCGGGGAAAGACCTTTTGCAAAGATTTTTTCAGCCCTTCAAAAGAGATTGCCCCAGTTAATTTAGAATAAGCTCCGATCATAACCATATTGGCTATCTTGGTTGTGCCCATTTTCTCTGCGATCTCGTTTGCCGGAAGATACTTGACGTTCACATCCTCTCTTTTAGGCTTTCCTGCGACTAATGAGCTGTTGATTAAGAACAGTCCTCCTTTTCTGACTGAAGCTTCAAAACGGGCCAAGGAAGGTTCATTCATCACTACCAAAGTGTCAGGATAAGCTACCACCGGTGAGGCTATCTCCTCAGAGGAGATAACCACTGAACAGTTAGCAGTCCCGCCTCTCATCTCCGCACCGTAAGCCGGGAAAAAGGTGACGTATTTCCCGTCTGTCATCCCGGCATAAGCTAAAAGAATCCCCGCAGAGATTATCCCCTGTCCCCCGAAACCTGACATTATCACACCTTGATACATCTATTCCTCCGATTTATGCTCTGTCATATTCGTGAATCTCGATTACCATAGTAGAATAATGACCTGTTTGTCATTCTGAGGGAATCCAGCTTTCAGCGGGATGACCGAAGAATCCAGATTCTTCGTCATACGGACTCAGAATGACACGACACCAGTAAAACCTCACAGCTTCATTCTGTATTTCTTTTGACAATCTATACCGTTTCCAGAACCTTCTTTGGTTCTGGCTTCACTGTCTCTTTTTTCCCTTCAATAGTCTTATACTCACCTAAGGGGAAAAACGGAATCATCATCTTCTCAACAAAATCTATTCCCTGCAGGGAGGTCATAAACCAGTCAGTCGGGCACTGGGAAACTATTTCGACCAGAGAGAAGCCCTCATCGTTCATCTGCACCTGAAATGCCTTTTTAATGGCTTTTTTTGCTTTCAGGACATTTGCCGGCTTATGCACTGATACTCTGGCTAAATAAGCAGGTGCCTCTAAGGTGGCTAAAAGCTCGCATACTTTAATCGGATACCCGGCAACCCTAGGATCTCTTCCAAAAGGTGTAGTCGTAGATTTCATACCCAAAAGGGTTGTAGGTGCCATTTGTCCGCCAGTCATTCCGTAAATTGCGTTATTGACAAATATTATGGTTATCCTCTCACCTCGAGCAGCTGCATGGATCGTCTCTGCCATCCCGATCGAGGCTAGATCTCCGTCTCCCTGATAGCTGAAAACTATGCAATCCGGCCTGACCCTTTTAATTCCAGTAGCAACTGCAGGACCCCTGCCGTGTGCAGGCTGAATCATATCGCAGTTAAAATATTCGTCTGCAAAAACGGAGCAACCTACCGGCGCAATCCCGATGGTCCTTTTGGTTATCCCCAGTTCCTCCATCACCTCACCCACTAACCTGTGGACCACGCCGTGCCCGCACCCTGGACAATAACGCATCAGGATTTCAGTTAAACCTTTTGTTCTTTCAAAAACTTTCTTCTCCATTGTACCTCCAGACTCAAAGAGCTTATAGCAAATAATAATTTCGCAAAGAGTTTCTGTAATCTTTGTTTGCGGGACTGGGAGTCCCGCCTACGGATTCAATAGATGTCGATTCCCCGTAGGACGGGCACCCTTGCCCGTCAAGATGCCTTTTCAGCTTTGCATCAACTCTTCATAATTTTCTTGATTACTTCTAAAACCTCTTCTCCAGTCGGAATTCCGCCTGAGGGTCTGCCGTGTAGGTAAACTTTGGCTTTACCTTCAACTGCCAATCTCACGTCTTCTATTAATTGACCCAGGCTCATCTCCACTGTTAGTATTTTTTTTATCCTTTCGGATAAATCGCTTATGATTTTACTAGGAAATGGCCATAAGGTTATAGGTCTTAAAAGCCCGATTTTTATCCCTTCTTTTCTACCTAACATCAGAGCCGATTTCGAAATGCGGGAAGAGGTACCATAGGCAACTAATAGAATTTCCGCATCCTCCACCTGAACCGCTTCGAATTTTGTCTCTTTTTCCTCGATTTCCTTATACTTCTCCGCTAATTTCAAGGTCATTTTCTCTAAATATCCAGGTCTTAAATCATAAGACCTTATTACCCTTCTTTCCCTGCCTTCAGCATTTCCAAGCGCCCAATCTTTTGCCGGCAGTTTAGCAGGATCAACCGGCTCAAAGTCGAATTCTATTGGCTCCATCATCTGGCCTAAAAGACCATCTGTCAATACCATTGTGGCAATTCGATATTTCTCAGCTAAATCATAACACCTTTTAGGAAAATTCCCCATCTCAGAAACTGAGTTAGGTGCTAAGACTATCACCCGGTAATCACCATGCCCGCCCCCCCTGGTGGCTTGAAAATAATCGCCCTGAGAAGGCGCGATATTCCCTAAACCAGGTCCTCCTCTCATTACGTTAGCATAGAAGATCGGGAGGTTAGCACCTGAGATATATGAGATTCCTTCCTGCTTAAGACTTATTCCTGGACCGGAGGAGGAAGTCATAACCCTGGCACCGCAGGCAGAGGCACCATAAAGCATGTTGATAGCCGCGACTTCGCTTTCTGCCTGTATAAATGTTCCTCCTACTTCAGGCAGTCTCCAGGAAAGGTATTCCGGAACCTCATTCTGCGGTGTAATCGGGTAACCGGAAAAAAATCTGCACCCGGCTCTTACTGCTCCTTCTGCCAGAGCCTCATTCCCCTTCATTAATAATTTTTCACCCATCTCTAAACTCTCCTTATAGTCATCCAGATAGATTACTTATAAACCTCTATAGCTACATCCGGGCAAACCAGAGCGCACAAGGTACAGCCGGTACATTTCTCCGGCTTGACCATCACGGCAGGATAATAGCCGGTTGAGGCGAATTTTGTTGACATCCCGATGACTTTGTAAGGGCAAGCCACCACGCAGAGCTCACACCCTTTACATCTTTTTATATTAACTTCAATTCTTGGCATATTGACCTCGTTTTTCCCTGAGAAGAAACAAATTATGAAAATTTAAGAAAAAAACTCAGAAAAGCAAGCTTTTTTGTAACTTTTTTCATAAGCAAAAACCGCCATAAAAAGACCTGCTGGCGGTTGCTAACTACTTCAAATTCAACTGACTGCAAAAAATTACTTATAAATTTCAGCCTGATTGCATTTGCACACGTTTACGTTTCTTTCTTTGAACTTCCAGGACCCGGTGTCGTTTCTGATTGATTCAACGTAAAGGATACTCTGTTTAGCCCCTCCGCACTTGGGACAATAGACCAGATGCTTATCTCTTTTGACCTTATCCGCAAAAGTCATCTGCTTTTTAGGCATACTCCTCCTTTAAAACCTGGATTTTAACTCCTGCAATAACCTCTCGCATTCTTTTTTGATCAGCAGAGCCTGGTAAATCAATTCAGCTTTTTGTGATTTGGGACCCTTTCTGATCACGGCTTCTCGAGACTTTTGCTCTGCCGATTTGAAGTCTTTTGACTTCAAAGACCTTATCCCTTCCCGAAAAGCTCTTGTACCTTTTTCCTCTGCCATAGCCCTAAGTTAAAACGATTATAAACCGTTTCTTATTTGAGTAATCCTGGAGTGTAAACCTTTAGGTTTACCATATTACCAGATAAAGCTAACGCTTTATTCACCAAGCGTCAGACCCTAAGATAATGTTTATTTTAGTTAATTCAAACTCTTTTTTTGATTAAGAATTTTCCTGAATCTCTCTAAATAAGGCTCAACCTTATATCTGTTCTGTCTCAGGTAGTAGATCAGGGAGGCGGTGAAAAACTCATCCTCTTTGGTAGTTTTCATCTCCAAGGTTTTTAACTGATAATCCAGTATGGTCAAAAGATGGTCTTTGGGCTTGTAAAAATAGTCCATCAAGTCAAGCTGGTAACTCAAGGTTTTCTGATACTTGTTTTTGAGGTCGGTATCGTCCTGGTCCAAATTTCTTATCTCGTCTTTCAGGTTGAGCAGTGACTCATCTAACTGCACGAAGTCAACCAGCCCTAAAGGGGTATATTCCCAGCCCCTTCTTCTCAAGTTTTCCCTTATGAATAAATTTGCCTGCTTTAAGGTCCTCTCTCCCTCCTGATAAAATCTTTCCCCTCTTATCATCTCCCAGTAAACTTTCATCCTTTCAATACACTCAATCACCTTCTGGATTTGACGTTTCCTGACCGAGCTTGAATTTAGCTCTTCCCCCTGGTTTTTGAGCCAGGTCTCCATCCCCTTGAACCTATCTTTTATCTGCCAGAAATCTTTGCTTTTCCCCAACACGATATTTTCCAAGAGGCTGATTTGACGATCAACCTCCCACTCCTCCTCTTCCTTTTCGACAGCTCTCTCCAGAAAGTCATCCATAGATTTTTTAAGACTCTGAAGTGCCTCTTTTAATTCCATCTGTTCATTCCTCAGTATATTTCTCCAGACTGCGATTGAACTGCTCTAAGAGCTTTTCCAGTCTGTCGGTTTTTATCTCCAGTATAGGCCTTTTTACCGGCTCAACTACTCCTGCTAAAAGAAGCCCGGCTAACTTTTTAAGAGTTTCGATCTTATCCCTTTTAGAATCCTCTAAGATTTTTCTGATATCCCGTTGGCCATCCACTAAGGTTAAGGCATTCCATTCATCCGCTTTCAGGTTAATGTCTTTTTCCCTGCCATCTTCGGTCGGAGCTAAACCTAAAACGGTATCAAAAGATGGAAGTTTTTTCTTTAACCTTTCCATCTCGTCCGACCTTCTCACGCTTTCCAGAATGAGATTTTCGGTGGATATTTTTATGGTTATCTCTTCTTGAGTGGGAAACCTGTTCTCGTAGACTTTGAAATTCCCCTTCTCCCATTTGAGAAGGTCATAGATAACCTCTTCCACCTGCAGCTTTACCAGCTCCTCTAACTGCTTTCGGGTGATGATGCCTTCTAAAATTAATAGCTCCCCAATTCTTTTTTTGTCCTTGAGTTCTTTCTGGACTTGCATGATTTTCTGCAAACGGTTAGCACTTAAAATACCTTTTTTCACCAGCAGCTCTCCTACCCGGAGACGATTATACGGGTTATGGGCAAAGACTATATTACCATCCTGGAAATAAACCATGATAACGTCTTCACCTTTCTGCACGCCTAAGGTTCCGCTTTTCCTGCAGGCGCTCAAAAGCTGAAAGATGTCCGAGAGCTGAAACTTTTCCACACTACCCTGAAGTTCCATATGTCCTTTTTGCAGGTTGAGTGTAGTAGCCTAATTTATTAGGCATCTCCACTGCTCTGCGTTGGTGTCCTCACCAACGCAGAAAAAACAAATGCTCGCTGCCAGATCGCAAAACTTTCGACCTGTGCTTTCGCTATTCTTTTAATTCGGAAGATTAAGGAAATCCTTAAGACCGTCTTTTAGTAGTTGCCCAATTTATTGGGTCCATTTGGACTCGATAAATCGAGCAACCGCAGAACCGGTAAACCCACATTGCCCTCAATGTGGGTCCATGTCCTACCTTATGGGCAAGGTGGGATTACCGACTATGGTAAGTCAAAGGGCGAGGAAACCTCGCCCCTACAGAAAAATTAAATCAACCGGCTGAGGATAAATCCGAGAGAAAGAAGCAGCCCCACGAAAAGATGAATCTTTATGGTGCTGGCATTGGCTGGTATAAGCTCGTAGATTTTATCGTAATTAGCACTGAGGACTTTTATCGCAGCGTAAGCCAGAGGCAAAGTCAACAAGGCAATCAAGGCTAAAGATGGCAGCAGTCCTGATACTACTGAGATGATGATAGAAAGATAGGTTCCTGCGATAATGAGGTAATATCCGTAGACTGCTTTTTTCTTACCCAATCGCACCACCCAGTGGTTTTTATTGACTGTTTTATCTGCCTCATAGTCCTGAAACTGATTGATATATAAAATCCCGGTGATCATAAAAGCAACTGGAAGCGAAGCCCAGAACGCTGACCAGTTCAGGGAATGAGCCTGGACGTAGAATGACCCCATCACCGCCAGAACCCCGAAATCTAATCCTATCACCAGTTCACCCCATCCATGATAAACCATCATCACCGGAGAAGCAGTATAGAAAAATGCCGTTACTACTCCGAAAAGGCCGAAAAGAAGAATTATATTTCCAGGGGAAACATAATTCAGATATAGCCCGATTATAGAACCCAGTCCGAAAAAGATCAAAGCCGCATTGAGGATATGCTTAGCCGGGACAATGCCATCCTGAATCACGCGGCTTCCACCAGAAAAGGGCGTAAAAGAGCGGTTGATATCATCATCCGTAGTCTTATGGTCAAAATAGTCATTAGCAAGGTTGGCACCAGCGTGGATAAAACAGAATCCGAATAAGGTCAGGAAAAAATTCAACCAGTGGAATTTCCCGGTCTGGCTATAAGCTAAGGTAGAGCCGACTGCTACCGGCACTAAAGTACCAGTGAAAAAAGGCGCTCTTACTGCCTTAATCCATTTCATCAGGAATTTTTTCATTCTTAAGAACCTTCTTTAAAAGCTCAAACTCGCTTTGGTCAACAGTCTTTCTCAATATATAATAAGCAAGGTATTGATAAGCAAGAAAAAAATTTTTGCTCTTCGTTGGTGTCCTCACCAACGAAGAAAAATTGTATGGGCAGCTCACCCTCAAAACAAGTTTGAGGGTGCCACCCGCCGTCTTTTATCAACAGTCTTTCTCATACAAAATAATAGGACGGGCGGGGACCCCGCTAAATCGGGATTTCACAAAACCCAACAAGCACCTCCCCTGCAGGAATTGCTTACTGTGGTCGTCGAGTCCCCTGACTCGACGAAACAGCATTGACACGGTCAATGCACTCCATATAAAACTTTTTAAAACAAACCGAACTTTTTCATCCGGTCGCGGAGGGTATTGCGGCTTACTCCTAAAAGCTCAGAGGTTTTGACCTGGTTTCCCTGGCAGTGTTTTAGGGAGAGATCAAAGACAGTTCTTTCTAAGGCTTCTTCCAGATGGTCGTAGATCTGCCCATCTGAATTAGCTAAAATCTTGGGGAAGATTGGCTCTAATATCTGAGACAACAGTTTATGATAGTCCTTTTTTATTTTCTCGAAATCTATGTCTAACTTTTCTTTGTTTTCGCTATAGATAGGAAAATGCTCAGGCATCAGCATCCCACCCTTACTCATAACCACGGCAGTGTGGATATTGTTTTCCAGCTCCCGCACGTTTCCGGGCCAGGGGTATTTGAGCAGAATCTTAATACCGTCATTTGAAATCCCATCCACCCCTTTGCCTATCAATCTTGTATATTTCTTCAAGAAGTAATCAGCTAAAAGTGGTATGTCTGACTTCCTTTCCCTTAAAGGCGGCAGATAGACCGAGACTACCTTTAACCTGTAGAAAAGGTCAACCCTAAAGTTTCCATCTTTAATACAGTTGACTAAACTCTTGTTAGTGGCGGCAATTATCCTCACATCTACTTTTATGCTCTGGTTACCGCCTACTCTCTCGAACTCCTGCTCCTGCAAAACCCTTAAGACCTTACTCTGGGTCATCAGGCTCATATCCGCAATCTCATCTAAGAAGATAGTACCTTTATCTCCCTGTTCAAATTTGCCCAATTTCCTCTGGTAAGCTCCGGTAAAAGCGCCTCTCTCATAGCCAAAAAGCTCTGATTCCAAAAGGGCTTCAGGTAAAGCTGCACAGTTGACTGAGAGAAAGGGCTTGTCCTTTCTCAAGCCGTTGCGATGAATTGCCCGCGCCACTAACTCTTTACCCGTCCCGCTTTCCCCCATTATAAGGACTGCCGCATTAGTCGGAGCAACCTGACCTATCAGTTTGGCAATCTCCACTATTTCCGGGCTTTTTCCAATGATTAAACCCTCTTCTTCCTCTGGCTTCCCATCTCTGCCAAAGTTAGAAGAATCCCCTCCTCCTTTTTTCTCCTGCAGGGCTTTATCCACAATCCTGGCGAGTTTCTCTAACTGGAAAGGTTTGGTGACGAATTCATAAGCCCCCTGCTTCATAGTCTCGATTGCCGCCTCAGTCGAGATATAGCCGGTGATGACGATTATTGGTATTTTCAGTTCTTTTTCTTTTATCCCTTTCAGAATTTCGAATCCGGACATTCCCGGCAAATTTATATCAAGAAGAATCAGGTCCGGCTTTAGCTGGCTTATGGTCTCCAGAGCCCCGTTTCCTTCAGAAAGGGTATGAAGCTTCAAGCTCTCTGAGACAAAATAGTTATTCAGAGACTCGCAGATTTTAGGGTCGTCTTCTATTAAGAGGATTTGTTTCATATTATCGATTCTTCTTTAAAAGAATCCTAATCTATTAATCGGCAAAAGCAGGATATTCTTAAAGGGGAATGAAGGTTTAAAGATGAATTAATGCTAACCGGGAAAGGTAGAACAGACATTCTTGTCTGTTCTTTACAGCTATAGTAAACGTAGGGACAGCCCTCGTGGCTGTCCGTCCAAATCGACTTGGGGAGGCTTCTTACCTCTACCTCTATAGGAGCGGTGGAACAGGCATCCCTGCCTGTTCGTCTTCAGTCATTGGCCCACAAATAAAAAAGCCCCCGTAGGGGGCTTTTTTCAATTCAAGAACTTTCTACTTGAATCCTACTTTCTAAATCTAAATCTGGATATTCCGCCCAAACCCAGAAGCCCGAACCCCAAAAGGGCTAATGTCGAAGGTTCAGGCACAGGAGGACCAAAGGTACCAACATAGGTGTTGCCTGCGTTCTGCCAGTTTGCATCTATTGGCTGGAAATGGACTTTAACGTTAAGAGGATCTGAATAGGGCATGAATCTATCTGCTGTGGGTGTGGGACCACCGTTGTTATGAAAAATCCAGCTAAATACGCCCATGGTGTAACCCGCATTAGGAGCTGGTGCGCCTGCCTGGCCAAAAAGCCTGTAAAATCCATCTGCAGGATAAGAGCCGTTTCCGGTCTGAAAATCTAATCTGTGGTCTGGATGATCTCCAGCCCAGCCAGTTGGTAAATTCCAGCTTAAATCCTGCCACTCTGAAGCTGAGCCTACTCTGCCGTTATCCACAGTAAATTTAAAAATGGCATCTCGATTCGGTCCTGAGTTGGTTAAGGTGAAATCGTACCTGTAGTTATCACTACCCAAAGGAGTCAAAGCCACGCTGAAATCAAAAAACTGGGCATAAGCTCCAGAAAACAATCCTAAAACTAAGATCATCCCTGACATCAATCCTACCATCCTAATTCTCATCTTACCTCCTTATTTTTTAAGTTCCTGACACGCTTTTACCATTTTATAATGAAGCAAAAACAGTGCCAGATAAATAGAAAAACTACTGCTCTAACTTATTTGCTACAAAGGAGTTAAACAGTAATGATTCTCGGTTTTTGCTAAGAAAAAAATATTAATTATAGTTGTCCAGATTCCTGACATTTTATCTTTTTTATTACTGGATTGATATGATTTGCAATAAGTTACAAGATTACTGAAAGCTTAACACTTGATCGGATATACTGAAGTTCTGTAGAACAGATGACAAGGTTATATTATTGAATCTCTTCTTCTTTTTTTAATTTATATTTTTCTAATAGTCCGTAAAGGCTTGTCCTGCTTACATCTAAATATTTAGCCGCATTAGAGATATTCCACTCATTAAGATTAAGAGCATCCAAGATAGCCTCCTTTTCAGCGCTTTCCCTTACGGCCTGCAAGGAGAGTGGTCTTTTTGATTCTTCTTCCAGACTGAAACCCAGGTCAAGCGGGGTTATCCTCTTACTCTGGCACATTATCACCGCCCTTTTAACTTTATTCTCCAGTTCCCTTACGTTTCCGGGCCAGGCATACTCTTTTAGTTTGATAATGCTTTTTTGGCTGAAAGACAGGTTAAGTTTATTAAATTCCTTAGAAAAAGCATTCAGGAAAGCATTAGCCAGAATTATTACATCTTCCTCTCTCTCTTTCAAAGGCGGAAGATCTATGGTTATAACGCTCAGCCGGTAATAAAGGTCTTCCCTGAACTTTTTTAATTGGACTTCTTTTTCCAGAGGTTTATTAGTAGCTGCGACAATCCTCAAATCAAGAGGGATAGGGTCTTTACCACCGACCCTTTCGATCTTGTGGTCCTGGAGAAATCTTAAGAGCTTTACCTGTAAAGATAAAGGAAGCTCACCGATCTCGTCTAAGAAGATTGTCCCCTCATTCGCATACTCGAACTTACCCTTTTTCTGGACATAAGCATCAGTAAAAGCCCCTTTTTCGTGTCCGAAAAGCTCAGATTCTAAAAGTGTCTCTGGTATTGCTCCGCAGTTGATGGTGACAAAGGGGTTATCCCTTCTCAGGCTTTTTCGATGGATGGCTTTTGCCACCATCTCCTTGCCGGTTCCGCTTTCACCGGTGACAAGGACTGTCACATCCGGTGTGGCTATTTTTTTTATGGTCTTGAAGACCTCAACCATTTTCGGACTTGAGCCGATTATATCCTCGAATTTTTTCTCCTCCAACTCTTCAATTAGCTCCTTGTTTTCCCTCTCCAGCCTCTGGACGTGAAGGTTCCTCTTGATGATAACCTTGAGCTCATCTAAATTTATGGGCTTGGTATAAAAGTCACTGGCACCCGAGCTTATAGCCCGTAAGGCGTTTATCTGCTCCCCGTGCCCGGTGATAACTATCACCTTTAAAAGAGGGTCAATCTGGAGAAGATCTTCGAGTATATCCAGCCCGTCCTTTTCGTGTTCATAGGTGGAGAGCGCCACATCTAAGGTCACCAGATCCGGCTTTTCTTTTCTGGCAAGTGTTAAAGCCTCCTCCGCGTTTGAGGCTAAAAGGGTTTCATACTCATCCCTTAAAGCCCAGGAAAGCTGTGTCCTTATCCCCTCCTCGTCATCTACGATCAATATCTTCTCTTTCTCCATCTTTATCTTACCTCATTCAAAAACTTTTATAAAGGTAGCTCCAGGGTGAAGATAGTTCCCTTCCCCTCTTCGCTTTCTACCGAGATCCTGCCTTTATGCATTTCCATAATTTCCTTACATTGAATAAGCCCTATACCCAACCCCTTTTTCTTGGTGGTCTGGAAAGGCTTGAAAAGAGAATTTCTAACGAAATCCTTCGACATCCCGGAGCCGGTATCAGAGACTTTCAACCTGATTAAACCTGTTTCATTGTCCACCTCAGTAGTTATCGACAGGGTACCTCCCTCTGGCATGGCTTCCAAAGCGTTGAGGATAAGGTTCTGAAAAACCTTCTCTATCTGAGTCTGGTCACATCTTACCAGAGGCAAGCTCCCAAAATCCAGGCTGGTTTTAATGCGGGTGAAATTAGAGATTTTCATCTTATCCAGAATGTTTTGCACAACTTTATTCAGATCACAATTTTTCAAATCTAATTTTATTCCGACTGAGGGTGTGGAGAGCTTGCTTATCAGATTTTTCATCCTCTCCACAGTGTCCGATATGGTGACCAGAACGCTTTTCTGGAAATCAGGATCCTTTAGCCTTTCTTCAGCATTTTGCAGGAGCAAGGAGAGCATAGAGATGAAATTTTTCAGGTCATGCAAAATGAAAGAGGAAAGCTTGTTGAACGATTCCATCTCCCTGGAAAGGATTAGCTCCTGGGAAAGCTTGGCATTTAAAACCGCAATCGAAGCCTGGTGAGCCACCCCTCCTAAAAAGGAGAAATCATCCTCGCTGAAAGGATGATTGCCCTTTTTTTGCCCCAGAAATAGAAGACCGACCAAATTCCTCTTGGCGATCATAGGGACACAGAGCGCTAATTTCAGCTCCTCTGCCTGTTTTAAAAAAGCTCTCTCTTTTTCAGTCAGTGATTTGTTTAACTCAATATCCTTGATTCCGATCGGCTCTCCATACCGAAAAATCCAATCCAGGAAATCCTCCTCTCTTCTTATCACCAGCTCAAAAGAGCTATCTTTAGGATAGGCTAAGGAGAGCCCGGCCTGCCCTTCGGAAAGCAAAATCACGATATCTCCGATTCGAAGGTTAGATGAAACTACCCCTGCCACCTCCTTCAGGATTTCATCCAAATCCAGAAGCGAGGCGATGTTCTCGCTGAACCTGGTCCACTCTGCCTGATAATCGACCTTACCCTTATATACTGTTGAATCCACAAATCTTTTAACTCTTTCTTTTACCGAGCTGGAAACAACCAGCGCGGACAAGACCACAATCACCAGA
>Ga0315289_10008353_pt1 | contig 14990 bp, 7 predicted proteins | sample YL17G11_40_MG_FD_203452 | JGI IMG/M metagenome (GOLD analysis project Ga0315289, IMG submission 203452) | Sediment microbial communities from Yellowstone Lake, YNP, Wyoming, USA - YL17G11_40 | ecosystem: Environmental > Aquatic > Freshwater > Lake > Sediment | place: USA: Wyoming | collected...
GTGTCGGCCGTGAGCCGCTTCAGCGCCATGTTCTGCTCTTGCATCGCTTCGATGACCAGAGGAATCAAGTCGGTGTACTTAACGCGCTTGACGCCGTCGGATCCAGTGGTCACCACCTCCGGTACGATTTTTTCAATTTCTTGGGCAATCACGCCGATTTGTGTTTGGCTACCGTACTTGTCCTCGTCGATCCATTTGTAAGTAACACCTCGGATGGCGAGGATTTTAGCTAGACTGTGCGCCAGGGATTGCACATCCTTTTTATAGCGAATATCAGACAGCGCGTTGTAGGCACCGACGCCAGCGACGGAGCCGTTGACATGTAGCATGTAAGATGGGGACGTTGTCCCGATCCCGACGTTGCCGCTGCTGGTGATCCGCATGACTTCGACGAGGCTGTTTGGACTGCTGCCGGCACTGCCTGTTGGTGAAGTCTTAAAAACCAAGGGCCCGCCGGCGGCGGTGCCGGTGCTTTTACCCCCCGCAAGGGACAGTCCCCCGCCGGCAATGTCCGCGCCCGATCCGCCTGTGCCGTTCAAGGTCGGAGTCGCTGGCAAAGCATTGACAGCGCCGTTCCCCCAGTAAACATTATTTACGCTGATACCCCCGGAGCCAGTCACCATCTGGTTATTCGCCGTGCAGGCAGAGCCCCAACCGAGCGCGAGGCACCCGTTCAGGCTTGTTTGGGCATCGGCGTTGGCCCCTATGATTGTATTGTAGTTGCCGGTAACGCTAGCTCCCGCAGAGGTTCCAACCACGGTATTGTCACTGCCGCTCGCTATGGTTAAAGCAGCCGAATACCCGATCAGCGTGTTGCTGTTGCCAGTGGTCACAGAGTTCCCTGCCGAGTTACCGATCAGGGTGTTGCCGACGCCACTGGTCATGCTGCTGCCAGCACCGACGCCGAAGCGCTCGTTCTGTATGCCGCTGCCCCCTGCTGGATTGGGATTGCTGAATTCGCCGGCTGCTGTCACGCGCGCGATGACCGTACCGGCGGAGTTCATCGTTGCGAATAGGTCCGCAGTCTGCCCGGCCGCGGCCGCGACCACAACACCCGGCGTAGTGATTGTGGTGCTGACTTGCAGCTTAGCATTCGGAGTTGTGGTGCCAACTCCTACGTTGCCACCAGACAGCACCAATTGATTGGCACCGGCAGTTAGCCCATTGGCTGGTAGATTCAAGACACCGGTCATCGTGTCGCCTGCTTTTGTCACTTTAGTCGAAGCATCTGCCGTCGCGTTGATCGTAATAGCGCCGGCTGTATTGACCACGCTGATACCGGTACCGCTGGTCAGAGTCGCCAGGGTGAAGCCGGACCCGTTACCGATGTGCAGCTGACCGTTGGTCGGCGTCGCGACTGTACCAGTACCACCGTTGGCTACCCCGAGAGTACCAGAGGTAATAAACGCCGCGCTGTGCACCGGCAAGTCCGTCGCCGTCAAGGCCCTGAGCGAAGGTGCACCCGAAGCTCCGCTGGGAGTCGCGAACATCAAATTCGCAGCTCCCGTCGTAACACCCGTACCGCCGTTGGCCACAGCAAGGGTGCCGGTAACTCCAGTGCTTAATGGAAGGCCGGTTAAGTTGGTCGCGACACCGCTTGCAGGAGTGCCGAGTAATGGTGTGACAAGTGTTGGGCTGTTTGAGAGGACCAGGCTGCCCGTGCCAGTCGATGTCGAGACCCCTGTACCGCCGTTGGCGACGGCCAGTGTGCCAGAAACTGCCGCAGTAGTGCCAAGATTCACGGTGCCAAAGATTGGTTGGTTAGACCCGTTGACAGTCATGACTTGACCCGTGGTTCCTGTAACACTCGAAAGCGAACCAGCGCCGGCACCGATGACGACACCGTTGTTGGTGATGGTGGCGGCGCCAGTGCCGCCGTTGGCGACGCTGAGCACTCCCGAACTGATGATCGAAGCGGAAAGTGGCGGAATATCCCCTACTATGAGCGCAGAACCAGCAGTGACGCGGCCTTTAGCATCGACCGTCACTTTGGTATAACTGCCTACTGTGACACCGCTGGTGGCGAGTGTCGGGCTTGGGTATGTGCCAACCAAATCACCCCCGGCCGCACCAGATGCGCCGCCGGTACCGCCCCCGACTCCGGTGGTCCAACTAAATGAGCCAGCACCGTTAGTCGATAGCAATTGGCCGGCGCTACCGTCGGCCGTTGGTAAGACCCACGTGACTGAAGCCGCCAAAGCGTCGGGTGCTTTAAAATTTAAGGCAGAGGTATTGCCACCATTGTTTAGCGTGAGCACGTTGGCGGCAGTGCCGTTGCCTCTGATCGTCAGGCCCGCATTGGTAGCAATGGCACCAGCGGTGATGGTTCCAGTGGTGTTTATCGAGCTAGATCCCGCAATCAGCGAGGCCCCGTTGATGGTGCCCGCAGTGACAATAGGACTGGTCAGCGTTTTGTTGGTCAAGGTGTCGACGGTATTGCGTCCGACCAGCGTGTCTGTTGAGCTTGGCAGCGTGAGGGTTCCGCTATTGACGATCGAACTCATCAGAGGCGCCGTCAGAGTTTTGTTGGTGAGAGTCTCCGTGGCCGCCTCGGTGACGATCACACCCGTGGTCGGAAAGGTTGCGCTTGAAGTGATGCCGGTACCGCCGTATGACGCCCCCAAGGTGCCGGAGCTGATGCTGTTGGCCGTGGTTACCGTCGCCAGCGTGACCGGCAACCATTTGCTGCCGTCGTATTGCAGCACTTGCCCAGATCCCGGTGTCGTGGTGCTAATGCTTTGGCCTTGCAAGGACGCGGCACTGGTTGCAGGGGTGCCCCAAATCAAATTGCCGCTGTTGTCTTTAGTGAGGAATTGGTTGGTGCCTGGGGAGCTGCTCAGCGATAATCCGAGGCTGCCACTGGAATCAAAGGCCAAGGTTTTGCCGTCGACTGGCACCTTCATAGCGTAGGGCATCGCGCTGAGGTGTTGACGAGGGTAGGTGACGTTGTGGGTGTGGTCGGTGACTTCGACGTAGGTATCTTGGCTGGAGTCAAAGACGAGCGCCATTTCCGCAGAGGTCAGTTGGCCGATGTCTACTTGGAAGACGCCGTCTTCAAGTGGGACGTTGCTGAAGGACATATTGCTCACGCCAACCGGGTTGCCGCCTGAGGCGGAGCGGAAGAATTTCAATTCGATGTTTACCGGCCCCGTGACTGCGACATCGGAGCTGTTGGCGAGTCTGCCGCCGTAGCTGAAGACAAATGGGCCGGCGAAGCTTGGCGCCGAGGCTAAGTAGAGTAGGGATGCGGCGGCAATGTAACTGAACCGTTGGAGGCGACCCATGGCTATCTCCTAGTAAGGATTAAGTCCTCCATCGGTAAACTCCGGCGTCGCCTGAGATAAAATTGGTTTACTTCTTGATAACAACAGGTTGGCGGGCCAAAAGGGTGGGGATTTCCTAGCCGAGCCAGGAAGGGCGAGTTCTCGCACTTTTTCAGTGGTCGTACCTACCGTGTGACGCAACAGCGAGCGACCGAGCGATTTGTCTTCCTCGCGGCTTTATAACTAAACAATATTAAAGATTAAATCGAAAATCATTGGGCAAGGGTAAAGTTCCTTCGTCGTAGTGTCGATAGGATCGTTGAGGTTAGGGCCTTAAGGCACACCCACCATCCAGGAGTCATCATGACCAAGGGCAGCACCACGATCAAATCGCTCGTCACAGCATCCTTCGCGGTGGCCTTGGCGGTGTTTCTGAACAGCTGTGGCGGTACAGCGACCTCACCCAAGGCGTCCAAGCGCCAGGGGCCAGACGCAGGCAATGCGCTAGGCACATGCCCTAAGGCGCAGCTGAGCCTCGCTGCGGTTCCGAATTATACGGACACGATCCAAGCCTTCTTGGCGGCAAAATGCGTCACCTGTCATAATGTGACGAAACCATTGCTCAACTCCTATGCGACGGCGACGGCTGCAGCGCAGGTGAGCTTAGCTGATATTCAATCGGGTAAGATGCCCATCGGTAGCACTGTAAGCGCCACGGAAAAAGCAGCCTTTGCCGCTTGGGTTGCCGCCGGTATGCCGCAATCCGCGGCGGCCGCGCCTTCGCCGGCGGTCATGCCTGGCGTTGGCTCCGGAACTGGTACCGGCAGTGGCGTTACTGTTAGCGTCGGTGCAGGTACTGGCTCCGCCGCCGGAACAGCCAATGGAAGTGGCTCAGTGTCTGGCAGCACCAGCGCTGTGACTCCCAATACAGCGCCCGCAGCTGCGACACCGGCAGCCTGTGTTCCAGCAACTGGTGGGACGCCATCCGACGCCAATGCGGTTCCAGCGAGCGGCGGTGGTGATCCACAGGCGCCAGCGCCTACGCCGGCACCTGCACCTGCACCAGCGCCTACGCCGGCACCTACGCCGGCACCAGCGCCGGCACCAGCGCCTACGCCGGCACCAGCGCCTACGCCGGCGCCAGCACCAGCACCGGCTCCTCCACCAGCGATCACTTACACCAACACGATTGAACCCTATCTCAACGGACATTGCACCGGGTGCCACCTAGCCGGCGGTTCAAAGCCTCGCCTGGATACCTATGCGACGGCCAAAGCCGGTGCGTCCAGCTCCTATTCATCGATGGTGGCAAAGAGGATGCCACGAGGTTTGGGGGCAGCCTCGGCGACGGAGTTGGCCAAGTTCCAAGCCTGGATTGCGGCTGGTACACCAGAGTGACAGACCAGGTGGAACCCGCCACCGTCCACCTTCGACCATCGAAGGTGGATGGTGTTTACGAGGCGAGCGAGGTCACTTCCGGGCTCGCCTCGTCCATGCCTAGCTCTAACCAGCGGGCGTTGAGGGAGACGATTTGCGGGTCGCTGTCTCCGAGTCGCTGTCTGAGCTTTTTCACGTAGGTACGTAGCTGCTGTGTTGCCGCCTTCGGCAGCGACAGGCTTTGATGCAGCTGTCCTTTGATGAAGATGTGCGCATCGAGCAGCAGGCACAGCGTATTTGGTTCCGCTTCGGCGCGAGCTAGCCATTGGTAGAGCGCTGCCAAGGTCTCTTGTAACTGGTCGAGGTCACTGCTGTCGCAGGCCCGAGCCAGTCCAGCCAAGGCGTCCGTTCCCTTGATTTGCACTAGCGGTATTCTGGCGATCTGTGAGCGTTGACCAGCCCGACGCAGGAAGGCCAAAAAGTCGCGCCTTTGGGCCGGGGTATGGCGATGGTAGTCGGTCGTGGAGAGCACTAGCCAGGCCTCTTCAAAGCGCGGGTCATGCGGCGACAAGGCCACGGCCTTGAGGCGGGCGATGTCGCGCAGGGCGATCTTATCGATCTGGGCATGGTGGAGGATCTGACTAGGGTAGCCGATGGCTCGGACGGCATTCAGCAGCTCATCCTTTAGATCGTGGTCGGAGTTGGTGATGCGCTCATGAACGGCCAAGATGAGCGAAAGGGCATTGTCCTTTTCGCGGAATCCGCGCCACGCGACGCTGCTGATCTGAGCTAAGACCTGGGCGATATCGGTGGCGGTTTGGGCATTGTTTAGCTGCAGTGTCAGCAGTCGGTGAATGCGGTAACTGGCGTCGCTTGGCTCGAAATCAAACAGCGCTTGGCGCATCGTATCAAGGTCGAAGTAGCGCTGTAGCCGGGGAATGAGCTGCTCGAAGCGCACGATGAACATGAGCACTTGCACCCCTCCCGCGCCGCCCACCGGAATCGGGCAGGGTTCGAGCACCGAGTGCATCGCTGGTGCTTCCTGCAGCAGGCGTTCACGCGCCTGGGGGCCGAGCCAGACAAAGTTGCCGATGCCGCCGTGTTTAGCCAGGTAGTCGAGCATCGCGTTGCGCAACGGCGACGGCAGCGTCGCGATTTGTACATCGTAGCGGGCACGGTTGGCCGTTTGCGTCATGTGCTGATCGATCCAGTCGAAGTCAAAATGAAAGAACCACTGGTTACGCCGAATCAGCGATGCGACGTTGACCTTATCGACGACTTGGGCCAGACCAGGGTCGACGATCGGCAGCAGCGAGACTAGGCCCTTGATGCGCCGCTCGACCAGTGGGCCGGCATCGAGGTACAGGCAAGCGAACATCTTTAGTGCATCGATACAAGGCCTTACCGCCGGCTCGGGATCGATGGCGCCGGAGACTAAATTCGAGGCGGCACTGCTGTGCAACTCGAGCGGACCGAGTACGGCATTGACACAGCGCTGGATTTCTTCGCTGCGGATTTGCAGGATGGACGCTGGCAAAACCGCCTGCAGCTGCGTACCGGGATCATGGTCGATCATGAAATTGGCGGTTTTCAGGCCGATCGTCGCGGCCCAGTTTTTGCGTTGACCTTCGTAGCGAGTGAGAAAACGCAGGGCTGAGGCTGGAGCCAGCTTGGCACTCAGTAGACTATGGTGCTGCTCGCGGGAGACGGTGCGAAGGCCGTCCAGGCTGAAGTACATGCAGCCAAACCAGCTAAACGAAAACACCGTGAGGATGCGGCCGATTAAGGTGCTGCCGTCATGGTCTGAGAGCGACCATGCGATGTTTAGGCCGAGGCTTGCCACGGCACCGAGGGCCCCAATCAGCAGCGCCTTTCGTTTTGCACTGTGCTCAGGTCCTGCTGGTAGGCGCAGACGGATGGACCCCAGGATGCTTTGCGGATCAAGACGCAGCGTCTTGATCTGGCCAAAAGCCAGGGCCATCATGAGCGGCCCGGCGCTTAGGATGATATCGCGGGCCATTGAGGTCACCTGGTGGAATGTTGCTAGTGGCACCCAGGATTGCGCCAGAAAGCCAAAGCCGCCAACCAGCGCCAGCGCGCCAGATGCGACGCGCTGCGGTAGTTGGGTCCATAATCCACTGATCTTTAGCAGCTGGCCCATGAAGAAGAAGTAGGCGTAGACGTAGGCCACCTGTCCAGCCAAAGATAGTGCAAAATAGCTGGTTTCGCTGAGATGGTGGACGCTGTGGTTGACGTCGATGGCCGACGAGAAGGCCAGCGCTGCCGAGCCCGCGGCACTGGCGATGCGGGCTGATTGGGGTTGAATCGTCGCAGAAAAGCTGCTGATAATGGCGGCGCTGCTAAACATCATGGTGAGACCGAGCATGACACAGGTAGCATACGGTAGCTCGCCGCTGAACAGCGCACCTAAAAAGCCGCCACCAGCCGCCAGCTGCAGGCCTAGCATTAAGCTAAGCACTGCGGCCATGGAGCTCATGGTCACTTTTGGATGGGCGGGTCTTATTGCGGGCATGAAGCACCTTTGTCAGCCGGTCGGACGACATCTCGAACACTTAGAGGACTAGGATGCCGCATGGACCTCCGGTCGTACGGCTCGAAGCGGTATTTCGACGGTAAAGCGGGTCCCGACATGAAGCTTACTGGTTGCGCTCATCGTACCGTTCATATCTTGGACGATGCCGTAGCACAGGGCTAGGCCGAGGCCGGTGCCTTCGCCGGGATCCTTGGTGGTGAAGAACGGGTCGAAGATGCGCGGTAGATGTTCGGGTGAAATACCAACGCCGTTATCGGCGACCTCGTAGACACCGAAGATCTGGTTGTTGGCATCGACTCGGGTGGAGGCTTTGATGCTGACGGTGCCGCCGCCTGGTAAGGCTTGGATGGCGTTTTGAATGAGGTTGAGAAAGACCTGGATGATACGGTTGCGGTCCGTCACCAGGAGGTGCTCGTTGCCATCGAAGTCCTCCTTGAGGTGGATGCTGCCGGCCTTTTGGATCGCCGCGCGGCTAAAGCGCATCGCCGTGCGGATGGCATCTAGCGTGTTGATCTCGGGGAGTTTGGATTTGGGTGTTTCGAGGGGGTTTTGCCGGGCAAAATCCAGCAAGCCTTGAACGATTTGCTTGCAGCGCTGGGTCGCGGCTTCGATCTCGACGACGTCTTGATAGTGCGAACTATTCTTGTCCATTTCGCGCAGTAGCATCTGCGAAAAGATCAGGATGCCGCCCAGTGGATTATTGATTTCGTGGGCCACGCCGCCGGCCAGAAGTCCGATCGAGGCGAGCTTGTCTTGCTGCGCCAACTGACTTTGCATCTTTTTCGCCTCGGTGCGGTCGCGGTAGACGTGGACGACGCCGTCCTTGACGCCGTTGGCATCCAGGAGCGGCTGGGCCGTAACCTCATAGAAGCGGTCACCGCGCACACCGGCCAGTTCAAAGGAACTATTGGCGGTGCTGTTCGCCTGTTTCTTCAGTTGGCATCCGGTGCAAGGGGATTTGCGGCCGGCAAAGACCTCAAAGCATTTGCGCCCGACAATGTCTTTGACGGCAGCTTTGCCGAGCCGGGCGACGGCGAGGTTGGCCTTGCTCACGACGAAGTCGTTGCCGATGATCATCAGCGGATCGACCAAGGCGTCGATCGTGGACATCCACTGGCGCTTTAAGTCTTCGACGAACTTCAGCAGCTCGCCCTCGCTGCTGAGTGGCTGTGCTGCGGGCGCTGCAGCGGTAGCTTTTGCCGCCACAGGTTTGGCCTTCTTCGCAATGGGCGTGCGTACGGTCCTTTTTACGGGCATGACGATCCTCAAGTCGGGAGGAGTTGATCTCCGTCTCTACCTGGGATGTTTCGGAGCTTTGCCAAAAAAGTTGAGGCCCTGGCCGCCTCTTCAGGCTGGCCAGGGCCAATCAATCGGAGCCTAACCAATTTAAGCGCTAGTGGGCAAAGGCCAACTCGGCGCTACCGACTTCGGTTTCGGTGATTTTACGCAATTTCTCAAATAGCTCGTCTTGGTCTTTGACGTTGTCGCCTGGTTGGCGCCAGACCAGAGCGTGCATCAACACAGTGTCCATGTGCTCCACGGGGACGATGGTCACCTCTTTGAGGATCTGCTTCGGCAGCTCGAGGATGTCCTGCTCGTTGTCCTTGGGGATCAGGACCTTTTTGATTCCACCGCGATGCGCCGCGATGATCTTCTCTTTGAGTCCACCGATCGGCAGCACCCGGCCACGCAGGGTGATCTCACCGGTCATCGCCACGTCTTTGCTGATCGGACGATTGGTCAAAGCGCTGGTCAAAGCGGTCGCCATGGCGATCCCGGCGGACGGGCCATCCTTAGGGATTGCACCCTCTGGCACGTGAATATGGATGTCGATCTTGGCGTAGAAGTCGTCATCAAGACTGAGGAACTTGGACCGCGAACGGACATAGCTAAGCGCAGCCTGTGCCGACTCCTGCATGACTTCGCCGAGTTTGCCGGTGCACGTCAGTTTGCCCTTGCCGGGCAGGATCGAGACTTCGGCGACCAACAGATCACCGCCGACCTCAGTCCATGCTAGGCCGGTGCACAGGCCGATCTCGTGGTGTTGATTGGTCAGGCCGATGCGGAAGCGGCGTGGTCCAAGGTATTTGTTGATGCTCTTTTCGGTGACGTTCTCGACGATTTTAAGATCGATGATGCCATCGGTCTTAACCTCGTTGGTATTGCCTTCGTGGTACTTCTCCAGGTGCTTGCGTGCCATCTTACGAAAGACCGAGCCAATCTCACGCTCCAGACTCCTCACGCCGGATTCCCGCGTGTAGTAGCGGACTAGCTCTTTGAGAGCGGCCGGGCTGACGGTGACGCTGCCCGTGGACAGGCCGTTGGTCTTGATCTGTTTTGGCACCAGGTACTGTTTGGCAATCGCGCACTTCTCTTCTTCGGTGTAGCCGACCAGGCGGATGATTTCCATGCGGTCGAGTAGAGGCTTCGAGATCGTGTGCAGGCTGTTGGCGGTGGCCATAAACAAAACTTTAGATAGGTCGAAGTCGATATCCAAGTAGTGGTCGACAAAAGTCGTATTTTGCTCTGGATCGAGCACCTCGAGCAGAGCCGAGGTCGGGTCGCCGCGGAAGTCCTGGCTGAGCTTATCGATCTCATCGAGCAACACCACCGGGTTGGCGCTGCCGGCCTTTTTCAAGGCATTGATAATCTTGCCAGGCATGGAGCCAATATAGGTGCGGCGATGGCCGCGAATCTCGGCCTCATCGCGCACGCCACCGAGGGAAATACGGACGAACTTGCGACCGGTGGCTTCGGCGATGCTCTTGGCCAGGGAGGTCTTGCCGACGCCAGGAGGTCCGGCGAGGCACAGGATGGGGCCCTTCATCTCGGTGACTAAGGTGCGTACTGAGAGAAATTCGAGGATGCGCTCTTTGACCTTCTCCAGGCCGAAATGATCGTTATCCAGGACTTTGCGGGCGAAGTTGATATCGCGTTTCTCGGCGGTCAGTTCGTTCCACGGTAGCGACAGCACCGTCTCGATGTAGTTGCGGACGACCGTCGCTTCTGCCGACATCGCCGACATATGCTTGAGTTTGCGCAGCTCTTTGGTGACTTTATCGCGTGCCTCTTCGGACAGCTTCTTCTTCTTGATGAGGGTTTCGATCTCTTGGAGTTCGGCGCGGCCGTCGTCGCGGTCGCCTAGCTCCTTTTGGATCGCTGCCATCTGTTCGTTGAGGTAGTACTCCTTTTGCGTCTTTTCCATCTGCCGCTTGACGCGGGCGCGAATCTTTTTCTCGACGCGCATGATTTCAATTTCCGATTGGATAAAGCCGTAGAGCTCCTCCAAGCGGACGCGCGGGTCGGTCTGCTCTAGGAGTCGCTGCTTGTCCTGGAGCTTCAGATTGGTCAAATGCGCAACGAGGGTGTCGGCGAGCTTGGATTCGTTCTCGATCTGGGCGATCGACAGCAGCATCTCTGGCGGAATGCGCTTGTTCAAGCGGACGTAATTATCGAAGGCCATCTTCACGGTGCGGGTGAGCGCTTCGTTTTCGACACCGGCCGATGCGGCTTCAACCAGCGGCTCGGCCTCGACCATAAAGTATTCTTCGGTTTGCAGGTAGTCGATCACCTTGGCGCGGCGTTGACCTTCGACCAAGACTTTGACGGTACCGTCTGGCAGGCGCAGGAGCTGCAGGATGACCGAGATCGTGCCCACGCGGTAGATATCCTCAGCGCTGGGATCGTTGGTCTTGGCCTTGATCTGCGCTGCAAGGAGGATTTCCTTGTTGGCCGCCATGGCTTGCTCTAGGGCTTGAATCGATTTGTCGCGGCCTACAAACAGGGGCACGACCGTCGACGGAAACACCAAGATATCGCGAAGGGGCAACAAGGGAATACGGACACGCTGCGATTTCGATGCTGGTTCAGTCGTCATACCAAAGCCTCCTGATCGGTCAACTAGCGCCGAATAAAGCAACTAACCCGCCGAAGGTCGAGACAAATTTTACTAGGTGGCGCTCCGAGTCATCTTATCGCATGTGCCAGGGGAAAGCCTAGAAACTTTGATATCGCTGCGTAAATTCTTTGCGACGGCAGATGAGGGAAAAAATAGCTGAGGTTGGCTAGATACGTGGCGACGATTTTTTGGGGGCTGCTGTGCAAAAAACAGTCAAAAGAAAGGGCCCGACCGACGGCAAGCCGTCGTGGCGGACCCTGTAGGCATCGCTGCTGGACTTAGCTCTGGCTGCCGCCAGTGCCGAATTCCCGCTTCTCATGGCCCTCTTTGCTGTTGGTCTCGGCTTCCGAGCGGTAGACGAGGATCGGATCCGCGTCGGCGACGATCACCTCTTCGGTGACGACGACCTCTTTGAGGTTCAGCTGCGAAGGCATTTCGTACATGACCTCGAGCATCGCCGTTTCCAGGATCGAACGCAGGCCGCGGGCGCCCGTCTTACGCTTGAGTGCTTCCTTCACCACGGCGCGTAGCGCGCCGTCGGTAAATTTAAGCTCGACCGTTTCAAAATCAAACAGCTTCTTGAACTGCTTGACGATGGCGTTCTTGGGCTCCGTCAAGATCCGGATCAGCGCCGCCTCGTCGAGTTGACCCAAGGAGCAAACGATCGGTACCCGACCGATGAACTCGGGAATCATGCCAAACTTCATCAAGTCTTCGGTTTGGACTTTGGACAGTAAGGCGCCGACATCCTTTTGCAGCTTGGAGCGGATTTCCGCGCCAAAACCCATCGAAGCGACCTCGATGCGGCCCTGGATGATGTCCTCTAGCCCGGCAAAGGCACCGCCGCAGATGAACAGGATGTTGGTCGTGTCGACCTGCAGGAACTCCTGCTGTGGGTGCTTACGGCCACCGCGTGGTGGCACGTTGGCGATGGTCCCTTCGATGATCTTGAGGAGTGCTTGCTGCACGCCCTCACCGGAGACGTCGCGGGTGATCGATGGATTCTCACCCTTGCGGGCGATCTTATCGATCTCATCGACGTAGGCGATGCCGCGCTGCGCCAACTCGACGTCGTAGTCGGCATTTTGCAGCAGGTTAAGGATGATGTTCTCGACATCCTCGCCGACGTAGCCAGCCTCGGTGAGGTTGGTCGCATCGGAGATGGTGAAGGGAACATTCAGGATGCGCGCCAAAGTCTGGGCGAGCAGCGTCTTACCCGAACCGGTAGGACCGATCAGCAGAATGTTCGACTTCGACAGCTCGACCTCGTCGCCTTTGGCTTTGTGGTCGATGCGCTTGTAGTGGTTGTGCACCGCTACCGAGAGGATCTTTTTCGCCGATTCCTGGCCGATGATATAATCGTCGAGGACCTTCTTGATGTCCTTGGGATTGGGGATCTTGCCCGATGGACTGAGCAGCTCCTCCTTCTCGACTTCTTCGGCGATGATATCGTTACAAAGCTGAATGCATTCGTCACAGATGTAGACGTTCGGCCCGGCGATCAGCTTTTTGACCTCACGCTGCCCCTTGCCGCAAAAGCTACAGTGCAGCCCTGAGTCTTTGCCTGCCATGTGTCTGTTCCCCTCTCTTGCGCAACCATCTCTTTGAGTGCGGTGCCACCTCGGCACCTCACCTAAGCACTAGGAGTGCCTCACTCGGCCTTCTTTTTCTTTGCAGAAGGCGCGATTTCGTCGACGATACCATAGTCCTTGGCCTGTTCGGCCGACAAAAAGTAATCCCTGTCGATGTCGTTGGCGATGACTTTTTCGCTCTTACCCGTATGAAATGCCAGAAGTTCGATCATCCGAGCTTTGGTCTTGATAATCTCTTGGGCTTGAATCTCGATATCGGTCGCTTGACCGGTCGCTCCGCCGAGTGGTTGGTGGATCATAACGCGAGCATTGGGCAGAGCGTAGCGCTTGCCTTTGGTCCCCGCAGCGAGCAACCACGCACCCATCGAGGCACACTGGCCGACGCAGTAGGTCCGAACATCGGGACGGATGACCTGCATGGTGTCGTAGATCGCCATTCCAGCCGTGACCGAGCCTCCCGGAGAGTTGATATAAAAATGAATGTCTTTGTCCGGATCGGTGCTCTCTAAGAATAACATCTGCGCCACGATCAGGTTGGCCACATCGTCGTAGACTGCCGAACCGAGAAAAATAATCCGGTCTTTGAGTAGCCGAGAGTAGATGTCATACGAGCGCTCGCCGCGGTTGGTCTGGTCGACAACAATTGGTACAAGTGGCATAAAACCCTTCCTCAATCAGCAGGTTAACCGTAGCCGTGCAGGTAGCCGCAAAGGCCCACACTGGCAGTCATTGCGCCCTATTTCGCGAACCCATAGGAATTCTTACTCTATTTTACCTGTTCAGCCAATACCTCTTCGGCTGCTAGCGAAAGCGGAACGGACCTACCATAAGTGGGATCGACTGGCGGGGGGAAACCTTTAGCGGGACAGGGCGTCCCGCTTCCGGCAGAGGGCTTAAAGGGCGGTTGGGATTTCTGTAACTTTGGCACTTTTAATCAGTAATTCCAGGGCCAACTCGAACATCAAATTCTCTCGGATGCGAGGCTCGATATTTTTCCTGACCTGGACTTTTTGCTTGGCTTCGGTGATGCCGGAGGAGGCCAAAACCTCGTCGAGGCGGGTGTTCACGTCAGCCGCAGTGACTTCGATCTTTTCCTGTTGGGCGACGTGCCACAGCAGCAGGGTGTTTTGGGTCCGCTGCTTGGCGGTCTCGAGTAGGCTCTGGCGCAGGTCGTTGTTGCGGAGGGCCTCCTTGCGCTTGGCCTCTGGATGCTGGGCCAACTCCTCCTGGATGATGCTGTCGATCACTTGATCGACCATCGCTGGCGGCACCTCAAAGGGTTGCGCCGAGAGGATCTTGCTCAGCACTGCGGTCTCTAGCTTTTGCCGGCCGAGGTCCTTGGCCCGGTTGGCCAAGTGCTCTTCGACATTCTTCTTCAGGACATCCGCGCTCTCGAGGCTCAGGTCCTTGGCAAACTCGTCATCCAGCGCTGGGATATCGAGGTGCTTGAGGTCGTTGACGGTCACGGTAAAGGTCAGCGTTTTGCCAGCCAGGTCCTTGTCGCCGTAGGACTCGGGCAAGGTGACGGGGCCGGTCTTGCTGGCGCCGATAGCGGTGGCGACGATCAGGTCTTCGAGTTCGGGGAACAGCTCGCCGTCACCCAGCACCACGCTCATATTCTTGGTGTCGAGGCTCGCCAGCTCCTTGCCGTCCAAGGTGGCGCTGTGGCTGATGGCAGCCACCATACCTTTGGCCGCGACTTGGCCAGGCTCGACCGGCCTAGTGCGGGCGTGGCTGCGGCGCAGGTTGGTTAGCTCGCGCTCGAGCGTTTCGACCTTGACGGTGTAGACCTCGGCATCGACTTCCACGCCTTTATAGTCGGCGATAGTGATCTCCGGCATGACGTCGACAATCGCGCTGAAGGCGAAATCTTGGTTCTCGACCGGTGCGGTCTTGGCCTCGACCACCGGCGAGGCGATCGGCCTAAAGGTCTGTTCGCCAAGGGCTTTGAACAAGTGGGTGTTGATCAGTGCCTCATGGACCTCGCCCGTGACGGAGCTGCCGTAGAATTTACGGACGATTCCAAGCGGTGCTTTGCCTGGGCGAAAGCCCTGGATGCGCGCCCGCAGCTGTAATTTGCGATAAGCGTCTTGGAAGGCCTTGTTCACCTCATCCACCGAAACTTCGACGTGGACGCGGTACTGCACTGGGTTGAGCTGTTCGACGGTGGACTTCATGCCCCAGGCTCTCCTGTAAAAACCGAATGTTATCTGATGCTTGCTCGGTAACCGAGGTTGGCGGACGCTAGCAAACTAGGGCCATGGTGTCAAAAAGTATTTAAATGCTAAGATGCTGAAAGATCACCA
>Ga0315289_10008354_pt1 | contig 14989 bp, 10 predicted proteins | sample YL17G11_40_MG_FD_203452 | JGI IMG/M metagenome (GOLD analysis project Ga0315289, IMG submission 203452) | Sediment microbial communities from Yellowstone Lake, YNP, Wyoming, USA - YL17G11_40 | ecosystem: Environmental > Aquatic > Freshwater > Lake > Sediment | place: USA: Wyoming | collected...
TTGTGGGGGGCCTGTAAAGGCGAGATTACCCTCGCCCCTACAAGATTGTCTCAAGATATCAGGGCAAGCCAAGGCATGCCCCTACATCACACGTCACCGACAGATCTCTATCGGATTTTCGCTCTCACCCTAGCCCTCTCCCTGTATAGTGAGAGGGAATTAAGAAAGAGGTTCAGGAGAAAGTCTCCTGACGGTCCTTCCGCGGAAGGATGGGGGTGTCCCCCATACTCTTTTAATTTCCCCCAAGTTTGGGGGATCAAGGGGGTTGGACAATATTCGACCGCTCGTATTTCAGAGGTGCAGGAACCTTTCTGCTGTGACGTCGATTGATCTCTTGTTGTACATGGCTTGGCATGGTGATTCAGCGAGGGTACATTGCAATGTGCCCCTACGATTAAAAAAAGAGGTGCAGGAGATTTCTCTCCTGCTGGGGTTATAGGGGTATCCCCTATCTTTTTCCTATTCCCCCATGACTGGGGGATAACAGGGGGTTGATCAGACTTCATCAGAGCTTCCTTAGATTGAACTCAGTAATATTTTATGATAAACTCATGCGCGTGGGGCTGTAGCTCAACCGGGAGAGCGTTTGACTGGCAGTCAAAAGGTCGAGGGTTCGAACCCCTTCAGCTCCACTCTTCCCTTTGGAGAAGCTCGAAACTCCTTCGTGTACCTTCCCTTCGGCTATTCCGCTGCGTTCCATTACCGCCGGCGAGTTTGCTTGACAGGCTCCATCATCAGCATTAGAGTAGTCCTACCTTATACATTTCAATGTGACCCAGATAGGCTCCTTATAAGGAGGACATCATGAGACTAACAAGAATAGCTGTAGTAGCGCTACTAGGCATTGTTCTAGTCTCTACAATTGCCTGTGATTCATCTTCGACTTCCAATCCAACAGCCATACCAACTTATACTGTTGCACCTACGTCTACTCCTACGCCAACTCCTACCTCCACCCCCACCCCCACACCTACACCTATTCCAACACCAGAAGGCCCAGAAAGAGTAGGGGGATGTGGCACTGACAATTGTACTATGTCATTTGAGGACCTTGGAAGCTCCATGAGAATAAAATGTGGTGAATGTTGGGAAGACGATGTATTTACATACATGGGAGAGTTTATATATGAGGACGAGCCTTATAGGGGGTATGAAAATCTCAGAGACCCATCATATGCCGAACTCATAGACTTCTTGGCAGCTGATAAAACTAATGAGATTCCATATAGTGTGCCAGATTTCATGTGCCAGCATTACTCATTGACATTGAGGGAAAATGCAAACAAGCAAGGCCTGCGGTGCGCATTTGTAGAAGTAGCCTACGTGCCAGTTGAAGGTGGTGTGGGTGTGAACTATGCACATGCTATTGTAGCTTTTAATACTACGGATAGAGGAATTATCTACATTGAGCCGCAGAATGATAGCATATGTCTAATTAGAGAACAATGGGAGCATTTTCTGTGTTGTAGCGGGGAAGGTATAGAAGATTTGTATAATGTCTGCGATCTAACTCCCTATCCCGCTATTATTTATCGGCTAATCCGTATTTGGTAAATCATTATTGTCAAGGCCAATTCAAGCTATTCTTGATAGTCTCTCGGTTCTTACTATGTATATCATAAGAGGTCGCAAAGTCTAACAGGCTCCACTTTCCCCTGGTAACCCTTTATTGATTTTCGGTTAGCTATAAATGTAAGCTGTAAAAAAGCTAACCAAAAGCTAACGCGTATAATCGGACTGATTTTTATTGACTGAACTTTTACGAGTGAAATCGTTTTTGTTGGGCTGACATAAATTTTCTGATTCATGTAGGGGGATGTTCGAAACTCCATAAATAAAAAGGGAAGAGCAATCAGCCCTTCCCTTTTATCGTATGATGTTACTTTGTTGGTTTTATTTGTACTGTATAATCTTACCGCTGGCGCCTATTGCGAAGACATTATCAAAAGAGCTGCCCCATATGTCATAAAGTGCTGTAGTGATAGTGCTATTCATTGTACTCCAAGCGCTACCGTTGTAATGTAACACGGTGCCGCTGTCGCCTACTGCAAAGACGTCATTGGCCCCAGTACCCCAGACACTGTTAAGGTTCTTCGTAGTACCGCTGGTCATGCCAGTCCATGATGTCCCGTTGTAGTAGCGGATAGTGCCGCTAGCGCCTACTGCGAAGACGTTTGAGGAAGATGAACCCCAGACACCATTCAGCGACGGCGGAAATAGGCTTGTGATGCCGTTTTTCATTTTGCTCCAGGCATTGCCGTTATAGTATAGGATAGTGCCGCTGGCGCCGACAGCGAAGACGTTTGAAGAGGATGAACCCCAGACACCGTTAAGCGACGGCGGAAATAGGCTTGTGATGCCACTGGTCATTTTGCTCCAGGCATTGCCGTTATAGTATCGGATATTGCCGCTGGCGCCGACGGCGAAGACGTTTGAGGAGTTTGAACCCCAGACACTGTTCAGCGACGGCGGAAATAGGCTTGTGATGCCACTGGTCATTTTGCTCCAGGCATTGCCGTTATAGTATCGGATATTGCCGCTGGCGCCGACGGCGAAGACGTTTGAGGAGTTTGAACCCCAGACGCTGTTGAGTTGTACCGTAGTGCCGCTGGTCATTGCGCTCCAGGCAGGAGGTTCTAGTCTTACCACTTCAACATCGTAAGTTCCATCAGGATTCTGAGTTATGTTGGCAGTGTAGGCTAAAGACACTCCAGCTGGGATTCGGTCATTAACCCATGGGGAGTCTGATTTGTTGCCGGAGGCATCGAAATAGTGTGTGCTGATGTTATATGATTCGATTCCATCGGTATAAGCTAATGCTTCAGGGTTTTCCTCTAAAAACTTATCAATATCTCTAGTGTCAACTGAGAAACGGACTTTGATATTATCCGGGACGAAAATCCACTCCCTTCCATTGAATGAATCTTCAGAGACAAGTGCTCCTGGTATCTGTACTTCATATTCCCCGGTGCTATAGTTCATACCAATATGTTTCCCATCCGGTGTATAAGCATGCAGGTCTATGTCCGGCAAAGTCATGTTAGTTGTTCCTGAGTATGATTCAACTCCAAATAGATTCTCGTATACAGCGGAGAAGACGTTACCGTCAGGAGCCATAACAGCACCTGCCAGTGTATTTCCTTGAAAGTTTTCAACTGAAAAGGTTGCAGTATGACTGTTTATTGTATTGAGCCTGAAGGTTACTCCGGCATCTGGATCGGAGAAAGTACTGCCGGGGCTTAATAGTATTCGGTTGTCTGCTAACGTCATCCAAAAACCTATCTTATGAGGACTTGCCTCTACCGCATATATGCCTACAGCAGCTGTACCGTAAAGAACATGGTTGATCCAACCTTTAAAATCGCTATCCCATTCGGTCGTTTGGTTTGATCTTAATTCAATGATGTAATGGCAGGTTTTTCCCGTTGATGACGTATAAGTATATCTGGGAACGTTACTGCCATATGACATCTCGGTAAGCACTGGCAGACTATAGCTTGAGCCACTAGCGATTTCAGAATAGCTGAGCCAGCCATAATCCTCCTTTGAAACAGAAGAGAAGTGAACCCTGTCAGCGGGTGAAGAGACCATTGGGTCCCAATACCAGAAAGCGGAAGCCATACCATGGTTATATAAATCGGTAAGACCCAGGGCGTGTCCAATTTCGTGTGTGAAAATAGATAAGCCACAGGTATTATTATAAGGGTTACATGCCTGTGGCTGAGGAATCCAAATACGGGCATACCTAATATTGGATCCGGGAACAGTGTAGACGCCTCCATAGAAAGCCGGCATAGGGAAAAGACTTCCATTTCGTGTTACAAAAACAACCGCCCCGTATCCATTGTCGCTGCCATCATCGTATCTGGTGAAATCAACCGTTTCGTCACTCACAGATACCGCGTCGTCGAATAATTGATAGTTTTCATGGTAGTACTCTGCAGTATTACCCAGGGAGAACCATTCGCCGTTTGACAAGTTGTAATAAACTTGAGGATTCATGGCTAAACTGCCGTATGATACCTCATTGAAATAACTCTTTAGTCTATCACAGACTGAGTTGAACTCATCTAAGGGAATCGTGACACTGCTGCCCTGGAGATTTACTGGTACTATCGCTACATTGAATACATCAGGCTTTAGCGTAACAGTTTTGATAGGTGACCATTGTGATGTCCCTGTACTGCTTCTTGCTTGGGCTTTTACCTGATATGTACCCAGTACAGGCCACCAGTGGCTAGCGGTGGTTGATGTGGAGGACCACTGAGACATCCCATCTCCAAAATCAAAGCGATATTCAATATTGTTGTTTCCATTATCTTCGGGGATACGAGACACCGTATAAGTGAGATTCTGACCAGGCTCTGCAACAGAAAGGCCTTCAGGAGTCGCGGGTGTGGATGGTGGTGGTGGCGCGCTTACAGTGGTAAAGCGCCAGGTTGAGCTTGATACGGATGAAGAAGTGGAGCCACAGTCGTTGACTGCCACAACCCTCCAGTAATAGAGAGTGCCATATGATAGCGTCGGCAGGCTATTATAATAGCTACTGTAGGAAGTGCCTATATATGATGGGTTAGAGGAGGTACCAAAGTATACATAGTAGTAATCGGCACTTGCGCAATCGGACCAGTCGAGAGCAGTGGAGATAGGAATGCTTATTGCGCCATTGGAAGGATTAGGATTTACGGGAGTGCCCGGCGTATCACAGGGCGGGGCACTTTCCGTAGTAAAGGACCGGGTTAAAGACATAACAGATCCGCAGTTATTGACCGCCTCAATCTTCCAATAGTAGCGCGTGCTGTAGGATAGCGACGGATAATATTCGCTACTATACGTAGTGGTATATAAAGCGGGGTTAGAGGAAGTACCAAGGTATATATTGTAATAATTTACATTCGAAGAGTCAGTCCAGTCTAGATACGGATATATAGAGATACCGATAGCGCCACTGGATGGAATCGATAAGCTGGGTGTACTGGGAGTAGTACATGGCGCGCCTCCAGTTGTGAATTCCCATATCGGTCCCCAGATACTTGTACCGCAATTATTTTGAGCTAATATCCTCCAATGGTAGTTGGTGTATTCTGACAATGTTGGTAAAGAATAATAGGAAGTGCCATATGCTGTGCCATAGTAAGAGGAAGAAGGATCGGGGTTAGTACTGAAATACACGGCATAGGAATCAGCGTTGCTATACCAACTGAGGTCGGTATCTACGGAGATGACGGAAGCGCCGTTCGAAGGACTTGGGCTACTTGGCGTTGTTGGGTTGGAACAGGGACGGTCGAAATATACGTCAAGTTGGGGGCAATAGGTCTGACCAAATTCACAATCCCGCACCATAACATACTCTTCGCCACTTGGTGCGTACCCGCTGATATCTCTGCTGCTCCTCAAGCAGAACTTCGTCCAGCCGGTCTTGCTTATCCATGCTAAACCAGCAGAGCTGGGAAGTAGAAAATTCCATCCGCCTGCACTAAAACCGGATGTTCCTATTGAGCCTCCATTACCACTGTAATTGTTTTTGTTGTAATCGCTTTCTACCGCGGGTCGGCGTGGGTAAGTTGGCATTCCGCTCTGAATAACAATGTTAAAATCAGTAGCCGAGTGGTCTGAGAACCCCCACAAAGAAAGTTCGGCAAGATAGATAGTAGCATCATCCGGTATTGATGCTGTATTGAAATACAAGAAACTCCTGAAAACTTCGTATTGATTATCGCTTGTATAATTTTGACCTATCCATGAAACATACGCCCCGTTAAAGATGGCTCCGCTTGTGCTCGACCATGCTGTACTGTAACTAGGATCGCGGGAGTACATTATTGTGCAATCATCTGTGGATGTATCAAATCCGAGGCTGTCGTCTACGACTACCGGATAAGTTGCATTGGCAAATTCAGAGGCATTAACTGTCTTGCCGGTATCATCAACCATTATCTCCAGTGGGCGATAACCTGCATCATATGCATACGGCGCTCTCATCCACACGAAATTCGGAGTCTTGTACGAGTTGGAATCGATTCTTACATCAGCGCCAGGGTCTTCGTTGAAGATGTAATTCTCAATCAATATGCCTTCAATCAGTCTGAGCTGTCTCACGCATACCCCATAATCCCATTCGAGGATGTTGTTATTGTAGTTTTCATCAATGGGGTCAATAGTTATCAACATCGCTTTATCAGGGGCTTGAACAACCTGGCCTCCGATATATACTGTAGGGTCCCATTGTATTTCCTCGCCATCCTTAAACGCAGTGACTTGAGACCCGTTGATGGTTAAATCAAAGAGGTTAACGCCGGAATACCATACCCCCGCCTCCGAGTCCCAATGGAAGCTCGGATCAATTCTTGTTTCCAGGTCTGGCATGTACAAAGGCAGAGAACTGATATGGGCTTGATATTCGTAAACCGTCTGGCCGGTTTCCTCATCTATCGATGAGTTCCCCGTATATTCGATTTCAGTGTTTTGGTTGGCTACTATTACACCGGATTCAGGCTCTTCAGCCTCAACGCGATAGGGATCTTGCACCGGTACAATGAGGGCCGATGCAAATGAACCGAGTACGATTGCGAGAGTGACTACTACAAATAACAATTTCTTCAGCATCTTGGTCTCCTTAAATTGTAGGGTAAGATCCCATTTTAGCCACCAAAGTTATAACTATTCTCAAGCACTATTCGTGGATATAGAGTTAGCGTAATACCGTTCACTTTATAAGTCAACTTACATTATCTTACAACCACCTCTAGTTACCTACGTGATTTCTAAAGTTACTGATTCTATCTTAAACCACTATAAACTAGTTCTGGACTGCACCTCTAAGGCTGGACACAAAGGGTTAGAAGTTCCCGGCGGTGCTCTTCCCTGTTTTGATTCTGCCGGTATTCCTAACCGCATCTGTCCAGTTACAGGGGTTCAATCCACATTAAAGTTCCTCGAAGGCTAACAGGCTCCCTTTCCCCCGGTAACCCTTTATTGATTTTCGGTTAGCTATAAATGAAAGCTGGAAAAAAGCTAACCAAAAGCTAACGCGTATAATCGGACTGATTTTTATTGATTGAACTTTTACGAGTGAAATTGGATTTTGGAGTTTGGTATAGTTTTTCTGATTCATAGGTAAATTGACTGATTGGAGTGTCAGTGATAGACTGGCAGTCAAAAGGTCGTGGGTTCGAACCCCTTCAGCTCCACCAAAATGGCATTAAACATCGGCTCCCTGCCGTCGATACTTGAAGATGGCAGGGACTTTGTGTTTATATGGGGGAGATTATTCATGTGGTGTTACATAAGGCGCATTATTGCGTATCAAAATAGAAAGAGAAGTGCTTATGTATGAAGAAAACAATAATGAAAAATCCTTAAAACCGTTGAAGTGGTATAAGACACTGGCCACTGCAAAGGGTCGAGCCGAATCTGGGGTGTTTCTGATAGAAGGTGACAGGGCTGTCAGACAGGTTATCGAAAGTCATCCAAGGTCGATCGTAGAAATATTAACAGTGGAGGAGCTTGCGAAAGTATACAAGGGTTATCCGGTTAGGCATCTTACGGAGAGCCAGTTCAAGTCGATATGTCTGACAAAAACACCTCAGGGCCCTTTGGCTGTGATTGAAATGCCTGATGATACGGATTCGTGCGATCTTCCCGGTGATATGGGAGATAGGGTTTTACTGCTGGAAGATATACAGGACCCCGGCAATATCGGATCACTGATACGCAGCGCCGTGGCCTTCGGGTACTCCGGAGTTATTATGTCCGATAAATGTGCCGATCCCTTCTCCCCCAAGTGTGTGCAGTCAACGGCGGGCGCGGTGCTGTCGCTATGGATCAGGAGAACGGCTTCATATATGAGCATTATCAGTGATTTAAAAGTTCGAGGATACAATATAGTTGCCACTGCGCTGAGCGGTGATAATCCTCCAACCGTTTTAAAAGGATTGAACAAGATTGCGCTGGCTTTTGGCAATGAGGCAGATGGGCTTTCCGAATCAATCCTTGGGATATCGAATTATCGCTGTAAAGTTCCGATTCGCAGGGAGAATATCGAATCGCTGAATGTAGCAGCTTGCGGGGCTATCTGCATGTATATCAGTTCTGCAAAATGTTAGAAAAGGTGCTTCCTAAAATGGTTTCGTTTTGTTATACTTACCTAATTTTGCTTGAAATTGAGGCTGTATGTCATCTGATTTACTACAACTTGGCGATGAATATTTCGCACGCGGAATGTTCGTTGATGCGATATCGGAATATAGTAAAGTCATTGATAAATATCCCCAGATGGTAGAGGCATACCTGAGGCGGGCTTTAGCTAATCAAAATAAAGGCGAAGTTGAGCAGGCGCTGGAAGATTATAACAAGACTCTCCGCCTGGATCAGAGTGATGCGAGGGCATATCACGGCAGGGGCAATGCGTATATGGAGCTGGGCACTGCCGTTTGCGCAGTATCTGACTACACTGAGGCGATAAAACTATCTCCCGATGTTGTCGAATTATATACCAGCCGTGCAATAGCATATGTGGAACTTGGCATGTATCAGCATGCCGTCAATGATTATGAAAAGGCCATAAAACTTGAGCCTGATGATGCATGCCTGTATGATCGCCGGGGGATGGTATATCATAACCTTCTTGAGTTTGAACATGCTATAGATGACTATAGCAAAGCAGTCAAGATGAATCCATGTTTTGCCGAAGCATTTAACCATCGCGGTCTCGTTTACCAGAGCAAAGGCGAGCTCAGGAAGGCCATCGATGATTATGATAGTGCGATAAGGATCAGCCCTGGTGACGCTAATGCCTATCAAGACCGGAGCATTGCTTACTATAACCTGGGTGAACTGAAAAGAGCGCTTGAAGATTGCAATACGGCGATTCGTCTGGATACTCAAGATGCAAGGGGATATATCAACCGCTGCCTGGTACATTATAGCCTTGGTGAGTTTAAACAGGCTTTGCGCGATTGCGATGAGGCCATACTTCTAGATCCTAACGATTCGTGGGCTTATCATAACCGCGGCATGGTTCGGTATAGCCTGGGTGAGTTTGAACTGGCTATTGAGGATTATAACAGGGCTATTCAACTGAACCCTTCCTGTACCTTGAGCTATAACAACCGCGGGATTGCATATCATGATTTAGGCGAGGTGGATAAAGCTGTTGCTGATTATGACGAGGCCATACGTTTGGATCCGAACGATGTCCAGGCCTATTACAATCGGGGGCTGGCTTACGATGCTATCGGCAAGCCGCTGCAGGCGATCGAGGATTACAACAGGGTTTTGAAATCTCAGGTTAATGACGCACAGGCCTTATATCATCGGGCGCTTGCATCTATCGATGTTGGCAGGTTCAAACAGGCAATCGATGATTGTAATGCTGCCCTTCTCATCGAGCCGGGCAATGGCCAAATATATTACGTTCGCAGCCTTGCCTATGCTAATCTGAACGAGTTCCAAAAGTCGATCGAGGGTTGTAACGAGGCCATCAAACTGGATCCGTATAACGCCTTTGTTTACCATTGTCGTGGAATGATACACCACGAGCTTGGCGAATATAAGCGCGCTATCGAAGATTATAACAAGGCCATCGGCATCGATTCTAAAGATGCGCATATGTATCAGAGCCGGGGGATTGCATATTATAAGCTGGGGGATATGGAGAAAGCTATCGCGGACTATGATCATGCCATTAAGCTTGATCCTAACGATCCGATAACCTACTACGATCGCGGCTTGGCCTTTGCCAGCGTCGGCGATTACAAAGAGACGATACGCAGTCTGGATGAGGCTGTCCGCATCGATCCTGCTGATGCTACAGCTTATTACAACCGCGGCCTTATATATCATAAGATGGGCGAACTGGATAGGGCTGTAGAAGACTATAGTAAGGCTCTTAAATGCGATTCCAGTCAGGCATTGGCTTACTATAACAGAGGCCTTATTTATCATAAAAAGGGAGATTACCAGCAGGCTATAGATGATTATAGCGGCGCCATTCGGATAGATGAGCACAATGTTCAAGCTTATCATAACAGAAGTATTGCCTTTGGCGATATGGGTGAATTTGAGCGGGCCGCCAAGGATAGCGAAGAGGTGGCGCGCCTGGAGTCAAGCGGCAAAGTGATCCGGCAGAACGGCGGCCTGAACGGGTACCAGACGAAGCGCAGTCACAGCAGTCCACAGTTCTAGGGAAACAACTTTAATTTGCTCTGTACTTCATGTATTATAATTCCCCTTAGTTATTAGTTGGTCGTGGGTCATTATCAGGATTTGGTGAAATTCTGACTCATCTCTACGCAGACGATTTGAAAGAGGTGCAGGATTCTTTCTGCTGGGGTTATAGGGGTGTCCCCTATCTTTTTTTCTCATCTCCCCCAAGTTTGGGGGATTAAGGGGGTTAGCCAGAATAGCTCCACATTTCGACAAACAGAGGTGCAGATTTCACCCTTACCTGTGCCTCTCCCCTCAAGGGAGAGGGAATTTAGAAAAGAGGTTCAGGAGAAATTCTCCTGACGGTCCTTCCGCGGAAGGATGGGGGTGTCCCCCAGATTTTTTAAAATTCCCCCTGTAGGGGCGAACCTCTGTGTTCGCCCTATCTCGAAGTTCGAGGGGACTCCAGGGGGTTGGATGATAACTTACCCCACTGATTATCAGTTTCAACTGTTGTTATTTTATTGACAACGGGTGTATACTATCCCACATTCCAACTTTGAGTTCGATGTATTATCATTGCGGAGGTTGGATATGTTAGCTGAAAATGATCCTTGGCAATTCAGCAAATACAAAAAACCTTTCACCATTAGGGACGGTTCCACCGTTTTCCTGCGTCCTATACAGAGAAGCGACGTAGATCGTCTGCTGGGTCTGGTGCGCCGCTTCAGCCGTGAGACAATGTACCTCAGGTTCCACCATATAGTAACAAAGATGTCGCGCGAGGAGGCTACACGATTCTGTACTATCGATTACGATCATACATTTGCTCTGGTAGTTACAATTGGGGAGGGGGACAGTGAAAAGCTTCTTGCCGTCGCCCGCTATTATCGTCTTCCTCGCGAGGATGCAGCCGAGTTTGCCATAGTAGTTGCAGATAAGTATCAGAAACAGGGCATTGGCACATATCTGATGAAAGAGCTGGCTGTTGACGCCAAGGGGAATGGTATACGCTACTTTGAAGGTGAGGTTCTGGTTGAGAACAGGGACATGATGCATGTTATCGAAGCCTGTGGTTTTCAGGTATCTGAGGAGTTGGAGGAAGGGGTTTATCGGGTAGTGCTTGACCTGCATACGTATCAATAAATGGTTCGTGTGCTAAAATGTAATCGGATGGGTGGTGGTATTCTGGATGAGATTTTAAGGAGGCGCTTGTGGCCAGAGTTGAGATAAAGCTACCAGACAAATCGGACTTCACTTTTGAGGTTGAGGTGCGCATGTCGGATGTCAACGCCGGGGCGCATCTCGGCAATCATAACCTCGTGTCGATACTTAATGAGGCGCATTTGAAATTCATGAAACATAAGGGTTTTCCTGATTTCATGGTCGACGGGAAAGCATTTATCAATACCGATCTCGCTATCATTTACAAATCGGAAAGTTTCTACGGAGACGTTCTGCAGATCGACGTGGCCGCAGCTGATTTGGGCAAGTATGGCTGCGATATCGTGTGCCGCGTTACCAATAAAACGCAGAAACGGCTGGCAGCTATTGCAAAGTTGGGGATGACATTTTTCGATTATCAGACACACAAGATAGCTGAGGTGCCGGAGAAGTTTAAACAAGCGGTGGGATAGGAGCACCTTTGGGAGTAAATATTAATGTTAAAAGAATCTTTCCTCGGTACATGGAAGCTCAAGTCTTATGAGGTCAGGTGGGCCAGTGGTAAGGTTACCTATCCATTTGGTGAGAGGCCGGAGGGACGCTTGACCTACACTGAAAACGGATTTGTATCGGTTAACATAATGGCTACAAATCGCCGTAATTTCGAGGTGCGCGAGTTGAAGCTGGGAACGCCGGAAGAAAAAGTGGCATCGGCGGATACTTATATTTCATACAGTGGGAAGTACAACTTCGACGGAGACAAAATCAAACATCATGTCGAAGTGTGTTTGTTCCCGAACTGGGTGGGGAAAGACCAGGTGCGCATCTTCGATTTGAATGGCGACACGCTTGCGCTGAAAACTATTCCGGATCCGCGGGATGAGCAGGGCAGACAGGGTTACCTCATATGGGAGCGGATAAAGCAACAATGAATCTGGCTACCTGGGTCATTTCAAATAGTTTGAACTTCTGAGTGGAATCGCTGCATTCCATTTGGTGTAAGGCATCTCCGTAGTTACCAGCATCCAGAGTTTTAGGTTGACTGCTCTTGCGGGCGTATCTTGAATTTAAATTTAGGGGCGGAACGGGGCTGAGGGCTCTGTGATTCAGGTGCGCTGTGATAAAATGTGCTGCACTGCGGACAAATTAGTTTACCTTCTCTCTTCAGTGCGTATGCTTCAAAAGTTTTAAACCCGCAGATATTACAGAGTAAAACAGACATGAATTCCTCCTAATCAATATACAATAATATAATACAATAATTTATTGTATTATATAAAATATGTTGAATTAATATAACACATTAATCAGTCTTTGTCAATACTTTCTGCTGATCGAACCTACAGGACATAGGTCTGCGCACAGGCCGCATCCGTCACAATTGGTATCTGCCAATCGATCTCCGCAGAAGGTATCGATGATAGTACGGTCGCTGCGGAATGCATAGTTGATGGCTCCGATGTGCCGCTTATCGTTGCAGGCCCAGACGCATTTGCCGCACAGCACGCACTTGTTGCGGTCGAGGGCGATGTCGGGGCGGCTGTCGTCGATAGGGTAGACGTGATTCTTCTTGCGCAGCCGCCGCGTCTTGAGGCTCGTTTTCAAGAAGGCGGCGATGCGGTGCAGCTCGCATTTGCCGTGCTTTGGGCAGTTCTTGCAGTCGACGGGATGCGATGCCATCAGCAGCTCGAACGCCATGCGCTGCAACTTGCGAACGTGCGGCGTGTCGGTGCGAACGATCATGTTCTCAGCTATGTTCTCTGTGCACGCCGTCGCCGGTTCGGAACGTCCCTCTATCTCCACCAGGCACAGGCGGCAGCCGGCATGGGGCGCGACATCACGTATAGCGCAGAGGTTCGGTATGTAGATGCCCGCATCCAGCGCGGCGAAGAGCAGCTTCTCGCCCTTTTTCGCCTGCACGGGTGTCCCATCGATGGTGAGGTTTACCTTCTTTTTAGCGGTCATTGGAGCCTTTCGTCGCGGGCCTGCGCTCGGCTTGCGGCAGCTCGCTGAGCGGCGAGATCTTGATGATCGCTTTGTACTGTGGAGGACATGCGGCAATGCAGGTGTTGCACTTGACGCATTTCTCCTGATCGATGACCTTAATGCCGCTCTTGCCGGTGAAGATGGCTTCAGTCGGGCAGGTGCCGACGCAGGCGTCGCACGAGCGCTCGCACTTCTCCGGCACGATGTAGGTCGCCGTCAGCTCGGGACAGACTTTGGCCGGGCATCTTTTCTCAACGATATGCGCCTCGTATTCCTCTTTGAAATAGCTCAGTGTCGTCAGGATCGGATTGGGCGCGGATTGACCCAGCCCGCAGAGCGAACCTTCCTTAATATCCTTCGCCAGTTCCTCGATGAGCTTGAGGTCGTCAGTTTTGCCCTTGCCTCTGGTGATGTCGTCGAGGATGTCGAGCATCTGAACCGTTCCGAGGCGGCAGAAGGTGCACTTGCCGCAGGATTCATTATGGGTAAATTCCAGGAAGTATCGCGCCGTTTCCACCATGCAGTTGTCCTCGTCGAGGATCACCATGCCGCCGGAGCCCATCATCCCGCCGGCGTGCGATAGGGAATCGAAATCAACCGGCAGGTTGAGGAGTTTTTCAGGCAGACAGCCGCCGGACGGGCCGCCTATCTGTACCGCCTTGAATTTTCTGCCGTTAGGTATGCCGCCGCCGATGTCATAGACTATGTGCCGCAGCGTTGTGCCCATCGGCACCTCGGTCAGGCCGGTGTTGCGCACCTTGCCTGCCAGGGCGAATACCGCTGTGCCTTTCGAGTCGTCCGTGCCGATGCCGGCGAGCCACGCGGCGCCGCGTTCGATCACGAGCGGCACGTAGGCCAGCGTCTTAACATTATTGATAAGCGTCGGCTTGTCCCACAGGCCTTGCACTGCGTTTCGCGGCGGGCGGGGGCGCGGCCAGCCTCGTTTTCCCTCAAGCGATGCGATGAGAGCGGTGGCCTCGCCGCAGACGAATGCGCCGGCTCCTTGAAAAACCTCGATGTCAAACTCAAATCCGCTGCCGAGTATGTCGCCGCCGAGGAGCTTTTTAGCCCTGGCGTGCCTGATGGCGTTCTCGATGCGTTTAACCGCCAGGGGGTACTCTTCGCGCACGTATACATAACCCTTCGACGATCCGATGACATATCCGGCGAGGGCCATTCCTTCTATCACCGAGTGCGGATCGCTCTCTAAAATCGTACGGTCCATGAAAGCGCCGGGGTCGCCTTCGTCCGCATTGCAGATGATGTAGCGCATATCGCTCGGCGTATCGCGGCAGAGCTGCCATTTGTCCGCTGCGGGGAAGCCCGCGCCGCCGAGCCCGCGAAGGCCCGATTTCCCGATCTCGTCGATTATGCGCTGCGGTGACATGTCTAAAGCTTTCGCCAGTGCGCTGTAGCCTCCGGCGGATATGTACTGATCGATATCATCAGGATCGATCTCGCCGCAGTTGCGCAGGAGGTTGCGTTTTTCATATTTAAACCTGGGCTGGTCGAAGATTGCGGGTATGAGTTCATTCTCCTCCAGCGCGCCGATGGCGAACTCGAGGCACGGGTCGCCGCTGATGATGAAGTCGTTCACCAGGCGCTCTGCCACGCCGGGGGTCACGTATCCGTAGCAGATCGGCGGATACCCGGGTTTGGAGATGACAACCATCGGCTCGGCGTAGCAGTAGCC
>Ga0315289_10008355_pt1 | contig 14989 bp, 11 predicted proteins | sample YL17G11_40_MG_FD_203452 | JGI IMG/M metagenome (GOLD analysis project Ga0315289, IMG submission 203452) | Sediment microbial communities from Yellowstone Lake, YNP, Wyoming, USA - YL17G11_40 | ecosystem: Environmental > Aquatic > Freshwater > Lake > Sediment | place: USA: Wyoming | collected...
AAGTTTTATCGTAAAAAGGATAATTGCACTTTTTAATCCTAAATTATTTATTAGTTTTGAGACCGAAATCTGGCCAAATCTAATCTGTCAACTCTATCAAAATAAAATACCTCAGATTCTGGTTAATGGCAGGATTTCAGACCGCTCTTTTGGCGGATATAAAATGATTAGATTCTTGTTAAAAAGAATCTTATCAAAAATTGACCTTTTCTGCATGCAAACTCCTATTGATAGCGAGCGTATAACCTTTTTAGGTGCTCCGGAAGAAAGAGTAAAAGTGACGGGTAATATGAAGTTTGATATCACGGATTACACGGATAAAAAAACCACGGATTCTGCGGATAAATTAAGTTTAGACAAAGAAGAGGAATTGTGGGTTTGCGGAAGTACGCATCCGGGTGAAGAGGAAATAATCTTAGAGGTTTATAAGAGATTATTGAGTGAATTTCCTAATTTAAGATTATTAATTGCCCCCCGGCACGTTGAACGCAGCGATAAAATTGAAGGTTTGATAGAGAAATATGGTTTTAATCCACTTCGCATTTCGAATTTAAGCTTTTCGTCTTTCGTCTCTCGTCCCTCGTCCATCTTTATCCTCGACACCATTGGCCAGCTGCAACAGTTTTATAGCCTGGCTACGGTGGTCTTTGTGGGCGGCAGCCTCGTAAAAAAAGGAGGCCAAAATATCATTGAGCCCGCGTCTGTAGAAAAACCGATAATCTTTGGACCGTATATGTTCAATTTCGCTGATATTGTACAAATATTCTTAAGACAGAATTCGGCAATTATGGTGAAAAGCCAGGAAGAGTTATATCAGGCTATAAAAAAACTTTTAAAAAATCCAGACCAGGCTAGGATCTTAGGCCAGGCAGCTAAAATTGTTGCTTTAGAGAACCGCGGCGCTACTGGTCGCGTATTAGAAGCGATAAAGAAATATCTTTAAGTAATTTTTAACGCAGATTTTCGCAAATCTAACGCAGATTAACGCAGATTGTATAAGTATATCGGATTATCAGAGAATCAGTGGGTAGAATATCAGATTATCAGAAAAATTTAATCTTTTAATCTGATACCCTGATATGCTGATAAGCTACCTACTGGTATCCTGATTTTCTGATATCCATAGAGTTTGATCTGCGAATATCTGCGTGCCCCGCACAATCGTCTTTATTGTCAATGCGGGATCCCGCCTGTGATTTAATCGCTGGGCGGGATAATCTGCGACCATCTGCGTTCAGAAATAATTTTAAAGGATTTATGCATAATTTAATCTATAATTTGGCTCATGACAAGATAAACAACCCAATATCCCAGATATTTAAGGTGTTTCTTTGGATATTATCGCTTTTTTATGGCATTATTATTGGTCTTATAAAACTTTGTTACAAATTTAAGATATTTAGAAGCAGTCGAATAGATTGTTCAGTAATCTCTGTCGGCAATATTACCTGGGGAGGCACAGGCAAGACCCCTACAGTGGAATATATTGCTAAGAAAATGATTGCTAAAGGAAGAAGGCCAGCGATATTGAGCAGGGGTTATGGCAGACGATGGACGATGGACGAAGGACGAGGGACGAATTTCGAAGCAATGGGTGATGAGCCTTTTATGCTAAAGCTCAACTTACCCGGAGTTCCTATCTTGGTGGGGGAAGATAGACGAAAGACCGGCAGGCGTGCTATTGAAGAACACAAGGTAGATACCATAATCCTTGATGATGGTTTTGGGCACTGGCGATTGATCCGTGATTTAGATATTGTGGTTATTGATGCATTAAATCCTTTCGGTAATAATCATCTCATCCCCAGAGGGATATTACGCGAACCTCTGAGTTCTTTAAAAAGGGCAGATGTATTTTTGTTAACCAGGGTTAATCTGGCCCAAAATGATATTGAGCCGTTAAGGAAAAGATTAAATTATATCAACCCCCAGGCTCTTATTGTAGAGTCAGTCCATAATCCCATAAATCTGTCTGACCAGAAAGGCAATAGACATTCCTTAGATTATCTCAAAGGTCGTAACCTCTGTATCGTCTCAAGTATTGCCAATCCGGATTCTTTTAAAAAGACGATTTTAAATTTAGGCGCAGATATTTCATTAAATTTTAGTTTTCCTGACCACTATGCCTATAGGGAGGATGATTTAAAGAAAATAATTGCCAGCTGCAACAAAGCAAGCTTAAGAACAATAGTGACTACCCAGAAAGATGCAGTGAGGCTTTCCATTTTAGAAAGCAAAGATCGCGATATCGAATTGCTGATTTTAAAGATAGAAATAAAAATTACCCAGAATGAAGAACAATTCTTGCGCAGATTATCTGCTTTATAGTCTTGCCAGGCTATTTGGGGTTTTACTTAAAACCATGCCGCCTAAGACATCTCTATCTATCGGCAGGGTCTTAGGCACAGTTGTCTTTTATCTGGATACTAAACACAGACGCCTTGCTTATGCGAATCTAAAAAGCGCCTTTGGAAACAGCAAATCCCCGCAAGATTTAAAGGTCATCGTAAGAAAGATGTATCAGCATCTGGGCCAGAATCTAATTGAGACACTCATTATCCCCTGGATTGACAAAAAATATCTGGATAGATACATCCAGATGGATGGCAGAAGCTATATCAGCGCAGAATTAAATAAGGGGCAGGGGTTAATCTTTTTAACCGTGCATCTGGGCAGTTGGGAAATCTCCAATTGCATCTGCGCTATTTATTTCGGGCCGTATAATGTAGTGGTAAGAGAACAAACTAAGCACTCCCGATTAGATGTGCTTTTAAACGACTATCGCCGGTTAAAAGGCATAAATATTATTTACAAAGGCACAGCAACCAGAGAACTGATTAATTGTATTAGAGATCGTCAACTCATAGGTATGGTGGGAGATCAGGCAGGCAGGGATGGAACCCTGGTTAATTTCTTTAATAGGCTGGCATCATTTCCTACCGGGGCATTAAGGTTATCCTTAAAATACGAAGTTCCGATTCTACCCGCCTTTATCATTAGAATGTCCGGGCCCCATCACAAGGTTATAGTTTATCCGCCTTTAAAGATAGAGAAGTCTGGCAGTCTTGAGATGGATTTAAAAAATAAATTAGAAAAATTCAGTCGTATGGTCGAAGATATGGTTTCAAAATACCCCGAGCAATATCTTTGGTTGTATAAGGTCTGGAAGTATTCGCCCCAGCGCAAAACCCTGATATTAAGCGATAATAAGGCTGGGCACCTCAGACAATCACAGACAGTAGCCACAATTCTTTTCCAGGAATTAGAATCTCGAGGCTTAATTTCCCAGACCAAGACCATAGAAGTAAGATTTAAAAACAGATTATCTAAATGGATATTGAATTTATTTTCCGACTTTGGACTGCGTTGTCTTAAGATAATTCTTGAGCCCCAGAGCTACAGAGAGTTAGTGAGTGAGTATGCTGACATCATAATTTCCTGCGGTAAGAACCTTTCTCTGGTAAATTATATTTTATCAAAAGACAGTCTGGCAAAGTCCATTCATATTATGCGCCCCCAAGGATCCGTATCAAGAATATTAGACTTAGTCTTTGCCCCACAGCATGACAGATGTAAAAAGAGACCAAATTTAGTAACGACACAGATAAGCCCTAATCTTATCGATGAAAAATATCTCCAGGCCCAAACCCAGGCCCTGTTTAGCCGCTTAAAAGGCACAGGGCTAGATTTACCCAAACAAAGGATATCTTTGCTTATAGGCGGAGATACTAAAGAATACATTATTTCAAGAGAGAGTATAAAAGTAATTATCGGAGGGCTTAAAAAATTATCGGAAAAACTAAATTTGGAATTATTGGTAACTACTTCCAGAAGGACCTCTGTCCAGATTGAGGATTTAATCAAAAAAGAATTTAAAGACTTTACAAAATGTAAATTACTGATTATTGCCAGCCAAAATAATATCCCTGAGGCAGTGGGCGCTATGTTGGGTTTAAGTTCAATTGTGATTGTTTCAGGCGAGAGTATTTCCATGGTTTCCGAGGCAGTAAGCTCTGGAAAATATGTCTTGGTATTTAATCCTAAAAGAAGATTTGGCAGGTTCGGGATAACCCGACACAAAAGATTCCTCGATAACCTACAGAATCAAGGCTTTATTAGCCTAATAAAACCGCAAGATTTATTCTCTGAGGTGGTAAGACTCTTAAGCTTGAAACCTCCTATCAGGATAATCAATGATAATGAATTGATTAGAGAGGCTATTAGGAAGATACTTTAAATTCAAATACAAAATCCACGTTTAGGGGATAGTAGGGTATAGTAAGGGATAGGAAGGGTAAGGAAGGGCAAAATAAACCCCTTACTTACCCCTTCTAACCCATGCTACCCCTTTCTAACCCTTAAACTTTTCATGAGGTAAGTGATGAGGCAGGCATGAACATACTACAGATATTACCAGAACTGAATGTGGGAGGAGTAGAAAGAGGAGTAGTTGACCTCTCCCGCTATTTAAAAAAACAAGGCCATAAGGTAGTGGTGGTTTCAAATGGCGGCAGGTTGGTTGCTGATTTAGAAAAAGAAGGTATAACCCACTATAGTTTAGCCGTGCATAAAAAATCTTTTTTCTCGATATTGAGAATGATAAAAGAGGTTTCTCGCATAATTAGAAAAGAGGATATAGAGATTATACATGCCCGCTCTCGGGTCCCGGCCTGGATTGGTTTAATAGCTAGCTGGCTGACAGAGACAAAATTTATCACTACCTGTCACGGTTATTATTCACGGCATTTTTTCAGCCGGGTCATGGGTTGGTCTAAATTGGTCATTGTGCCCAGCCTCGTTATCAAAAGGCATATGATGGATGATTTTTCTGTCCCGCAACATAAAATAAGGAAAATTAGCCGCAGCGTAGATTTAGAGATATTTAAATTCTCAAAACCCCGACCAGACACAAATAAAATAATTGTGGGCATGATTAGCAGAGTCGTACCTCTAAAAGGCCATATTGATTTTTTAAAGGCTATGGCTAAGGTAGTCAGGGTCTTTCCTTTTATCAAGATCTGGATCGTGGGCGAGGTACCCCCTAATAAACAAGATTATAAACAAGAACTCGATACCCTCATCAGGCGCCTGGTCCTCTCTGATTATGTAGAGTTCCTGGGTCATCGAGAGGATGTGGCGAGTGTCCTTTCTAATATGAACGTACTTGTCTTTGCCAGCACCAAAGAGGAGTCATTCGGCAGATCCATTATTGAAGCCCAGGCAGTAGGGGTACCGGTGGTGGCTACAAAAATCCAGTCAGCCACAGAGATAATAGCAGACGGAGTTAGCGGTTTATTAGTCCAGCCCCAAGATCACAATGCTATGGCCGAGGCAATAACGAGGTTATTAAAAGATAAGAAACTCGTCTCTTCATTGGTGAGTAATGCCCGTAAAAATATAGAGGAAAAATACACCCTCCAGATTATGGCAGATAAGACCATTGGTGTTTATAAAGAGGCCCTGGATTTCCAAAATATACTAATCATAAAAATAGCTGCCTTGGGTGACGTGATTCTGGCTACCCCGTCTCTACGAGCCATCAGAGAACATTTTCCTAAAGCTATAATCTCCTGCCTGGTAGGAAAACAGGTCAAAGAGATTTTAGAGAATTGTCCTTATGTAGATGAGCTTATCGTCTATGATTATAAAGGACAGGACAAGGCCATAAAGGGCATTATTGAGGTATCCCAGAGATTACGCAGGTTCTCGCCCGATATAGTCGTTGATCTTCAGAATAACCGCAGAAGTCATATGCTTGCATTTTTATCTTTTGCTCAGCGAAGATATGGTTATAAAAATGGAAAATTCAGTTTTCTCTTAAATCATCTGGTTGAAGAACCTGATTTGTCCATCGGACCAGTCCAACATCAGGCTAGGACTTTAGCCATGTTGGATGTAAAAATAAATTCCTTAGATTTAGAGATGTGGCCCGGTAAAGAAGATGGTATTTATGTAAAGAGGCTCTTAGACCAAGGATTTATCCGCGATGAGGATATCTTGGTAGGTATTAACATTGGCGCCAGCAGAAAGTGGCAGACAAAACGCTGGCCACTTGAAAATTTTGCCCAGGTTTGCGATGAGTTGGCCAGCGATAAAATAAAGGTAATAATTACCGGAGATAGTAATGACTTAGAAGATGCAAAAAGACTTTTAAATCTTACCAAGACTAAGCCTAGGATTTTTTGCGCTAAGACTACCATTAATCAGTTATATTGTCTGATAAAAAGATGCAGGGTTTTTGTAAGTGCCGATACTGCCAGCCTTCACGTTGCCAGTGCCGCGGCCAGGCCCTTTGTAGCGCTCTTTGGCCCCACTGAGCCTTCTCGACACGTTCCTCCGTCGAGAGTTGCCTTTCGTGTTATAAAAAAATATATTGAATGTAGCCCATGTTATCGGAGAAACTGTAAAACCTCTCGGTGCATGAAACTTATTAGTCCTGCTGAAGTCGTTGAAGCAGTTAAGGCATTGTTATGATATCCTATCAAAAAATATTTACTAATTACACAGAAATTATAAAAGCATTATTTAATTAATGGGGTATATGAACATATTACTGCTTTGTACACATTTGAATCTAGGCGGTATTACTCAATACGTGAGTTCCTTAGCCAAGGGGCTTAAGGAACATAGTCACCAGGTCTTTATTGCCTCAAGCGGTGGACAAATGGTTGGGGAGTTAGCTAAACAAGGCATCCAGCATATAGATATTCCTATCCGCACCAAATCCGAAATAAGTCCGAAGGTAATTTTGGGCGCTTTAAAATTAAAATCAAAACTTAAGCGACATGAAATTCAAATTATCCATGCCAACAGCCGTGTAACTCAGGTATTGGCCTATTATCTTTCTAAATTCACTGGCGTTCCTTTTGTCTCTACCTGCCACGGTTTTTTTAAGTTACGTTTTTCTCGCAGAGTCTTTCCCTGTTGGGGCAAAAGAGTTATTGCGATAAGTGAACAAGTTAGACGGCACCTGGTCGATGATTTTCGTATCCCGGAAAGAGATCTGGTTTTGATACATAACGGTCTTGATTTAACCAGATATAGAGAGCCGGATTCAGGAAATAAAGGAATCAGAAAAAAAGAGTTTGGGCTCGGTGATGGACCGGTTATTGGAATTATTGCCAGACTTTCGCCCGTTAAGGGCCATAAATTTTTAGTCCTGGCTTTTAAAGAGGTTTTAAAAAATAACCCAAATGTGCAACTTTTAATTGTCGGTGATGGGCCGTTGAGGGATGAATTGATTACCCTGGCCAAAAACCTCGGTATAGAGAAAAATGTATTCTTTAAACCCTCCTGTTTAGATACAGTCCAATATTTGTCCGTTATGGATATATTTGTTATGCCGTCAATAAGAGAAGGGTTGGGTCTTGCTATAATTGAGGCCCAGGCCATGGGCTTACCTGTTGTGGCGAGTTGTATCGGCGGGATAAATACCCTTATCGAAGACGGCAGAAGCGGCCTCTTAGTCCAGCCGGCAGACTATCGGGCAATAGGCGAGGCCATAATTTTGTTACTCAAGGATAAAGATCTTTCTGGTAGGTTGGCAAAGAATGCTAAAGAAAGGGTAAAAGAGAATTTTTCTTTGGAATTAATGGTAAAGAAAACTGAAGAACTTTATAATTCAGTGTTAAATAAATTAAACACAGATGATCGCAGATGAAAAGAAACAGATGATCACAGATAACTACGATGAATCTGTGTTAATCTTGTATCATTTAATCTGTGCCCATCTGTGCAGAAATATTATTTTTTATGGAAGGCTTACAGGATAAAAAAAATATCTTATTAGTGAACGTAAACTGGTTAGGGGATGTGCTTTTTTCCACGCCAGCGATCAGGGCAATAAGAAAGGCGTTTACCTCATCCAGCATTAGCTGCATGATAGTGCCGCGCGTAAAAGAAATTCTAGAGGACAATCCCAATATTGACGAGCTAATCATCTATGACGAAGAGGGTATGCATAAGTCTTTGCTTGCCAAAGTTAAATTTATTGCGCAATTAAAAAAGAAGAAATTTGATCTGGTTATCCTGTTCCATCGCTCTTTTACCCGGACATTAATTTGCTATCTGGCAGGCATACCTACCAGAGTGGGTTATTCTACTTTTAAAAGAGCATTTTTGCTTACTCAAAAGATTAAACCTCAGATACGGTCGATGCATAGAATTGATTATCTCTCAAATATTGTTAATGCCATCGGTATAGAAACGGACAACAGTTTTTGTGATTTTTTTATTCAAGATAGTAACAGAGTTTTTGTAGATAAATTTTTATTTAACGCAGGTATAAAACAAGACGATACTATAGTAGTGCTTAATCCGGGCGGCAACTGGCAGCCCAAACGCTGGATGAAAGAAAATTTTGCCAGGCTGGCAGATAAACTGATTACAGATTTTAATCTAAAAGTTATTATTAGCGGCGGCCTAAAGGATATTGACCTGGTAGGCCAGATTACTAAATTAATGAACCAAAAACCTGTTGTTGCCTGTGGCCGGTTGACACTAAAACAGTTAGGGGCGCTATTTGAAAAAGCAAAATTAGTTATTTCGGCAGACTCAAGCCCATTGCATATTGCTGCATCCTTAGGGACGAAGATTATCGGACTATATGGCCCTACCTCAGTAGACATAACCGGACCCCGAGGCAGGGGCTATATCAAGATAATTCAAAAATCAATTGGCTGTAAGATTCCCTGCTATGACAGCGAATGTATTGATTTTCGCTGCATGAAGGTGATTACTGCTAAAGATGTATTGGATGAAGTGTATAAAGTGATTAAGTTATAATTAATAGGTTTAAGGGTTAGGAAGGGTTAGTATGGGTTAGAAGGGGATAGTAAGGGGTTTAAAAAATTTCCCCTACTTACCCTTGCTATCCCCTACTATACCTTACTATCCCCTAAACGTGAATAAAGCAGTAAAATAAGATGTTAAATAAAACCAAAATCAATAAGATCCTTCTCATTACCTTAAGCAATATCGGCGATGTAATCTTGACTCTTCCGGTCTTAGATGTTTTAAGGCAGGAATTCCCGCAGGCTAAATTGACGGTTATGACGGGCTCCAGGTCCAGCTCAATATTTGATAATGAATCGGGAATAGAAGTAATTATCTATAATAAAGCCGCTACCTTGCCGGAAAAGATAAACCTGCTAAAACAGCTAAGAGAAAAGAAATTTGATTTGGTAGTGGACCTGCGCCACACTGCCTGGGGTTTTTTTATCTTGCCTCGTTACATGACCAGCCCATTTTTAAGGATTCCCTCTAGTCTGGTACATATGAAAGACAGGCATATGTATAGGTTGAGGCCGATTCTGGGCAGTTCATCCACAGTTATTAATCAAAGCTGGCCTACTCTCAGCCAGAGAGACAAGGATTATATTGAAAGAATTCTACTTGATAACGGCATAAGGCAGGATGATAAGATTGTGTTAATTTGCGTCGGCGCACGCAGCCATATAAAGAGATGGAAGAGATACGGATTCATTTCTCTGGGCAACCGTCTCATAGAAAGGTTCAATATTAAATTAATTTTAGTGGGCGATGAGTCTGATGCCGAACTTTGTCTGGATATCGTCCATAAGATGCACAAGAATGTATTAAACCTCTGCGGCAGGACGACTATAAAACAATTAGCTTACTTAATAAAGAAGGCAAGCCTGGTTATTACGAATGACAGTGCAGTCCTGCATTTAGCCAGTTATCTAAACGCGCCGGTTTTGGCGATATTCGGACCGACTGACCCCGGTAAATATGGTCCCTGGAGCAAGGATTTTGCCCTGATAAGAAAGCAAATCCAATGCTCTCCCTGCCAAAAGGCACAATGTAAATTTAATCATGAATGTATGAATTTAATTCAGACTCAAGAAGTATTTGAGGCAGCCAGCAAATTTTTAGAAAAATGAATAAAACTAGTCGCATTTTGGTTATTAGAACAGACAGAATCGGAGATGTTTTACTATCTAGCCCCGTCATTAAGAATTTACGAATGGCTTATCCTTCATCATATATTGCTATGATGGTTGGTCCCTATGCAGCGGATATTGTGAGAACTAATCCCTATTTGAATGAGGTGATAGTTTATGACAAAGACGGTCTTCACCGGCCATGGTGGGCTTCCGTAAAATTCTCTCTTTTCTTACGAAAGAAACACTTTGATTTGGCACTGATTTTACATCCCACAAATCGGGTGCATATAGTATCATTTTTTGCCGGTATACCAAAGAGGATTGGCTACGACCGTAAATTAGGATTCTTACTTACGGACAGGATAAAACATACCAAACAACTAGGCGAAAAACACGAATTAGAATATAGCCTGGATTTGATTAGGTATCTGGGTATTGAACCCAAGGAAAAAGATTTATTTATGCCGATAAGAGAGGAATCAGAAAGATGGGTTGATGAGTTATTCAGACAGGAAGGCATAAAACCCACAGATAAGTTATTAGCTATTCATCCAGCTGCCAGTTGTCCCTCCAAGATTTGGCCGGCGCACAGATTTTCTGAAGTAGCAGATAGATTGATTAAAGAATATGGATTTAGGGTGATAGTTATTGCTGGTCCCAGGGATGTCAGATTGGCCGAAGAGGTAATCAAGAATATGCACCATAGCGCAATTAATCTTGCCGCAAAGACATCGGTTAGTCAGTTAGCCAGTGTTCTAAAGAGATGTAATTTATTTATCTCTAATGATTCCGGGCCAGTGCACATTGCCTCTGCAGTAGGTACACCTGTTATTTCTATCTTTGGCAGGAATCAAAAGGGCCTAAGCCCTCTGCGTTGGGGCCCTGTAGGTAAATTGGATAAGATTTTACATAAAGAAGTGGGTTGTCTTGAATGCCTGGCGCATAATTGTGTTAAGAAATTTAAGTGTCTTGATGCCATAACTGTAGAAGACGTTTTAGATACTGTTGATTTGATTTTGAAATAAAGTTATGCGGGTCCTGTCGAGGCTTTTTCTCGCAGCACCGCTCGTCCCGCCCCAGTCCCGAATGGGGTTATTCTTTGGAGACATTCATCGGGATCCCGAAGTGACACAAAAGCAATTACTACCTTCGGGACGTGGCAAGCTGCGCTCGAAGATTTTTCTCGCTCGTCCCTCGTTGCACTCGGGACACCGTGCCCGCTCGAAAAATCTACGTGCTGCTCAAATAAAGCCTCGCCACCCGCTATACGTGCTATTTGTCTAAATATCCAAAAATATAAAGTTACTTTAAGAATATAGATGAACAAGTGAGGGAGAGATGAGAAAGATATTATTAGGAATTGTTGTCTTACTTTTGATTACATCGGTCAGTTACTGTCAAGAGTCAAACCAATCCCTGCAACGGTTCGACAAAAACTCACCGCTTGTGCTCACCATCAAATCAGATAAGCAGGTGTATGAGTTAGATGACGATATAATTCTTACTTTAACAATGAAGAATATAGGCGAGGATGAGATTTATGTTCCTTATTTTGAGATATTGAATAATTCATTTCTTGTTATAAATGGGAAAGAAATAGCTTTTTCTGCTCCTGCTGTGGGTGGGCAAATAGAAGGTTATCTATTGCCAGGAGCTGAATTTCCATATAGGGTGCATATTAAAGGAATGTACGGTACAGATAAGGTAGGTGAATACTCTTTATTTTGGAGATACAAAAATCTCACCTCCAACACCATCACTATAGAGGTGAAGGGGAAGAAAGTATCAGAAGTACTGCCTCATATGGAAAAAGGGTGGGAGTTGTATAGCTGGAAAGTGGATAATGAGTGGCATTTTACTCTTATTCCTGGAACTAACCGAAATAAAACTTATGAAGAAATTATCTTAGCAAAATATAATCCAGGTCATACCGTTAAAGGTATTGGTTCAATTAAAGCCCTTCTTAAAAGACTTCCCAAGGGTGAAGGAGTCTTTTGGGTAACTAAAAAATGGTCAGGAATTACCACTGATGTTAAGGCCCAGCTTAGAAAGAATAATATTGCCTTGATATATCCTACTGAGGAAATTATTACTGAGATTAGAAATTATTGTAAGCAGTTAGGAGTTAAATTAGGTGGTCTTTCAAAGTGAAGGAGCAGTTTAAGGGGTAGGTAAGATGACCCATAAATCCAGTTGATTTAATCTTTAGATTATGCTAAACTAAAATTTTGTATGATGGATTTAAACAAGATAAAGGCATATTCCATAAGCAAGAGAAAAAGTAAGGTCCAGATGAGCGATTTTGCTGGAGCGCCTGCGCGGGGCAGAGATTTTTCTACCTTTTATCAGTCTTTACCCAATACATTAAGGGCAAAAGACCTAGCTGATATAGTTAATGCTATAGTCAGGGCCCATAGACAAAAGAAATCAGTAATATTTATGGCCGGAGCCCACGTGATAAAATGCGGGCTTAATCCTGTTGTGATTGAACTGATAAAAAAGAAAATAATTACCTGCCTTGCCTTAAATGGCGCCGGAATCATCCATGATTTTGAGATTGCTTTCCAGGCCAAGACCTCTGAGGATGTAGCAGAAAACCTAAAGAGCGGAAAATTCGGTATGGGAAAAGAGCCGGCTGATTTCTTGAATAATGCCATAAAAGAAGGCGTTAGTGAAGGCTTAGGGTTAGGAGATTCAGTTGCCCGTAAAATTACATGGTCCAAATTACGTTATAAGAATTTAAGCATTCTCTATAATGCCTATAGATATAAGGTTCCGGTTTGTGTATTTGTGGCTATCGGTACGGATATTATTCACCAGCATCCTTCCTTCGACGCCTCGCTTACTGGCGAGGGCAGCTACCGAGATTTTCACTTACTCGTAGGAAATGTATCCCGGCTAAATAAAGGTGGTGTGGTTTTAAATTTTGGCTCTGCGGTAATATTGCCGGAGGTTTTTTTAAAGGCCTTGAATTTAGCGCGTAACCTAGGGGTTACGGTAAAGGATTTTACCAGCGCTAACTTTGATATGATTCATCATTATCGGCCCAGAGAAAACGTGGTGAGAAGACCTGTAATGACCGGAGGCAGAGGCTACTACATTATCGGACATCACGAGATAATGCTTCCATTGTTGGCGCAGGCAGTTATAGAAAATGTCTAATGACTAAATCCGAATTTCGAATTAATTTCTAAATGTCCAATGTCTAATTAGACATTAAATCATTAAGGAATTAGTCATTTATTCGACAATGTCGCGACGAGCCCCAATGCTTGACATTGGGGGATCAGAGCGTATGCAAAGCAATTTCGAGAAAAGACGATTTCTTGATAAACTATTGGCATGGGGATAAAAAAGACCAGCCATGCCAGATATGACCTTTGGTATCATCTGGCGTTTAGCACAAAGTATCGCAAAAAGGTATTCAACGATGAGAGAACCAAACAGGAGACTGAACAGCTTTTTCGAGAAATCGCTTTGCATTATGATTTAGAGGTTGGCCAGGTAGAGGTGCTTTCGGATCATGCGCATCTAACCCTGTCAGCACCGCCAAGGATTGCTCCTTCTGTAGCTGTAGCAATATTAAAGAGTGTGAGCACGAAGATGCTGTTTAAAAAGTATAAATGGCTCAAATCCCTTTATTGGGGCGGAGAGATTTGGTCAGGAGGATACTTCGTGCGTAGCATTGGAACAAGTATCACAAAGGAAACAATCGAGAAATACCTTTTGGAGCAATCCGAGGAAAGATAATAGAGAAAAACAAGCCCCGATGCTTGCCATCGGGGTAAAACAGATGTGTTGACATTAGGAATTGGACATTAAGAGAGAAGTTTTTACGTCAATTAAATAACATGAAGGCCTATATTTTAAGAAGAATTTTAATTGCTATACCGCTGCTTTTAGCCATGTCCTTTGTCACCTTTTTATTTATCCATCTGGCACCGGGTAATTTCTTTGACAGCCTGAGGCTCAATCCGCAGATTTCCGAAGAGACCATTTTAAAATACCAGGCCCAGTATCATCTAGATATGCCGGTTATCGTGCAATATATTTATTGGTTAAAAAATATCCTGCGCCTTGACCTGGGATATTCATTTTTTTATAACTGCCCGGTTTCTAAGGTAATTTTTAGCAGGCTATTTAATACGATAATTTTATCGATTTCTTCACTCCTTTTAACTTGGTTGGTGGCAATTCCTCTAGGAATATATGCGGCGTTAAAACATAACCGTTTTGTTGACCGCCTGTTTTCTGTTTTGTCTTTATTTGGTCTGTCTATGCCGGGATTTTTCTTTGCGCTCATACTTTTGTATCTTGCTAGCCTCACCGGTTGGTTGCCTTTAGGAGGGATACGTTCCACAAATTTTGATTCTCTCTCGAGCTTGGCAAAGGCCTTCGATATCTTAAGACATTTGATTTTACCGGCTACTGTTATCTCTATTGCCAGCATCGGGTCTCTGCAGAGGATTATGCGGGCTAATTTGCTGGAGGTTCTACGGCAGCAGTATGTTTTATCGGCTAGAGCAAAAGGCCTGCCAGAAAGTTTGGTTATTTACAGGCATGCTCTTCGTAACGCCATAAATCCCTTAATCACTATTTTTGGTTATGAATTGTCAGGCCTGCTAAGTGGCGCAGCCTTAATTGAGATTGTCTTTAATTGGCCGGGCCTGGGTATGGTGATGTTAACCGCAGTCAGGGCCCAGGATTTGTTTTTAGTAATGGCGGGTATGCTTTTAGGCGGGGTCTTATTATTGTTTGGAAATCTGGCAGCAGATATCCTGCTTGCCTGGTCAGACCCCAGGATACGCTATGAATAAGGATAATTTTTTCTGGCAGAAGTTTAGAACTAATAAGTTATCCTTTATATGTTTATGGGTAATTTTATTTTTATATCTTGCGGCTTTATTTGCCGATTTTCTTTCCGTGTATAACTATGATAACGAAGACAGAAACTGTTCTTTCTCTGGCCCCACCAGGTTAAATTTTATAGATAACCGAGGGAAACTGCATCTTAGGCCATTTATTTATCGCTATTCGTTTCACTTTGATGAGTATTACAGGAGGATTTACCAAATAGATAAGAC
>Ga0315289_10008356_pt1 | contig 14988 bp, 14 predicted proteins | sample YL17G11_40_MG_FD_203452 | JGI IMG/M metagenome (GOLD analysis project Ga0315289, IMG submission 203452) | Sediment microbial communities from Yellowstone Lake, YNP, Wyoming, USA - YL17G11_40 | ecosystem: Environmental > Aquatic > Freshwater > Lake > Sediment | place: USA: Wyoming | collected...
GTGCGTTCAAACGCAGTGGATTTGGTAATTATTGATTCTGTGGCTGCACTCACCCCTCGTGCAGAGATAGAGGGTGAAATGGGTGATTCGCATGTGGGTTTACAGGCGCGGCTTATGTCGCAGGCATTACGCAAACTAACCGCAGCAATAAGTAAATCGCGCACCTGCGTAATCTTTATCAATCAATTAAGGGAAAAAATCGGAGTGATGTTTGGAAGCCCAGAGATAACTCCCGGTGGAAGGGCGCTTAAGTTTTATGCATCTGTGAGATTAGACGTAAGGAAAATCGCTACTATAAAAGAAGGGGATAATGTTATTGGTAACAGGGTAAGGGTAAGGGTAGTGAAAAATAAGGTTGCCCCTCCATTTAAAGAGGCGGAATTTGAAATCCTGCATAATGAGGGCATTGCCAAGACCTCCAGCGTCTTGGATGCAGCGGTTAATTTGGGTATTATCGAGAAATCCGGAACCTGGCTTTCTTTCCAGAATGAGAAGCTGGGTCAGGGAAGGGATGCTGCTGTAAAATTCCTGAAAGAAAAACCCAAATTGCAGGAAGAGCTCGAAAAAGAGGTCAGGAAAAAAAGGTAAGGGTAATATGAAAAGAAATAGCATAATTTTCAGCGTAAGTTTTTTATTAATCGGGTTAATAATCGGGGTTGCATTACCACAGACCCCTTCGTCTTTTGAAGAATTTAGGATGGAGGACGCAGTAATTAATGTGGCTAACATAACCGGCAAGGCAGTGGTATCTATAAGCACAGAACACACCGCCAGGATTAAAGGGGGAAGGAGATATTATTTTAGTTATCCTTTTGGCGGCTCGCTCGGAGAAGACGAATCCTTTCGCAGGTTTTTTGATGATTTCTTTGGCGAGATGCCGGACAGGGAATACAAGCAGATGGGCCTGGGTTCAGGCGTGATTATTGACCAGGAGGGTTATATCTTAACCAATGAGCACGTGGTCAATGACGCGGACAAAATCACGGTGACCTTATCCGACGGAAGAAATTTCAAAGGAGAAATCAAAGGCAGGGATGCGCGCGCAGACCTGGCAGTCATAAAAATAAACGCCCGTAATCTGCCGATGGCATCTTTAGGGGATTCCGATAATTTAAAAATCGGGCAATGGGTGGTAGCCATAGGCAACCCTTTTGGTTTTGCCATGCAAAACCCCGAGCCCACTGTAACCGCAGGTGTAATCGGCGCGCTGCACCGTTCTTTAGGAAGGATTACTTCACGCGACAAGGATTATAATGACCTTATCCAGACAGATGCAGCTATAAATCCCGGCAATTCCGGCGGACCCCTGGTTAATCTTAAAGGAGAAGTAGTGGGTATTAATGTAGCCATATTTTCAACCAGCGGGGGTTACCAGGGCGTAGGGTTTGCCATACCTGTTAATAACGCCAAACGGATTATCTCCAAGCTTAAGGAGGGTAAAAAGATAGTTTATGGCTGGCTGGGAGTAACAGTGCAGGATTTAACCGATGATTTAGCAAAATATTTTGGCTTACCCGATAAAAACGCAGTGTTAGTTGCTAAGGTGTTAGAGAATAGCCCTGCGCAAAAAGCAGGCATGAAAGAAAGTGACGTAATAAAACAACTTGATGACAAACCCGTTAATAATGTAAGGGAATTATTGAACGCGGTTGCTAAAACTGAGATTGGGCATAAGGTAAAGGTAGTTGTAGTGCGCGAAAAAAAAGAATTGACCCTGGAGGTAGAGATTGGCGTGCGACCGGAAAATTTAGAGGAAGAAAGCCCCTCGGCTGTATCTACTGCTAACTGGCGGGGATTAGAGGTTGAGGACGTAAGTTCCGACAATGCGCGCCGTTTTAGAATTGAGGACAAAATTGGCGTGGTAGTGGTAGATATTGAGCCAAATAGCCCGGCAGATGAAGCAGGTATAGTGCCGGGGGATATAATTTTAGAGATAAATAGACAAGGCATCAAGAATATGTCTGATTATGAAAAAATAACCAAGGGCTTAAAGGGCAATGCATTAATCAGGACATCGCGCGGATACTTTTTGGTAAAAGGTGAAGAATAATAGAGAAGCGCTTCAGAAAGCAAGGGATTATGCATTTCTGCTGCTTAAGTTCAGGTTACGTAGCGAAAAGGAGATCTGCCAGCGCCTTAAAAAGAAAAGGTTTGATGAGGAAATAATAAGAGACACTGTATCATTTTTAAAGGATAAGGGATTTATCGATGATAACCTTTTTGCTAAAACCTGGATTGAATCCCGCATAAAGAAACCCTTAGGCCTGAGAAAAATAAGACAGGAATTAAATCTAAAAGGCATAGATAAGGAAATCATAGATACTCAAATCAGCGAAATAAAGAAAGATTACTGCGAACAGGATTTGGTAAAGAAAATTGCGAAAGTGCGACTCAGTAAATTAAAGGATATTGAGCCACGCAGTGCCAAAAGGCGGGTATATGCATATCTGTTGCGCCGCGGTTTCTCTCCCGAAATAATTATTGATGCATTAAGCTAAGAAATGCAAGCATACATCTTAAGAGAAAAATTTTTGGATTTTTTTAAATCTAAGAAACATAAGATTGTAGATAGCGACACTCTGGTGCCCAAAGACGACCCCACAGTTTTATTTACGCCTGCAGGGATGAATCAATTCAAAAAAGAATTCCTGGGGCTTGATTCGGGTTTTAAACGCGCGGCTACCTGCCAGAGATGTTTGCGCACCGATGACCTGGATAAGGTCGGAAAGACACCCGGACACCATACGTTCTTTGAGATGCTGGGAAATTTTTCCTTCGGAGACTATTTTAAAAAAGAAGCTATCTCTTGGGCCTGGGAATTTTTAACCGAAGAACTCAAAATTAAAAAAGAAAAACTCTGGGTTTCAGTATACGAAGATGATTCAGAGGCCTATAAAATATGGAAGGATTTAATAAAAGTCCCTGCTGAAAAGATTATTAAATTAGGCGATAAGGAAAACTTTTGGCCTTCTGAGGCAAAGAAAAAAGGCCCTAATGGTCCTTGCGGACCCTGTTCAGAAATATTCTTTGACCAGGGTAGTAATATAGGGTGCAAAAAACCGGATTGTGACCCTTCCTGTGACTGCGGAAGATTCGTGGAGGTCTGGAACCTCGTATTTACGCAATTTAACCGCAGAGAAGGCGGGGTATTAGAGCCCCTACCTAAGAAAAATATTGATACGGGTATGGGCCTTGAGAGGTTGGCTGCGGTTGTGCAGGGGGTATATAGCAATTTTGAGACGGATTTGTTTCAGCCGATAATAAAAGAAATTGAAGAGGGACAGTCCCCTTCGGGGACAGTCCCTCAAAAAGATTTAGTTTACGCTGTCGCAGACCATATTCGCGCAATCGCATTTGCTATATATGACGGAGTCCTGCCTTCAAATGAAGCAAGGGGCTATGTGGTGAGAAAACTAATCCGCAAAAGCACGCTGCATTTAAGAACGTTAAGGTTTACCCCGTTAGAGACTATAGGTAGGCAGGAGAAAGATAAGATGTCTCTAACGGGGTTTACTCAACCGTTTTTATATAAATTAGTTCCTGTATTAGCGCAAATAATGGAGCCGTATTATCCTGAATTACAGGAACGCAAAGAAAATATCTCTGAGATTATCTTAGCAGAAGAGAAAAACTTTATCGAGATTTTAGATTCTATTAAAGAGTTTACCGAGAATGAAAAAAAACCAATACTAGAAAGCGCTAAGCGAGATAAATCTACTCAGCCCCCCAATACCACTGGAATGGTCCTGGCCAGCGCAAAAACTTCTAGTACTATTGCCATAACCGCAGTTCGGCTTTATGAAACTAATGGTTTACCTATAGAAGAAACTCTTCCTGAATTTTATAAGGTAATTGAATTCGTAGGCGTCCAGAGAGATGATAAAACCACGAAAAGGGACATTGAGGCGAACCTTAATAAGCTTAAAGAGCTGTCTAAATCACAAAGTAAAATGAAGGGCGATGTTTTCAGCGATAAAGACATGCTTTATTATGTCAAGGCAACGCAATTCTTCGGTTACAAAGATTATTCCACCAAAGCAAAGATAATAAAGATAATAAAAGACAATACCGAGACAAAGAAGATACAAAAGGGTGAGCGGGTTTCGATAATTCTGGATAAGTCGGTTTTTTATCCTGAATCAGGGGGTCAGGTCCAAGATACAGGCGAGATTATAAAAGGAAAAAATATTTTTGAGGTTTTGGATACTAAAAAGATTGGCAAGGTAATTCTTCATCACGGTCAGGTTAAATCAGGAAGTTTTAAAAAGGGCGATTTAATAACAGCTAAGATAAATCTCGAGCGTCGCTTGAGCATAGCCAGAAATCACACTGCCACACATCTTTTACAGGCAGCTTTAAGAAAGGTGCTGGGCGCTCATGTCAAGCAGCAGGGCTCACTGGTTGCGCAAGACAGGTTGCGTTTTGACTTTACGCACTTTAAGGATATAAATAAAGAAGAGCTGTATAGGATAGAAGAAGTTGTTAATAGTTATATAATAAACAATTATGAGCTTACTGCCAAACATATGCCTTTATCAGAAGCAAAGAGAAAAGGCGCATTGGCATTCTTTGCGGAAAAATATGAGAGTAAGGTCAGGGTTGTCTCTATAGGAGAATTTTCCCAGGAGCTCTGCGCTGGAACGCATCTGGACTCTACCGGCCAGATCGGTATTTTTAAGATTGTCCGTGAAGGCTCAGTAGCACAAGGTATACGCAGAATAGAAGCGGTAACCGGTACATTTGCATACAAGGCAGTAAAAGAAGAGGAGAGTATCATTGCTGATATATCTTCGGCCTTAGGCGTGCCGCAGGATAATATAGCTGAAGAATTAAAAAAGAGGCTGGCGCGGGTAAAGGAACTGGAGAAGAAATTATCCCTGCAAAAATTCAACACCCTTAAGACATCCATAGAAGAAGACATTAATAAAAAGGAAATTATCAACGGAATTAATTTTATTACTCATGTTGATATAGATGCGAATTCAGTGAGAAAGGCAATTGATCTGATAAAAGAAAATTTACAGGAAAATACAGTTATTGCCTCTTCCACCGGAACCAACTTGGAGAATCAGGTTTTTTTGGCTATAGGTGTCACAGGGGACCTATTGGATAAAGGGCTGGATGCCTCTGAATTAATCAAATTCATTACTGTAGAAATCGGGGGTAGCGGCGGAGGCAGAAAAGATTTTGCCCAGGCAGGAGGCAATAAGCCCCAGAATTACAAAACCGCTATCCAGAAATTAAAAGAAATAATAAGTAATTTAAAAATTTAGAATGAAGATTATCCGTTTTACCAGCAAAAAATTAGAAAAGATTTACAACCGCACGTTTATAAAACAGGGCCGCATCGAAGAGCGGGTGAGGAAAATTATCGAAGATGTGCGCGTCTTTGGAGATGAGGCGCTCATAAAATACACTAAGAAATTCGACGGGGTTAAATTGTCCCCGAGGCAGTTAAAGGTTTCTGAGATAGAGATTAGCGGTGCCTACCAGAATATCAGCCCTAATTTTGTATCGAGTTTAAAGGTTATCATTGAAAATGTAAATAGATTCTACCGAAAGACCTTAAGGAAATCCTGGAGGATGAAAGACTCTGACGGGGTTGTGCTGGGTGAGAACTACACTCCTTTAGAAAGAATAGGAGTCTATATTCCAGCAGGAACCGCGCCTCTTGTCTCCACTGTTTATATGACAGTTCTTCCGGCGAAATTAGCCGGCGTGAAAAGAATAGCCTTAATCAGCCCTCCTGATAAAAATGGTTTTATAAATCCGCACATACTGGTGGTAGCTGACCTTTTAAAAGTAGATGAGATTTACCGCGTAGGCGGGGCTCAGGGGATTGCAGCCCTTGCATACGGAACAAAAACAGTGCCTCGCGTAGATAAAATTGTAGGGCCCGGCAATATCTATGTAAGCGAGGCAAAAAGACAGGTCTTCGGCCTTGTTGATATTGATATGATTGCCGGACCTACGGAACTGGTGATTATTGCAAACCGCTACAGCGACCCGAAATTTATTGTCGCTGACTTACGCGCCCAGGCAGAACACGTAAAAGGTTTAACCATCCTGATTACAAATTCTAAGAGTTTAGTTAAAGATGTAAAATCAGAGCTCGACGGTAATAATGGTTTTATTATTTTAACTAAAAACTTAGAGCAGGCAGTTGAGATTACCAATAAAATTGCCCCCGAACACCTTGAGATTATGGTCAAGAATCCACAGAGATTAGTTAAAAGGATAAGGAATGCCGGAGCGATATTTTTAGGGCCTTATAGCCCGACTGCTGTGGGCGATTATGTTGCCGGGCCAAGCCATGTCCTGCCCACCATGGGAACAGCGAGATTTTTTTCAGGATTATCGGTGTTTGACTTTATGAAAAGCAACCATATAATCAGTTATTCTAAAAAGGCGCTTGAAAAGATAAAAGACCCGTTAGAGAAAATTGCCAGTATCGAAGGATTGAATAAGCATCTGGATTCAGTCAAGGCGAGGTTCTTATAAGAGGGTAGATAAGCGTAGCCAGTAGGGACTGTCCCCGAAGGGGACTGTCCCACGACAAGAGGTGCGCTGAAGGCTAGACAAGCGAAAAGGAGACTAGCTTCAATGAAAAAACGGATAGCAGAAATAAAAAGAAAAACAAAAGAGACAGATATAACCGTTAAATTGAATATCGACGGTACCGGAAAATCCAGTATAAACACCGGTATAGGAATCCTTGACCATATGCTGGAATTATTTACTTTTCATGGATTGTTTGATTTAGAGATTACTGCTAAGGGTGATTTAAAAGTAGATATACATCATACCAACGAAGATATTGGAATTGTGTTGGGTGAGACTTTTAAAAAGGCGCTGGGAGATAAGAAAGGAATCAGAAGATTCGGCTCTGCTTCTGTGCCGATGGAAGAGGTAGTAGCAAATATTACAGTTGATATTAGCGGCAGAGGTTGGTATCGTCCTGATTCTGCTGGTATTAGAGCGGGTGAGAAGGACGGTTATAGATTTGATGACGCAGAACATTTCTTCGAGTCATTTGCTAAAAATCTGGGTATGAATTTAAACATCAAGGTTGACCACCCGATAATGTCTCTTTTGCATACAACCCTGGAGCCTGTCTTTAAGGCCTTAGGTATTGCATTAGACCAGGCCACGCAAATCGACCCCCGTAGAAAGGGCATCCCTTCAACCAAAGGCGTGATTGACTAAAATGATTGCCATTATTGACTACGGTATGGGCAACATTCATAGTGTGCAAAAGGCATTAGAGTTGTTCGGAGCAAAGACTACTGTTACCAATAATCCCGAAGAGATCAGGGCGGCTGACAAAGCAGTTTTGCCGGGGGTGGGCGCATTTGACGATGCTATGCTGGAATTGAAAAAACAGGATTTAATATCCGCCTTAAATGAGTATATAAAAAACAGGAGGCCGTTTTTGGGAATCTGTTTAGGTATGCAGCTTCTGTTCGAGGAGAGCGAAGAAGCAAGTGAATCAAAGGGGTTAGGGATACTAAAGGGCAAAGTTAAAAGATTCACAGAATTAAAGGGGCTTAAGGTGCCTCATATGGGCTGGAACCAATTGAAAATAGTCTCAAGTGTGTGCCCATTATTAAAAAATATTCCGGATAATTCTTATATGTATTTTTGTCATTCTTATTATCCTGAACCAAAAGATAGGAATTCAAGTGCTGCAACTACAGATTACGGAAGAGAATTTAGCTCTGTTGTCTGGCAGGATAATGTCTACGGCGTGCAGTTTCATCCGGAGAAGAGCCAGAAAACCGGACTTAAGATGTTAGAAAATTTTGTTAATTTATGCTGATTATTCCGGCGATAGACATAAAAGATGGTTGTGTAATAAGATTTGTTCAGGGAAAATTTGATAAGAAAATATATTCACGAGACCCTGTTAAAACCGCAAAACATTGGGTAAAAAGCGGGGCGGAGCTGCTGCACATAGTTGATTTAGACGGCGCCTTCACAGGAATACCAAAGAATTTAGATACAGTAAAAGCAATCGCCGAGAGTGTTTCCGTGCCCATACAATTTGGAGGCGGGATAAGAAAAATAGAAACCGTAAAGAAATTGCTTGATTTAGGAGTCTGGCGCGTTGTGCTGGGAACAAAGGCAATTGTAGACAAGGTCTTTTTAAAAAAAGTATTTTCTAAATTTGATGACAAAATTATTGTAAGCCTTGATACAAAAGATAATCTTCTATCAATCAAGGGCTGGCAGAGCAGCCATAAAAAAACGGACATATCAAGATTTGCGACGACGTTAAAAGATATGGGTTTTAAACAGCTCATCTATACCGATATATTAAAAGACGGTACATTGAGCGGACCGAACATAAAAGGAATAAAAAAATTATTAAAAGAAACCGGTTTACAATTAATCGCATCTGGCGGTATATCTTCTCTGGATGATATACGCAAACTTAAGGGGATAGAGAAGCAAGGACTGACAGGAGTAATTATAGGCAAGGCCCTGTATGAAGGTAAGTTTACCTTAAGTGAAGCCCAAACTTGCGGAGCGTAAGCGAACGCAAGTTTGATGGCTGAACTTACCCCCGCTGCTTCGCAAAGCGAAGCAAAGCGGCGGGGGTCAATTCGCAGACACTGGAAACACTATTTAATAATACAGTTATAACTTATGTCGCTCTTTCAGAGCTCCGTAAGTTATCTGCTCATTGAAAGGAGGAGGTATGGTAAGAAAATGGGTCATTGTGTGTGTCTTACTTATTTTTGCGGTTTCACTAAGCGGATGCGCTACAGCGCGCAAACGAAAAGACTTAGAAATCCAGGGCTTAAGAAACCAGATTTCAGTTTTAGAGACTCAGATTCAATCTAAAGATGAAGAAATTAGCAGTTTAAAAGATGCTTTGGCTAAAGCCGCACAAGAGAAAGCAAGAGCAAGGGTCGGCACAAAACGGATAGGTAAGAAAAGAGTTGTAGGCGAGATAAAATCGCGGCCAAAGGCGAAACAGATTCAGATTGCCCTAAAAAATGCCGGTTATGAACCCGGGCCTATTGACGGCAGAATGGGAAAACAGACCCGCGATGCGATAAAGGCATTTCAAACGGCGCATAATTTGCCTGCTGACGGAAAGGTCGGTAAGCAGACCTGGAGTTTGCTAAGTGATTATCTGTATAAGAAAGTGAAGTAAACAGATTAACTAATTAACCAATGCTAGCCAAGCGCATAATACCCTGTCTGGATATTAAGGAAAACAGGGTGGTTAAAGGCGTAAAATTTTTAGGATTAAAAGACGCAGGCAACCCTGTAGAGATAGCTAAGGTTTACGATGAACAAGGTGCAGATGAACTTGTGTTTTTGGATATCACTGCCAGTTTCCAAAAGCGTAAGACCCTGGTTGATTTAGTCGAAAAAATCGCCAAAAATATATTTATGCCCTTTACTGTCGGCGGCGGAATAACGGATACCGGCGACATAAGGGATATTTTAAACGCAGGCGCAGAAAAGGTATCCATTAACACACAGGCGGTAAAATGCCCGGATTTAATTTCTGATGCCTCCAAGAAATTTGGCAGTCAGTGTATCGTGGTAGCGATTGATGCAAAAAAAGATAATGACAGCTGGCAGGTATATATTAACGGCGGCAGGACACCCACAGAATTAGACGCTGTGGAGTGGGCAAAGAAAGCCGCTGGTTTGGGTGCCGGTGAAATCCTTTTGACCAGCATGGACTACGACGGAACAAAAGACGGTTTCGACATAGCATTAACCAAAGCAGTAGTTAACACAGTGAACATACCTGTTATCGCCTCAGGCGGCGCGGGGAAATTGGAACATTTTTATGAGGTCTTCACTCAAGCAGGGGCTTGCGCAGCTCTTGCGGCTTCGATATTTCACTACCAGGAATATTCGATAAGACAGGTTAAAATGTATTTAAAAGAAAAGGGAGTTCCGGTTAGGTTATGACCCCGTTAGAAACTTTGATACTCGAAGTATTCGAACTTTTCTAACGGGGATAATTGGAGGTTTCTAACGGGGATGACAAAAAAAATAAGATTTAACACTTCGACTATGCTCAGTGTTAATGGTGAGCGGAGTCGAACCATTAATCTAAAGAATTTAAAATTCGATAAACAGGGCTTGATTCCCGCAATAATCCAGGATTATAAGAATAACAGAATTTTGATGCTCGCCTTTATGAATAAAGAATCATTGGAGAGGACCATAAAATCAGGCAGGACATGTTTCTGGTCGCGTTCCAGAAAAGAATACTGGGTTAAAGGCAAAACCTCTGGCAACTATCAGTCCGTAAAATCCATAGCCTATGATTGTGATATGGATGCGCTGTTGATTAAGGTCAGCCAAATTGGTGTAGCCTGCCATACGGGAAACAAGAGTTGTTTTTATAGAAGATTGATTTAATGTATTATCCTTCACTTAAAGAGTTCTTAAAATTATCTTCTAAGGGTAACGTCATACCGGTATATAAGGAGATCAACGCTGACCTGGATACTCCGGTCTCTGCCTTCTTAAAGATAAAAAAAAGCGACTTTGCATTTTTATTTGAATCCGTTGAAGGACAGGAGAAGATTGCGCGATATTCTTTCTTAGGAAGCAATCCGTCTTTCGTATTCAAGAGCAAGGCCAACCATATCGAGATACTCTATCCGAAAGATAAGCATATCAGGCGGTTTGTTACTAGGGTTACGCCCCTGGATGAAATCAAAAAAATTATGAAAGATTTTAAAGCCGTCACTGTATCAGGCCTGCCGCGTTTTTACGGAGGCCTGGTCGGATTTATCGGCTACGATACCGTGCGGTTCTTTGAAAGGATACCGGATAAAAACCCCGATGATTTTAAACTGCCGGATTGTATGTTTATCTTAACGGATACCATCCTGATTTTCGACCACGTTAATCATACAATAAAAATTGTCAATAATATTATATTACCAAAGCAAAGCAATAGACTCCCAAAAACAAAAAAGTCAAAGATTTATTACGCTGCAATAAAAAAGATAAAAGCGATAGAGAGTGATTTTATAAAGCCAGTTGTAGAGAAAGAAGCGGAAGATAAAAGGCGAAGTAAAAAGGTCAGCGTACCATCTAATTTTACAAAATCTGAATTTCAAAACATAGTAAATAAAGCAAAGGGCTATATAAAAAGGGGAGACATTATCCAGGTAGTTTTATCACAGCGGTTTAAATTAAAGATTGAACGCCAGACCCTTGAAATTTATCGCAATCTCAGGAGCCTGAACCCATCGCCTTATATGTATTTTCTAAAATTAAAAGACGTGGTATTAATCGGGTCGTCTCCTGAAATGCTGGTCCGTTGCGAGGATGGCCTGGTTCAGACGCGGCCTATTGCAGGCACAAGGCCCCGCGGAAAAACAGAAGAAGAGGACAAAATTTTAGAAAAGGAGCTCCTCAACGATAAAAAGGAAAGAGCAGAACATCTGATGCTGGTAGACCTGGGAAGAAATGACTTAGGCAGGGTTTGTCGGACAGGAACAGTTAAGGTTAATGAATTTATGGGCATAGAAAGATACTCCCATGTGATGCATCTGGTAAGTGAAGTAAGCGGTAGGCTCGACAATAAAAGATACGATATTTATGATGCGCTAAGGGCAACTTTTCCAGCGGGCACGGTTTCCGGAAGCCCGAAGATCCGCGCTATGGAGATTATTGATGAATTAGAAAATTCAAGGCGCGGGCCCTATGCAGGGTGCGTGGGTTATTTCAGTTTTTCGCATAATATGGATACCTGTATAACGATTAGGACAATAGTTGTTAGGGGCGGCTATGCTTATATACAGGCAGGCGCGGGTATTGTTGCGGATTCCGTTGCACAAAGGGAATATTTCGAGTCGGTTAACAAGGCAAAGGCCTTAATTGAGGCGATTACAAAAGATTAAAAAGGAGAAACAATGGCAGTGCACATACGTCTGAGAAGAATTGGCAAGAATCCAAAAGGAAGGCCTCATTTCAGGGTCTCGGTTTTTGACGAGCGCAGGGGCAGGGACAGTAAATTTATCGAAGAATTAGGTTTTTATAAGCCCACCACCGGAGAAGCAAAAATAAAAACAGAACGCATTGACTTTTGGATAAAAAACGGTGCCGAGCTTTCAGCGACGGTTAAGAGTCTGGTTAAAAAAATTGAAAAGGAGGCAAAAAATGCCGCAAGGACAACAAGCAGTTAACCCCATAATAAACTTTTTTCCTTTAATCCTGATATTTGTTATTTTCTATTTTCTGCTTATTCGACCTCAAAAAACAAAGGAAAAAGAACATCAGAAGATGATTGCTAATCTAAATAAGAATGATGAGGTGGTAACATCGAGCGGTATTCACGGAACAATAGTAAATGTGAAGGATAAAACTGTAATTTTAAGAATAGATGAGAATGTAAAGATAGAAGTAGAGAAGAATTGCATTGCCTATATAAAGAAACCGCAAGGGGTACAGAGCTAACAAAGCATTGCCAGTAGGGACTGTCCCACGACAAGACACGGATTAATCGGGAGATACAATGGAACGGAAACTTATTTATAAAATTATTTTTATTCTGGCAATTTTGGGTATCTGCGCATATTTTACCTTTCCGATAAACAAAAGGATAAATTTAGGCCTGGACTTAAAAGGCGGGATGCATCTTTTGCTTAAGATAGATACCAGCCATTTAACCAAAGAGGCAAAGGAGGATGCTGGGGAGCGGGCAGTCGAGGTAATCAGGAACAGGATTGATGAGTTCGGCGTAAGAGAGCCCTCTATCCAAAAACAAGGCGAAGATGAGATTGTAGTGCAATTACCAGGGGTTACTGACAGACAGCGGGCTATAGATATAATCGGCAAAACCGCCATGCTAGAATTTAAGCTGGTTTCGAATGACCAGGACTTGCTAAAACAGGCGATAGCAGGCACAGTGCCTGATGGTTATGAATTAAAATATACCCAGGAAGATAATGAACCCGTGCTTTTAGAAAAACAGGCGGTTTTAGCCGGTGATGCCCTGAGCAATGCCTCTGTGCAATTCAGCCAAAGCGAATTTAATGAACCGGTTGTCAGTTTAAAATTCAATGCGGAAGGGGCAAAGAAGTTTGCCGAGATTACTTCCAATAATGTTGGCAGGAGATTAGCCATTGTTCTGGATGGCAAGGTTCAGTCAGCGCCCCGGATAAAAGAGGCCATACCTTCCGGTGAAGCAGTAATAACCGGCCGTTTCACTACTGAACAGGCGCAGGATTTGGCGCTTGTTTTAAGGGTAGGCGCACTTCCTGCTCCCATGCATATAGAGGAGGAAAGAACCGTTGGTCCGTTATTGGGACAGGATTCCATAAATAAAGGGATTAAAGCCAGTATTATCGGCGGTACGCTCGTTTTCGTTTTTATGGCATTGTATTATCTTTTAGCGGGCATCGTAAGCGATATAGCGCTTTTGATGAACCTGTTGATAATTTTGGGTGGATTGGGGATTTTACCGGTTTTATTTCCCGGCGTATCTGCAACGCTAACATTACCAGGCATTGCTGGTATTGTATTATCTTTGGGTATGGCAGTAGATGCCAATGTGCTTATCAATGAGCGTATAAGAGAAGAATTGGCAACCGGCAGGAATTTACGCACTGCAATAACCAACGGTTATAACAGGGCATTCAGCGCTATTTTTGATTCCAATCTTACTACTTTGATTGCCGCTTTTTTACTGTTTCAATTCGGCACAGGCCCGATAAGAGGTTTTGCAGTAACCTTAACCATCGGTTTAATTGCCAGTATGTTCACTGCTATAGTGGTTACCCGCACGATATTTGAGATTCTGTTAAACTTGGGTTTCTTAAAATCGCTGCCGATGTTAAAATTAATCAAAGAAACAAAATTGGATTTTATCGGCAAGAGAAAGATTTTTTATGCTATCTCATTAATTGTAATAATAGTCGGCCTTACATTCTATTTTAAAAGAGGCGAGCACGCTTACGGTATTGATTTTGCCGGTGGACAGTTACAGGAATACAGTTTTAAGACGCCGCCAGCTATAGACCAGGTGCGTCAGGTTTTAAAGGAGATAAACTCAAGCGACGCATCAATCCAGCAGTTTAAAGAGAATCCCCGCGTTGTGCTTATCAGGACAGCAGAAGATAAGAGCCAGATTTTAACGGATAAGCTAAAACAAAGGTTTCCTGAACAGGATATTCAGATACTCAGGATAGAACGCGTAGGCCCCGTAGCAGGAAAACACTTAAAAACAAAGGCAGTTTATGCCCTTATCTGGTCGCTGGTCGGTATTTTAATCTACGTGGCTTTTAGATTTAAGCACTTCAATTTTGCCGTAGCCGGCGTAATTGCGCTTATTCACGATTGTTTAGTGGCATTGGGATTTTTAGCTATTACAGGTAGACAGATAGATCTCTTAAGCGTCACTGCTTTTTTGACTATTGCAGGTTATTCTATTAATGATACGATTGTTATTTACGATAGGGTTAGAGAAAATGCCAGACTTTTTAGAAAGCTGAATCTTTATGAGCTGATAAACTTAAGCGTTAACCAGACCTTGGGCAGGACAATCCTTACTTCCGCAGTTACATTACTTGTGGTAATAGCTATTTTCTTTTACGGTGGAGAAGTATTGAGCAATTTTGCCTTTGCTTTACTGGTAGGATTTATCTCGGGTGTTTATTCTACGGTTTATATTGCCTCGCCTTTAGTTCTTGCCTGGAGCCGCAAAACTTCAAATTAAGGTGTTTAAATCGCTTAAAATTTATACAGGTTTAACCGTTGATTTAGAGAACATTCTCTCTATCTTAATTGAGTACGGCTACAACAGGCATGAGAATGTTTCTGGTGAAGGGGATTTTTCCCGGCGCGGAGGAATTATTGACATATTCCCAAATTCATTTGAATTGCCCATACGTATAGAATTGAATAACGATGTAATCGCCTCAATAAAGACGTTTAACCCTTCTACAGGTGAGGCGCTCTGGGAACATAAAATGGTTATTATCCTGCCGATAAAGAAAG
>Ga0315289_10008358_pt1 | contig 14986 bp, 9 predicted proteins | sample YL17G11_40_MG_FD_203452 | JGI IMG/M metagenome (GOLD analysis project Ga0315289, IMG submission 203452) | Sediment microbial communities from Yellowstone Lake, YNP, Wyoming, USA - YL17G11_40 | ecosystem: Environmental > Aquatic > Freshwater > Lake > Sediment | place: USA: Wyoming | collected...
GTGATCGTGTCGAGGATATAACCGGGATGGATCCGGGAGGGCGCCACGGGGTCGAAACTCACTTCCTTCCGGGCCTGAGGAAGCGTGAGGGCTTTGGCGCTTGAAAGACCAGAACCCGGAGCGGCCGGCCCCGAGTCCCGCAGGGACGCCGATCCCCTCAGAATTACTCCAGGGCGTGATATCCGGCGATAATCGTCGATGAATTCGTAATACATGACATCGTCGCGGCTCAGGGTCACCCGAGCCGCCGGCCGGTCGGTGGATTCGGTGGACACGGCCTGCAGGACGGCTTCCCGGTGTTCCGTCATGTAGAAATTGATTGTAGCGAGCTCGTCGTCCGGCCGCTCCGGCGAGGGCTTCTGGAAATGGCGGCTGACCCCGAGCGTTATCAAGACGACCACGGCGACTTCGGCAAACCGAAGGGCTGTTTTCCCGGCGAATACGGGCGTTAAAACCTTCCTCCACCACGATTCCCGGGATTCCAATCCCGCTTGCAGGCGCCCATAGAGATCCTGCGGAGGCTCTACGGCTTTCCAAGTTTGGAGCACGCCTGATAGTTGTTTCAGCTGCCGGGCGACTCCGGCGCAACCCGGGCAATGCTCTAAATGGTCCTGGATCGCTGTTCCGTCGTCTTCCTCGACCTCGTCGTCCTGGAAGGCTTTGAGCCGCTTCCGGATGTCTTCGCATTCCATCGTTTATTCTCCCAGATAAGGCGCGAGAGCGCTCCGAAGCCTCTCGTGGGCCCGGTGATTGATGGATTTTAGGGTCCCGATCGGCCGGTTCGTGATCTCGGCGATTTCCGAGTAATTCATCCCTTGGTATTCTCTCAGGACCACGACGAGGTGTTCATCCTCGGGAAGAGCCGCGACGGCTCCTCTGACGGCAGTCTCGAGCTCGCAGGCCTCGGCGGCTTTGTCGACGGCCGGAGATGGATCAGGAACGAAATCCTGAAGCTCGGCACGAGATTCTCCGCGCGCAGCGAGAGGAGAACTGAGGGAGAGATGAGAGCGGTGCTTCATCCGCCTCGTCCTGTCCCGGCAGAGATTCACGGCGATCTGAAAGAGCCAGGTTTTGAACTGCGCCGTCGCCCGGTATTTTTTCTTCGCTCGTACGACCCTGAAAAATGTCTCCTGGAACAAGCTTTCGGTGTCGGTCGAATCCGGGACCAGGCGATAGATGAAGTCGAAGAGGGGCCTCTCATAGCGCCGGTAAAGCGTTTCGAAGGCTGCCGCGTCTCCGTCACGGTACCTGAGCATGAGTTCCTCGTCCGTCCGCCATGTGGTCATCGGGGCCTTTCCTATGCCCTCACTCACTTAAACGCACGAGCCTGGGCAGGGTTGTCAATTATCTTATCACCGGCCGTCCCTCTGTTCCATCTCTTGACAGAATCTTCACACTCCCTTAACGTTTAAGCCGGAAGAAGGGGATACGATAAGTCCTGCCATCTGACGTCGGGGTATCGGATGCTCGAAAACCTCGGGATCGCCCTCAGGAAACAGAAGAAGCTGGTCCTCATATTCTTTCTGACTATTTTCCTGCCCGCATTGACGCTCAGTGTTTTCGGCGTCCGGGCCATCCGGAACGAGCGGTTCAGGCTGGCCAAACAGGAGGAGAACGAAGGCCGCAGGGCCGCCCGTTTCATCAGGGCCGATGTCCAATCGAAAATCGAGGCGGTGACCAGCGCCCTCAAGGGAATAGCCCGAGACCCGGCGTTCATCGGGAAGGACCACGCCGCCATCCACGATCTGGCTGAAAAACGACTCGCCGCCGACCCGCTCATCGGGCAGGCCGTTTTCCTGTATAGGAACGAGGAGGTGTCGTTCCCGCTTTTGCTCATCCCGCCCGATAAGAGACCCACCGACTCTCCGAAGGCCGGCGATGCCGCGTTGGCCGCCAGGACCCGAAGGGCTGAAGCCCTTGAGTTTGTCGACAGGAATTTCCGCGCCGCTGCCGTTCTATATCGGGAGCTCACCCCGCTGACCTCGGGCAGAAACCTTCAAGCCGAGATGCTGACCGGCCAGGCCCGCTGCCTCCAGAAGTCGGCGGACTACAAAGAAGCGGTGAAGGTGTACGCCCGGATCGCGAGCGGATACCCCGATAGTCTGACACCGTCCGGCCTACCGCTGGGCCTTCTGGCCAGGCTACAGGCGGTCGAATGCCTCGAAAGAGACGGAGATTTCCAAGGAGCGGCAAAACACGCGTTGGACGCATACCGGGAGCTGCTCAAGAAGCCGTCGGCTCTCAACGAAGATCAGTTCAAGACATATATCTCTCTCGTCGGGACGTCGATCGACACCGTGCTGTCCGGGGAAAAAGGAGCACAAGCCTCCGAGGAATTCCGGAAAGAGTACGCGGACCTGAAAAAACTCCAATCGGACAGGATGAAGGAATGGGCGGCCGCGGGGCTCCTCAGAAAAGAGGTCATCCCGGAGCTCGCAATAAGGCTGTCCCAGTCTGGAGCGTACAGTCCGAATCCCTATCGCCTCTCGAGAAATGTCGGGGGGAGGGACCTCCTCCTTCTGGCCGCCTGGATCCCGGACCGGACGGGAGAGGGGACGGCAGGGATCGTCGGCGTCCAGCTCAACAACGATCATCTGTTGAAGGGTGTTCTGCCCGAAGCCCTCGGAAATGTTCAGTTGAATGACGGCATGGAGGTTGTCCTCGCCGACCTCGCTGGGCGGGCGCTCTCGGGAAAGAGAAACACTCCGGCAGCGCTCCCGCTGGTCACGGAATACTTCGAGGACAATTTCCCCCCCTGGAAGATCGAGCTTTTCCAGGCCTCCGCGAAAGGCCTGGAAATCCTCGACCTCCGCAGGAATTTTTACTTCTGGACGATCCTGACTCTCATCGTCGTCCTTGCCTTCGGGGCCTTCCTCATCGCCCGGACGATCGCCCACGAGATGGAGGTCCTCAAGATCAAGTCGGATTTCGTTTCCTCCGTTTCCCACGAATTCAAGACGCCCTTGACCTCGATCAAGGCCCTGATGGAAAGGCTCGTCGACGGGAAGGTCCGCGATCCGGGGAAGATGGACCAGTACTTCTCGATCATCGCCCAGGACACGGATAAGCTGACCCGTTTGGTGAACAACCTGCTGGACTTTTCCAAGATCGAGGAGGGGAAGAAGGAATATGTTTTTTCAGATACGGATGTCGTCCGGATCGCCACGGAACAGGTCGAACGCTTCAAAAAAGAGCGGGCGCCCGCAAGCCCGGACATGCGCCTTTTTATCACGGGCAAAATCCCAACTCTCCGGGCGGACACGGACGCCTTGTCTCGGGCCCTGGCCAACCTCCTGAGCAATGCCGTGAAATTCACCCCACCCGGAAAGGCGATCCGGGTGGGCCTTACGAGCGACGGGGGAAACGTCGTCCTCGAGGTCGAAGACGAGGGAATTGGGATCCATCCGGACGAGCTTGGAAGGGTCTTCGAGAAGTTTTTCCAGGGGAGAAACGCCCTTTCTCAGACCGTCACGGGAACAGGACTTGGCTTGACCCTGGTCAAGCACATCGTCGAGGCCCACGGGGGAAGGATCCTCGTCGAGAGCCGGCTCGGCCTGGGCAGCAGGTTCTCCATGGTTTTCCCGACAAAATCCTGAGCGGAGGGGAGAGCTCATGCCGAAAAAAATCCTTGTCGTCGAGGACGAACCGGGAATCCGTCTGAGCCTCTCGGACGAGCTCGAATCCGCGGGTTATCGGGTCTTCACGGCCGAGAACGGCGAGAAGGCGCTCGCGGCCGCCGGCCGCGAGAAGCCGGACCTCATCATCCTCGACCTGATGCTGCCGGTCCTCGACGGGACCGAGGTCTGCAAAAAGCTGAGGATGCGGGGGGACAGGACGCCGATCATCATGCTCACGGTGAAAGACAAGGAGATCGACAAGGTCCTGGGGCTCGAACTGGGCGCCGACGATTACATGACCAAGCCTTTCAGCCTGCGCGAGCTCGTGGCCCGGGTGAAGGCTGTCTTTCGGCGGACGGAAGAGAGGTCCTCCGACCCGGACGTCATCAGTTTCGGCGGCATCGACCTGGACTTCAAGAAGTTCGAGGCCTGCAAAAAGGGACAAAAGCTCGACCTAACCCCCCTGGAGTTTCACATGTTGAAGCTCTTCGTCAAGAGAAGGGGCGAAGTCCTGACGCGGGACGATTTCCTGGACGGTGTCTGGGGGGAAGACAACGTGGCCGTGTCGTTCCGGACAGTCGACAGCCATATCGCCAATATCCGCAAGAAGATCGAGGACGATCCGTCGAGGCCCCGGCATATCCTCAGCATCAGGGGTGTCGGATACAAGTTCGTGGAATGAAAGGCCGCTCGGTGGGAATTTCACGGTGTCTTGATACTTCCTTAACACATCCAGCTCCGCCGTGCCCTATATTGAGGGCGGAATGATCACGCGGAGGGACGCTATGAAGAAAACAAAAGCAATCCTGATTCTGGTTCTTGTCGCCTCGTTGGGCCTCATTGTGCCGGGGAGAGGTGCCTTCCCCCAGCAGACGGCTGGCGAGCTCTTCGAGAAAGCCCTTTATGTCGAAGAAAGTCAGGGGGATCTGCAAAAGGCTATTGGCCTCTATCTTGATCTCCTGAAGCAGTTCCCGGATAACCGCGAAGTCGCCGCTAAAGCCCAGCTCCATATCGGGCTATGTTATGAGAAACTCGGGCTCAAAGAGGCGGAAAAGGCTTACCAGCGGGTCATCGCGGACTTTCCGGAGCAGCTACAAGAAGTGAAAACCGCGAAGGAAAAGCTATCCTACATTCTCAGAACCCGATCCATCGCCAGTGCGCCCGATAAGGGCCTGAGCGTCCGCTTGATATGGTCGGGACCTGACGCGGAAAACGTGGGCAAAGCGTCCCCGGACGGGATGTTCTTATCTTTTATCGACAAAGAAACGGCAAACCTGAGCATCAAAGAGCTCGCCTCCGGGAAAACGGTCGTTGTCACGAACAAAGAGCCGTGGGGAAAATCGTATGAGTTCGCCGTCAGTTCATGCTGGTCTCCGGACGGAAAGAAGCTCGCCTACGGCTGGTTCAACCGGGACAATTCCATAGAATTGCGGACGGTCGACACCGACGGATCGAACGTCCGGGTCCTCTATCAGCAGAAGAACGAAATGGTATTCCCCATGGCCTGGTCTCCCGACGGCAGGTCCATTGCTGTCAGTCTCATGAGGGATTTCTACAAGAGCTACAATGTGTCTTTGATATCCGTCGAAGACGGTTCCGTGAAGGTCCTTAAAACGACGAAGCTGCTTAAGACGGCGCCCAAGAACATGACCTTCTCATCCGACAGCCGTTACCTTGTCGTCGACCTCCCACAGGGAGACGACGACCCGAAGCACGACCTTTTTGCTTTCTCGGTCGACGGCCAGAAGGAGATGCGTATCGTCGAGCATCCGGCGGACGACTCCGTTCTCGAATGGATTCCGGGCTCAAATGATCTTCTTTTTTTAAGCGACCGGACAGGAACGCAGGATGCCTGGATCGTCGAGTTCGCGGGCGGCCAGACTCTCGGGGAGCCCCGCCTGGTCAGGAAAGACCTGGGCCAGGTCACTCCTCTCGGGCTCAGCCGCGAGGGTTCCTTTTTCTATCGCCTGGGATCGCAGATGACGGACATCGCCATCGCCTCGATCGACCTGGAAAACAAGGCCTTGATCGAACCGCCGAAGATACTGCCCCTGCCGGTCGTCGGCGCCAATTACCAGCCGCAGTGGTCACCGGACGGAAAATATCTCGCCTATCTTTCGAACCCGAGGTCGGGACCCGGCGGGAGAAGCAAGCCGGCTCTATTGATCCGGTCCGCTGATACGGGCGAAGTGCGTGAGATCACAACCCCTCTCCAGAGCATCGCCCGTCCGCGCTGGGCTTCCGACGGCCGTTCCCTCTTTGTCGTCGGGAACGACGGCAAGACGTTCCTCGCTCTCTATCAAATCAATGTCCAAACGGGGCAAACGACCCTCTTCATCGACAGCGAGCCGGGAGCGAACATCAAGTTCATCGCCCCTGCTCTCGATGGTAAGTCCGTTTATTACACCTATTTTGAATTCGCTAAGATGCGATGCCGCATCATGAGCATCGACGTGTCGACCAAGGAGACCCGCGAGATCTATCGGCAGGATGCCCCTCCGGACGTCGGGGGCCTGAGTGTTTCGCCTGACGGGAAATGCCTCGTTTTCGGGACACTGGATCCGGATGCTTCCTGGGTTCTGAAGGCCATTCCCTTACCGGGCGGACCGCCTCGTGAGGTCAGCAAGTCGAAAGCCAGCGCTTCCGGAGTCAGTACCACGTTTTTCTGGACCCTGGACGGAAAGCGCATCCTGTTCTTTGTGGACGCCTCGAAAGGAAAGGACAAGAAAAGCGAACTCTGGTCTGTGCCCGCGGAGGGCGGGGAGCCGCAGGGCCTAGGTCTGACCATAAACGTGAATCCCTCTTCCGTCAGCCTCCATCCCGACGGCCAGCGCTTAGCCCTTTCCGTCAGCCAGCCGAGCACCGAGATCTGGGTCATGGAGAATTTCCTGCCCATCAAGAAGAAATAACCTGAAATCTTCACACTTCCGTAACACATTCGGGCTGGAGCAGGGTTATATTGGGGTTGATATGGAAAGTAAGCCCGTCGGCCGGAATGGAGTGATTCGAAGCCGAAGAGGGAGCCCGTCGGTCCGGCTGAGGGCTGAAAGAATGGCGGATCTCCCGCGCGGGGAGCCGGGTTTCTCTATGGGGTAACGGAGCTGGGGATAGAACGGAAGGAGGGGGCGTCATGGATTTCCTGGTGATGGCCGATCCGGGTGTTCTGCCGACCGACGCGCTGACGGGCCTTGTCTATGCGATCATCAAGATCCTGGCCTACAGCGCCATAGGGGTTGTCTTTTTCGGCATCATTATGACTTGCTTGTGCGATCTTTTCGGATGCAGGAAATTGAGGCGCTGCCATGGCCGGTCGGAGGTCTGGCAGTTGATCCACTGAGCATTCCGCCCTTCAGATCCTCCCTCCCTCGGCCGGCGGCATTCCAGCCGCTGGAAAGATCTTCCATTCTCAACCCAATCGCAACGTCTTTTTATTGACTCGCGGTGTTCACCGGTATAACCTTCCCATCAGCCAGCTGGGGCAAACGTCATGAGACTTGATTGGCAAAGACGGGCGGTCATCCTCTTTACCGCATCTCTCCTGATCTTGAGCGTCGTCCTCGTTTTTTTCGCCGTCCGGGAGGCCGAAAGGGAGAAACTCCTCAAGGAGAGAGAGATCGAGGGCGCGCGGCAACGGCTCGTCGATACGATCGACGGCCGGGCCAGATCGCTCGTCAGCGAAACCGAGAATCGCGTTCTCGAGGCCGTAAAAAAGGGCTTGAAAGAAGCCTTGGCCGACATGCCCCTCGTATCCGAAGTCTTTTCCGTCGATGACGAGGACCAATTCGTTTTTCTGGGCGCCAAGCCGCTTTTCCTCCTCCGGGGAGAAAAGCCGCGATCCAGGGAAATCGCGCGCTCTTTGGAAAACGATGAGCGCTGGAAACGGGCGGAGGCGGCAGAGTTCCGTCTGGCCGATTATTCCCTGGCCGCCGCTCTTTATCAGGACTTGGCGGCCAAGACCGCCGACCCGGCCTTGGATGCCCTTCTCCTGAACCGGCTGGCCAGGTGTTACGCGAAATCGGGGCAAAACGAAAAAGCCCTCGCCACGTACAGGCAGCAGCTCCAAATCGGCCTCTCCGACCTCGCTTCCGAGGGGATTCCGCTCGAAATCACCGCCTTATTCCAGGTCGGGAATGTCCATCTCCAAAAAGGGCAGAGAGCGGAAGCGGCCGGGGCCTTTCTCGAGCTCTATCAGGGCCTCCTCGATGCGAGGTGGCCTCTGAGCAGGAACCAATTTGAATCTTTCAGGAAATTGGCAGAGGACCGGTTCCGGGCGGCTGTCGGAGACTTGGATGCTTCTCTCCGGGCGGACTGGGAGGGCCGGCTTCAGGACCTGAAAAAAATCGAGGGAGAACGGCTGGCGAAGACAGGGGTCCTGGAGAATGTCCGAGGACGGATCATCCCGCGAATGCGGCTCGAGGCCCGCGAGATGGATGCGGACTCCGGAAAATGGCTGCGCATCGCCGAGCCGACGGATTCCGGCCTTCTTCTAGCTTCCTTTTTCCCCCTGGACACAAACACCATGCTCGGCATGCTCCTCGATCCCCAGGCTTTGGCCAGCGGGCTTTTTCCGCCAAGCTCCAGCAAACCTGAGCCTGAGGAAGGCTGGTCGGTCGCGATCGTCGATGAATCCGGGAAGGCCGTCGTCGGCCAAGGACTTGTCTCCCCGGAAGCGTCGGAGAAAAGCGGGAATCCACAACTCGTCTTCACGGGCGCATTTACCGATTCCTTCCCGCCGTGGGCGATCGACATCTACAGGAGCGGTGTCGGCGCCGCGGAGAGACAGTTCCGGTTGAGAAAGACCATCTATGTCTTATCTCTCGCGGCCGTCATCGCGGCCCTCTTTTTCGGCGGTTTTTTGGCCATACGGAGCACGGCCAAGGAGCTCAGACTGGCCAAGCTGAAATCGGATTTCACGGCGACCGTTTCCCACGAATTCCGGACGCCCCTGACGTCCATCCGCTACATGGCTGAACTCTTGCAGAGAGGCCGCGTCGTCGATGAGTCGAGGAAGCAGCAGTATTATGAAACGATCACGGGGGAAAGCGAGAGGCTGAGCCGGCTCGTCGAGAACCTCCTCGATTTCTCCAAGATCGAAGCGGGTGTGAAGGAATACAGGATGGAGGAGACGGACATCGCGGCCCTGGCGGCCGACGTGGCCGGCCGGTTCCGTCAGCAGGCGGCCTTCAAGGATTTCACCCTGGAGACGGAGATCGCGGACGACCTGCCGCTTATCCGGGCAGACAAGGACGCTCTCGGCCGGGCGGTGCTCAATCTCCTCGACAACGCCGTGAAGTATTCGGGCGGAAATCCTCGCGTCACCTTGCGGGCATGGTCCGGGGAGGAGGCCGTCAATTTCCAGGTCGAGGATCACGGGATCGGCATCGGCAAGCCCGAGCAGAAAAAGATCTTCGAAAAGTTCTACCGGTCCGAGAGCGCCCTGCAAAGCAGCGTCAAGGGAAGCGGCATCGGACTTCCCCTGGTCGAGCACGTCGTCCGGGCGCATGGAGGAAAAGTCCTTCTCGAGAGCGAACCGGGAAAAGGGACACGGGTGACGATCAGGCTTCCGGTCAGGCCGCCTGAACTCAGGAAGGGGGACGAAAATGGATAAAATCCTCGTCGTCGAGGACGACAAGGCCATCCTCATGGGCCTCCAAGACGACCTCCAATTCGAGGGCTTTGAAGTCGCGGCGGCCCCTGACGGGAAAGACGGCCTGAAGCAGGCCTTGGGCGGGGGCTTTCAGCTGATCATCCTGGACATCCTGCTGCCGGGGCTCAACGGATTCGAGGTCTGCAAGAAGCTCAGGGAAGCGGGCGTCAAAACGCCCATCCTCATGGTGACCGCGGCCAAAACGGAGGAGATGGACAAAGTGGTGGGCTTGGAGCTCGGGGCCGACGATTATGTCACCAAGCCCATCGGCTCGCGAGAGCTCGTCGCCCGAGTGAAGGCGATCTTGAGGCGCGCGCGAAAAGAAGACGACCCGGGCGATGTCTTTAAATTTGGCGACGTCGAGATCGACTTCAAGAGCCATGAGGTCGTCAAGCGGGGCAAGAAGCTGGCGTTGACAGCCTTAGAATTCAACCTGCTCCGATTTCTCATCGCCCGCCGGGGCCAGGTCGTGACCAGGGGCCAGATCCTCGACGAGGCCTGGGGGAAGGCCGTCGTCGCCTACCGGACCATCGACCCGCACATCGCCCACCTGAGGAAGAAGATCGAGGACAACCCGGCCCGTCCCGTTCACATCCTCAGCGTCAGGGGCGTCGGGTACAGATTCGTGGCCTGAACGGGCGGCCATGAAAGCTCATCGGTATCGCAACGGGGGCTCAACCCCCGGACCCGGGGCATGGCTTATCTTATCCCTGTGCGATCACTACAGGGAGGTTTGAAAATGTATCAAAGAAAGACGATCGTTGGGATGGCAGCCCTTTTGGCGGCTTTCCTGGTCAGCGCTTTTGCCGCGGCCTATGTCCAGTCTGATTCGTCCCCACAGTCGGCCGAAGAACTCTATCAAGCCGCCCTATTGAAGAAAGAAGCGGAAGGAGACCTCAGCGGAGCCATCAAGCTCTTTCAGAGCATCATCGTGAAATTCCCCGACAAGAGGGACGTCGCGGCTAAGGCGCTGCTGCAAATCGGCATGTGCCACGAAAAACTGGGCAGCCAAGAGGCTCTGAAGGCCTACCAGCGACTCATTTCCGACTATCCCGGGCAAAAAGAAGAGGTGGCCCTGGCCAAAGAAAGGTTGGCAGGGCTCGTAAAAATCACCGAGACGGCCCTCCGGAAACCCAATTTTCGAAAAATTCGGACGCCGTTCAATATCCCCGAATGGAGCGGGAGTCGTCTTTCTCCAGACGGGAAAACCCTGGCCTTCGGTTCGGGAAACGCCATCTGGACCGTCCCGATATCGGGCCGGGTCGATCCCGACCTGGCCGGTGAGCCGAAGGAATTGCAGGGAGCGACTGACGTTCTCGGCGACGGCCTGTCGTGGTCCGGAGACGGCCGTTGGATCGCGTTCAGCCGGGCCTATTCGCGTGATTTGCGCGGCGGAGGAACGCGTATCAATTTCAGGTCTGAGGGAGCACATATTGATGTCATCCCTTCAGCCGGAGGAGAGCCCAAAAGAATACCTGTCCCCCAGTGGGTGGCCACGAAAGGCGACACGTCCCGCCGGCTGAGCTTGTCGCCCGACGGAAAATCCGTCGCGTTTGATTCGGGCGGGCAAATCTATGTTGCCTCCGTTAATACCGGTGACATCAAGCAGGTTACGAAAGACGGAGGGATATCTCCGTGTTTTTCTCCGGATGGGACGAAGATCGCTTATTCAACACCTCCAATCCGGCAAGACAACCCTCCCGTCCGCCTAAGCGAAGTATGGGTGATTTCTGCCGACGGCGAAGATCCCGTCAAAGTCAGTGGCGCTTTGCCCGAGACCCTGAGCCAGACGGGTCCAACCTGGTCTCCCGATGGCCGGATGATCGCATTCGGCCGGATTGTCAGGACGCCCCTCTTCAGCTACGAGCTCTGGGTCATTCCTTTGACGGAAAAAGGCGGGCCCACAGCCTCTCCCGTTCAGATCGAGCTTCCAGAAGGCGGGATCCTGGCCGGCTGGACGCCCGACAACAAGATCGGGCTCCTCATTCGAACTCCCTATCATAACTACGTTTACACAGTCCCTGTGTCCGGCGGAAAGGCCACTCAAGTCAGCCCGCTCGACGGCCTTGCCAGCCATCCCCACTGGTCGCCGGACGGGAAGCGGATCTTTGTCAGATGGAACCAAGGCGGCCTGGGTTCCATCCCCATGGATGGAGGCGAGGTGAGTGTTCACCCCGCTCACGAAGGCGCTTTTAAGAATGGCTTCTTCACCATATATCCGGGAGCAGGGAATTCTGTTTCGCCGGATGGGAAATCCGTAGTGTTTTCAGCTGGAACGGCCACATCTGGACCGAATATTTACACCATTCCTGCCGAAGGAGGAGAACCCAAGCAGATTATATCCGGGGGGAAGTATCCCTGCTGGTCGCCGGACGGGAAATGGATCGCGTATTTGGAGCGTGAAACTGTCGGCGATGAAAAACGTATCGCTACAATATTCAAGATCCCGGCGGCGGGGGGAGAGGCCCAGAAGATCACAACCGAATCAGCTAACGTCACCGAGGCCGGTCTCGACTGGTCTCCGGACGGGAAAACGATCGTCTATTTTTCCAAGAAAGCGGACGCCGCTTCGGGCGCCCTGAACCTTGTCCCGGTCGCCGGCGGCGAGTCCCGGGAGGTTTGCCAAATCCAGAACGTCGGTGCTCACAGTGATGTGTCCTGGTCGCCGGATGGACAAAAGATCGCTTTCGTCTCCAAGGGAAAGATATGGGTGGTCCCGGCAGAGGGCGGCGAGCCGGCGGAAGTGAAGACGGATGTCGATGCCGATGCCTACCAGCTCGACTGGTCTCCGGATGGCCGGAAGATCGCCTTCTCCGGCGAAAGCGGAATGGACATCGAATTCTGGTTCATGGAGGACTTCCTTCATTTATTGAAGAAATGAATCTCATCCGGAGTTTGACGCGGGGGGGCGGTTTGGTCTAGATTGCCGGGTGATGTCCACTCGGCGCTTTCGGGAACACCTACGAGAACCGGGTACCGCTCCCCGGTTTTCCGCGGCCATCTTTGTCGTAGCGCTGGTCTGGGCAGCGGCATGCGCGCCCGGCGGAACGGCGCGGTTAGGGCCACGCCCGACCCAAGTCAGCCTCTGCGGGCGCGCTTTCGTGTTCGTGGACCGCGGCCGGCCCGCGGCCGCGATCGAGATCCCCGAGGGCGCGGGGGAAGCCGAGCGGCGGGCCGCCGAAATCCTGCGCTCCTCGGTCCTGAAAATGAGCGGGGCGGACCTGCCCATCCGGACGGCGGGAGAGCCCGGCCTGCCCGGCGTCGTCGCTATCGGCTTTCCCCGAGAGGACCTGCCCCCCGTTCTCGTCTCCTCGCTCCCCTCCCTACGTCATGACGGCTTCGCCATCGCCACATCCACCGGCAACCTCTATATCGCGGGAGGCGGCGGCAAGGGCGTCGTCTACGGCGTCGTCCACCTCCTCGAAAAATACTTCGGCTGCCGCCGGTACAGCCCCTCGGCCGAGGTCTTCCCTCGACAAAACGACCTGGTCCTCGGCTGCACCTTCGAGGTCGACAACCCGGCCAACGAGGTCCGCATCGTCTACGGCGAATTCGCCCTCGATCCCGACTATCGCGATTGGATGCGGCTCCATGTCCAGGACGACCTCTACGGGACGGGCTATTATGTCCATACCTTCCAGAAACTCGTTCCCTGGCAGACCTACTTCGCCGCCCACCCCGAATATTTCGCCCTGATGAACGGAAAACGGATCATCGACCAGCCCTGCCTATCGCGGCCGGAGGTCTTCGATATCGCCGTCGCCAAACTCCGCGAGGAGATGGCCGCCCAGCCGGAGAAGAAGATCTGGTCGGTCAGTCAGAACGACAATTCTTCCTACTGCCAGTGCCCCGAATGCCTCAAGATCATCGAAGAAGAGGGCTCGCCCGCAGGGCCCATCATCCGCTTCGTCAACCGCGTTGCCGCCCTCTTCCCTGACAAAACCATATCGACCCTGGCCTACCAGTACTCCCGAACGGCGCCGCGCCTCGCCCGGCCGGCCCCGAACGTCGAGGTCATGCTCTGCACGATCGAGCTCAACCGCAGCCTGCCGATCGCCGACGACCCGTCGAGCGCCTCATTCGTCCGCGATATCGAGGAATGGGGCCGGATCTGCAGTAACATCTACCTCTGGGATTACACGGTCAATTTCTCCCACCACGTCTCTCCCTTCCCGAACCTCCACGTCCTCCAGCCCAACATCCGGTTCTTCGTCGGCCACGGCGTCCGCAAGCATTTCCAGCAAACGAACACCAGCCCGGGACACGAGTTCAGCGAACTCAAGTCCTACCTGCTGGCCCGGCTCCTCTGGGATCCGGAGACGGACGTGGACTTTGTGATGGACGACTTCCTCAAAGGCTACTTCAGCAAGGCCGGCCCGTTCGTCCGGAAGTATATCGATGCCCTGCGCGCAGCTCTCGGGCGGACCGGAGCGAAGCTCGACATCTACGAACCGCCGGCGGTCCACGCCGAAGATCATCTTTCCGCCGCCGACGTCGCGGCCTACAACACGCTCTTCGATAAGGCCGAGGCCGCCGCGGCCGGCGAACCCGCTGCCCTCGCACGGGTGAAAACGGCGCGCCTGCCCTTGATGTACGCGATGCTCGAGATCGGCAAGGACGACATGTTCGGCCCGCGCGGTTTCTATAGAGAGAAGGGCAGGCGGTTCTCCGCCAGACCGGAAATGGTCCGCCTTCTCGAGGATTTCCGGGCCCGGGCGGAGGATGGAAACGTAAGGACGCTCAGCGAGGCCGGCCTGTCGCCGACCGCCTATTATAACGCCGCCAAACGCTTCATCGACGTCCAGGTCGATGGCAATCTGGCGTTCCGGAAGCCGGTCGAGGCGGACCAGAAGCCGTCGCCGAAGTACGCCAAGGGGGACCTGTCCGTCCTGACCAACGGCGTACGGGGCGCGAGCGACTTCAAGGTCCACTGGCTGGGCTGGGAAGGCGTCGACTTCACCCTGACCGTCGACCTCGGTAAGCCCGTCGCGGCGCGGGAGATCTCGTTGAGCACGCTCTCCGACGAGCGGAGCTGGATCCTCCACCCGGACCGGGTGACGTGCTCGATTTCCTCAGACGGAGTCTCTTTCCGGGAGGTTGGGACCGTGGCCCTCGAGGGAAGCCACAAAGCAGAGGAGATCATTCGCGCTTTCTCCTGGACGGAACCCATGACGGGTCCGGGCTCGTTCGTCGAGGTCCGCTACATCCGATTCCGTATCGAGGGGACGAAGCATCTGCCCGACTGGCACGCATCCGCCGGCGGGCTTTCCTGGGTCTTCGTCGACGAGATCGTCGTTCGCTGATGGCCGTAAACAACCCTATAACGCGGACACGTAGGGGATCGTCTGAGGGCCTTCGGGCATGACGCAGATCGACGCGCCGCGGCCGTGCTTGCCGACGAGTTCCGCAACCGTATCCTCAATGCGACGGCAAGGGATGAGCAGGGCCGCCCGTATCTCGTCGTCCGACAATCCGTCGGACCGAACATATACGTCCGCTTTGAGCTGGATGAGCGCCTGGATCTGGGCCTGCCACTGGTCCTGTTCGAGGAAGCCGGGCGCGCAGATCCTGTCCAGCAGTTCCCGGGGGCTTTTCGATTCCCTCAAGATCTTCCCATAGAGCCCGTGCTCGGGAATGCCGTCCAAACAGCGCGCAGCGATGATGATGGCTCCGCCCTTCCGCACGACCTGGTCGGCGGCTCTCATCCCCTTGACCGATTGGT
>Ga0315289_10008360_pt1 | contig 14985 bp, 12 predicted proteins | sample YL17G11_40_MG_FD_203452 | JGI IMG/M metagenome (GOLD analysis project Ga0315289, IMG submission 203452) | Sediment microbial communities from Yellowstone Lake, YNP, Wyoming, USA - YL17G11_40 | ecosystem: Environmental > Aquatic > Freshwater > Lake > Sediment | place: USA: Wyoming | collected...
GCTTCTGTAACATCACCAAAGAGAAAATAAAGTTTTCCTTTATGCTCAACAGGTATTCCTCCATCTACTCCCCAGATCCCATACCTTGACCAGGTTCGATTTTCCGTATATATGGTATTTCTCTGATTCTCACTGGTCACGCCCTGATTGTCGTATTCCCCGGAAAGCTGGCAAATCTTTTGAGTACTCCCGGGTTCAGGACAGATGGAAAAACCTGAATCTCCATTAGCAACAATCCTTTTTACTGGAGGGGAAGAGATCCCTTCAGAAAGTCCTCCGAGGATAATCTGACTATGGGAGAGGAGTCCGCTCAGGTCTATTGATGCCAAGCCTTCCTCAGTTAAGAATTGACCTGATGTACTTATCTGCCATTTGAGAAATATGGCTGCAGCAAGAACTCCGATAATCAAAAAAAGGTGCTTTTTATTCCTCATCATTGCCCTTTCTCCTTTCCCGGCATTTGATCCCCGGATTGGGATCAGCCGATAAACAGGGTTTTCTTTTCATATGGTCATTTAGTTAATTTATTAATAATATGTAGTAATAATATATCTATTTATTCCGCTTGTCAAGAGAAAAATTATATGGAATTTCTGGAATGGGTTTTCGGTTTATCAGCTTAACATAAGACAAAAAAAAGGGGTTTAGCAAGGATAACAGAGATATGGAGAGGTAAGGAATTAAAGAAAAGACTTACAAATTTTTAATTCTCTGTAAGTCATTGATTTTTCTTGGTAGGCCGTACAGGACTCGAACCTGTGACCTATTGATTAAGAGTCAATTGCTCTACCTGTTGAGCTAACGGCCCACCTATGGAATATTGGTACGCCCGGTCCGATTCGAACGGACGGCCTGCGGATTCGAAGTCCGACGCTCTATCCAACTGAGCTACGGGCGCCTGGGGTGAGTGAAGGGACTCGAACCCTCGACCACTGGGGCCACAACCCAGTGCTCTATCCAACTGAGCTACACTCACCATATCCTTTTTTCTGGTACGCCTGCGGAGAGTCGAACTCCGAACCTACGGATTAGAAGTCCGTTGCTCTATCCATTGAGCTACAGGCGCTTGGTCGGGACGGGCGGATTTGAACCGCCGACCCCCTGCTCCCAAGGCAGGTGCGCTAACCGGGCTGCGCTACGTCCCGCTAGACCTTAAAAATTAGCATATTGTCCACGATAATGCAAGGTCTTACCTCACCTGATCGCTTTTCTCATCCGATGTAGTGAGGCAAAATCAACAGGAGTTTTTCAACTGCTTTTCTGCGATGGCAGACCCGGTCCTTAATCTCAGGTTCAATCTCAGCAAAGGTCTTCCCATACTCGGGATAGAAAAAGATTGGGTCATATCCAAACCCATATTGTCCCTTAGGTTCATGGGTGATGATTCCACTGCATTCCCCTATAACTACCTCTTTTTTTCCTTCCGGGGTGGCAATAGCCAGGACACACGTAAAACGCGCATTTCTTAAATGGTCTGGTGCCCCTTTTAATTTATCCAGTAACTTTCGATTATTCTCTTCATCACTGGCATTTGTCCCCGCGTAGCGCGCAGATATAACACCTGGCTCACCTCCCAGGTAATCAACCATAAGCCCGGAATCATCTGCGATGGCTATCCTCTGAGTAAAAGTAGCGACAGTCAGAGCCTTTTTCAGCGCATTCTCCTCAAAGGTCAGCCCATCCTCCACGATCTCAGGCAATTCTGCAAACCCCTTTAAGGAGAAGAGATCGATATTGACCAACTGAAAGAGCCTTTGAAACTCCTTTAACTTACCCTCATTTCTGGTTGCCAGTATCACCTCTTTTCGCTTCAATTCTCATCCCCCTTAAAGGCATTGGCTAATCTCCGGGCAAATAAGGTCAGGGTGTCATCCCGAGCACCCATCACCACAACCACATCCCCTGCCTGAGATACCTTTCTCACTTCAGAGATTACCATCTCTCGATCAGGGCAATATAAAACCTTAGGTTTTTTGATCCGGTTGAGCAAATCGAGGGAGGAGATTGTCCGCTCGGCTGTACCTCCAGCATCATAGATGTCCAAGAGCACCAGGTAATCATAGAGAGAAAGGGATTTATTAAACACTTCAGCCAATTCCTCTAAAAGAAATCGGGTTGGACCGTAACCATGAGGCTGGAAGATCAGAATCAACCTTTTCCCCTGCCCTCGTAATGTTTCAATGGCTGCAGAGATTTTGGCCGGATTGTGTGAAAAGTCATCAAACACAGAAATGCCGTTGGATCGGGAAATAAGTTCAAGCCTCCGCTTTATCCCCCTGAACCTTTCGAGAGCAGCCTTGATAAGAGAAAGGTGGAGCTTAAGGGAGCTCCCCACAGCAATTGCCGCCAGGGCGTTGGATATGTTATGTCTCCCTAAGAGGGGAAGATTAAAGGGGATACCATGGACCTGAAATTGTGAAGAGGTTGGGGTCACCTGGATCTCTTCTGCCTTATAAAGAGCACTGTTTTTAAGACCGTAGGTAAGGATTTCTTTGCCTTGAGGCCTGATCTTGCTGGCAAGCGGGCAATCTTCGTTTATAACCAGGCAACCCTTAATTGATCGAGCAAACGTTTCAAAGAGAGAAAGAAGTTCTTCTATATCTCTATGCTCCTTGGAGATGTTGGTGATTACTCCCACCTGAGGAGAAAAATTCAGGATACTACCATCACTTTCATCAGTCTCAATCACCATCAGATTACTGCTACCAAGCCGTGCATTACCTATCCATTCTTCACCCTGATAGCCATTGACCACCCCACCATTGATCATCGTAGGATTGAGCTTTGTCTGCTCCAAGACGAAACTGATCATGCCGGTAACTGTTGATTTACCACTCGTTCCACCAACTGCAATACCGAAAGATGGATTAAAAATCGTTGCCAGAAGTTCTGCTCGGTGAAGAATAGGGAGACTGAGTGACTTGGCTTTTTTGATATCCGGGTTTCCCTTTTCAATTGCCGAAGAGACTACCACATAGTCAGTATCTTTTTTAACCCCGGAACCATCCTGTGCGTAGAGTCCAATACCCTGAATCCTTAATGACCTGAACAGATCCTGGTTCAATCCCCGATCATAGGAACGATCCGAACCGGTTACTGAATTTCCCTTGGACTTCATCACCTGGGCAAGGGCGCTCATTCCGCTGCCGCCTATCCCTACAAAATGGTAGCTCTTCAATTGCCCTCTCTCCTTTCTTTTTCAAAGAGAACCTATATTATCCCTCTTGATTATTCAATGAAAAAAGTCGGAACGCTGATTTCGGATTATGTAATGGCGGAAACGTAAGAGGCGAAACGAAAGGATCGTCTTACTTCTCAGGTGTTAGGTCTAAAGTTTTCCTTCGATTAAAGGCATTCATCGCTGTCTGCACACCCCTCTGAATGAGGGTTTGAATGAGAAGATTGGCCTGATCCAGGATTTCATTGAGACGAAATCTTTCTGACACATTCAAAGGATCAAGCACATAATCAACTACTTCTCCCCCATTCTCTGGTCTTCCTATACCTATCCTAATCCTGACAAATCTATCTGTTCCCATATGGTCAATAATTGACCTCATTCCCTTATGACCTCCATCCCCTCCACCCTTTTTAATCTTAAGTCTCCCAAAATCAAGATCAATATCATCGTGGATAATTATGAGATCATCTAATAGACAACGAAAGTAATCATAAGCCTTTTTAACCGCTTCTCCGCTCAGGTTCATATAGGTTAAAGGCTTCATCAAGATGACTTCTTCATCACCAATCTTTCCTTTACCCAATCGAGAATTGAACTTTCTCTGTCTTAAAGATACCTCTGTCTTCTGTGCAAGTCTGTCCATAGCTAAAAAACCGAGATTGTGGCGGGTCATCTCGTATCCTTTTCCAGGATTGCCCAGCCCCACAATCAACTTCACGTATCCTCCTGAAGGAATTTATTTCTCTGGGATCTTCTCCTCTACCTTCTTCTCTGCAGCAGCTTCCGCTTCAGCCGGAACCTCTTCTACCACTTTCTCCACTATAACCTCTTTCTCCACAGTTGGAGCAACCACACTGACGATCGGGAGATCTGGCAGGGTAAGGATCTCGACACCCTCAGGTATCTTCAGATCACGTACATGGAGGGAATCGCCTATACCTAAGGCAGAGGTATCTAATTCGATGTGTTCAGGGATTTTGGTGGGAAAACATCGAACCTCTACTTCTCGGGTAATGTGCTCAAGGATGCCACCTTCCTTGACCCCTTCGGCCTTTCCCACTAAATAAATCATAACGGGGACAGTAATTTTTTCACCCATCTTTACCTCATAGAAGTCAACATGGAGATACTTTTCGCCGAGGGGATCCACCTGAATTTCCTTGATCATAATTAACTTCTCTCCGAGATCGTCTCGACCCTCAACCTTAAGTGCATGAAGGGCGTGTTCCCTTTCCTTGTCCCCTAACACCTTCTTCAGTTCTTCCAGATTGACTATCAGGGGAAGAGACTTTCTCTTATGCCCATAGAGTATTGCCGGAATGAGTCCTCTTTGCCTCATTCTCCGGGCTGCCCCTTTGCCGCTTTCACTTCGAAGTTGCGCTGTGATTAATATCCTTTCCATGCTTCACCTCTTAAACAAACAGAGAGCTAACTGAATCGTTATTGTGAATCCTTTTGATCGTCTCGCCCAAGAGAGGAGCAACTGTCAGCACCTTTATTCTATTGCATGACCTTGCCTCCTTTTTCAGGGGGATGGTATTGGTTACCACAACCTCTTCGAGAGGTGAGTTTTCAATCCTTGCCACTGCATTGCCAGACAAAACCGGATGAACACAACAGGCTACAACCCTCCGTGCACCTTTCTGGGAGAGGGCTGAAGCTGCCTGAGTCAAAGTGCCGGCAGTATCCACCATATCATCAAGTACGAGGGCTGTCTTATCTTCAATATCTCCGATAATATTCATGACCTTAGCCTCATTTCGCTCAGTTCTTCTCTTATCAATAATAGCAATGGAGGCTTCCATTCTCTTGGCGATAGCCCGAGCCCTTTCCACGCCTCCGGCATCAGGTGATACAATCACCAGGTCATCTTTAAAACTCTTTCTTAAATAATCTAAGATCACAGGGGTGGCAAAAAGGTTGTCTACCGGGATATTGAAGAAACCCTGGATCTGTCCGGCATGGAGATCAATGGTTATCACCCGATTAGCACCAGCCACGGTCAAGAGATCAGCAGCTAATTTTGCAGTGATGGGAACACGGGGTGCGACCTTTCTATCCTGCCGGCCATAACCGTAATAAGGGATCACAGCTGTTATCCTGCCTGCCGAAGCCCTCTTAAAGGCATCCATCATGATGAGGAGCTCCATCAGGTTATCATTTACTGGCGGGCAGGTAGATTGTATGACAAATACATCCAGTCCCCTGATATTCTCCTCGATCTCTACCATCACTTCTCCATCGCTAAACCTCTGCACATTAGCCCGCCCCAGTTGGATACGGAGATGATCACAGATCTCATTGGCTAAGGGAAGATTGGAGCTACCAGAAAATACAACCATTTTATTTGACATAATTATCCTCTTTTAAAAAAATGGCTGGGGTGGGAGGATTCGAACCTCCGAATGTGGGATCCAAAGTCCCATGACTTACCGCTTGTCGACACCCCAATCACATGAAAAAGGTTTTTAGGGAGGAACTCAAGGGCCATGGGTATCTTCTACACAACGATTATATTCCTCCAACACCTTATTCTCAATCATCTTCCTCGTCTCATTGTTTAATGGATGCGCGGTATCCCGATAGGTCCCATCTTTTCTCTTCGCGCTCGGCATGGCAACAAAAAGGCCGTTGTTTCCGTTGATAACCTTGATATTCCTCACCACAAAACAGTTATCAAAGATGATGCTGGCATAGGCTTTAAGTTTCTCTTCATTTACAGGAAATACCTTTACCTCTGTTATCTCCATTCCATCTCCCCTCCTTAAGATCACATGTCCCAGGTGAAAAAGAGCTTCCAATGAGTCTCTAACCTTAACCTTTGGTAAGCTCTTACAGCCTCTTTCCTGCTTCCAAATATTCCGAATACCGTTGAGCCACTCCCTGACATTAAACTTCCCCTTGCCCCTTCCACGATCAATCTCTCTTTAATCTCCTTGATTTCGGGATATAAAGGAAATATCGCCTCTTCAAAATCATTTGAGAGGAGAGGAATAAGGTCGGTTAGGTCTTCAATTTTCGTGGAGATATTAATAGTATCATTCATCCTTTTTGTCAACTCCCTGTTTAACCTCTCGTAGGCAAAGCCGGTAGAAATGGGGATATTGGGATTTACTAACACGAGGAAAAGCCTTGGTTTTATAACTATCTCCGTGAGTTTCTCCCCGATACCAGTGGCCAAGGCGGTTTTCCCAAAAAGAAAGAATGGAACATCCGCCCCTAATCTTTTACCCATTTCCCTCATCAGCTCAGAGGGAAGATTTAATCCCAGTATCCGATTCAGTGCAATGAGGACAGAGGCAGCATTACTGCTTCCCCCTCCCAAACCTGATGAGAGAGGGATCTTCTTATCTATGGTGATCTTGATCCCTGCCTTCCTTTTTGTTTGGGAAAGTATGAGCTCAGCAGCCTTGTAGGCAAGGTTTTCTTTACCCTGTGGTAATTCAGGATTTGAGCAGGAAAGGGTAATACCCTCTCCTTGATAAAGGGAAATATCTATTTCATCAGCGAGATTTATCCTCTGGAAGATACCCCGGATCTCGTGATAACCATCCTCCCTTTTCCTCAAGACCTCCAGCCTGAGATTGATCTTTGCGGGAGAGATAATCTTCATCCTATTTAATCATTAAATTTCGGGATTCGCTTTTCAATCTGTATTCCACAATCCGCAATCATCACTATGCAATTGGATTCCAGATGATATGGCGTGATAACTCCTGGTAGACGGCTTCTCCCATCACCTTATATCCCTCAGCGCTCAAGTGAAATCCATCACTGGAAAATTCTTCCCGCAATCTTCCCGTTTTAGGATGAGAGAGAACAGAGAAAAGATCAACGCAAATAATATGGTTCTTATGAGCATACTCTTTGATCAATGAGTTCAGTTTCCTTCGGGGAGGGATCTGGTCATCGAAGTTGAGGATGGAAGGGATGGTGCAGGCGATAGGTTCTATATCGGCAGCCCTTGCCTGTTTATACATCTCCACCAGGTTGTTACAGATCTTCCGAGGAGGAAAATTCCAGCTGAGATCATTGCTTCCACCCAAGATGATTACATAATCGGGTTGATGGGAAATTACATCCTGCTCAAAACGTTGGAGCATATCACGGGTTAGCTCTCCGCATACCCCCTTATTGTAGATCTTTACCCTATTCCCCATTTTGCCCTTGAGCACACCGGTATAAGGAGTTTCCTCTATTGTCAAAGGATTCAAAAAGGGATTCTGATACCCCACGGTCAGACTATCACCCAGGCACACAATAGAAAGCTTCCTCAAGCGTTACCCCCTCATAAGTTAACTTACCAGCCCCTTCCCTGACTCAAAAGCGATCTCAAGGCATTCAGGGTGGTTCAGGATCACACCCTTCTTTTCCTTATCCAGACCATGGAGCATCCCTTCAAAACCGGAGGCAGAGATCGCCTCAACCGGTTCGATGTTGTAGATGGAGAGGAGCATCAGATGGTTTTCCACAATGTGTTCATAAGCATCAACATTGGGGTAACCCCAGGTAGCGATGATCATCCCCCTCTTTCTCTCTCTGATTCTGGATTTAAACCCTGGGCCGATCAAACCATCCAGCCGGTCAAAGAAGACTGCAACCTGCCCACACTCACGTGCTGTATAGATGGGGAATCCCACCACGATGCAGTCTGCCTTTAAGATCTTATCATAGAGAGGAGTCATGTCATCCTTGATTGAGCAGTAGGTGGGAAGATCTTTATCATGGCATTTCCGGCACCCAATGCAGTGATTGATATTCAGAGAGTTGATCATAATCTTTTCAGTTATTGCCCCTCTGCTTTGTGCTCCTTTGAGTACCTCATCAATCAGGATGCTTGTGTTCCCTTTTTTTCGAGGGCTACCACAGAAGGCGATTACCTTTACCTCCTCACGTCTCTTCTGTAAATCCATACTCTTCCTGGATGAAGGGGTCTTCCACCTCTTCACCTCAACCGGCACCTGAGCGTATGCCTCCTCACTCATAAAAGGCAGGATCACTTTCTTTTGATAACCCTGAGAATCATCCTCCTTAAGGAAGATTGGTTCATAGGACTTGGGTACGATCTCCTTGGCGCAATTCCATAGGAATGTCCGGTTGATACTTTCTTTCCCTTCAAAGACTGCTCTCCATTCAGAGGTTCTGACAATCCTCTCCCTCCATCTCTCCCTGATCATTTCTGGCCAGACTCTGCACAGTCTCTCTAAGGTCTCTTGCGCCTCCTTTTTCCACTCCATTCTCTTAACCTCCATGATTACTTTTTATACCTTCCTTATCCTGCACAGGGATGATCTCAATGCTGGAAACCCTGAGATCGGATCTCTGGCCACATTGTCTGTCAAGAGGTTGCAGTCTGCCTCCTCCCAGCCATGATGGAGATGCACCACCTGGGGAAGGATTGTGTCAGTAACCACGGCCTTTAATTTCACCGCACCTCTCAATGATTCCACCTTTACCTGGTTACCCTCCTTAACCTTAAGCTCATCTGCAAGGCGAGGATGAATCTCCACATACGGCTCAGGATGTAACTTTCTTAAACTCGCTATGTTACGGAGTGTGGAATGAACATACATCGGCACCCTGCTACCAGTAATTAGGGTCAGTGGATAATCTTTAGCCAGTTCAGCCTTTTTTCTTATGCTTTCCTCCGTATCGTGATATTCGGGAAGGGGGTTGTAGCCGCTCGCTTCCAGACTCTTGCAGGAAATCTCCACCTTACCAGAATAGGTGTTGAAACCCTTTTCCCTCATTTTCCCATACTCCATGGGGTTAAAAATCCCTTCTGGTCTTTTTCGTAACTCCTCACAGGTAAAGTTTGTAGGCTCAAGGATCATATCCATCACCTCATCCGCTGAGCCCCAGGCAAACTGTTCCGTATAACCCATTCTCTTAGCCAGTTCCCACCAGAACTTCCAGTCTGGCCAGCATTCCTCAAATTCCAGAACCCTTCTTTGCATGTTTAAGGGTAAAGTGGCGACCTCATCTCTTTCGAGGAAGGAGGCGGCAGGCAGGACGAGATCCGCCTTCTTTGCGGTCTCGGTCATAAACAGGTCAAGCACGACCAGAAACTCCAATCTTTCGAACGCCTTCCTTGCTTTTCCACTATTTGCCCAGGTAAGAAGCGGATTCCCACCGGTGACCAGCATTCCTTTCAACGGATAGGGTTTCTGTTCTAAGAGGGCATCCATCAGGACCATGGCCTGTGCCTGTTTGAAGAAGCTGACAAACACCGGGTGTTCCTTCATTCCGATGATCTCATCTGCTTTGAAGGATGGGGTAACTTCCGGTTGGGCAAAGAGGGTGACATTAAGGAAGCTGTTTCCCCCTTTCAGGTCGATGTTTCCCGAGATGGTATGTAAGACATGTAAAGCCCGGATGTTTTGAACACCATTGGTATGATGCTCCAGTCCGCTTCCGTGATGGATGCAGGCTGGTTTGGTGGTCGCATAAAAGCGGGCAGCTTTTACAATCTTCTCCCTGGGCACCTTGGTAATCTCTTCTACCTTTTCTAATGGATACCCTTTGATAAACTCTTTGAGCGCATCAAAACCAGAAGTATGATTGGCTACAAACTCCTTATCATACATCCCTTCATCGATGATCACCCGGATCATGCCCAGAGCCAGAGCACCATCTGTCCCGGGATGAATCTGGATAAACTCATCCGCTTGACTTGCCAGGGTGGTCTTTCGCGGGTCGATAACCATAAATTTTGTTCCCTTTTTCTTTAATCTCTGGAATACCTTGGAGACTCGAACAGGGCTTCCCAGGATTGGTGCTCCGCTGGCTAAGGGGTTGGCCCCCCAGATCACAATGAGTTTGCTGTTTTCAAAATCAGGAAGGGCAAAACCACCAAAGGTGAAGAGATTACTTAAGAGAGTAGGTGCAAAGCATTCGCTTACTGCAGAGCAGACATTAGGGGTGCCGTACAAGAGGGAGAACTTCTTGGCCATATAGGCAGCCAGAGCCATCTTTACATAGGTATGGCCAAGATACATGATCAGGCTCCTTGCCCCATAATCCTGCTTCAGTTTTTGTAATCGAGATGAGGACAGGTCGAGTGCCTCATCCCAGCTTATCCTCTCCCAATTATTTCCCTTCCTCTTTAAGGGATACTTGAGACGATCCGGGGAATAGAAAAACTCCTTTGCCGCCTTCCCCTTAACGCAGAGATCGCCTTTAGAGAACACATGGGATTCCATCCCCTTAATTTCTTCAATCTTCCCCTCATTTACTTTCACCTCTATGCCGCAGTTATGTTCACAGAGGCTGCAGAAGGTAGGAACTATCTTTACCCTATTTCCCATTGCTCTACCCTTCCTTTATGCACATGGCTTATAAAAATAAAGACTATTGGAGAAAGAAAGGATTGTCAAGATATGACCTGAGCTTCAGGCAGAGCGTGGAGGAATATCATTTTTGTATTGATGACTTAAAAAACTGAATAATCCCTTGATAGATGGCACTGGTCTCTTTTAACATGGTCTCATCTCTATCTTTTCCTTCGCTCAAAGAATAAAGGGGAAGGGAAATAAGAATAGACGGCATCTCCGTATGAACGATTGTGAACTCGCTGCTCTCGACAGTCCTGCATTCAGCAACACCTAAGGTTTGGATGATAGAATCTCTGACTGATCGGGCAAGTCTCTCCCCGATCTCACTTTTAAAATAGTATCCAACACTGCACCCCTGTTCTTGATGCCTTACGGTGATGAAGTAATCACCTTTCTTCTCTGAGGAAAAGAGGAGTCGGTCGATCACGGTTGGAAAAGGTGTTTCTTCTGTCGTTACATTGCAGGTTGCATCTGCAGCCTCAAACCATTCTTTAAGACCTCGGGCGAGCGCTTCATTCCACTCAGTTACTTTTTCAGGATCAAGAGTACCTTCTTGTATTCCCGTTAAACCCAGTTCTGGGTCTAAGATAAATTTTTTATGATCGAGTATCCCTTCATTCTCTGACTCGAGGGTGAATTCACGACAGTTTATTTTGTCTGATGTAAGTTCAATGGAGGGGGAAAGTGTTCGATACCCAGATTTGGCTATTCCGATGGTATATGTTTTTCTCTCATGATTTATTGGGGGTACTTCTACAATTGCATAGCCAGAGGGATCCGTGAACGCCTCCCTTTCTCCTATGGAGACCTCAACTGACCCGATGGGTTTCCCGTGCCTGTTCCTAATCTGGACCACGAATATAGGAAGGGAAGGTTGTGACAGAATAGTTCTTGTGTGGGTAGAGATCTTCCCACATCGTGCAGTTACCTTAGCCTTTCCCGTGGTACTGTCTGCGATAAGGTAGGTCTTTGCTTTGCCTTTGTGGGTGAAGAGAGTTGAGGCAAGGATCTTCCCTCTCTTAGTCCATATCTCTACGGGTGTGTCATCAATAACAGGCAATGCGTTTTTGTCCAGTACCTCAACTTCTATCTCTTTCACACCTGTGTTATCTGCTGGAGAGAGGGATAGTGTTATACGATCAGGTGGACAGTTTACGGTAAAAAATCCTCTGCCTGCCTTAGCAGCATTTCCTGCCCGATTTCTTCCTTCGATTCTGAATGAGTGCTGTGAATTGCTGAGAGGTGATTTTGGACAATGGCTTATCTTGCCTATAACAGGATCAAGGCTAAATTCTACTGACCTGCCATCCAGTATCATACTGATAGATCTCGGATCAATGCCCATCGCATCTTTCATGTAACCTGAAATCTCAGATGGGGGATTGGCTAATACCTCCTGATCAGGTTTCAATCCATAGATCTGTGGTACCCCTTTGGTTAAGTAATTCCTGATGCCGCGGTAATAGGCAAGGGCCTCTTCCCTCAATGATCTGAAAAAGGCAAGTTTTTCCTCATCTTCCTCATGGCTTAAGAATGAAGCCTCTCCCAGGATCGCTGTAGCGCGGATATTTCTCAAGACATAGTAATTCCCCGGGATGATCCCGATCTCTCGTGGGCCAATGGCTTCCAACAAGGACACACCCACCTCTAATGCCAGATCGAAAGAAGGCCCGAGATCGGCCATCTGATAGTAGACCTGGATTTCATTCCGTTCTGGATCCCCCCAATCGGAGTTGTGATGGATACTTATAAAGAGATTGGCATTGGCCTGATTGGCAATTGTGCATCGCGCCTGAAGATCGTCCTTGAGCCCAGAAGCTTCCCCTTGTGCCACCTCACTATCAATGGTGCGGGTGAGGATCACTTCTGCTCCACTCCCCTTGAGAAATCCCCATAGGTACAGGGCCACACCTAAGTTAATCTCTGATTCGGTAAGCCCCTGTTTCCCTATTGCCCCTTTATATGTCCCACCGTGTCCAGGATCAATAACAATCACCTTTCCCTGGAGAGGCTTCTCTCTCTTTTCAACTGAGATAACCCCTTTCCCGGGAGGAATAATTGGTCTGGATACACAGCCAAGGATCAGGAATAGAACTGCTATTATGCTGATCTTCCCTTTCAGATGACCCATTGCGAGAGATGATACCACAAAAGGTTAGATGTAGAAGAGGAAAATATGGTAACATATCATCATGTTTGATGTGATCATAAAAAATGGTCTGATCGTGGACGGCTCAGGAGCGCCAGCCCTAAAACAGGATGTAGGGGTAAAGGGAGAGAGGATTGAGGCTATTGGTGATCTCACTTCTTCTCAGGCACCTTTGATCCTAAATGTTGAGGGCCGCGTGGTAACTCCTGGATTCATTGATATCCATTCTCACTCCGAATTCAACCTCCTCCTCAATCCCTCGGCTGAAAGCAAGATACGCCAGGGAGTAACCACTGAGATCTGTGGAAATTGCGGAGTCTCCCCTTCGCCCCTCATCGGTGAAGCAAAAAGTCATCGCCAGGATTCACTCTCCTCCTTCGGCCTGAATATTGACTGGTCATCGCTTGAGGAATACTGTGCCCGTGTTCTTGACCATGGCATAGCAATCAATGTTGCCACTCTGATTGGTCAGGGTAACATAAGGGCTTCGGTGATTGGCTATCTCAACCGGAAGGCAACCAGTGAAGAGCTTTCCCGGATGAAGGATCTGCTGCGGCTTGGAATGGAGATGGGGGGATTTGGCCTCTCATTGGGACTCGTCTATCCCCCAGGGGTATATACCGGGCTTGATGAATTGATTGATCTGGCGAGAGTGGCAAAAGAGCTCAATGGTATTGTCACTGCTCACCTGAGGAGTGAAGGTGACCGGATCTTTGAGGCCTTATCTGAGATGATTACGATTGGAGAAGAAACGGGAGTTCCTCTCCAGATCTCTCACCTGAAGACCAGCGGTGAGAAGAACTGGGATAAACTCGCTTCTGTCTTTGATCTGATTGAAGGTGCTCAAACAGGTGGCATTGATATCAGTGCGGACCGCTATCCCTATACTGCTTCCAGTACTGACCTGGATTCAATCCTGCCTCCCTGGGCCTTTGAAGGGGGAAATGAAGAGGAATTAAAGAGACTGCGCAATGAGAAGATAAGAGAGAAGATGAAGGAGGAGATCTTAGAAGAACATCCTCAGGACGATTACTGGGAGAAGATCAGGATTGCATCATTAAACTCCACTTCCCATAAGGACTGGGAAGGGATGACCATCTTTGAGATAGCAGAGAAGGTAAAAAAGCCTCCCTGTGATTTCGTCTTTGACCTCCTCGTAGAAGAAAGGTTGCAGGTGGGTGCGATCTTTTCTTCGATGAGTGAGATGAATCTTACCGAGATCTTGAAAAGACCCTATGTGATGATAGGTTCAGACAGCTCAGTTTGGGCACACTATGGTGTTCTTAAGAAGGGAAAGCCCCATCCGAGAGGCTTTGGGACATTTCCCCGAATACTGGGAAGGTATGCGAGGGAGGAAAAGGTCTTAACCTTAGAGCAGGCCATTCATAAGATGACTGCTCAACCAGCCCTGAGAATCGGCTTGAAAGAGAGGGGCCTTATCAAGAAAGGTTTCTATGCTGATCTTACCATCTTTGATTTCCAAAAGATAAGAGACACCTCCACGTATGAGGAGCCATACCAGTATCCTGAAGGGATCAAGTATGTTTTAGTGAACGGCAGGGTAGTAATTAAAGATGGTGAACCTACCGGTGCACTTCCCGGGAAGATACTCTTGAGAGGAGTCTCTTAAGGTGAAGCCGAGAATTGGTATAACCATGAGCTACGGGAAAGGGAATGATGGGGAATACTATTCCCTGAAAGTGAACTACGTGAAGGTGGTAGAGAGGTATGGAGGGGTTCCCTATCTCATCTTCCCCTCGCAGGATAAGGCAATGAAGAGAGAATATGGAGAGAAGATCCAGGGGCTTCTCTTAAGCGGAGGCAGGGATATTCCCCCTTCCTATTACGGAGAGAAGATTCAATCTAAAGTTGGCCTGATCAACCGTCTCCGGGTGGATTTTGAGATGGGGTTTTTAAGGGAGTTTATTGCCACCCGTAAGCCTGTGCTCGGAATCTGTTACGGTGCCCAGTTGATGAACATTGTGTACGGTGGTACCTTATACCAGGATATCTCTTCCCAGATTCCTAAGGCTGCAAAACACGAAGACACACGGCATTCCATCACCGTTTATGGAGATACCAAGCTCTATAAGCTCATTGGTGAAGACTCTTTTAAAGTAAACAGTTACCACCATCAAGCAGTGAAGGAGTTAGGGAAAGGGCTTATCTGTTCTGCCCTGGCGTTTGATGGTGTTATCGAGGCAATTGAGTTAAAGGGACATCCCTTCTTTATCGGGGTCCAGTGGCACCCGGAGAGAGATCCTGAAGATCAGATTACCGAGCGGATCATCCGGGGATTCATCAAGGCGAGTAAGACTTCT
>Ga0315289_10008362_pt1 | contig 14983 bp, 5 predicted proteins | sample YL17G11_40_MG_FD_203452 | JGI IMG/M metagenome (GOLD analysis project Ga0315289, IMG submission 203452) | Sediment microbial communities from Yellowstone Lake, YNP, Wyoming, USA - YL17G11_40 | ecosystem: Environmental > Aquatic > Freshwater > Lake > Sediment | place: USA: Wyoming | collected...
CACGATGTGCCAGAAGAGATAGGCATTCACCTCATGGCGCCGCCCCTTCTCCGTCGTACCTCCATAGTGATAAAAAAGAGTATTTGAAGTGACGGGTGTTACAATAATGCCTCCGACGAGTTCATCGCCGATATAGGCAAGAAAGAGTTTCTGGTTTTCCTCCAAATGATCCGTCAGTGTGTCCGGGTCATACCAGACTTTCGCCATCAGGCTAAGGTCGCGGCTCTCCACCATGCGCACGCCGGCGCGCTGCGCCTTTCGAATTCCCTGTTTCGCTCTGGAGCGCAGCTTCTGCCACGCTATGGCACGATTCAGATGAAGCAGGGAACCCTGCGTAACGACATCTTTTCCAAAATACTGCATGCGTCTATCAGCATGTTACTCCGGCACTGTCCGGACAAGACATAAGAAAAGAGCCAATGATGACAAAAGGGCAATCCTCGTCTTGGCCATCCCAAATGCACTGATTGATCGCCGATTCACTGACCGTGCCCCAATAGTTCTGTTGAGCCTGCAGGTTATGACCCGTATTATACTGGCATGAACCGACCTGAATGCAAAATTCTCCAACATTCATAAAACAATTGAAGTGAAGAGTTGGATAGGACGGCCCTGAATTGTCCGCAGTCAGACCCACATAGATGCCCTTGTAGACATTCGAGAAATAATTCGCCTGAATCAGATTCGTACTGTCACACTTTGAGCCAAAATATATCCCATGATAGCAGTTGGTCACGCGATTGCGTGCAAAACGGACATTACTGCTAAGCAGAATATTTGCACCTCCTCCGACGTCCTCCGTACTGCATCGTTCAAACCAATTATTGCGCACATCTCCGTCATGGCAATCATAGGTCACAACTCCATAGATGCCATTGTTATAGAAGAGATTCGATTCAACCTGGAAGTCCGAGGCGACATTGATCTTCGCTCCGCTTCCACCGACATCATAGAAAATGCAGTTGCGTATCTGAGGAGCCGCGCCGGAAGCGGTCACGCCCTCTGCATTCACTTTGCGAAAGAAGCAGTGATCAAAGCTTCCTCCGGAAATCGAGGAAACTATCGCCTGATCAACTCCCTCAAAGCGATTATAGGCGAACTGGGGAGCCGCCGCCCCAGAAGCAAATTGAACCATATACCAATGAGCACTGACGACGGTATCGGAATAACATGTCCACACGATCCACTTCTCCGGTAAGCCATCGGCAACCAGAGTTCCCTTCACAATCATCCGTTGGTCTTGTGCGAAGCGGAGCACGGCCCCCGGGTTTATGGTGAGAGTCACACCCACATCAACATTGATGATTCCATTGAAGACATAGTGGTGATCTTCTTCAAAAGTGGTGTTCTGCTGCAGCGATTGATTAATGAAAATCGTCTCCCGATACAGAGAAATGGGCGCCACGGTCACATCGGCTCCCTGGACGGTCACCCCGATCGGAGCACTCCAACCGAAGCTGTCGCAGCGAGCGCAAACAATGTAGGTCCCATCAGCGACATCGGGCAGACTGAAGTTGCCTGCCGCATCGGCTGTCGTTCCGTACAGCGGCTGCTGAAGCCTCCAGTCAAAATGAGCGGCGGGCGAATAAGGAAAGCCGATGCACGGGTGGCTGGATTGAATCGTCCAAATCGGTTCATTTGACCCGATGCCAAAAAGCTCGACGGTGATGCCGTTCGAGGTCGCTCCGTCGAGAGATACGCTCCCGGAGACTCGACCTCCTCCACCCTTATCCCCGTGACATCCCGCCAGAACAAAGCTGAAGATCAGCCATGCCAGGATTAACGGAAAATCTTTGCGTTTCATGAATATCTCACCGTGAAACGAAATAGACAATCAGTGCTGCGCTAAAAATCCAAAGCAGCACATTGATTATCGTGGGCCGATCCCGCAACAAAATCTGCGTCGGATCGCCTCCTTGCACACGATTGTAAATCAGGTAAAGATACCGGAAGAGACCATAGACGACGAAGGGAATCGTCCAAAAGAGCGCCCGCGTTCCATAATGTCTGAGCGTGTCATCGGAAATCGTGTAGAGGCTGTAGGCCAAGAGGGTAGTAGCTCCGAGCACAGCCAGCATCTGGTCAATGAAGACAGTTGAATAGTGCATGAGAGACGCGCGGTGCGAAGCGGCTTGCTCACCCAGGAGAACAATTTCATGCCTGCGTTTGGCGAGTGCCAAAAAGAGAGAGAGCAAGAACGCGCACAAAAGCAGCCAATACGATAGATAGAAATCGGGAATGTAGCGCCAAATAACCGCGATTCCCCCCATCGCCCGAAACACGAATCCCATCGAAAGAACCAGAACATCCAAGATGACAATCTGCTTAAGACCCAGAGAATAGGCCAAATTGATTATGACATAGGCTATGCCAATCCATCCGAACCAGATGTCCAGTGCAAAGGCCCAGAGGAGTCCTCCCGACGCCAGACCCGCAGAAATCATCAGAGCGACGCTGGGCAGGATTCGACCCGAAGGCAGAGGTCTCGTACACTTTACTGGATGCTGCTTGTCGCTCTCAAGGTCCTTCCAATCATTGAACGAATAGATCGCCCCTGAAAGACAGCAAAAAGCCAAGAAAGCCTGAAGCACCTTAAGAATGACGAACGGATTTTCGACGGCTACCCGTGCCGGCGAAAAGAGAATCGCTGCAAAGACCACCAGATTCTTGGTCCATTGCTGCGGTCGGATTAACTCAAAAATGTCACGAATTCGTGTCATCGTATAAGAAGCGCGCCCTCGTTTTGGTTCACTCTGCAAAGAAACCGAGACTCAGAGCTTGACGACATTCTTCTGCTCACCAACTTTTGCCGTCGCATTGCGCGTGTCGAAGACCAACTTCGCATGCTTCACCACTCGTTCATAGTCAACCTTCGTGTGGTCGGTGGCGATAATTATCGTATCCTGAGAAGTGAGCATTTCACCCGACAGCTCCACCGATTCAAATGACCTCTCACCAATCACAACTCGAGAAATGAAAGGGTCGTGATACTGCACATGCGCTCCTTGCTTCGTCAGGAGTTCAATGATGTCGAGAGCGGGCGATTCACGCATATCGTCTATGTCACGCTTGTATGCGACACCCAGAACTAAGATTTTTGAGCCGTTGACTGAGCGTTGACGGTCATTCAGAGCCAGGGTGACGCGGTGAACGACATATTCGGGCATGTGAGTGTTGATCTCGCTGGCCAGCTCAATGAATCGAGCCCGATAATTGAGTGTTTTCAGTTTCCATGAAAGGTAGATCGGATCAATGGGAATGCAGTGCCCCCCCAGACCCGGCCCGGGATAGAACGGCATAAATCCAAAAGGTTTCGTGGCGGCTGCGCGAATGACCTCCCAAACATCAACCTCCAGAAGATGACACATAATTGCCAGTTCGTTGACGAGGCCGATGTTGATGGAGCGGAAGGTGTTCTCCAAGAGCTTCGCCAGTTCCGCAGCTCGAGTCGAGGAAACCGGAACAACTTTGTCAACGACGAGGCCATAGACGGCCGAGGCCATCTCGAGACACTTGGGCGTCATACCCCCGATGACTTTAGGTGTGTTGCGCGTTCCATAAATCGGATTGCCCGGATCAATTCGCTCCGGCGAAAAAGCGATAAAAATATCCTCACCTATCTTGAAGCCGGCTTCCTCAAACGCGGGAGCAATAACTTCTTCTGTCGTTCCCGGATAAGTCGTGCTCTCCAAAACGATGACTGTTCCGCGTTTCAGATGTTTTATCATTTCATCGCGGGCAGAAATGATATACGAGATATCCGGATCGCCGGTCTTGTTCAGCGGAGTCGGCACGCAAATCGAAATCGAATCCAATTGCCCAACGACGGAATAATCCGTTGTCGCCGAGAGCAATCCTCGCGACACGAGGTTCGAAAGCTCCGTGTCACTCACATCAAGAATGTAGTTTTGTCCTTGATTGAGCTTTGCCACTTTGTGGGCGTCCTTCTCGATTCCAACAACGGTGATCCCCTGCCGCGCAAATTCGACGGCCAATGGCAGACCGACATATCCAAGACCCACGATTCCGACTCGCAGGGTTTTTGAATGAATCTTTTCTTGTAAGGAATTAGTTATCATAGAATTAGAGCAGATAGATGTGATTTCTTCAACTTTTTAATATACAAATATTGAGAACAAAAATCAATCAAAACAAAAGCGAGGCCGCCGGATTGACTCCTCGACCTCGCACAGAATGATTCCACCAATCAATTTCACTTAGAATTGCACTTCCGATGAATGGAGTTGCTGTAGGTTCTTTTGTGCTAATTCTCTCTCAGATGCACCACTGTCAGTGCGGAAAAGAGAGAATATAGACTCTCCCTCCATCCCGCCCACTCGCGTCATTCCATCGCGCACCGATTGCCATATCCGTTGCGCCATCGCCGTTGAAATCACCGAGTGGCGCGATGCTATTTCCCAATCTGTCCCCTATCGTTTCACCCGTCATTTCATAGAAGGCGGTCTCCCAGCCGCCATAGTAGAAGTGAAGCATGCCACGCCCCTCGGCAGCATCTTCCGACTGGACGACGAAATCGGCTTTTCCATCTCTGTTGAGATCACCTGCTGCATAGACGGCTGAGCCAAAATGACTTAGGGCCGTACCTCCATTCAATATCTGGTCGGGTTTTGCATCCAGAGCCTGGCCTCCTGAATAAAGATAGACTCTACCCTCGTCACCAGTCGAGATTTTCACTTTGGGAGCGCCGACGAGCAAATCTGAGCCTCCATCGCCATTAATGTCCCCAACAATCTTGACAGACGCACCGAAATAGTCCTGGAAAGCTGTGGCTTCACCATTTAGAACGAGAGAGGGCCCATTCCATTTGGCCTTGGAACCTCCGAAGTAGACGAAGACCGAGCCGGGAAGTTTCTCACCCACATTGTGTTGAGGCGCACCGACTGCCAAATCCGCTTGGCTGTCACCGTTGAGGTCGCCCGCGGACAGCGAGTTGCCGAACATATCATTGGCCGTCCCTTGACGCAGAATGATATCAGGCTTCGCACCGTCTTTCAGGGCTTTGGTGCCCCACCAAATATAGACGGTACCCGCCAAAGCTCCTCCGCGATTTGAGTAAGGTGCTCCCACAACCAAATCGAAAAGGCCATCACCGTTCAAATCCTCGTCCAGACAAATGGCCATTCCAAACCCATCACTCAACTCATCTGCTGAGAAGGCAATGGGCTTCGCGGTTGCAAAATCTTGACCTCCCAAGAACAAGTAGACTTTCCCTGCTTTCTGAGGGCCTGCGCGGCCGTAGGGGGCAGAAACGGCCAAATCCGGGATTCCGTCGCCGTTCATGTCCCGGCCTCCTGACAATCGGTAGCCAAAGAGGTCGCCTTCTTCGATTCCCTTCAGAGTCAGTACGGGCTCTTCGTCTGCAAATTTGTCGAAGAAATAGACCGCGCCCCAGGAAACCGGATCTCCAAATCCTCCGGATGCGCCAATAGCGACATATTTCTTTCCCGATGCTGTCCAATCAGCGCTGCCTTGAATTGCCGAGCCAAAATAAGCATAGGGTGTTTTGCCGGTAAGAACGCTAATCAAGTACTTCGCACTGCTGCCATCGTTGGCAAGTGCTTTTCCAGCCAATCCGAAGACGAGGATGCCAAGCGCCACGATGCACGGTGTTCTTTTGAGCATGTTGAGCCTCCAGACTCTACTGAGAGAGAAACTCTCGTTCTTCTAATCTCCAATTCCAAAAACAGAAAAGAGCACCAACAGTTAGCGCTCTCTTCTGGGTAAAGTTGCCAAGGTACGGTTACCGTTTGCGGACAATGTCAACGCGCCGATTCTGGAACCGGCCTTCCGGTGTGGCGTTCGATGCGACCGGCTTTGTGCTGGCGTAGCCATTGGCCTCCAGACGGCTCCCATCAACGCCCCGCGAAATGAGATAGTTCTTCACGGACTCGGAGCGAGCTTTGGACAACGGAACATTGATCGCATCGGTGCCGGTGTTGTCCGTATGTCCCTGAACTTCGAGGAGCTGAATCTCCGGGTGCTCATTGATCAACTGCGCGACTCCATCAAGAACGCGCGCAAATTCATCGGTGATTTCCGGTGAGCCCACAGCGAAATTGACTCCGGGGAAGGAAATGGTGCCACCCACCTCTTCCCAGACACGGCGAATGCTGTCCTTCTGCGTCGGCCGCAGAATCTCCAGCGAGAGCTTCATCGAAGGATTGCCCTCGAAGATGTAACGATGAATGAATTCCTTCGGGCCTTCGGGAGGACAAGGGGCATGAGGTTCCGGAGGCTTCAGTTCGCGCTTCAGTGAGCCGAAGATACTCCGCAATGGAGACCGATCCTGGAAGTAGAAATTGACCGAGAGACGATGATTCTGATCCAGGAAATCCTGAGGCTCGGTCACATAGGCGTACTGAATCGCCCAGTTGGCGAAGTTGAATCCCAACCCCGCGGTAAATCCCCGAGTCTCGCGCAGCATGTCATTCATCCCAGTTGCCAAGTAGAAACTGCTCTTGTCCGAGATGTCAAAGTTGAAGGCGCCGCCGATGCAAGCCGTTGCCTCGGTCTCCTTCACCTTGACGAAATCAGCGGTCAAAGTCACAGTTTTCCAGGGAAGAATACCCACACCCGTGCGCCATTCATAGGGCAGGGGGTCCTTTCCATATTGGCCGTCCAAATCTCGGATCATTGCTCCGACGAAGAACTCATCATAGAGTGGAATGAGCACTCCGGCGTCAATGCCGTAGCCGTCGTTATCCGCCAAATCCTCTTGCAGGTATTTGGCAGAAATCCCGAAAGCGATTTGGGCGAGCTTTCGCGCATAGGAGAGCTGAAAGGCATTGGATGCTACATCGAACATCCCGTCAGGATTCTCCGTATTTCCCGTGCGCATGGGAATGCCAGTAATCCCGGCGTTCAACCAGGAGAGGCTGAACGAACCGATGCGGTCCAGTCGCATAGCGGCACTGACATAGTTGTAATTCCGCTCCGCTTTCATGCCTGCGGTGTACATGAGCGAGGCATCAAACTTGTGCAGGCCTACCAGAGCCGCTGGATTCCAATAAGCCGCTGTGGCATCTTCTGCAACCGCTGTCTGGCTGCCGCCCATGGCCATCGCTTTGGCGCCAGCACCCATGTAGAGCTCGGCACCAGCATGAGTTTGTGCGAAGCCAGCCGCGGCCAGCGCAAGAGCTGCGAAAACCGCACTTAGCACGATCACCCGATATCGGTACATAATATCCCTCCTCCTGTCGAACGAGGATAGAACTTTAATCTCTTCCAAAGCGGTGGGGTCACTTGGCAGCCGACCCCACCACTGTCTGTTAGTTTACTTCACTTTCTTGAAGGCGACCTTCAAGATTTCGTCAGAGACCTTGCCACCGGCCTCGATAGTAATATGCGCCAGATAGACGCCATTGGCCACTACCTGACCACTCGCATTGACGCCATTCCAAACAACCGCTTGGCCAGGCTCATATTGACCTTCGTAGACCGTTGCTACATACTGACCTGCGAAGTCGTAGATCTTGACCATGACAAAGGCCCTTCCGTCTCCGGCGACACCCAGCTCAAAGTGAGCAGCTTCACCGGGCACGAATGGATTCGGCCATGTGTATGACTTCTTGCCCGTCAACACAGGTGTCGGGGTCCCAACACGATAGACCCACTCGGACATCGCCACATTGCCGCCGACATCCGCCACGCTCGCACGCAGTATGTACTGACCCGATTCGAGGCCCTTGCTCGGCTGGAAGGTCACCCAGCCCACGCTGCCGGTCCCCGAAACATAAACGGTGTCCGTACCCTCGATGGCCACGCCGTTGAGCGTTGACAGCGAAATCGTCACCGCATCCGAAGTCAGTCCGGTTCCACCGTCCTCATGGAAGTTCACGGTAAATGTCGGCCGAGAATTGATCGTCAGCGGAATCTCCGGCGATGGAACAACGCCATCAATGATCGGACGATCAACGTCCACTGTGTAGTTCTGCGAAGAACAGCACAGATTGGCGTCAAGATCAGCCGCGCAAAGCGTCAGGCGGACACCAATGTCCTTGATTCCGTCGGTGTTTTCAAGGAAGAAGTTGGCAACATAGGTCACAACGCCAGTCTCGGCAGTCCACGCAATCGGTGCTCTGTCAGTCAGCAGGATGTAATGCTCGAACTGTGTACTATCGTTTGTGACACGCTGATGCTTCTCGACACGCAGCACGAGGCTGTTCGCGTCAACGCCGGTTTCATCCGTGACGCGCATCGTGAAGGTATGCGGCATGGATGATACATAATAGTCTTCGTTGAAGGCTATGGTCGGACACACGCCATTGGCCACACGGAAGCTCCAGATTGCCGTCGCTTCGTTGCACACGAAGTCTGCAACCCAAAGCGTGACCGTGTATTCGCCGCGCGGCAGTATTCCAGTCCAAGATACGCCCATAGGATCAACCACACCCGTACTGTCTTCAAGATGGTAGACTTGGCCGTCCGGTCCACGCAGCCACAAGCGGACGGTGCTGACATCAATGCCCGAGTTGCCGTCGAAGTCGTCTGCCGTACCAGTAATGACACTGGTCCAAGCGCCGAACTTTCCGGCATCTGTCGTCTGACCGCTGCGCTGGGCCCGTGAAATTCTCGACCCAAGCGAAGCACTCTGCTGCGGGGCACCTGTCAATGTGCGGCTGACCGTGCTGCCCTTGCCGCCTTCAGCACCAGGAACACCAGCCACAGTCGGAGGCGCCTCATCGCCATAGGCCGCCGAGATGGTTACAGGTGTGCCTTCAGCAACGAGCGCAGTCGGTGACAGCACTTCAATCCACGGCGCCAAGCGGTCAATCTGATAGGTCTTGCTCGGACTTGCCGTTGTTCCATATACATCCGCCACAACCAATTCAAAGCGGACAGCAATGTCGGCATCACCCGGATCCAAACTCGGCATGGCCGTTAGCGTAAACTCTTCTATTGCATCAGTCGGCTCAGGCCGTAGCGAGTATGCAGCGCAGGGCACCAGCAATTCTTCCTGCACTCCGTTTTCTGTGTTATAGATACGGTAGATGTTCAAGCAGATACCGTTGCGAGTAACGTTGACACCCGCCGGAACTTCATTGATCTTCGCCTCCACGGTCAATGGCCGAGCCGGATTCCAGAAGCCGTCGGGCTGACAATCACGGTCCTGCGATGCGAAAGTAACCGCCGGAGCGTCAGGCGTCACGAAGAACGGCCAAGAGATTGTGTTGTTATTGCCGATGCAATCCCACACGGTAACATTGATCGTGTACCATCCCGGATCATGACTCGGCAGCAAGGTGTACTTGATGTGGTCATCATATACCTCGAGATTCGGGTCCTCAGGTCTTGGCACAATAGGAGTGCCGTCGGGCCTGATGATGCGGATCTTAGCGCTGTCAATTCCGGAGCCCACATCGTCCAGGTGCGCGCCGCCGTCGGCAGAGTTCCCTGCACGAGGATTGCCTGGTCGCCCAACACCCGACTCCACTGAGGCGCCCTGACCCGTCGCCGTCCAAGTGGTTATCCCGTCTGAAGCGCCGGCAGACCGAATCGCACGCAGCGGAATCGTCATTGTTGTGCCGCCACCTGGATTCGGTGTCAGCAGAACGCCTCCGTCATCCAGGTAGGTTGCCTCAATGACAACAGCCTGGTCGCGGTTGAAGACCTGTCCGCTATCGGGAGACACCGGTGTAATCGTTGGCGCCAGATCATCAATCGCATAGGTGTGATTACTTGTCGTCACGCCGTAGCCATCACCATTGACCTCGGCACGAGCAACGGCTTCAATCCAGATGCCAAGATCGCTGTCTTGGAACGGATAGGAGACGCTGACCGGAATCGGTGTGACAACATATGGATCAACGGTGGCCCATCCGACAATCACGATCGAATCAGGCAGCACCAAGACACGATAGTCAACACCATTGTGAGCGAGAGGACACTGAGGTGCCGTTGTGGCCACTCTGAATATGAAGGTATTGTCGCCTTCCGGATCGAACCAATCACCACAGCCGTCCGGTGCAGGATCAAAGCTGATGGCCGGTGCGGTTGATTCGATGAAGAATGTCCAGCTCGTCGTGCTGATATTGCCGACACAATCGGTTACATTCAGATTCACTGTATAGGTGCCTGGGTAAGGCATCCGTTCAGATACCCACTTGACATGGGCTGCATCCTGCTCGTACTCTCCAAGAGGAATAGAAGCGCCATCCGGACCGAATACCGCCAAATGGGCATTGTCCACGCCAGACTGTGCCGCATCGTTGAAGGTTGCCTCAACCACCACCGAACTGTTCCACGCAAAGTGCGAACCGCTCTCAGGAGATACAATGGCGATCGCAGGCGCAGTCTTATCTATGGCATAGGTATGGGCACTCTCCGTCAATCCTTCGCCCGTCGCCGGATCGTAGTTCACACTCCAAGCTCGAACACGAAGGGAAATTCCCTCATCCGTTTCACTGAACGGATACGCCAACACAACCGGCACATTCAGCGTGTCGTGCCCTGGACGAGGATTCACTACCACCGGCCCGGAAATCAAGGTGCCTGACGGCAACACATAGACACTGTACTCAATGCCATTGGGCGCAATATCAATACTGTTCGTCCTCAGGACATCGAAGGTGAAGGTATGCCCACCCTCCGCACTAAACCAATTCCCACACACCGTAGGATCAAACACCACCGCCGGTCCAGTCGGATCAATGACAAAGCTCCAGCTCGCCGTGCTGAGATTCTCGACGCAGTCGCCCACGGTCAGATTCACCGTGTAGGTGCCCGGAACCGTCAACGGAGGCGAGACCCACTTCACATGCACGGCGTCATTCTCGGCCAAGTCTTCGATATCGGCAATCACGGAACCATCGGGACCGTAGACGGTGAAGTTTGTCAGAGTTTGCTTCACGCCCGAGCGTCCTGCGTCATCAAAAGTCGCCTCAGCAACCACGGAGCTGTTCGAAGCAAAGTGCTCGCCGTCATCCGGCGACACAACAGAAATCACAGGTCCGGTGTTGTCAATGGCGTAGGTGTAGTCGCTCTCGGTGTAGCCGACCGTTGTGCTGTCGTAGAGGTAGTTGCGAGCCGTGACATGCACGCGAATGCCCTCATCGCTCGCTTGGAACGGATAGGACAGCGTGAATGGCACGGTTATCGAATCTTGACCCGCAGGATCAATGACCGTCGGGCCGCTGATCAAAGTATTCGAAGGTAGCACATAGACACTATAATCAATGCCGTTGATGGCAAGCTGGCATCCCGCCGTCGCCTGAACATGGAAGCGGAATTCGTTCGTGATTTCCGGATCAAACCAGTTGCCACAGCCCTCACCTACAGGATAGAAGGTAATGGCCGGACCCGGCACCTTGATATAGTATGTCCAACTGAACGGATAAGGAGCGATGTTGCCACAGACTGAATCGCCGGCAACGACGGACACGCGGTGCTCACCCGGTGTATAGAATGGATCAAGGGCAGCATTGTCCGTTCCGCCGAAGATGAAGAAGGCATCATCCGTTCCTTCTTGGATAATTGTGAAGTTGTACGGATTTTCCGGACTGGCGTCTTCCTTTGTGAACTCGACCCCATCAATGAACAGATGGAAGAAGTCGAGGTTCACGCCCGACGCGCCGGAGCCGCAGACGGGTTCGTCATTCACCGCACCCTGAATGGTTGGACGCTCGCCGAAGAGCAGGGTATCCGGAACAAAGTCCACCCAGTCTTCGTCAATGCGGTCCGCCCAATCGTTATTATAAGGATCCCACCACTGATCGTTGTCGTTGTTGATACAGTCAATCGGATCCTCGTTGGCGATGCCGTCGCCGTCGTTGTCATACGCCGCGCCGACTGGCGAGACAGGCACAACGGTAGGCGGCTGGATGTCAACGATGTAAAGGAAGGTGTTCTCCTGGTTTTCCAGCGTGAGCGTGTTCTCAGCGTGCCAGGTGACCGCCAGCTCATTAACATCATGGCAACCCAGGATAAGCTGATCGAGATCGTCGGCTGTCAGGAGGAATCTTGCCTGGTAGCCATTCTCGACCGCTGTGAAGGTCATCACATCGGAATGATAACGGAGGACCAGCCCATCCGGATGCTCGGCATTCCAAATGTCAACCCATACGGAATCAAGCAGGATGCAGGCCTCGGGATCGGTGATAGTCGCAATCATCTCGGTGTTGTGGCAAATGTAACGACCCCAGGTGTAGACATCCGGCCCGGTCACATCTACATAGAATGGAGTAACCGGAGTCTCGACCGAGTGGCCAACTCCGTCATATACGCGGAACTGAATCGTGTGCGGTCCCGCCTGCATTGCGCAGTGCCATGGACTGTGCAGGCACGCAAATTCTGAATGGTTGAAGTAGACTTTGTAGATGCCCGAAACCTGATCATAGTCATCGAGGAAGATGTCCGAGCAACCCTCAAAATCAACGGCCTGGCCATTGTGGATAATGCGGATGCCGTCTAGCCAGACATCAATCCACTCTTCGGGTGGCACGCCATCACCATCGCGCAGCACGGCCCAATAAGCGGGATCTTCGCCAATCGTCGGACCACGCTCCTCAGTATAGTAGCAGGAATCAGGATATTCCCAGTCACTGTCATACGCGTCCGTGAAGTATGGCCCATTAATCGTGAAGCCGGTCTCGCGCACCATCACGGCGAAGGTCGTGAACCAGCAATTCCCTTCTTGGGCTGTGCTGTCAATCCTAGCCTGGAAGCTCACAAACCACTGCTCGCCTTCCTGATAGATTTGCGAGTATTCAATTCCGGTCTCTGACCAGATTCCACCGACCGAATCCCACCATACCGGCACGATCTGGCTCGAATCCACACCTTGCGGTAGGCCGTTGAAATGCAGTTTGTACTGCGAAGGAACAAGGTCGGTCCCTTCTATGGCACCGCCGAAGTAGATGTTTTCCACACCGCTAACCAGCGTATAGTACGGCTGATTGACTGGAATCAGATTGATGACCTGAGCATCCAGATAAGGCTCGAAGTAAACCGTTCCATTTGCCCAGAGACCATGCGACGGCACATAGATTCGTGTCCGACCCGTCTCGGATGTGAGCCAGCCGTTTGAGCCGCCATACTGGTCAGTCTGGTGAATACGCAATGCCGCATTTGGATAGTCCGGAGTCGGAGACGGTGTGAAGACCGAGATGTGCATATGTCCGTCTTCCGGATTATAGCTCGAAGAGAAGATCGTCAGAGCACCATCCGCGTTCGTGATCCGGCAAGGACTCGTCCGCTCGGAACTGAGCTGTCCAGCATAGAGGCCTGCGGAACCTTCAACGGGATTTACACAGACTAATTCATGGTCAGCGAAGCACTCTTCGCTGTAATCCTCAAGGACACTGAAAACCCATGGAACCTGATCCGGTAGGAACGCCGGCACCTGAACCCAATCGTACGCATAGACCACAACATCCGTGGCACTATGCACATCGTCCCAGGTAAAGAGGGGCGCCTCCGGATCATCATTTCCAGACTCGTCCGTAGCCACGGCGCGGAAGACCGCGTCCGTTGGAATGTTGTCAAATTCAACCTGGACGCTCCAGATGTGGATTTGCAGCAAGGAATTGCAGAACAATTCACCGCTAACATCCTCGCCCAAGCTCACCCAGGTGGTGTCGCCTTCTGCGAGGACACCATACTGGAAGCGGACACTTGAAGTGTAGTTCAGGTCGCAATCATCGCTGAGAGCCCAAATGCTATCCGGGCAAGCATACTCATCATTGCGGTTAAAACCGACAATGTATGCGCGCTGATAGAGCTCATCGGTGATCTGGATAGTAATACCCGTGGTATCACAGTTGCCGGCCTCATCAAAGGCCACTGCCATAAGGTCATAGGCGCCAAAGTCAAGGCCGCCCGTATTCCACAGGACACTCCAAACCGGACCTTCGGGCGGGCACCCAATATAGAGCCAGTCATCCATGCTGCCAGCCCGATAGTAGAAGCAAACGGAAATGATATCGGAATTGCCGCCGTTCGCAAACGGATCGGTGGCCGTCGCCACGATAGTGACGACATCGCCCTTTGGAATCTGCATCCCGTCCGGGGTCACATCGCCATTGATATTGGTAATCGTAACAACCGGGTCGGTGTTGTCCATGCGAACCGAATCAGCAAAGATGATATACGCTGTATTCGACTGCGGAACGGATTTGTCAGACACGACTGCACGCAGAGATATGAGACCGCTCGGTATATTCAGGGCATCCCACTGATAGGCCCACTTCTCCGTCAGCACATCCCAGATTGCCTGGCCGATCGGCTGATAGAATTGGTCAAGGTCAGGATCCGCCGTCCACTTCCACTCGAACCGAACGGTGTCAATTTGATCATCCGAAGGAGGGGTGAGGAATTTGATAATCAGATCTTCCAGCGTCGTAACACCCACTAAAACCTGACCCGCAATCTGTTGATAGATGCCTGCCAAAGCGGAAGCGTCCGGCGCGTAGAAGTACTGCCCACCGGTCTCGTCGGCAATCTTCTGCAGACTGTCTTCCTGCACACCAGCGCCCAATCCAATTGTATAGACAGTGACATTCGCGGCGTTAGCACACGCCACAGCCTGAGTAGCCATCGTATGCGCACCGCCGTTGTCTCCACCGTCGGTCAGAACCACCATAACCTTGCGAAGTGCCTCTGGCTGAGTCAACACCGCTGTCGAGCAGATAGCATCGTAAAGCCAGGTTGCTCCCGTGTTAAGTGAGAATGGCGCATCAATCCCATCACCCACAGCATTCAGATCAGATGTGAAGCCCTGCATGATTTGCACGCCGGCCGCGAATTTTACGACCGCTCCCCGATCTCCAGACTGCATGTTGCTGACAAAGAGGTGGGCAGCGGTTTCAACATCGTCAATGGCGCCAGCGTTCACCATCGAACCTGAGTAATCCAGTACGAGCCCAACGGAAGCGTGCAGCGCACCCTCTGCAGCACCGCATGTGCCACCAAGCAGGCCATGCGACAGCGGTGCATGGTCACCAAGGGTCAAAGGCAGAGAATGGTC
>Ga0315289_10008363_pt1 | contig 14983 bp, 9 predicted proteins | sample YL17G11_40_MG_FD_203452 | JGI IMG/M metagenome (GOLD analysis project Ga0315289, IMG submission 203452) | Sediment microbial communities from Yellowstone Lake, YNP, Wyoming, USA - YL17G11_40 | ecosystem: Environmental > Aquatic > Freshwater > Lake > Sediment | place: USA: Wyoming | collected...
GGATCTTCATCACCCGGTAGCCGCTGAATCCATCAGAACGAGGTGTAAGGTCTTTGTCGATACAATCGAGAAAGTGCTGAATCTCCGACAAAAGTGGCTCATTTAGCTGGATATTCGGGATGAAAAGTCCGCCGTCGACAACCGCGGTTTTATAGGCCAAAAACGAGTCAGCGCTGCCGCTCACGGCCTTCATCTCCACGTGCTTGTCGTAGATCTTGATCGGGGTCTTCAAGTCCAAATCATCCCACACTGCCATCTTACGGCTGCCGACGACGGTGATCTGACGAACCTTGCGGGGATTTAACCAACTGGCATGAACGTTGGCGAGGAGGCCATCGGCAAAGGTATAGTTGCAAAAGACGACGTCTTCAACGCCCGAGTTGAGGTAGTCATGGCCATTGGCGGACACCTGCTGCGGCACCCGTCCAGTGAGCTCGATGAGGATGGAGATGTCGTGGGTAGCGAGATCCATCAGCGCGTTGACGTCGGTGCGAACGGGTCCTAGGTTGGTGCGCTCGGATTGGATGTAGTGGAGGTCGCCCAGATCGCCGGATTTAATGATCGACTTTAGGGCTTGAATGGAGTTGTTGTATTCAAAGACGTGTCCGACCATCAGGACCTTCTTGGCTTGCTGCGCCACTGTGATCAGTGATTCGCACTCGCCCGGGGTAAGGGTGATGGGTTTTTCGACTAGGACATGCTTACCGGCTTCAAGCACTTGTTTGGCGATAGCACAGTGGGTCGAGACGGGCGTCGACACGACGACGGCGGTGACGTCGGGGTCCTTCAGGACCTCTGCTAAGCTCGCGGTTGCCTTCGCCGCAGGGTACTTTCGCTGCAATGCTTTGGCGCGACCTTCGTCTTGATCGCAAAGCCAGTGCACTTTAGCGCGTTCGGTGAGCTCGATAGAGCGAGCTACGACTGGTCCCCAATAGCCACATCCAATGAGGGCAATGCCACGCATATTAATTGCTCCTAGGTCCACCGGCGCGAGGCGCGGCAGGTTGCGAGACTTGGCTGGTTGGGAATTAGTTCAATGATAGCTGAGGCTGATTCTCTTGTCGATTAGCCGGCACGGCGGGTAGCGGCTGGCTTGCGGCCGTAAACATCAGCGATCACACCGGTGACCCGGTTGATTTGCTCAACTGTTAGTTCTGGAAACATGGGAAGGCTTAAAATTCTGTCCGCAGCAGCCTCGGCGACGGGAAAGTCGCCTTTCTTATAACCAAGGTCACGATAGGCCTCTTGCAGATGAATCGGGATCGGATAGTGGATGCCGCATTGGATGTTTTCTTGGGTAAAGGCCTGTATCAGCTCCTGCCGTTTCGGCACCTGCACGACGTAGAGGTGAAACACATGCGGTACTCGCCCGGCAGGCTGCGGGTTGCTCACGACTTTGGGGCTCTGCACATCAGCGATATCCGTGAGGCGACTGGTGTAGGACTGTGCGGCGTTAAAGCGCCGGGTATTCCAGTCATCTAGGTGCGGAAGCTTCGTCAGCAGAACGGCGGCTTGAAGCGTGTCGAGGCGGCAATTGTAGCCCTTTTCTTTGTGTTCATATTTTTTCACAGAGCCATAGCCACGCAGTAGCTCTAGTTTGTCGGCAATGCCTTTGTTACGACAGACGACCATGCCGCCGTCGCCGTAAGCACCGAGATTCTTGCCGGGATAGTAGCTAAAGCAGGCGGCGTCGCCAAAGCTGCCGACGCGCTGGCCGCCATAGTATGCGCCGTGACCCTGGCAAGCGTCTTCGATGACAAAGAGCTTGTGGCGCTTGGCGATATCCATGATGGCCTGCATGTTTGCTGGTTGCCCATAGAGATGTACAGGAATGATCGCCTTGGTCTTTTTGGTAACGGCTCGTTCGACCAAGACGGGATCGATGTTGTAAGAGTCGGCCTCGCAATCGACCAAGACTGAACGCGCACCGCATTCATGAATCGCCAGGGCAGTAGCAATAAAGGAGTTGGTCACCGTGATCACTTCGTCGCCGGGACCAATACCTAAGGCACGCAACGCTAGGTGGATCGCTTCGGTGCCGTTTGCCACACCGACGGCATAGTCGACGCCGCAGTAGCGAGCAAAGGCTTGCTCGAATTCCTTGACCTGCTGGCCGAGTATGAAGTTGCAGTCGTCCAGGACTTTGGTAACGGCAGGGAGGACTTCGGTCTTTAGCGACTGGTACTGTGCCTTGAGGTCGACAAACGGTATCTGTTCCTTGCCTTCGGTGGCCATAGCGGTCTCCAGCGCTGAGCTATTAATTTTAGGGCGGTGCCCTTATGGTACCACATGCCTAGATTAAAGTACTGGGAGGCTTTTTGGGCGGGTTGGCAAATTGCACCGCGATCGATGGCATTCCCGGGCGCCTAAAGGGCGCCAAATCTGCCATAGTCGGGCCGTCTGTGATTGGACGATCAGACCTGCTAAAATTGCGGTTATCAAAGCTTCCAATAAAATAGCTGCCGCGGCCATCCGTCCACAAAAGGCGATGTGGGTTGGCGCCCTGTTGCTCGGTGCTGCCGGTGCTTTGGGCGGCGGGCTCAACTATCTGGTGCAGGTCCAGGCGGCGAAAAGTCTACCGCTGGCCGATTATGGCATACTCAACGTGTGGATTGCCGACACCACGGTGCTGCTGTCGCTGGGGGTGCTGTGCCAGATGTGGGCGAACTATGTCCCGCTGGGCCGAAAAAGCTTGGTGCGCAGCAGTTGGGCCTTGCTCCTCGGCGCCGTGGTGGCTGCTGTGGCCTTGTCGACTTGGCCGAACCTGCGTGCGTTGGCGCCGTGGGCATGGACCTTGACGATGCTTCCTGTGGCGGTGATCTGCGGGTGGCTGATTGGACAACTGCAGTTGCGCTTGGAATTCTTCGCAATCGGGTTGGCCGGTCTGTGTGGATCGGCCGTTAGACTGGCCGTGACGATGATGGTCGCTGGTAGCGGGCAGATGCTGCCGGTATTCTACCTGGCATTCGCTCTAAGCGGCCTGGTGTCGGCTATCGTGCTCGCATGCTTTGGTATCTGGACCAGAGTCTTGGCCCCGACGGCGGCGACCGCGCGCGATCAGATGGGAGCTAAAATCGCCTGTGCCTTTGTCTTAACCGTTGCTGGGGCGCTTCTTCCCCAGGTGGACGTTATTTGCTTGAGAATGTTTCAGTCGGCCGACGTCATCGGAGATTACTCCAGAGTGTCGCTGGTGGCCAAGGGCATCTGGTTTTCCGGGCAAATAGTCCTACAGGTGACTCTACCACTGCGTATTCGCGCCCAGTCAGCACAGTCTGATGCTGCCGATGAGCGGACCGGGCGTTACGTTCTGATCGCCGAGGTGATGATGCTCGTCTTCGGGGTCGCTGGTGCAGTAGCCAGTGCTTGGCTGGGACCGATGCTAACTCGGGTGGTTCTCGGCTATGATCTTAGCCCATACCGACTGTGGTTTACCCTCACCGGCTTGATCTCGGTCACCGTCTTTGTGCTGTTACGCAGGATTCAGCAGCATTGCGCAAGATTGGACTGGCGCAAAGGTGGTGTTGAGTTGGGGGGCGTAGCGGCTATGATCGGACTTAGCGCGGTAGTTCGCATTTCATCGGTGCAAACCTACCTGGCCTTCGCTTTGGCTTATTACCTAGGCCTAGTGGTGTGCGGGCAGCTTTTGTGGCGAAGGCACCGCCGGAGCGATTCGCCAGATCGATTCTGGCGCCGGGATTTGTGACGCCGCGAAATGCGCCAGAAACTGGCCATCACGCCCCCCGGCCTTTACAATCAATCACTGATGCCTTAGCGCCAAAGCTTAACCGCCGGAGTTCACTCAATGGCAGAACAGCAAGATAGCTCGCAGGGTACGACCCTAGGCGACAACACTACGCTATCGGCGCACCTAGGCCTGGTCCTCGCCATCGGCATCTGCGCACTACTACTGATCACCACGGACGGCGCGATCTTGGCCTTTTCAAACTATCCCCGCCTGTATGGCATCCTCAACGCCATGTCCTGTCGGTTTGAAGAAACGCTCCTCTACCTGCCGGTGGTCCAGAACTTCTCTTTCCTGGATCCTTTGCGCGCGGATTTTACCGGCCCCGGGATCGAGCATGGACTGGCCCCGTTCCCTTACCTGACCTTTGCGATTGCCAAGATCTTGAGCCTAAGTGCCGGTGGCTCGCTAAACGGAACCGTAATAGCACTGCATGGAACCCTGCTCGCCAATGTTGCCGCCACCTACAAAGTCTGCCAAATTTATTGCCGTCGCGCCGACCTGAGCCTCTTAGCGGCCCTGGCTATGGTGTTCGGTCTCGGCCTTGGCTTTTTCGCTGCTGGCTTGTGGCGCCACTATCCTGTCGCAGCATATCCCAGTTTCTGGTTGGCTGGCGCAGGCGCCACCTGCATCTATACCGCTATGGCCTGGTGCCTCGCCAAATCAGCCAGCCATACACGCTGGTTGTTACTACTGATGCTGGCTGCCGGCACGGCGCTGGGTGCCAAGGCAGCATGGCCCCACCTCCTCCAGGCGCCACTCGCAGGCGAGCAGGTCGCGACCCGGTTCCTCAGCCCCTCAATTCCGCTCTGCTTCTTTTTCCTGACGATATGGATGCTCTTGACGTGTGACCATAAGATGCGCCACGGCGCACCTTATGGCCCTTGGCTTGTCACCACGGCGATCTGCTTCGTCGCTAACTTTTATGTGTACTTTGTCAACTGGCTCATCCTCACGCCATCTTGCCTTGCCTGGCTACTGCTGCGTCGCGGCGCCCTGCGGCGGAAGCCCGTTTGGACGAGCGTTGGTGCTGGGCTCTCTTTAGCGGCGTCCATCCCATTTTTAGCCACACTGATCGCGTCCAAAACGGACCCGGCGACGCGCGACTTGATAATCAGGTCGGGACACTTCGGCATCCGCTTATATCACAGCTTCAATTACCCACCGCTTTTTGCTCTTTGGGGTAACCTCGGCCTCATTGCACTATTTGCTTGCTGGCTCCTCGCGGCCGCGTACCAGCATAAAACCCATCGCTGCCGGGATCAGGCTCTGGCCTTTTGGCAACTCCTACCCCTCGGTATGTACGTAACCTCGGTAGTCTTCGCCTACTTCAACTACCTCAGGCCCGACACGATCCCAGTACCGCTATTACTCCACCGCTACTGGGTGCCGCTTATCCTCCTAAACCTGGCACTCAGCTACCGAATAGGTCGGGAGACCTGGTCCCGGCTTGACTTGCTGGTGACCCCAAGCCGCGCCTTCGTCACGACGTCCTGGCTCGTCGTCATGCTCAGCCTCTTGGCTGCTGGTCAGTGGACCTTACACGAGCAAATCACCGGCGCCAGCATGGAGGAGCTGGCAGCCGCCGCCGAAGCCGTTCGCAAGATCGCCGTGCCGGGCGACGTCCTGGTCTCGGATTGGCAAGCACTCAACCTCTTCGCACCTTCCCTTGGCATGCGTACACTAAGTCCGAATCCGGTGATCACCCTCGCAAGAAACGATACCTTGGTCAGCTCTTACATGCTGCTCAATAAACTGCTCGGCCGATCTCCAGAGGAATTTTGGAGCTTTCTCGGAGACGTTGATACCTACGGCGAGCCGCATGAAGTCAACCCACAGGCGCCACCCACGGCATTAGTCCTCTCACAGGTGCGGAGTGTCGCATACCCACTGACACCTCCGTGGCTCAACGCCAACCGGGCACGCCTCGTTAACGACTATATGAATCTGAACCTCGACACAGCGACTCGTGACTTTCCCTCGCTGCTCCTTTGTTTACGCTCGACAACAATGCCGCCAGAGATCGCAGCGCGGTCGCGTCCGGTCGCAGACGTCGACTCGGTGCACTGCTCGCGCCTGAGCAAGTAATCCTTCGTCGGTCTTAAAAAAACCAATTTGAAGTTTAGGGACCCAACTACGTCGCCGCCGCCCGGACTGGTAATTTTTTAGGACGCCTGAGAGGTCGAAATGAGTTCGTATCGCTACGATTATCTGGACACTCCCCTGCCTACCTACAGTCCATGAAAGTTTCTTTAGAGAAGAATCATCGCAGTGGTTAGCTGGGACTGCGGACGCCTTATACCTAGGCAGACTGCTCCCTATACGGAATCTAACTCCCGCAAATTGATCTCTAGACCGATGCGCACCCCGGATACTTTGCGCATGGGATCTCATCGAGCGCTGATGTGGCAGCCATATCGTGGGATCCCGGGGATAGGTCACTGGTGATAGAAGATAATTGAATGCAATCGTGACCCCGCTTAGCCTTACATGCTTGGCATAATTTGCACACCGCGGTCCGCCGTATGCTGACTGCTCGTCGACGGCAACATCCTGCTTGTAAGATTTCCGCTAGACACAAGTATCATGAGCGGCTTTTGCTTCCGAGGATCACGACCCTATTGAGTTGCTGCCAAGACCTTTTCACGGTGACCCCCCCTTCCGCGAGTGACGAGAGTATCTGCTCTTGGTCAACTGCATTAAAGAAGATTAACACCTCGGTCGCACTTAGATTGCGTATCATGTCTGCAGTGACATTCAGGTGGTCGACTACTCTAAAAGTAACTATCTGATCCCTTCTGAAACTCGCCTCGAGAAACTCTGGGCCCAGCAGTTGCGGTAAAGTCCGAAAATTATCCGACACCATCATGTTTGCATGGATGTTAGCGTGCTGCGACAGATATTCCTGAACGTCTGCCAGCTGCCTTGCGTTACCGGCCTGCCGCCCATACCAGACGGAAGTATCTATTGCGCCGAATCCGCGCTTTTTTAGCGATTCAACTGAGCTAATGTTAATAGCAATGAGTATCACCAGAGAAAAATATATGGCCACTTCAGCAATTTTAACACGAGATAGACGATGCAAAAAATCGTCAAAGGCCAGAGCAGCGAATATAGTCGTTGCTACTACAGTGGGCATGTAATGACGTTGCGAGGTCATCGTATTGATCAAGGCGACATAGAAAACAATCAATGGAAGTGCCAAAAGGCCGTAAACCGGCAGCTTGCGGTCCCTAATGGTCTGCTGAGCCAGGAAAATGAATGCTGCCGCGATGATTAATCCCGGTAGCATCGCTAAATCCGGAACCGCCATTGGCATTTCGCATTCCTCATTGGGGGGGAAGGCGTGAGTACCACCGAACAGTAGCCAACGAACTTCATCTAAGGGATGGCTAGAAGTAAATTGTGCCGCAGTTTCGCTAGCCCGAGTAACAAAGTAAAACCGCAAAAAAAATGGCAACAATTTGAAGTATGCAGTCCAATCATCAGCGACTAGGAAGCCAGCAACCGCCCCACCTAGGAAATATACCCCAAGAAGAATTATAATACCTAGCAGCAGATGCCTCACAAATGAGTCAATTATTTTCCTATTTAAAATAAGGAATACAAGCAAGGCGAACAATTCCGAGGCATGAATAATCACTGAAGACGGGTAAATATGGAGCAAATCAATCCCAACAATAACACAAAACAAATTTAGGTATAGACTCCTCCTTGTTAAAAAGAATCCAGCTAACATTGTTGACGATAAACAAGATAACCAGAAGTTTACCGTCGTAATTCCCACAGTATAGCTAGATTCTGCCCATGCAACAGGGACCAGCCACATAAAAATAGCAAAAAGGATGGCAGGACGATTTCCAGCGAATCTCCGCAAAATCAAACTACATACCAAACTGACGAATACGGCGATAAAATACGAAAATGAGCGGAGAAAATCGAATGAGTGTTTGATTTTTAGGGCAAAGAACACGATCAGATCAAGCAGAATTTCGGACGGCCAATAACGAAATCCATAAGTTGGATCACTAACATTTACTGAATCATGCCAGTGAAACGCCAGCATCGTCGAGCGCATCCCATCGCCATCGAGATCAAATGACCTGAAATTAAAATAATATGCTGCGAGTAGCGCAAAACATATTATCAGAAAGATATCAGATGATTTAATCGTCAATTTGGCGAATCTGACCATACCGGCACTCCAATCGGCGATGTAGATATATCGATCGCTAAGTATGCTTAGCTTACTAGGTCTATGCAACCGCAGTAAACTCTACTTTATTTCCTATTTCGAGGCGCTCAATTAAATTCAAGTTTAGCTTCGACCTATTGGCGAAAGTTCGGTATAATTACCTAGCCAAATCATGGCTGACACACTTTGCTGGCAGCTTCTCTTCTGAAGCTAAAGTTTGACGTAACGACCTTGAGACACAGACACTGCTCTGGGCGCATTTGGGGAACAGGCCATGATCTGGACGTTGATTCCAAGCACCTACTTTCCTCGCCATGAAGACAATCGGATGAAAGACGAAGGCAATGTCACGTCTGCCAGAGCCGGCTTTCTTGCACAAAGACCGAACAATTTACGGAATCTCTTAGAGCAGAGATACGAGTGGATGCGGCAATGGATACCCGCAGATCAGGTGGCAATCGAGATAGGTTCTGGTCATGGCCTCATAGGGGAGTTCATTAAAGATAGGCAGATATTATTGACTGACGTCAACGAGGCACCCTTTATCGACAAGAAAGTTGACGCACTAAATCTGCCATTCGAGCCTGGCACAGTTGATGTCTTCATTTGCAGCCATATGATTCATCACCTTGCTCACCCCATAAAATTTTTAAATTCTCTTCACAGGTGTTTGAAGCCAGGTGGCAAAGTCCTCATAAGTGAGATTAACACATCGGTAATGATGCGAGTCCTTTTGCGTCTGCTGAGGCACGAAGGTTGGTCATATGATGTGGATGTCTTCAATGAGCTGACGGCCTGTAATCAGCCTGACGATCCCTGGTCTGCCAATTGCGCTATTCCTCAGCTACTTTTTAGAAATCAGTTGAAGTTTCATCAAAATGTCGATGGGTTCGAAATTGTATTAAATGAGCTGTGCGAGTGCCTCGCCTTTCCACTTTCGGGAGGTGTTATTTCTAAGTCCCGAACGGTGCAGCTACCTCAACATGTTCTTGACCTTGTGAATAAAGTCGACCGCATGCTGATTCGCGCCATTCCGGGATTCTTTGCGCTCGGTAGGCGAGTCGTGCTCAAAAAGAAGGACGATCAATCCTCCCGATTTTAGCAGACACTTCCCTTCGCCACGGGAGGCACGTCTGACAGCAGGGCCGCAAACCTGCCGCGCCGCCATCGGAAAGCGCAGCGATCATTGTATCGCTTCCCCTTTGCCAGAGATCCCTCCGGGACCAGAGTGCTCGCGCACAAGCAGATAAATTACATTATCTTTGAGACCATAGTGCGGGTAAGTGGCCGCGAGCGTCCAACCGCGTTCCGTCAAATATCTAACAGCAGCTTGCTTATGTGCTTCGCCCCGATCGACGTAAAGAGCGCTATTGACCTCCAGATTGCGATCAATCGCCTCCACCGGCACGGCATCCGGAAGCGGCGGCAACCTATAATTTGTGCTAATTTCTTCGAGGTCATACCCAACCAAAATCTGGCCACCCACCCAATATACGGTTCCGTCAACATACAACCCTTTGCTCAGCCCCCGGCGCTTGATATCGGACAAGGCATCGTCAAAGGCGTAGCTAATCTCAGACAACATCGGGATCGAGCCCTCACGGCTACGCGGAAAAAACCTCACGTTGTCGACGATGCCATTAACCGTATGAATTCTCTTGAACGCCTGGATGTTGAATACGATCAAGGTCGCGGCTGCGAGTACCAATAGAGCAGTGAAACCTTTACCGAGCCACCACATGCGACGTTTGATCAAGAAACTGAGCTCAATAATGCCGCTCACCGTTGCGGCAACGCCGATTTCGAGCTGATAGCGCGCAGCCCCCCAAATGTAAGGGGTAATGCTATAAAACAGCAGAAAGACTAAAACAAAATGCGCCGCCACAAGTACATTGCGACGACACCATGGCAACAAGCCGGCGACCATGAGTACCCACCACGGCCATCCAAAATCGCTTTTGAGGTAGTCGAAAGCAGCGCCACTACCTACAGCTGCCACGAGTTTGGAGCTCAATGGAAGACCACTGTGATCCGTCGCTGGCGTGCCCGTGTAGGCGGTGAACAACGTCAAAGGTACGATGATGATCAATGGATAGGCCATACTCCACATGTGTGCCAGCGTCGACGGCAACTCCTTTCGCAGCAAGCTAATTAACCCCTGTGACTGCTTCCTTTTCCGGTAGGTTTGCGCGATCCCCCGCACAGTGAAGTAGGTATGAACAACAATTAGCGGAATACCGCCAATAAAGGCTGCTTCGCGCGACAAACTCGCGAACGCCACAACCATATAGAACGGCAAAAAATCGAAACTCTTGGCGTTTGATGCATCAAGATCACGGCCGGTATGATCCAAAATCGGCATGAGAGCTAAGGCCGCAAAGGCCAAAGCTCCCCATATCGATGACTCGGCTATAGTTCCGGCATGCCACAATAAAGGCATCGTGCCAATAGCGAACGCAAGCATCCAAGCTGAGGGAAGTCCAAGCTGCGGACTCAATCTGCGCGCAATGTAGGCGACTAGAATGGCTAGTCCAAATAGACCCGGCACGCGCAGTGCAAAATCATTGATGCCGAAAGCTATCGTACTGACATTCAACCATAAAAGTCGCAGCGGAGGATGAACATCACCCCTTAACACATAGCTGGTGACCGCTTGGCGCACGAGCCAGAACAAAATCGCAGCGGCAACCGCGCGAACGATGCGCCTATGAGGCATCTTGTGCAAGCCCACGAATGACAGCAGCAACAAAATCAGAACAACAACATTAATAAAATAAAGCAGTACCCGGTATGGTACGTGAAGCAGCTGCTGCCCTAACGTGCTACTCAATGGGAGAATATCCGGAGCCAGCAGTCGCAGGGCGTGCGCGAATGCGATTTGCATATGGTAAAATTGGTCATTGCAGATGGCGTCCGTCACCTCACGCCAACCTACACCCAGTGTCAGGCAGAGAAAGGACACGGCGATTGAAAAATCAGTAGAGCTTACGCTGGCGTTACGCGAGCGTTTAAAACCAGCCAAGTCCATCAGGTAGACAAACATCAACGTCAAGACAACGTTGGCCGCAAGAGACGCTCCCGAGTCATCAAATGCTACTGAAGCATAAAAGCCATAAACCCAAAAAAATGCCCAGGCCACCACCAAGGCTGGGTTGACCGTGAAAGTGACCATGCGCGGCTGAGTAATCTGTGACATCGCAAGCGCTCGTTAGTGATGGATATTACTGTAGTACAAACAGAAAATCTTGTCGAATCCGACGACTAGGCCCCAGATTCATCGCTGTTTGGCCAATCCCCTTGCAGCGGTGCCGGGCTCGCTCATGACGGTCTCATCGGATATTTGTAAAAGGGCATCGAATGTTCCTCAAAACCACGCTGTGTAAACACTTTAAGACGAGCTTTCATACTAATAAAAGTCTATCATTTAGCGAGTCGACAAGGCTAGTAAAGAGCAAGATGACGCGAAGTCAGTCTGTTGACCCTTCTAGCACCTTTCCTTTTCACCCCACACATCAGTGCACTGGAAACGCTGCCGGCATTTCCCTTCTCCTCCCTAAATGAGAGCAAACGCCCCAGGCCGGACTACAACACCGAGCATCACTGAATCGCCGCATATTTCGCCGCCATTCAGCTGCCGCAAGTCGTCGGCTTTCACTGCCGAAATGAGGTTGAAGCCCTAACCGATGCCGGATATGACAGTCAAAAATCGAGCCTTCTGCAAGCCTGGCGGTTGCTATAGCCCGCAGTGCTCGCCCATGTTAGGGTTCCCTGTATTTTTTGCCTCAAAGGACCAAAGCAGAGGACCCTAGGATGAGCATCACGTTGGCGTTGAAAGAATCGTTGATCCACAAGCTATCCAGCCATCGCCACTCGCCTCTGGTCACTGCACTTGCCCGCTGCGGCGGAGCTCTGGTCAAAGGTGCTGGCAACTACTCATTCAACCACGATCTAAACGGCGAGAGCCGCGTCTTAAAAGTGCTAGCCACCCATGTACCCGCCGCCGCGACCGTCTTCGATGTCGGCGCCAACGTCGGCGATTGGACCGAACTAGCGCTTCGCCACATGCCGCAGGCCAGCGTCCACAGCTTCGAAATTGCCCCACCCACCTTTGCCAAACTACGAGACCGCTTCAACAAAGATCCTCGTATTCACCTCAATGACTTCGGCCTCAGCGATGCCAACAGCGAAATCAACCTCAACTATGCCACGGGCCATGACGGTCATTCGTCGATGGTCGCACCGTTTATTCCTGGGCGTTACGATACGATCAAAGCACGGGTGCGACGCGGCGACGACTATGTCGAAGCCAACGGTTTGACCAAACCGAATGCCATTGCCCTCTTGAAGATCGACGTCGAGGGTGCTGAAGAGCACGTGCTGAAAGGCTTTACGCGCACGCTTCAAGCGGGACGAGTATCAGCCATCCAATTTGAGTACGGTCGGGCGAACGTGCAGTCACGCTTTCTCCTTAAGGACTTTTACGATACCTTGAGCCCCCTGGGCTTTAAGATCGGCAAGATTTACCCCAATGAAGTCGAGTTTCAGGACTATGCGCTAGCCAACGAGGATTTCATCGGACCGAACTATGTGGCGGTGCATCGAGACCAGACGGCTCTTTTGGCGGCGTTGGAGCATCGGTTAAAGTAGGTCTCCATGCCACCTGCCCCATTGTCGCGTGATAAACACACGCGGTCCTCGCAATCGGCAGCAAATCGCCATGAGACGTTCTCGCCTTCAAGAAAATTCAATGGGCTTGACCTCTTAAGCGATGCCGCAGGGATTGAACGCCCTAAATGATACAAGCGCCTGATATAATTAATATTTCCAAAAAGTGGCGTGAATGCCATAATCTGGTACGAGTTTGTGGCACCAACGCCACTTTTTCGAAAAGACCCTCTAATGGACCTTAAGCGCCCGATTATTCGGGATCTTCAGCATTGGAGGCTGGCGCCTCAGCGCAAGCCCTTGGTTCTGCTAGGTGCCGCCAGGTAGGTAAGACCTCAGCGCTCAAAGCTCTTGGTCGCCAAGAGTTTCGCGAAATCGCCTACCTTAATTTTGAGGAGCGGCCGCTGGCCCGCGACCTTTTTAAAGCGGCGCTAACCCCCCAGTGACATCGTCAAGGCCATCGGAATCGAACTGCGGATGCAGATTGAGCCGGGCAAAACCCTGATGATATTTGATGAAGTGCAGGAGGCACCGGAGGCCCTTACCTCACTTAAATACTTTTGCGAGCAGGCGCCCGAGTATCATGTGGCGGCAGCGGGATCGCTTCTCGGAGTCAAAATCAAACGCGGTATCGGCTTTCCCGTCGGCAAAGTCGATTTTATGCAAATGTACCCGCTGTCCTTTAGCGAATTCCTCGATGCAAAAAATGAAGGAGATTTGGCTGCCATGCTCGCCAGCAAGGCGGATTTTCAACGTCTTCCAGAGTCTCTACACCTGCGATTACTGGATTTACTCAAGGTGTATATGCTAACCGGTGGCATGCCGGAGGCGGTTGCGCTCCATATCAATGGCATGGATTGGCCAGCGGTCCGTCTGTGCCAACAGGCGATTCTGCGAGCCTACGAACTTGATATGGCAAAGCATGCGCCCGCAGCGCTGATTCCCAAACTCTACCAAGTTTGGCAAAGTATACTTGGGCAATTGGCGAAGGAGAATCGTAAATTCAAATATGTGGAGGTGGCAAAAGGCGCCCGCACACGGTCCCACGAAGATGCTTTGCAATGGCTCATCGACGCTGGGCTGCTGCTTAAGTGCTGCAATCTTCAAACAGCGAAATTGCCGCTGGCGAGCTATGCCGATCACGAACACTTTAAAGTATTTCTCCTCGATATCGGTTTGCTTGCCGCCATGGCGCAGCTGGATCCGTTGCAATTTCTGCGCGGCGAGCGACTCCTCAGCGAATTTCGCGGCGCTTTCACGGAAAATTTCGTCGCCCAAGAGTTGACCAGGCACCTCGGCCGTCCTCTCTACTGGGCCAGCGCCAATAAGGCAGAGGTTGATTTTGTCGTCGAGGGTGCGGGCTTAATCCTGCCACTGGAGGTCAAAGCTGGCACCGTGCTAAACGCCAAAAGCCTAGCTGTCTTTTTGACGCGCTTTAAAGTTCCTATAGCCTGCCGCGCCAGCGCCGGTGGATTTGCCCGCAACGGCGCCTATGACGACTATCCTCTGTACGGATTAGCCGCCTTTCCAAAACTCAGTTGTGATCCGGTTATTTGACGACGTCGTTAAAGGCACAAGACACCTAGAACACCTGTGGCACGTCAGAAATTCCCACATAATGCCATGAAGTTGGAGAGGCTTGCAGCCGCCTACCCCGGAAGCTTGCTCCTACCAACAGCTCAACCCAATGCCGCTACATGCCGATAAGTCCGACGAGGTGTCAGGCAGGTACATACGAGGCGAAGCGGGTCGCCAACCGATTTCAGCACTGGGGGACCAATGGCAGCCTACTCTCGGGAAGACCACATCGAACTGATCGTCGAAGTCAAACAATTTTATGACCGGGTCAAGATCGTATTCCCACATACTGAGTTGGAGCAGCTAGGTCTTGAGCCTGATAGTTTCTCGGGAATGTTTTTTGAGGAATCAGTGGACCAGCTCATCGAATTCTGTACCCACAACTCGACATATCACATCGTCACCAGTCTTGGCGAAGGACGCAACATCAACAAATACATCCCAGGCCAACGCGTGTACAGTTTGGCCCGAGGTGACAAGAATCCCTGCCTCATGCTCAGCGCCTTTGCTGATCCAAAACGTGCACTAGTCGACGAAGATATGATCAGCGCGGCACTTGCCATACTCAACGACGGCGATGATGGTAGTGAGTGATAACGCGCCCATTTCGCGCTGACGTTCGATCGGAGTCATGCGCGCAACATGAACGTCCGAGTGCAGGCGAAACCGCTCAAGCTGCAAAGTCTCGCTCCCGTACTTGCGAATCTCCCGACGGATGAGGTGCTCGAACAAGGCGTGCGCGTCAAAGGAATCCGCCACGGTAAACATCGCGACCTCACGCTCGATCACCTTCCTGTCTGCCG
>Ga0315289_10008364_pt1 | contig 14981 bp, 13 predicted proteins | sample YL17G11_40_MG_FD_203452 | JGI IMG/M metagenome (GOLD analysis project Ga0315289, IMG submission 203452) | Sediment microbial communities from Yellowstone Lake, YNP, Wyoming, USA - YL17G11_40 | ecosystem: Environmental > Aquatic > Freshwater > Lake > Sediment | place: USA: Wyoming | collected...
CGGAGCGGACCTTGTAGCGCGGCCCCTCCGAGAGGATGAAGCGCACCGAGAGGCGCGTCCGGTCGGGCGAGAATTCGAGTTCCCGGTCGGCCTTGACGTCGAGGAACCCCTGGTCGATGTAGTAGTTGCGGATGGCCACCACGTCGCGCCCGAGTTGCTCTTCGTCAAACGTCCCGGCGCTGAAGATGATGAAATACGGGCGCGTCTCGATCTTGCCCTCGAGTTCCCTCGCGCCGATGGATGCGTTGCCGGTGAAGAGGATCTTGGAGACGCGGACGCACGGCCCCTCGGTGATGGCGTACCTGGCGATGCGGCTGGAGGCCAGGAGGTCCTCGTCCAGCGCCACCCTGGCAAAGTAGTAACCGCCCTCGTGGTACTTGCGTTCGATGGCCCGGGCGCCCTGGAACACCTTGTTGCGGTCCAGCAGGTTGCCGGACGAAACGCCGACCGCCTCCGCCAGGTCCTTGTCGGAGAACTTCCGGTTGCCCTCGAAGACGAGTTTCTCCAGGACCGGCCGCTCGGTAACCTCCACCACCAGCACGAGACCTTCGGGGGTCTTTTCAGGGCGGATGACGACGTTGTCGAATTCCCCCAGCGCGTGGATGCGCTTCAGGTCTTCATCGACGGCCGCCGGCGAGTAGGTGCTGCCTTCGCGCAGCCGCATCTGGCCCAGCAGCCGGTGGGTCGTCACCCGGACGTTGCCGCGGACAACCACGCGGACGATCCGCTCTCCCGTCGCCTCCGCCTCGGTCGCCGAGGCGACCCGGTGCAGCGCCGCCGCTGCGCCTAGCGCCATGAGAAGCGCCAGGACCCAGGCGACGCGCTGCGGTGCCCCGCCAAGTGCCGACTGACCCATCAGGAGAGCCTCGGGCGCTGTTGCGCCAAAGCGTGCCCACCAGCGGCGGCCGTATTCTACCGAGCATCCCCGACAGGCGTCACCAATAATGTGTGAGGATTCGCGCCGGGCCGGGGGCCGCCCAATCACCCGGCCTGCGCCGCCGCACGCTGGGCGGGCCGGAACGACAGCAGCGGCCAGAGCAGCGGAAGGAGCGTCACCAGCGGCACGAGCAGCCCGCCGTACGTCGCATAGGCGTCCGGCTGGGCCTTGCCCATGAAGTTGTGCAGAAACCACACCAGGCCTAGGAGAATGAGAAAACCGTTCCCGGCGATGAAGACCGGCCGCACCCATCCTCGGCCGCGAGCGTACAGGAACCCCAGGACGGCCATCACAACCACACAGGCAGCCGTGGCCACCAGTGGCGCCACACGCACGGCCTCCCCTGCCGCGGCCGATGGCGAGACCACCACGAGAATCCGGTACATGTAGGCCGAGAAGATGAAGAAGAAGTTGATTGACACGGCCGCCGCCTCGGCCGCCGCCAGCGCCCACGTCAGGCGCCGCCTCAACTTCGGATCGCGTTCCCATTGGGCCATGGCTGAACCTCCCCGCGCTAGTCCCCCCTACGCGTCGCACGCACTCCTGCCACGGACGCGGGCGCCGGGCCGCCCGCCGCGGCGACAACGGCCCTCCCCCTCGCCGCAACGGCCGTTAGACTTCTTCAAACGTCGGTCCGACCAGGGCGTCGAAGGCGTCGAGCGTCGATCGGTCGCCGCTGGTAATGAGCCGAAGCGCGCCGTCGCACCGCGGGACCGCGCGGCTGATGAACCGGTGCGCAATCGTGGCCTTGGCCGCCGACCCGTCCTCCGCAGCAGCGGCGCTGCCGCTGCGGAGGGTGGAATGCCGCGCCATCCCCAGCCACAGGTACCCCAGGTACACGTCCGCCGCCACGTCGACCAGGGCCCGGGCGCAGAGGTCCACGTAGTCGGCCGGCTGCTTCTTGACGTACTCGACGGCGGCCGCAAGTTTCTTCCGGGTCTCCGCCAGTTGCGCCGCCTCGGCGTCGAACCCTTCCGGCGCGGCGCCAGCCGCCAACTCGGCGAACCGCTTCTCCGCCGTCCCGCTCATCACGCCGCGCACCGCCGCCACGACCTGGAGTTGGCTCGTGCCCTCGTAAATCGACGTGATGCGGGCGTCGCGGTACAACTGCTCCAGCGGGTAATCCTTCATGTAGCCCGATCCGCCCAGGACGCTGATGGCCTCGTACGCCACGCGGTTGCACATCTCGCTCAGGTAGTACTTGGCCACGGGCGTCAGGAACGCGGCCAGACGCTTGTATTTCTTTTGCTCCTTGTTGATTTCACTGCGCCTGGCAGGGTCTTTTTCGCGATCGGTGGCCGCTTCCAGGGCGTACTCATAGTCGGCCGCCAGGGTGGCCTCGTAGAGGAGCGCGCGGCCGGACTCGATGGCCAGTTTCATTTCGGCCAGCAGGTCCGCCACAGCGGGGAACCTGTCGATGGTGCGGCCGAACTGCACGCGCGTGGCCGCGTAGTTCCGGGCCACCCGCAGCGCCGCCTCGGCAATGCCGAGGCTCTGGGCCGCGATGCCGATGCGGGCGCCGTTCATCAGGGCCATGACGTACGTCACCAGGCCCCGCCGCCGCTCGCCCACCAGTTCGGCCGGGGCGTCGTTGAACTGCATCTCGCACGTGGGCGACCCGTGGATGCCCATCTTGACCTCGGTGCGGCGGATGCGGATGGCCGGGCTTGCCACGGCGTCGCCCCCTGGCACGGCTACAGGCCGTGCCGTGGCTGGCTGGCGAGCCGGGCCGCGCTCGGCCAGGAAGAGGCTCAGGCCCATGCCCCCCGTCTCGTCCGGCTCGCTGCGGGCCAGCACGAGCAAGACCTCGCCGCAGCCGTTCGTGATGAATCGCTTGACGCCCTGGAGGCGCCACTGGCCGGTCTGGTCCTGGTAGGCCCGCAGTTGGACGTTCTGGAGGTCGCTGCCCGCGTCGGGCTCCGTCAGGACCATCGCCCCGGTGACCTGGCCGGCGGCGAAGCGCGGCAGGAACCGCTGTTTCTGCTCTTCTGAGGCAAACAGGTTGATGGTTTCGGCGATGCCCTGAAGGCCGAAGATGTTCATCAGGCTGGCATCGGCGCGGCTGACGATCTCGGTGGCCATCGCGAAGATGATGCCGGGCAGGTTCAGGCCGCCGTAGCGCCGCGGGAGGGTCGCCCCCATCAGGTCCGCCTGCGCGAGCACGTCCAGCGCTTTGCGGATGCCCGGGGCGTACCTGACGCAGCCCGCGTCCGTATCCAGGTGCGAACCTTCGGTGTCGATCTGGGGCGACAGCGGCGCGATCACGTCGCCCGCGATACCGCCCACGAGGTCGAGGACCCGACGGTAGTTGTCGATCGCATCAGCCACGTCCGCCGGGGCGTAGTCGTACACGGCGGCATCCTCGAAGTCCGGCTCGCGCAGGCGCACGAGCGGCTCCAGGTCCAGGTGGTCCAGGTGGAACTGGATGTCGCCGTTGTCGGCGTAGAAGTTGGCCACGGTTACACCCGCTTCCGGATGGCGTCGATCATCATTGGGATCACACGATTTAAGTCGCCCACGATGCCGTAGTGGGCCACCTGGAAGATGGGGGCGGCCGGGTCGGCGTTGACGGCCACGATCTTCTGGGCCTCGCTCATCCCCGCGCGGTGCTGCACCGCCCCGCTGATGCCGACCGCGATGTACAGGGCCGGGCGCACGGTCGTCCCGGTCTGGCCGACCTGGTGGTCCTTGTCGATCCAGCCGCTGTCGACGGCCGCGCGGCTGGCCCCGACGGCGCCGCCGAGGACGTTGGCCAGGCTCCAGACGAGGCGAAAGTTCTCCTTGCCGCCGACGCCCGCCCCGCCCGCCACGATGATGCGGGCGGCCTTCAGGTTCACCTTGCGCGCCGCCGCCTGGTGATCGAGGACCTTCACGACGAAATCCCCGGCCGCCAGATCGGGCTTGAACGTGAGGACCTCGCCGCGGCGCTTCGGGTCGGCCTCCGGCATGCGCATGACGCCTTCGCGGACGGTGGCCATTTGCGGCCAGCGCTCGGGGTTGACGATGGTCGCGATGATGTTGCCCCCGAACGCCGGACGGATCTGGTAGAGGAGGTTCTCGTACCTGCGGTCCGTGCGCGGTTCGACGTGCTCGCCGATATCGAGGTCCGTGCAGTCGGCCGTCAGGCCGGCCCGGATGGTGCTGGCCACGCGCGGCGCCAGGTCCCGCCCGACGGGCGTCGCGCCGAAGATGACGATCTGCGGCCGGTGCTCCTGGATGAGGCGCGACACGACCTTCGCGTAGGGGTTGGTCTGGTAGCGGGCCAGGCGCGGGTCGCCGCCCGCGAGGACGCGGTCGGCGCCGTGCTCGATGAGGCGCCGGGCGTGGGCGTCGACGTCGGCGCCCAGCAGGACCGCCGCCAGGCGGACCTTCAGGCGGTCGGCCAGTTCGCGGCCCTTGGACAGGAGTTCCAGGCTGACGTCGTGGAGTTGGCCGTCATTCTGCTCGGCCACGACCCAGACGTCGCCCTTCACATTCTTTTCAATCATTGGCTTTGTCGCCCGCGCCGAACACGCGCCCATCAAGTTTATGTAGGGTGGGTGCTATGCACCCACCTTTTTCGTGCGAGAACAACAACTCGACCCTCGACCCTCGGCCCTCGCCCCCCGCCCCCCGGCCCTCGCCCCCCGGCCCTCGCCCCCCGGCCTCGCCCCTCGGCCCTCGCCCCCCGGCCCTCGCCCCTTGGCCCTCGACAGGGCGGCCACGCAGGGCCGCCCCTACGCGGCGCCATTCCGTAGGGGCGGCCCTGTGTGGCCGCCCTGTACGTCGGCTAACCTATCGTATGATCTTCGATAAGTTCATGCACCATGCCGGCAACCGCGCCGGCCTCGGGCTCGACCTTCTTAAAGCCCGTCCCCTTGAGGATCACCGACTGGATGCGTTTGACCTTCGTGGGGCTGCCGTCGCGGCCGCACCAGGCCAGGTCGGCCTTGATGTCATCGAGGGTCCACTGCCTGATGAGGAGGTTCTTGTGCGCGAGGGCCGACGCCTGCGCCGCCGCCGCGGCCGCCACTTCCTCGGGCGAGGCGTCGGGCCGGGCGGCCCTCACCTGGGCCTCGAGTTCCGCCGGCGACCGGGCCTTCTTGACCGCCATGAGGCGCCGGGCGGAGGCGGGCCGCGGCTCAGGCCCCTGGTCGGTCACCGTCAGGAGGCACGGCAGCGGGCACTCGACGCGTTCCCATCCGCGGCCGGTGTTGCGCTTGGCCCGCACGCGGCCGTCGCCGACCTCTTCGACCGACTCGACGTACGTGACCTGCGGGAGCCCGAGTTTCTCGGCGGTCTGCGGCGGCACCTGGGCCGTGTCGCCGTCGATCGCCTGGCGGCCGCACAGCACCATGTCCACCGGCGCGTCCTCGGCAACCTTGCGCACGGCGCACGCGAGGATGTAACTGGTGGCCAGCGTGTCGGACGCGGCCGCGCGGCGGTCCGTCAGCAGCACCACGTCGTCGGCGCCGCGCTCCAGGCACTGCCGGAGGACCTCGCAGGCCTGCGGCGGGCCCATCGTGATGACCGCGACGCGCCCGCCGTACCGCTCCCGCAGCCGCAGGGCCAGTTCCAGGGCGTGCAGGTCTTCCGGGTTGAAGATCGCGGGCAGGGCGCTGCGGTTGACGGTGCCGTCGTCGCGCATCGCCTCGCCGGTGATGCGCTTCGTATCCGGCACCTGCTTGACGAGAACGACAAGGTTGTACGGCATCTTCCGAGAATCTCCCTCCTCTGGTGCGTTCCCGGCAGGTCACGGAAGCGAGTACGTTACTTGGGCCCGCGCCGGCGGTCAAGGCAAAACAGAACGCGGCTACGGTACGGCCGCGGGCGCGGCCGGGCAGGCCGCGCTGGCTTCGGCTTCCGGCCGGATCGTGCCGTCGCCCGGGAGGCGGCTGATGTGGACCGGCAGCCGCTCCTCGCCCCTTATCGGCTCGACGTACTTCATGCGGTACCGCTCGGACTGCATGCGGCAGGCGTGGCGGTGCGGGGCGTACTCGGGATGCGCCACCAGCCGCCGCCAGATGGCCTCGAGCGGCTCCTCCAGGACGTTGCCGAACGTGACGGGGTTGAAATCGCACGGGTTGATGTCGCCATAGCAGGTCATGTAGAATTGTGCGAACCCGCCGAAGCACCCGCCGCCGTCGTACGCGTTGGCCTTGGCCTGGGCCGTCACGCCCATCGGGTGGTCCGACTCGTTGAACCGCTCGGCCAGGGCCCGGATGCGCTTGATGTCCTTGCGGCCCATGCGGACCTCGGGGGCGTTCAGAAACTTGCCCGTCGGCACGCAGTCGAAAATGGTGACCTCGTGGAACCCCTCGTCGCGGGCGATGGCCAGGATGCGCTCCAGCGCCCCCGCCTGGACCGACTCGTGGCTGCCGTAGGTCGAGATGCCCGTGAGGATGCCGGCCGCGCGCGCCCGGCGGGCGCCCTCGAACGCCTTCTCGAACGCCCCCGGCGTGCGCCGGAGTTCATCGTGGACGGCGGCCGTGTCGGCATCGATCGAAACGTTCAGGCTCTCCAGGCCCGCCTCGGCCAGCCGCGCGACGTTCTTTTCCGTCAGCAGGACGCCGCTCGTGAAGATCATGACGTGGGCCCGGTTCTTGTCGACGTGGGCGATCAGGTCGGCGAGGTCCTGGCGGACCATCGGCTCGCCGCCGGTAAAGACCACGTTCGAGACGCCCAGGTCGATGGCCTGGTCGACGACGCGCTTGAGTTCGTCCGTCGTCAGTTCGCGCCGCTTCTCGGTCACAAAGCGGTCGGCCGAGCAGTGGACGCACCGGCACGGGCACCGCGGCGTCACGGACAGCGTGCACGTGCCGGGAAACACGATCTTCTCGACCATCGTCCGCAGTTTGCGTTCCAGGTGCCGCATCGCCGGCGGGGTGGGCATGCCCGGGTTGTACAGGTTGTAGTGGTTCTTGCCGTTCTTCTCGGCGATGATCTTAAGGCGATTGATGACCGCCAGGAACGCCTCCACCTGCCCGGCGAACTTGCCCTTCAGGGGACCGGCCAGTTCGCAGCGGATCTTCTTGTCGGGGCCGCGCCAGGCCTTGATGGAAAGCAGGCGCACCCCCAGCGGCCCGGTGATGTGGGTATGGACAACACCCTGGGCGTCCTCGGTGGAGGCCACGCGGACGCGTTTCAAGACGCTCTCGCCAATGAGGTCTGCCACGGCACTCATTCGGGTGCCCTGCTTGCCCCGCCACGGAAAGGCACGCCATATCTTAGCGAAATCACTTCGGATTTGCAACGGCCTGGATGATCCGCTCGGCCACTTCCACCGCGCGGGCGCCGTCATCGAGGGTCACGGCCGGCGGGTGCTCGCCGCGAACGGCCTCGATGAAACTCGCCAGTTGCGCCCGCAGGGCGTCCGGCCGGTCCTCGACGGGGAGTTTCTCGACCGCCACCAGGCCCTGCATCCCCCCGGGGGGCGGCTGGCCGCCGCGGACGACCTCGGCCAGTCCCGGCCGCGCGGTCACCCGCTCGACCGTCCGGGCGCCGTAGTCCAGTTTCAGGTACGTTCCCTCGCAGAAGAGGCGTATGGTGCGCTGCCGCGTGCGGCTCACGCGGCTGGCGGCAAGCGTGGCCACGAGGCCGCCGGGGAACGCCAGGCGCACGCTCGCAAAATCCTCGTGCGGCCCGACCACCACGCCGCCGACGGCGTCGATGCGCTCGGGCATGCCGCCCGCCAGGTGCAGCACCACGTCCAGGCCGTGAATCATCAGGTCCATGACAACGCCCACGTCCAGGCTGCGGAAACTGAAGGGGGCGACCCACGAGACCTCGACGTACCGCGGCCGCAGGCCCAGGCCGGCGAACGCCCGCGTCACAGGGTCGAATCGCAGGATGTGCCCCGCCTGGGCGACCACGCCGGTGCGGCGGGCGGCGTCGGCGATCGCGCTGGCCTCGGCGGCCGTCCCCGCGATGGGTTTCTCCAGAAGGACTGCAATGCCTGCCTTCATCAGCGGCACCGCCACGTCGCCGTGGACGCTCGTGGCAGCCGCGATGACGGCGGCATCCACCCGGCCGGCCAGGCGCGACGGGTCGGTCTCGACCTGCGCGCCGGCGGGCCCGGCCACCGCCGCTGCGCGGGCAGCGTCGATGTCGCACACGGCGACCAACTGAGCGTCCGGACACTCCGCAATCGCCTGGGCATGTAACTTGCCCATGTGCCCGGCGCCGATGAGGGCGAGTTTCAAGCGTTTCGACATGGCTTACGCCGGGGGCTTCTTGCGGAGCGATTCGCGGTAGCGGCCGTGCCTGCCGCTGCCCGAGTTGCGCAGGAACTCGCAGAGGAACCGGACCTCGTCCGGCCAGGCGCCCTCCTTCTCCATCTCGTCGAGGACCTCTCCGCGGGGCCGGCCGCGACGGTAGATGCGCCGGTAGGCCTTGCCCATCGCCTCGGCCACCTCGTCGGGAATCCCGGCCCTCTGCATGCCGACCACGTTGACGCCGCGCACGCGGCTGGGATGGCCCTCGACGATCATGAACGGCGGCACGTCCTGGACGATGCGCGTCAGGCCGCCCACGTACGCCAGGCGCCCGATCGTCGTGAACGGGTGGATGGCCGCGCCGCCGTTGACGTTCACGCCCACCTGCACGTGCACGTGTCCGCCGATGAGCACGTTGTTGCCGAAGACAATCTGGTCTTCCAGGTGGCAGTCGTGGGCCACGTGGCTGCACGCCATGAAGTAGCAGCGGCTGCCGATGTGCGTAAGGCCCGCCTCCTTGGCCGTGCCGCGGTGCACCGTGACGCACTCGCGGAAGACGTTGTCGTCGCCGATTTCAACGCGGGTCGGAGCGTCGCGGTACAAGATGTCCTGCGGCGGCGTGCCGATGGTCGAGTTCGGGTAAAACACGTTGCGCTTGCCGACGCGGGTGCACCCGACGAGGGTCACGCTGGGGTGCAGCACCGTGCCGGCGCCGAGACGTACGTCCGGGCCGATGTAGCAGAACGGGCCGACCTCAACGTCTGCGGCCAGTTCGGCCTTCGGGGAAACGACCGCCAACTTGCTGATCGCCATGGGACGCTTACGACTCCTCCTGGGCGGGGATGAGCATGAAGCGAATCTTGGCCTCGGCAGCCAACTGGTCGCCGACCCAGGCCCGCGCAAAGACTTCCGCCGTGCGAGACCTGGACCGGACCACCTCGGCCTCCAGGCGCAACTGGTCACCGGGATGCACGCTCTTCCGCAGTTTCACCCTGTCCATGCTCAGGAGGACCGCCACCTGGTCCGTCCGAGCCAGTTTCTTCAGGAGCAGCACGCCCGACAACTGGGCCATGGCCTCGACAATCAGGACGCCCGGCATGATGGGCGTGCCCGGGTAGTGGCCCTGGAAGAAGTGCTCGTTGATCGAAACGTTCTTGATGCCGACCGCGCGGACGTCGTCCTCCAGTTCAATCACGCGGTCCACCAGGAGGAAGGGGTACCGGTGCGGCAGGACGGCCATGATGTCGTTGATGTCCATGGCCTGCCGGATGCTGCCGCGCGTGACCACGCCCAGGCCGGCCGCCTGCTCCATCAGCCGCCGCACGAGGCGGTGATTCAGGGTGTGGCCGCTGCCCATCGCCACGATGCGCCCGCGCAGGTCGCAGTTCGTCAGAAAAAGGTCGCCCAGCAGGTCCAGCATCTTGTGCCGCACGGGCTCGTCGGGAAAGCGCAGAACGTTATCGACCGGCCCTTCGGGGCCCAGGACCAGGATGTCCTGGTACCCCAGGTGCGTCCCGAAGCCGCGCTGCCGCATGTCCTCCACCTGGCTCGCCAGGATGAACGTGCGGGCCGAGGCCAGTTCCCCGACAAACGCATCGGGCGTCAGTTTCAGGTGGAAGATCTGGGGCGGCAGGGCCCCGTCGGAACTCCCGGAAAGGTGGAACGACAGGCTCAGTTCATCGTCCGGCCCGGGCAGCGCCGTCAGCACAGCCGTGCCTTCCATGACCGTAATGGGCTCCTGGATGGCCAGGACCGGCCGCTCGGCATCCTGTTCCACGATGCCGGCCTGCCTGAGGAGCCGCACGTAGTCGGCGGCCGAGGCGTCGCAGGCGGGCAGTTCCAGGCCGTTCACCTCGGCGTACAGGTTGTCGATGCCGAGGCCGGCGAGCGCCGCCAGGAGATGCTCGACCGTCTCAACGCACACCTCGCCGTTGGCCAGGGCCGTGCGCTGGAGCCGCCGGACGACGGACTGGATGGTCGCCGGGACGGTCGCCGTCGGCCCGAGGTCCACGCGCGCAAACACCAGGCCCGTGTTCGGCGGGGCGGGCTTCAGGCGCAGGTGGGCCGTCTGGCCCGTGAAGAGGCCGGGCCCCTCAATCTCGGCTTCGAGCGAAATGGTCCGCTGACGACGGGTCACGCCCTGCCCTTCTTCTGGAGCCCCTCCCGCCGCGCCAAATCGAGCGTAGCGCGGGGCCTTGTGCCCCGCGCACAACCGCGCGGCCGTACGGCCGCGCTACTGACGGCTGTCCAGCCGCGCCTCAAGCGATTTCAGCCGCGCTAAGACGTCCTCAATCTTGCCGAGCGCCGCCTGGTGCTTCAGGTCCTCCCGGTGCGGCACGGCCGGGTACCCGCTCACGTCGGTGCCGGACGGCACGTCTTTCGTGACGCCGGCCTTGGCGGCGATCCGGACGCCGTCGCCGATGACCAGGTGCCCATCGATGGCGGCCTGGCCCGCGATGACGCAGCCGCGGCCGATCCGCGTGCTGCCGGCAACGGCCACCTGCGCCACGATGATCGTGCCCTCGCCGACCTGCACGTTATGGGCAATCTGCACCAGATTGTCAATCTTAACCTTCGGGCCGATGCGCGTGGCCCCGAACCTTGCCCGGTCCACCGTGACGCAGGCCCCCAGTTCGGCCTCGTCGCCGATCTCAACGGTGCCCAGTTGCGGAATCTTCTCCGGGCCGGCCTTGCCGGGCAGGTAACCGAAGCCGTCGGCCCCGATGACCGAGCCGGCGTGGATGATGACGCGGTTGCCGATGCGCACACGCTCGCGGACGACGACGCCGGAGTGGATGTCGCAATCGTCGCCGATGACCGCCTCGTCGGCCACGACGGCCCCCGCGCGGATGCGCGTGTGGTCGCCGATCTTCACGTTCTCGCCCACCACGGCACAGGCGCCCACGTGGACGTCGCGGCCCAAGGCAGCGCTGGCCGCCACCGACGCCTGGGGATGCACCCCCGGCGGCGGCGCCGGCAGCGGCAGGCAAAGGGCCGCCGCAATGGCCGCCAGCGCCCGGTTCGGGTCCGCCACCCGCAGGAGGGCTGCGGCCCCGGCCTCGCCCCGCCAGTCCTCGGGCACGACGAGGCAGGCGGCCTGGGAAGCGGCGGCATCGGCCTTGAAGCGGGCCGAGGCCACAAAGGCCACGTCGGCCGGCCCCGCCTCGGCCAGCCCGGCCAGCCCGGCGACTTCCCGCGACGGGTTGCCTTCCAGCCGTCCGCCGACCAGTCGGGCGAGTTCACCCAGGGTCTTGGTCAACCGTGCCTCCTGCGCGTTCAGAGCCATCACGGCGCCTCGACGCCCCTGGCCGCCAAGTCCGCCGTAACCAGGTCCAAGACGCGACGCGCCTCGTCCAGAGAACCGCGAGCATCGTCAGCGGTGGCCTCCGGCCAGTCGCCGGGATAGCGAGCCTCCACCGACCATTCCGTCAGGTCGGCGAGGTCGGGGAAGGCCTGCCTGACCGTCCAATCCTCCGGCACGAGGTTCCTCAGCGCATCCAGGTCGTGGGTCTTCGGAAACTCGATCTGAAGGAAAACGAGTGCCGCCTTGATGGCCTTCTCTGCCGCTTGCTGGGCCAACCAACACACGTGCCGCCGCGGAACCTGCGTTTCGTGAAGAAGGATCCCCGCCGCCCGCAGGTCTTCGGCGGCGAACCGCAGCCAGCGCCGGGCTTCGGCCACATGATCAGGTCTGCTCATAGAGAACCTTGCCCTCGCGCAGCGCGGGCCGTAAAACGGTTCCCACCAGGTGGCCCCGGGCGGCAATCTCGGCCGGTGAGGTGACGATGATATCCTTAGGCACCGGGAAACCTGCCAAGGCACGACGGATCTCCACGGCCGCACGGCGCTTGTCCGGCACGTCGGGCAAGACTACCAGCAGGTCAATGTCGCTGTCGGCCCCGGCATCACCCCGTGCGTGCGATCCGAAGAGGATCAGGCGCAGCGGGTGAAAACGCCGGACGATTTCATCGGCAAGTCGCGCAATCCAGGGATTGCTCCCCATGGGCCAACCTCCACCACGAGCGCCAGGGCACTCATAGATTCACGATTATAGCCTTCCGTGCGGCAAAAGCAAGTTTGTCGGCCTGCCCGTTGACGCGCCGCCCCCGCCCTGCCATGATTACAACGTCATGGCCCTGAAACTGGTCATCTTCGACCTCGACGGCACGCTGCTGGTGCCGGCGCTGGATTTCCAGGCCATCCGCGAGGAGATCGGCCTGCCGCCGGTCGTGCCTATCCTGGAGACGATGGAAGCCCTGGAGGGGGCGGCCCGCGAGCGGGCCTTTGCCATCCTGGACCGGCACGAGGCCGAGGCGGCCGCACGATCGCAACTGATGCCGGGGGCGATGGAACTCCTGGCTGACCTTAAGCGTCGCGGCGTCCGGGCGGCCGTGTTCACCCGCAACAGCCGCGTGAGCATCGATGCCGCCTGCCGCCGCCACGGGCTGGCGTTCGACGCCGTGGCCACGCGCGAGAGCCACCGGCCGAAGCCCTGCCCCGATGGCATCCGTCACCTCATGCAGACCTTCAGCGCGGCATCGGCCGAGACCGTCGTGGTGGGCGATTACCGCTTCGACATCGAGGCCGGCGCGAGTGCCGGCATCCGCACCATCGCCCTCGTGGCCGAGCCCAAGCCGTGGGCAAGGGACGCCACGTGGGTCGTCGGTAGCCTGCCCGAAGTCGGCCGCATCCTGCAAACGCTGGCCGGCGAGGCGTAAGCCCTATTTAGCCCCCGGTGAATACACCGGGGGCCCATGGTCGCAGGGCGCCCCCCGCGCTCGGCCCCGCGTGTACTCACGCGGGGCTAATACTACAGCGCAACCTGGCAATTGGCGCGGCGGGTCTCCATACCCGCCGCGCCAAGTTGCGCTGTAGTGCTTAAGTAGGGCTTTCACCGAATCCTTGCTCCCCTGCCGCGCACCGCCTATAATCGCCCCGCTACTGCTTGCCGCAAACTCAAAGGAAAGGTGGTCACCGATGGCAAAGGCCAATCCGATTCGGCTGGGTCTGGTGGGCCTCGGCCGCGCGGGCTGGGGCATGCACTGCCCCGAACTCGAAGGCAAGGAGACTCTGTTCCGCTTCGTCGCCGCATGCGACCCTCTGCCCGAGCGGCGCCAGCGCATGGCCGCGCGGTACGGCTGCCGCACCTACGAGCGCATCGAGGACCTGGTGGCAGACCCCGAGGTGGAGATGGTCGACGTGGCCACGCGCAGCCTGGACCACTACGCCCACGCCGCGATGGCCCTGAAGGCGGGCAAGCACGTCTTCCTCGAGAAGCCCATCTGCGCCACGTACAAGGAGGCCGTGAAACTGAAGGCCCTTGCGGCCCGGTCGCGCGGCAAGTTGTACATCCGCCATAACCGCCGCAATGAGCCGGCGTTTCTGCACGTGCGCGAGATCATGGCCAGCGGCATCCTGGGCAACGTGTACGAGGTGCGGCTCTTCCGCGGCGGCTACGCCCGGCGCGACGACTGGCAGACCCTGAAGGCGTTCGCCGGCGGCCAGATGCTCAACTGGGGGCCGCACATCGTTGACCATGCCCTGCGGATGCTCGACGCGCCCGTGGCCGGCCTCTGGAGCGACCTGAAACGCGTGGCCGCCGTCGGCGACGCCGAGGACCACCTGAAGATCATCCTGCGCGGCACCAGCGGCCGCGTGGTTGACATGGAGATCAGCGGCGGCGCCGCCATCAAGCCCCCCGTCTACTTCATCCTGGGCTCCAGGGGGGCCCTCGTGTGCGAGGACGAAAAGACCATCCGGCTGCGGTACCTGGACCCCAGGCAGAAACTCCGGCCGCGCAGGCCCGACCCCGGTGACCCCGGCGCCACCTTCGGCACGCCCGAAGACCTCCGGTGGATCGAAGAAGAAATCCCCGTCCAGCCCCGCAAGACGTGGGACATCTGGGACGAACTCTACAAGGCCGTCCGCAAGGGCGGGCGGTTCCCCATCACGATCGACGAGTCCGTGGAGGTCATGCGCGTGATCGGGTTGGCCAAGAAGGGAACGCCTTTCAACGGATAGTTCCAAGTTCAAAGTTCCAAGTTCCAAGTTAAAGGACGCGCCGCAGGGCGCGGTTCGCTGTTCACTTTGAACTTGGAACTTGGAACCTGGAACTTGGAACTTATGTTGCCACTCGCCAACATCCTGGCCCGCAAGGTCCGCACGGCGGTCGCCGTCCTGGCGATCGGCGTGGGCGTGGCGCTGTTCCTCGTGCTGGTGGGCCTGACGAGCATGCTCCGCGAAATCGCCAACCGCACCACCAACGTCGATGCCCACATCATGGTCATGCCGGCGGGCGGCCCGGCGCTCCTCCTGGGCGGGGGCCTCCCGGCCGACAAGATCGAGGCCCGCCTGCGGGCCATCCCCGGCACGAGCGCCGCCATCCCGGTCCTCTGCTGGTCGGTGAACATGGCGGGGCGCGACCAGAACGCCTTCGGCATCCGGCCCGAGGACTGGCCGTCCTTCGCCGGGCCTGATGGGCTGGTCGAGGGGCGGCCGCTGGCGGGCGGCCTGGAGATGCTCATCGACACGCGCCTGGCCCGGGCCGGCGGCTTCCGCCTGGGCGATACGGTCGAGCGGATGAACCACAAGTTCACCATCGTAGGCATCGCCCGCGAGGGCGTGGCCGGGCGGGTCTTTGTGCCCATCGACACCCTGAACGAGTGCCTCCAGAACGACACCCGCCGCGCTACGTTCTTCTACCTGAAGACCACCGGCCCGGCCGCCGTCGAGCCGGTCCGCGAGGCCGTGGCGAACCTAAAACTCAGTGCGTTCACGCTGGATGAGTACTACTCGCGCCTGGCCAACATGCTCGGCGACATGAACCTCGTCATCGGGGCGGTCGTCATCGT
>Ga0315289_10008366_pt1 | contig 14978 bp, 11 predicted proteins | sample YL17G11_40_MG_FD_203452 | JGI IMG/M metagenome (GOLD analysis project Ga0315289, IMG submission 203452) | Sediment microbial communities from Yellowstone Lake, YNP, Wyoming, USA - YL17G11_40 | ecosystem: Environmental > Aquatic > Freshwater > Lake > Sediment | place: USA: Wyoming | collected...
CAAGTGCGTGCCGATATCGGCCAAACTTTCAGCCAGCGATGAAGAACTGTGGAGTGCCCACGAACGGGGTTTAAAGGATTTCCGCAAGCTCCTCACCGACATCGATACGGGAAAAGTAAAGTTAGAGAATCTCGAACGACAAAAACATTCGCTGCTCGATCTCAAGGTGGAGCTCGCCAAGAGGATTATAAAATCGTGTCACTTTTGTGAGAGAAGGTGCAGCGTCGATCGAACGGCTGGCAAGCGTGGCGTCTGCGGAGTTGGCGAGCGGTCGAGGGTGGCATCCGAGTTTATGCACTACGGAGAAGAACCAGAGCTAGTGCCCAGCTACACTATTTTCTTCAACGGTTGCACGTTCAAATGCCAGTATTGCCAAAATTGGGATATTTCACAGTTTCCTGAAGCTGGCGTGGAAGTTTCACCTCAGACGCTGGCTAAGCTCGTCGAAGGCGCTCGGAAGGAGGGCGCGCGAAACGTCAATTGGGTGGGTGGAGAACCAACACCGAACCTTCATAACATCCTTGCCGCGCTAAATGAGTGCGAGGTAAGCGTCCCGAGCGTTTGGAACTCGAACTTCTACATGTCGCTCGAGGCGATGAAATTACTTTCGGGTACGCAGGATGTCTATCTGACGGACTTCAAATACGGCAACGATGCCTGCGCGCTCAAGTACTCGAAAGTGCCAAACTATTGGCAGGTTGTGTCGCGCAACCACAAGCTTGCTTTTGCAGATGCCGAGCTTATAATCCGTCAGCTCGTGTTGCCCGCGAACGTAGAATGCTGCACTCGCCCCATACTGGAGTGGATAGCTAAAAATTTGGGCGACATGGTTAGGGTAAATCTAATGGATCAGTATCGCCCCGAAGCCAAAGCTCACGAATATCCAGAGATTTCACGTAGGTTGGATGAGGAAGAATTCGAGAAAGCCCTCGAAATCGCGCGAGAGGTCGGCTTGAAAAATGTTATAACTTAATTGTTATATCTATAACAAGTGACCCGCATGAAAATCCACCAAATTGGCGGCAAAAATTTTGATTCGAACATCTACTTGATCATCGATAAAACTATTGCGCTCATCGACGCGGGCACGGGGATGAACTTCGAAACGGTCAAGCAAAATTTGAGCAAATTCAACATGAAGCCAAACGACATCGAACTCCTCATAAACACCCATTGCCATTACGACCACATCGGCGGCGACACAGATTTTACCCGATCTGCGAATTGTGATGTCTTCATCCATGAGCTTGAAGCCAATATACTGCGTAAAGGCGATAGCGTTGTCACATGTGCCGATATGTTCGGCGAAAAACTCGAGCCGATAAGCGTGGCAAGGGAACTGCGAGAGGGGGACAAGATAGAGCTGGGCGAGCTGATTCTAAAAGTGCTGCACACGCCTGGTCATACTGCTGGGAGCATATGTTTGTACGAGTCACAGCAGCGCCTTCTGTTCTCTGGAGACACTATTTTCAGCGATGGCGTCGGGCGCACGGACCTGCCGACCGGAGATGTCACGGCACTACACAATTCTATCGAGGGGTTGCTCAAACTGGATGTGCAAAATATTTACCCCGGCCATGGACCGCATGTCGAAAAGAATGCACATGCGTGCATTCTAAATGCTTCGCGATTCACCTATCTCTGATGCTGGTTTGATCCAAATGGGGCCCAGAGAAGCGCTCAACAAACTGAAGTGGCACTCCAAGTTCACATTGCAGGATTCAAAAATCACGATCGTCCACCGCGGCGCACCAGGAAATATCCGAATCATTGATGGTGCGGACATCATAGAGCTGGGACACAGTTTCATGCGCGTCGCGTCACCAGACGGAGATGTCGAAATTCCCTATCATAGAATTATTCAAATTGAAGTGCAGGGAAGGATACTCTGGCAGAAGCGAGGTTGAAAATAGAATTCCTGTTGGTGCCGCTCTTCGTCAATTACCGCGCGTTTTTGCCTTTTAAATGACCTTCCACCATTTGGTCGAGGCTTTGCTACCAAACTCCCATTTCACCCAGACTTTAGGAGCAGATGCGACTTTAGTAGTGTTTATAAAGAGAAAACAAGCGACCGTGAACTCACAACATAGCATTTATGCCAAAAGCGCAATTAATCCAAAACATGGTGTCTGATTGTCAATCTACGTTTACATTTTGAAGAGTCTGAAGGACGGAAAATTTTACACCGGATGTACTGCAGACCTAAAAAAACGCCTGAAACAACACAACGGTGGCAGGGTGCGCTCTACCAAGGCCAGGCGCCCACTCAAATTAGTCTACTGGGAAACTTTTGCTACGCGCAGCGAGGCGATGAGGAGGGAGAGACGCCTCAAGAGAATCGGGAGGGCGGGAAAAAAAGCGCTGGTTCAAGGATTCCGGGGACGCGCTTGCGATGATATTTATTAACTTAAGATAATTGTATAGCGTAGTGGTCACTTGAATAAAGGAAAAGTCCTCGGCATCTTGCTTTCCTTGCTCTCTTTAGCTCTCGTCCTCGTCCCGATTGTTGCGGCTTTTGCAGCTCATGGTTGGGATCCAAAAGCCACGCTGTTGGGGGAATCAAACCCGCTAGAAACACGGTTCGAAAATATACAAAATTTAAACACGCAAAAAATGTTTGAAAATACGACACCTGATCGCATTGACGACATGAGCTCCACCGATTTGATTACCCATCTACAATCGCTATCGTTAGATGAGTTGAATACCTACAAACAATCACCCCATTCACTAAGCGCCACAGTCAAGATCAATTCCCCCCTCGATTTTCCAATAAAAATCAAAAACATTTCAGGCAGTCTCAAATGTAACGATAACAGCGTAGTTTTAGCCTCTGCACGATTAGCGGGGAATGAGGTTTCATTTTCTGCACATGAAACAAAGAATTTGTCCATAACTGGCACTATCACACAAGAGGGCATAACAGACTTGGTGACTCATCTGCTTGGTGGGGGCTTTCCTACAAACATTGGCATTGAAAACATACGAGCGAGTCTGGACATTTACGGGATTGTTATAGAAGGCGCATTCGGGAGCGTATGAGGATGAAGACAAACCTGCGCAAATTGGTTAAAAAGATAAACTGGTTCGGGGTAATCGCCGGCATTTTGATGATAGTGTTGCCCTTTGCAGGCATGTGGTGGCGTTTTACTGTTGGCACTGGTGCGATAGAGCTTACCACCTCGCCATTCGGAATTACCACATCAGCGTTTGGACAAACTATGGAATCAACGCTTGCTAGGTACATTTTTTTGGGTGCAACGATTGGCATCATAATCGCCGGCCTGTTCGTGCTTTTCGCTTCCCTGTTGCCAGAGCAGTGGTGGTCAGCGCGCCTCATGGATTTTGGGGCAACCAAAGTGTTTTGGATGGCCATCTCGCTTGTCATGTCGCCACTAATTGGCGCTTTTATCGTGAACAACATTTTACCTGGCGGGCAAACGCTTACGATGTACATTTTAGGTGCGGCGATTAGCATCATAATCGCTGTCCTGTCCAAGTACTTAGCTTCCAAATTTCTCAAGAAGTTGTGGTCAAAGCGCCTCATGAAGCTGGTAACCAACGTGCTATGGATGATTGCTGGGGTGTTCATAGTGCTGGCGGTCTGCGTTTTCATCGTGGGTAAATTTTTGCCAAGTGGCATTTCGAGCCTCGTCCCGGCGGGGGGAACGTTGAGTGTCAATGTGCCTTACGTAAGCGGTAGCGCAGCAACAACTTTTTCGATGAGTATGGGTGGAGGTCAAGCCACGTTAACGCTGCCGATTAGCATGGGGCTGATGAGCGGCTTCGCTTTGGCAATCGTCACTGCGGTTTTCAGTATCTTGGCTTGGATTTACCACCCCGGCCCACCGGAAGAGAAAAAGAAGAAATAGACGCCGCGTTTTCCAAAGCTAATAAGTTCTCAAGTAGAAGTTTTAATCGAGAGCATGAAAGCGAGGGCTCACGTTTGGGTGGAAGGCTACGTGCAAGGGGTATTCTTCCGATACGAAGCTAGCAGGATAGCTAAAAGTCTCAACGTGAACGGCTGGGTCCGCAACCTGCCCGATTGTCGGGTCGAAGCTGTCTTTGAGGGTGAGAAAGAAAACGTCGAGGAGATGGTAAAGTTCTGCCGCCTCGGGCCACCGGGCGCGCACGTCGATGATGTTGAAGCGAAGTGGGAAACATATCGCGGCGAGTTCTCAAGCTTCGAGATAAGATATTCGTGAAAATAACGATGCGTCCAGTAAGTGGTGGGGTCGCCGAGATTTGAACTCGGGTCTCTGGCTTTTCCGCTGACAAGCCCCGAAGCCAGAAGGATAGACCAGGCTACCCCACGACCCCCTCAATCAATCTGTGGTAGATATGTAAAAAGTTTAATGACATCGTCGGAAATAGTTGTTATAAATATAACATTATAAACCTTTCTCTTAAATTCCCAATTAATTTCCAATTAATCTAAACCAAACGGGCAAGGATGTTAGGATGTCCTCGATTTTTAGCGAGGATGTTAGGATATCCTTTTTGTATCCCTCCCAATTAATTTCCAATTAACTATGCGAGTGTGTTAGGACACACGAAAGCGCCGCGATCTTAGGCGAGGACATAAGGACATAATAGTTGGTGGTACCATATAGTGAAAAGGGTAAATTCATGGTGGATAAAACTAAGCATTTAATTTCTCCTGCTCCAGCTTCCCTTATCGTTACGGCTAGATACAAAATTCCGATGACTAATTGGGCTGAAATGATAAGAGAGATCCTAATCGCATTACCTGATTGGCGCCTCGTAACCCAACAAAGACAGGCGGCTAAATTTGTTTATTTCCCATTATACTCTTGGGAGCGCGAAAACCTCGAAAAACTCAAATCAAAAGACTCTAGAAAGGCAGGTAAGAAAGAACTAGAACTCCTAGAGCAAAAATTGAAAGAAGTACGAAAAGGAATGCCCGCTGATTTTAGAGTGCTGCTAGAGCAACATTTGCCTGATGGGGTTATCATCAAAGCTAAATGTGCGCCAGCGATGTACCTTTTGATCACCAAAGGTATTGAAAGAGAATTCCATGAGCAATCTGTACAAGAAGCACGAATAGAATGTGTCGATTTTGTTGAAGAGTTAATGAAAGGAGTATTGGGGGGTCAAGAAATAACGCCCCCAACAGTAGAACCTCTTAATTTTTTGAACCTAGCGTTGCTTCTCGAAAAAGCTCGACCCTTAGAAATCGATGAAAACTGGGTTTCTGCAATTTGTGCTTTGAATCTCTTGGAAATATCCGTGAATAAGAAACTGGAGGATCTTGGGGAAAGCACGGATGGCTCTTTTGACACGCGGTACAAGAGGTTGGTAGTGGCTTGCAAGGCTAAAGAAAATCGGGATATACAAAAACTTCTAACCGCGCCGTTTTACACGGCTCGAAGTAAAATGGATCATGCAGGACACATACACAAGCCGACACCGGATGAAACTAAAATAATTGTTAAATATGTTTCAGATTTCATGAGCGAATTATTCTGTAAGGAAACTTGAACCAAATTAATAATATGAGAAACTGTCTAAAAGCTGCTTGTGTAACTATCCTCCAATCTCTTCGCGCGCCGCCCATCAACCCGTTGTTTACACACGTTGATCCGTAAACATCTCCAAAGATACATTTAGGCCTCTTTAGGTCTCTTTAGTCCTCTTTAGACGTCTTTTGATGTGTATACATACCTTATTGCGCTATTGTGCGCCATTTTACGTCTTTACACGTCTTTTAACATCATTTAAAGTGTATATACACTCATTTGCGCTATTGTGCGTCATTTGACGTTAATTAATGCCAAATTGCGCTAAATAGTGTTAAAATGCGGTAAATGTATGTAAACACGCGTAAAGTGAGTTTTACGGCTATGTATCAAATCCATGTCATAGCCTCTAAATACCTCTATATCGGCTTTCAAAGGTCTTTATCTGCTTTCAAAGGTATTTATCGGCCTTCAACTGTCTTTATCAGCCTTCAATCGGTTTAAACGGCTTTCAACATTCAATATTAGGTTTCAACCTCTCTAAATACCGCCGAATCCATGTCATAACGCATCACTTGGCGCCAGATTAATGACGTAAACGATCACTTGACATCAAATTAATGACGGTAACTATCGCTTACCATCACCTCAAGGGCGGTAACCATCACTTGTCATCAACTTAGGGGCGGTAACATGCCATAACCGCAAGAAAACACGCGCAAAGTGAAGTTTATAGCCAATACTTTGACACTAAAACATCGCCAATGTCGTAAACAGGCTTTGCACATAAATTAGGGTTAGTGTTTGGACAGCTTTGCACATTCATCAATTCTGCACATTAATTCGGGTACTTCACATAAGTTATTGCGAAATTGGCCATCAGGGTTGATTTGGAGCTGCGCACATCGAAAGTATCAAGCAAAAAGCTAAATAAATGCAATAAAAAGGTATTCTAGAACTATCCCATGACTAAATCATCAATGTTGAGGAGTTTAAGGTAGGCGATAAACGTTGGATAAATCAGACATAATAGAAAGTCCCGAAGAGCATAGAATGATTATAGACCCAGTCGGGTTTATTGCTGAAATAATAAACAACATAGGCGACTCAAGGGACATAATTCGGGAATTGATTTCAAATGCTGCTTCTAGAGAGGTAGGCGCAAAAAAAGTAGATATTAGGATTTATGAATCTGATAAAGGTTTGGCAATTACTGTTTCTGACGATGGATGTGGTATGAACTACACTAAAATTGATAAAATGCCAGGAAGACTTAATAAGTTTCTAAATGCTGCTCAAGGGAAACAAGCAGGATTTGAATCCGATGAATTTGGTGCGAAAGGATTAGGAACAAAATTATTATATAATTCAGACGAATCGGAGATCCAAACATGGGACGGAGGCGAAAGTGTTTATAGAGTTATTTTAAATGAACCTTATAAGACTATTTTTGAAAGCAAAAATTTGGCTGTCCCACTTGTATCAACCATACCCGCCAATAAATATCCTATGAAGAAAAAAGGCACTTTGATAACGGTAAAAGGATGGGCTCAGTTACGGACTATCCCAAAGGAATGGAAATTAGATAGATTGGAGAAATATTTGAGATATTTTACTGTTATAGGATACACAAAAATGGAAGCTAGAGATTCACCACTTCCAGAATTTACAATGCAAGTTAGTGGACAATTGAAAACCATGAAAGCCGGATTCCCGTTTATTATTTCAGATGATAAAGCCGAGTATCCAAAAACAGTAACTTTTGGACCTATAAAAGTAGAAAAGAAAACACCTGCAAGCAAGATTGTCAGGATAGTGTTGAAAGGTAGTGTTACAACAGATACTGGTAAATTCCAGTTAACTGAGGACACAGGTGGTGTTTGGTTATCTGTAAATGGTATACCCTATTTCAAGTTATCGACTAATAAATATGCGAGAAAACTTAATTTAACAGATGATTTTGTTAGATTTGTTGTAGAATGTGATGATGTAAAGTTGAATCTGAGCAGAAGTGATTTTAGTTATGATGAAAGTTATGAAGCATTTGAAGATGCTCTAATTGAGGCGTTTACCACAATAAAGGAAGATTCAAAATTCCAGAAGTTTTACCAAAATAGAAGGAGAGAACTTAGAATAGAAATGCAAACCATCATGAATGAAAAAAAGGAAGAATTCTCTTCTGAAGACAAACGTTTTGTTTGGTATAAAGGCGAGATGTTATTAGCTGAGCCTGAGAGCGAATATGATACGGCGGCTCTTTTATGGATTCTTGAGGGTAAAGGCGCCATACCCTTTGCTAAATTTAAGACTCTTCAGTATCCGGGTTATTCGGGGGGTATTGATTTGCTAGTTGATTATCAAGAAGAGGAGGATAAAGAAGTACATCTATGCGTGTATGCTGAGCTCGAAAGATTTTTTAGTAGCTTTATTAGACATGGGCATTCTATAGGTCAGATGAGTTTAGCTGTTTGTTGGAAACTTGATAGAGGTAAAGTAACATTAGGTACAATAACTTCGACTAAAAAACCCTATAAATATACGTATAGTTTTGGTGATATTACCATTCCCATTTATGAGATAAGTCAATTCCCTGGGATTTTTATGGGCACAAAAAAAGAAGCTAAAGAATACTTTAAAAAAACTGACTAGATATCGCTGAGAAAGCCCACATTTTTATTCATCCAGAATGGTTTCTCCAAAATATTGGCTTTGCACATAAATTCCCCAAATCTTCTATGGGATGTAGCGGGCTCAAGGCGGAACTTGCGCCAAATCTATAAGCTATCAATTCCAATATTTTCCCAGATAAAATGAGCAATCCTACTGGTTTACAATTGGTATGGAATGGAAAGGATAAAATCATTAATCATCATAATGAAATTCCTTTTAGAATTCTGAATGAAATAAAAAGCAAATCGTTTAAGCAAGATGATAAAAATTCAACTGAAAACATCATAATAAGAGGAGATAATTTAGACGGTTTAAAAGCATTAAAACCCTACTTCTATAATTCTGTTAAGATAATCTATATTGATCCACCATACAATACTGGGCAAAAGCAAGGTTCAAGAGGGTGGGTTTACTCGGACAGAGTAGATAACCCCATTATGAAAAAATGGTTTAATAAAGTGGTTGGGGCAGAAAATGAGGATTATTCGAGACATACTAAATGGCTTTGCATGATGTATCCAAGATTAAAATTGCTCTATGAATTGCTGAGAGAAAATGGAATTATTTTTGTTTCTATTGACGACAATGAAGTTCATAATTTAAGACTCCTCTTAGACGAAATTTTTGGTTCTGGGAATTTTATTGCACAATTAGTGTGGAAAAAGAAAGCAGGTGGAGGTTCGGATACAAAGTATTTTGCGATAGATCATGAGTATGTATTGGTATATGCGAAAAATGAAAATTTTCAAGAAAGATACTTTGTGGGTTTAACACAAAAATTAAAGGAGCAGTATAAGTACAAAGATGAAAATTATGATGGACTCGGACCATATAAAAGAAAAAACCTGTATCAAGTTGGAATAGAGACAGATAGGCCTAATTTAAAATACGCAATTGAGTGTCCTGATGGGACAAAAGTAATGCCTCCAACGATTTGGAGGTGGAGTAAAGAAACATTCTCCAAGGCTAAAAAAGAAGGGAAGATTGATTTTGTTAAAAATAGAGAAGGGCAATGGCAGATATTCACAAAAATGTATCTATATGATATTGATGGCGAAGAATACGAAATCAAGCCTCGAAGTATATTAGTTGATATGGGTATGACTAAAGACGGGAATAAAGAGTTAAAACAGATTTTCGGCGAGAACAATAAAACCTTTGATTACCCTAAACCAACAAGTCTAATCAAATATCTTATAGGAATCATATCAAAAAAAGATGATATCGTCTTAGACTCATTTGCTGGCTCTGGCACAACAGGACAAGCGGTTTTGGAGTTGAATAAAGGAGATAAAGGAAATAGAAAGTTTATACTCATTCAATTAGATGAGGGCTTTGAAGGAGAAAAAGTGAATATTTGTGATACTGTTACTGCTGAAAGGATAAGGAGAGTAATAAAAGGATATTCCTACAAAGACGATAAAGGCAAATCAGGAAAAGTTGCTGGTTTAGGCGGTGGCTTCAAATATTATGAAGTGAACGGAACATTAAAAGACGAAAAGGGTTTTATCAATTCTCTCTTGACTAAAGAAGATATTGCTAAATTTATCATTTTTTCAGAAACCAAAGAAACACTGGCAAAATTAGACCGCTTTAATGGGGATTTCAAAATTGGAGAGAAAAATAATGTTGTCTTTTACTTTATTCATGATAAAAAAATATTGTTGGATAACAAGTTTTTAGAGAAAATTGAATACGAAAAGCTAAAAAAAGAAGGCAGATTTGTAGTAATATACGCATACGGAACAATTTTAGACGACGCATATTTAGAAGAAAATAGGGAAAATTTAAGGTTCATGCACATTCCAAACGATTTAGACAAGATCGCTAAAATTTAGGTGTTAAAATGTTACAGCTAAAAAAATTCCAAGGGAAAGTATTAAAGGAATTGAAAGAGGTACTGGATAATCTTGATTATGAGATAGACCAAAGATTAGAAACAGAATACCAAAGCCCTTATGGTAGAAATATCGTATCATTGGGTATAAAGATTCCAACAGGTGGCGGTAAAACCCTTGTTGCAGTTAATTCCTTGCCCCTATTGTTAGACAAATTTAAGGGCAAAAGGACAGGTTTGGTTTTATGGTTGGTCCCTACTGATACACTCGTTCAGCAAACGATAAAAAAGTTTACAGATAAAAAAGACATTCACAAACAATATTTAGACTCGTTTTTTGATACGGATGTCTTAATTAGAGATTCTAATTCTATATGGAATATTACAAAAAATGACTTGGAAAATCATTTAGTAATTTTTGTCTGCACTTTTGCATACTTTAGAATTAGCGAAGATAAAGCCCAAATGAGAAAAATTTGGGGCAGTTCAGCAGATGATAAATTTGGAGCTTATTGGAATTCTGTTAAAATTGATAAGTTCAAAAACAAACTTTATCAATATGATGAAGAAAATAATAAATTTTTAATGTATCCTACTGAAACTAGCAGATTTGATAATACTCTTGCTAATCTAATCATAACTCAAAACCCAATAACAATAATTGACGAAATTCACAAAGCAGGATCTCCTTTATCAACCGAAGCAATAAAGAGATTAAATCCTTCTTTTGCTCTAAAATTTAGTGCTACGCCAACCCAAAAGGATAATGTAATAATTACTGTTTCAGGAGACGAATTGTTTAAAGAAAATATGATTAAACTGCCAATAAATATTACAATAAACAAAAACGAAGACGAAGTTATAGAAGAAACAATCAAGAAACAAAAAGAATTAGAAAAAATGGCAAGAAAATTAGGAATCAGACCAATTGTCCTTATTCAAGCTGAAAAGAAAAGCGAAAAATTATTTACTTTCGATGTTGAAACTATAAAGAAAAAACTGATAAATGATTTTAAAGTTCCAGAAAATCAAATAGCCATAGCATATAGAGAGAAAGATGAGATTTTTGATATTGACTTATTCGATGAAGATTGCCCTATACGATTTATTCTAACAGTAGATAAACTAAGAGAAGGGTGGGATTGCTCATTTGCTTATATTTTGTGTAATTTAAGAAACCTAACTTCGCCTGTTGCGGTAGAACAAATAATTGGGCGGGTCTTGAGAAAATATAAAGCAGAGCCAATAGATATAGAAGAACTAAATAAAGCGTACGTTTTCACGATAGCAAAAGAAACGACAACAAAACAAGATATCCATTTTAAAGATGTTGCCAAACATGTTGCCAATGCCCTTCAAAACCAGAATGGATATACCGAAGATGACTTTTACATAGAAGAAACCAACAACAGAAAGGGAGATATAAAGAATAATTATTTTGATATAAAACTCAAAGATAAGTATAAAGAAAAGATCAGCAAACTAAAATTATTTCCTCTTTGTTTAAATGCAAAACAAATAAAGAATCAGGCGGACTTTTTAGAGGATTTCGGCTTAACAAATGCAGATAAAACTATTAATGTAAACAGTTGTTTGGAAGATATAGAAAAAGAGTTTGAAATAAATCCGCTAGAGGAAAATCAAATAAAAGAATTGGTCCAAAAATATAAAAAACACAAGTTTAACATAGATGATGACGAAAAAATAAAAGAAATAATTATGTTCATAAGCAAAAAAATATCAAAAATTCCTTATCAGGTAACGTATGATTATGTCAAAAATGTTATAAAAGTCAATGTGTTGGATAATGATTCATTAAAAGAAGAAGAAAAACAAAAAATACTTCTAAACAAATGGAAACTTCTCAACATTATCAAAGATAAAACCAAAGAGGTTACCGACTTGTACGCAAAGAAGAAGTGGGATTCTTTCATTAAAAATAATAAAATCTCAATAAATAATAAGATTTATTCCACTATTCCAGATTCGATCACTGGAGTCAGGATAATAAGTGATGATTTTAAGAAATTTATTTATGACAAATGTCCTATCCTAAACAGCGAAGAAAGAACACTTGCCTTGAAATTAGATGAATGTGATAATGTTGAATGGTGGGCAAGAAATGTAGAGAAAAAACCGAGTGCATTTTATCTACATGGTTATTTATCAGGTAAATTTTATCCCGATTTTGTTGTCAAAACAAAAGATGGAAGATTATTTTTAGCGGAATATAAAGGTAAACAACTAGCCAATGATGAAACTAGATACAAAAATGGGATAGGCAAGTTTTGGGAAAAATCAAGTAATAATAAGATGTTTTTTAGATTGGTTTTCAAAAATAGTATGCAAGAGTTTATTGATGAAGTTAATAAGAAATAAATCAAGATCTCAATTTGCTGTAACTGGCTGTTGGTCTATTTTGAGCGCGCATTTTCCACCCCTAAAAAAGGAGCGGTTTAAAGCCAAAGGGTTCTTGTTCGAGGCCACAATTGGAGCATCTTATCATTCTACGCCCCCCAGATATTTTATGGCGTAGGCTTTGGGGTCGCGCTTAAAAAGCTCCTGTGCCTCCACTTGCTCCATTTCACGCACCTCGCGCTCATTTTGGGCCTTTGCTCTATCATCTCGAATTTGTTGTAGCGGGGCTGGTTGAATACTTGATTTTTTAGTTTGAATTTCGGCCAACCGAGCCCTTAGAGCTCTCTCCTCATTCAGTAGGTTAGGAACGTCACTATTCTCACCTGTTAAAACCATTTCTAAACAGCGATTAACAAATTCGCTCATGTTAAAGTTAAGCTCCCGCGCTCTCGATAAAAGGTCAGCGCGGATATAAACGCACGTCTGGATCTGCCCCTCAATTGCCATTATTCACCGCCTCCGACTTCCGCGTTCTTTCGGTTTTTCATCGGCCATTTAAGCCACCTCAAATTACAATCAAAGAAATCGCTTTTAAGAGTGAGGGCATATTACGTAAATAACAACATGAACTTTTGGCCATCATATACGCACATCGGGGTGGTTGAATTTTTGGCCCTCTACACACACATCGGGATGGTCGGGGGATTTGCCCTCGCGCCCACTACCCCATATTTTCTCATAGGTTTCTTTCTCAAAGGTCGGGCCAACATCGTCGTATATCGCGGTTGTGTTAGAGTTTGCATGGTGCATTAGTCGCTGTAAATCTTCGCGCCTCATCCCTCTCAATCGGCTGTGGCAAGCAAAGGTATGTCTCAATATTTTGGCCGTTACTTTTTTAGTTATTTCTGCGCCCCTTGCCAATTGTGCCAATTCAACGTTGATGTCTTCGCGTTTCACATGGGGCCATTTGCCGCCACCGTCAAAGTAGTGTTTCAGGGCCTCCGCAGTTTCGCCATCATAGTAGTATTTGATTCCCTCTCGATGCCTTTTTTCAAACGTTGCCAATTCGCATTTTTCAATGTCGAATTTTGTAGCTGGTGATGTCAAAGTTTCGCGTCGACAACCGCTTCTTATCCCCACTAAGATTGTTGCTCTTTGCCCCCAATTCTCACAAGCGTTTAGCAATCGTTCACATTCATCAAAAGTTAGCCATTCGTTTTCGGCGATTTTGTGTCGCTCGATTAGCGGCATTATAATCCCATCTATGGGGTTGCGTGGGACCAAGCCCCGCGCTATGAGCCACTTGAAAAATGACCGCAATCGGAGCTTATACTGTTGGCGGGCCACGCGGCTGACCTCCAAAGAGTTTAGCCAGCTTTTAATAATGTCGGGTGTTAAGTTTTCCACTTCCACATCGGGGGAAGCCTTAGCCAGTCTGTTCAGGGTTGAGTAGTAATTTCTCAAAGTCCAATCTGTTCGTTTGGCCTCCGCACAATCCTCTAAAAATTTGTCTTTCGCTACATCAATTTTCAAAGTTTTCGCTCCCTAATGTAGTAGCTCCAAAAATCGCGGTTGTGTGTCTTGGACACGCTAAGCAAAAAATGCCATCTGGGAAATTTCCAAACGCTTTTAGGTATTCGGGGACGCATATTCATCGAATACCTGTTATAAATATAACAACTGCACGCCAAAAGGTTATTCGAGCTGAAGCCAAAAATTAGTTCGATGATAGCAACTCCAATTTATGGCGTTCCAGCGCTCAAAGTTAAATCCGCTAGGGAAAACGTGCTGGTCATAGCGGACCTACACATTGGCATCGAGAGCGAGCTCGCGGGCAGAGGTGTGGCGCTGCCGAGCCAAGTCCCGAAGATTAAGGAGCGACTTTTCGAGCTGATCGAGCGGGAAAGGTCAAAACGTCTGATTTTTCTCGGCGACGTGAAGCACAACGTGCCGATCGCGACTTGGCAGGAGTGGCGAGAGTTGCCGGCGTTTTTTGAGGAGCTTGCCAAGCACGTGCAGGTTGAGGTGGTGCTTGGTAATCACGATGGCGGCTTCAGAGGGATGGTGCCCAACAACGTGAAAATTCATGGTGTTGGAGGTATTTTGCTTGGCAAAAGCATCGGGCTGATACACGGTCACGCTTGGCCATCGCTCGAGTTGATGAAGGCGAAGCTATTGGTCTTCGCCCACAATCACCCAGCTGTGAAGTTTCGCGATGAGTTGGGTGCCAGAACCATCGAGCCAGCTTGGTTAAAGTGCAAACTGGATCCTTCCAAGCTGCCGAAGAAACTGCGAGTGGCGGCCAAAAATAGCACGCTCGAGTTGTTGGTCATGCCCGCGTTTGGCGAGCTCGTTGGCGGGGCAGCCGTCAACCGGGCTTTGCCAAAGGAGTTGATAGGGCCGATTTTCAAGTCGGGGGCGGCGCGCATTGAGGACGCCGAAGTCTACCTACTCGACGGCACTTGTTTGGGGTTGGTCAAAAATTTGAAGAGCCAAAGGTGAAAGACCTTAGATTTCCCCGAGCTCGATAGCTTCGGGCTCTAGCTCTGGTCGCATGACTTCGAAGAGCTGGGCATTGGCCTTCCACCCCTCGATCATATTTTTTAGCTCGATGGCGCTCGCCTTGTTTTCGC